>Ga0105242_10001670_pt1 | contig 17552 bp, 13 predicted proteins | sample KBSM24metaG_FD_81521 | JGI IMG/M metagenome (GOLD analysis project Ga0105242, IMG submission 81521) | Miscanthus rhizosphere microbial communities from Kellogg Biological Station, Michigan, USA - KBS M2-4 metaG | ecosystem: Host-associated > Plants > Roots > Rhizosphere > Soil | place... | reverse complement strand
GTCGCCCGTGACGATCACGTCCGCGCGGCGGAAGTGGACGATGCTGTCGCCGTCGGTCACGGCGCGCGGCTGCCAGAACATCTCAATCGCATCGCCGTTGTGAAATGTCCGGCGGCGCTCCTGAAGGTAGGTGTCGCTGGGGACGCCGGCCGCGGCCCGCTTGGCGGCGACCATCCGGTTCTGGACGTTCTGATGCGCGACGATCGTCGCGCCGACGCCTGCGTCCGCGAACTGCAGCGCAAAGAACGAACCGCGGACGCTCGGGTCTCCCCCCGAGGCACGCAGCGCGACGTTGCCGCCGGTGTGTTCGGGCTGAAACCCGGTGTTGAGGATGTATTGAATGGGCTTGTCGCTGAGCTGACGAATGCGGGCCAGCGTCTTTTCCGCCAGCGCGCCCGCTCCGCTGTCCACCAGCAGCGCGCCCTCCTCACCCGCCTGGACGACGATGTTGCCCGAGTCGCCCACCAGGAGAAAGAGTCCGCCACGGAGGGGCCAGATATGAACGTCGCCGTCACGCGGCTGCGGATCCACCGCGCGGCTCGTCGGGCGCGAACCCGCCGCCGGTTTCATCTTCGCGATACCGTCCGCGTCGGTCAGCGACGCCAGCTTCGAGAGCAGGTCGGGCGAGGACGTCTCCGGTCCGCCGAGGTAGGCGGCGACAGGAATCTTGTACCGATCGCGCATCTCGTTCGCAAATGGATTCTCGCCGAAGGCGTAGTTCGGCACGCGATCGGCCGCTCGCCCGAGAATCTGCTCCCCGTCGTCGCACGCGAACAGCCACGTCTGATGATCCATCGGCTGCCGTGCGAAGTCCGTGCTTCGGATCTCCGGCTCGGCGAGGTACACCGGATCGGAAATCACCGAGGTATGCGTCAGGTGGTCGCCGTGCCGGACGAAGAACTCGACAAGGGTCGCCTGATCGCTCTCGGGCAGACCGTTCCGCCGCAGCCAGCCCTGCTTGAGGTGCGTGGTCTGGACTTCGAGAGCCTGCCCGACGAAACGTCCTGTCGAGAAGCCCATCCACGTGTGAGCCGCCCACGCCGGCGGGTGGGGACGGCCGTCCATCCAGATGGTGCGATGTCCTTCGAACGTCTGGTTGTACCAGTGAATCGCGATCAGCCGCTGTGTGTGGGGATCGCGCTCTTCCCAGGCGCGCGCGTTGCCGATCGAGCGGACGGAGTACGGCGCCACGTAGCCATCGCATTGATGATGACGGAGCGTGACGCGTGAGGCGTCGTACGACAGCGCGAACAACCGCGCGGCTTCGTTGATCGGAAAACCGCCGTAGTCGCCGAGTTCCGGACCCGCGCCCCGTTCGAGCGCGTCTTCGTAGAGCGGCGACGTCCAGTACCCCGAGATGTCGAATCCCGGAGCCGACGTGTCCGCGGGCACCGGCGCCTGGGCAAGAAGAACGGCGCCGGCTGCCACCGCCAACGCCGCGGCGGTTAACGTACGGCGCATGGTGTTGGACTCCATCCTGAAGTGTCGCCCTGCTTTTTGAAATGGCTGCTCGTCCAATACGGCTGCGCGAGGTACGTCGGATCGACGACCTCGGTCGACACGACCAGCAGCGAGTCGCCGCCGGGGATGTCGAAGCGATCGAAATACTCCGTGACGACGGCGTCGGCGCTGTAGGGCACACCGTTTCTGCGCAAGTATCCCGGCTTGATCCGCGTGGTCACGACCTTGAGCGAGCCACCGCGGCCGCCGCCGCCGGGAAAGAAGCCGCCGGCGACGACTGGAGCCGAACGATCCCAGCTCGCGGCCGACACGCCCTGCCAGTCGCCCCCTTGTGCGCGCGGCGGACCAAACACGAGCGTTCGCGTCTGCGTGCCGGCGTCGCTCTCGATCTTGATCGACTGGTCGTCAGGCCAGCTGATGCGCACGCGCGTCGGTAAACGCATCAAACCAGCGGCGCCGTACGCGCGGCACTGTTCGCCGCCCGCCTCGTCGCGCGCCGGATCCCACGCATCGGCCATGCGGCGCCCGTTAGGATTGAGCGGCACGCCGCCGTAGTCGCCCTTCGGCGGCACGGTCATCCGGTAGCGCCAGTCCTCGTTGACGACGGCGACCCACTGGCCCGTGATATCGAAGGGCGCCGCCGCGCGCGCCGTCGGCGGCGGGCCCGGCGGGCCGCCCCGTTGCGCGGCGGCGTTCGCCTGACAGGACAAGGCGGCCAGCGCCGCCATCGCGAGAGTTGACCGGAGAGAAGGACTCACGCGCGTGCCTTTCTTCATGTCAGAACACGTACTTGACCGCCAGCTGCACCTGGCGGGGCGACAGCGCCGTGGTGATCTGCCCCGCAGTGGGATTGTATGCGGCTCCGCCGTCCGCCGTGGCGATGAAGATCGTCGGGTTGGGCAGGCCGTAGTTCACGCGGTTGAACAGGTTGAAGACCTCGAGACGCAGCTGGAGGTATGCGCCGCGACTCGAGAAGGCGATATTTTTGGCGACGCCGAAATCGACGGTGACCGCCGCCGGGCCGCGCAGCGAATCGCGCCCGACCGACGTGCCCAGGGTTCCCGCGCGCGGCAGCACGAAGAACGTCGGGTCGAAGTATTGCAAGACACACCCGCACGTCGCGTCGACCGTTCCGCCTGTCACCGCGTCCTCGAGCGACCGCCCGGACGCCAGGTTGGGACGCTGGCCGGCGGTCTGCAGACCTGACTGATCGAATCCGATGGCCGGCGTGAACGGCGCGCCGCTCACCGCGCTGATGATCGTGGACAGCTGCCACCCATCCGCAAGCCAGTTCCCGTGGAACGGCAGCTGATACACCACGCTGGCGCGAAGGTTGTGCGTGCGATCGATCAGGCAGGGGCCCTCGTCGTAGGCGAGGTCGTACGGATTGGTCGCCACGGTCCCGCCTTCGAACAGCGAGTTCCCCGACGAGGTGTCGCGGCAGCGCGACAGCGTGTATGACACCTGAGACTGAATGCCCTGCTGGAACCGGCGGTTGAGCGCCGCCTGCAGCGACTGATAGCTCGACGTGCTGAGGGTGTTACCGGTGGTCAGCCCGGCGAACACCGGGTTGAGCCGTGCATTCGACACGGTCTGTGTGCCGGCACGCGCGCCGTAGACGACCGTGCCGTCCGCCAGCGTGCGCCCCAGCACGGGATTGACGTCGCGTTGCTGCTGGAGCAGATCGCCGCGACTGCCGACGTACGCGAGCGTGACGCTGGTATTGGACAGGATTTCACGCTGCACGTTCACATTCCACTGCTGCAGCCGCGGCGTGCCGGTGATGTCGTAGTCGAGGCCCTGCATCTGAGAGATCTGTGACGCACTGGGATTCGGCGTCGGGAAGACCGGCGGCGGCACACCGGGAATGGGCAGACGCACCTGGGCGCCGAGAGCGAACGGCGGGTTGACGGCGAACGCCGGGCCCACCCGGTTCGCGGTGATCGGGCTATGGAAGACGCCGTACCCGGCGCGAATGGCCACCCGGTGCGAGCGCGAGGGGTCGAAGGCGATACCGACGCGCGGTTCCCAGTTGTCGAGCGTGGGATTGTGGAGAAACGCGTGCGTGACCGACGTAAAGCCGGTTGATTGCGCGCCGTTGACGAGCGTCTGTCCTTTATCGAGCGAGGCAATGCCGTGCGGATCGTAACGAAGGCCGAGATTGAGCGTCGCACGCTGGCTGATGCGCCATTCGTCCTGCGCGTAACTGGTCAGCCGCCACTCGCCGATATTCCTGGCGGCATCGGTCTGCCCGGGCAACGCGCCGAGAAACAGCGATGCCTGGTTCTGGAGAAACGCGGTGAGGCTCGGAAACGTCCATGCACCGTCGCCGAACAACGGCAGGTTGACGAACGTCGTCTGCCGCTCGTATTCGAGCCCGAGTTTCAGCGCGTGGCCCCCGCGCGTCCAGGCGAGATCGTTCGCGATCATGTAGCGCGTCTGCCGCTGCGTGAACGGCAGCACCTGATTCCCGCCGATCCCGACGATGCCCGAGCCCGCGGCGACCGTGCCGTCCATCCGTCCGGGGAAGAACGTGAGCACACCGTTCGCGAGGTCCGTGCGTAAGGCGGCTTCATGGGTGTGTGTGAAACCGAAGCGCACCGCATTCAGCAGCGTCGGCCGGACGACGTTCCTCACTTCCGCGGTCAGGTAGTGATTGCCGGTCTCGTCGTCGCTCGGCCACAGCGGAATCGGAGAGCCGGAGTTCGGCTCGGCGACCGATGCCAGGTCGGCCGTATAGCGCGCGAACAGCGACGTCCGGTTGTTCGCCGTATAGTCGACGCGGCCGACGAAGTAGTTTTCGTGGCCGGTCACGTTGTTGACGACGTCTGTCTGCCCGACGCCCTGCGCGGCTTGTGCCGCCGTCTGTCGCGTCGCCGCCGGATAGAGCGGCAGTACGGGGGCGATGGCGGCGTTGACGCCGACCCGCACGCCGTTGATGACGCCGTTGCGCGCGTTCGCGTCGGGCACGGTGATCACCTGCGTCGTGCCCAGCGTCTGGCGAAGCCCCTCGTAATTGAAGAAGTAGAACGCCTTGTTGGCGACGAGCGGGCCGCCCTGGCTGACGCCGAACTGGTTCTTTCTCAGCGTCGGATCGGGCCGCCCCAGCAATTGATCGAAGTAGTTCGACGCATCGAGCGCGTCGTCCCGGAAGTACTCGAACAGCGATCCGTGGAACTGATTCCCGCCCGACTTGGTGATGGCGTTGATCGCGACGCCGTTGCCGCCGAACTGCGCGCTGTAGGTGTTGGTGAGCACCTGGTATTCGGCGATGGCCTCGACGCCGAGCGTCGTCCCGAGCTGACCGGATCCGCTGCCGCGGTTCCAGTAGTTCTGCACGTTGGTGTTGTCGAGCAGGAAGACCTGCCCTTCGGGCCGCGCGCCCGACACGGTGTATTGCGGCTGGCGGCCGAAGAACTGCTGAAACTGGCCGCCGGCCGTCGCCGGCGGCACTTCGTTGGCGCCCGGGGCGAGCACGATCAGGCGCGAATAGCTGCGATCGATGAGCGGCAACTCCGCCATCTGCTTCTGCTCGACGACGGTCCCGATGGCCGTGGAGACGGTGTCGACGACCGGCGCGGCCCCTGAGACGGTCACCGTCTCAGCCACGCCGGAGACGCCGAGGCTGAAATCAACGACGCTCGGGTTGCCGACGACCAGGCGAATGCCGCGATGGAGGACCGTCTGAAACCCCGACAGCGATGCGCTGACGTCGTAGGCGCCCGGCGGCAGATCGGCGATCGCGTAGCGGCCGCGCCCATCCGAGATCGTGGTCCGCGCGACCGTGGTTGCGGTGTTGGTCGCGGTGACCGTGGCGCCGGGCAGCACGGCTTCCGAGTTGTCCACGACCGTACCCAGCAGTGTTCCACCGACACTTTGTGCCGCCGACGGCACCGCCACCGACACGCACAGCGCGAGCCACAGCGCAATGCGGGTGCGGCGCCCGATCACACAACCTGTCATGGTCGTCCCTCCACGCACGGTGACGTGCGTGTGGGACTATGCGACGGAAGGAACGGATCAGATCAATTGTTTGTCGTGATGCAAGCAATTGCCGGACGCGATGGGAGCGTCGTCCTGCGCCTGCCAGCCCGGCGTCAGGCCGCCGCGATGGGCCGCCGGCGGCCAGGCCGCCGGCGGGGCCTGGCATCGGTGCTCGCCGTGGGGAGCCGCGCGGCCGCCTGCCGCAATTCGCCGCGAAGCCACAGGTGCGCCGGATCGAGATCATGCGCGTGATGCCACTGCAGCATTTCGGTCATCGGGGGCATGTCGAAGGGCACCGGGAGCAGCCTCAGCGGAAGGAGTCGCGCGTACGCGCACGCCAGCCGCATCGCGATGGTGGCCACGCGGTTCGTCCCGACGACCAGTGGCGGCGCGAGATCGAAGCTGGACGTCGAGACTTCGGCGCGCCTCGTGTACCCGAGCCGTCGCAGCACCTGCTCGTCGAAGTTCGGTCCGTGCACCTTGCTGACGCAGACGACGACGTGGCCGAGGGCGAGGTACTGCTGCAGGGACAACGTCGAACGGACGGCGGTGTTTCCGCGCCACACCACGCACGTGTACGATTCGTCGAAGAGCACCGCGGTGGGGTGCAGCGGCGACTCGTATCCGCGCGGCACGATGAGGAAGTCGAGGTGCCCGCGCTCGAGATCTTCGATGGCGCGCGGCCCAAGGGGCTGCAGATCGAAGGTCACATGCGGCGCCGATGATGCCAGCCGCTGCAACAGATCCTGCAGCAGGATGGTCGTCACGTAGTCGGAGACGGCGATGGAAAAGTGCCGATCCGACGTCGCCGCGTCAAACTTGGCACGTGTCGTCATCGTGCTGTGAATCTGCAGCAGGATGTCCTGGATGGGCTGGACGAGTTCCCGGCCGAGCGGCGTCAGATCCATCCGGCGGCCGATCGGTACGAGCAAATCGTCCTCGAAGGCGCGGCGCAGGCGGGCCAGCGCGCCACTCATCGCGGACTGGCTGAGATGCATGCGCGCACCGGCGCGCGTGACGCTCTTTTCCGTCAGCAGCGCGTCAAGGGCGATGAGCAGGTTGAGATCGAACTGGTTCAGATCCACGTGGCGCATCGTATAAGAAGCGACGGCCTGGCGCCACGCCAAGATCACCCCGGCCGCGGACTTACGGCGCCGGTCTCGGCTCAGGTCCACCCGGGCCCCCGCCGCCGCCGAGCAGCTCTTCGCCCTTCTCGTTCTCGATGCGCAGCACGAGGACGCCCGTGCCGCCGGCGCGGGCCGGCGCGACGGTGATATTGATGGTGGTGCCGGCCTGCAGGGCCTCGGCCGATCGCTTCTTCGTCCAGCCATTCCGCACCAGCTGCGCGGGATTGGGCAGCAGTTCGCCACTGTAGTGCGTGACCTTGCCTTTGGCGTCCTTCACGTCGAAGAAGATCTGCGCGTGCGGATTCACGTAGTGGAACTCGGTGACGACCGCCTTCGACGTCCATTGCCTGTCGCGGTCGTAGTTGATGAGCGTGCCGTGGTGCGCGGCAACGACGGCCGTCGCGACGCTCGCCGCCAGCAGGCCCAGTGCAATGCGCTGCAGCATGTCTTGGATCTCCAGATCAGGGACGACGCACCGGACGCGAGGCAGGCGCCGGTGGCTTGCCGGTGCCGGCCGGATCGCGAATCACGCGGTTGAATTCAAGCTCATTTGCCGGCGCGCAGAGGTCTTCGAGCAGCCCCGCCCATCCCGACGACTTGATGAAGTCTTTCGGCAGCAGGTGCATGCGCTTGGTCTCGGCGACCCACGGCACGCGGTAGAACTTCGGATCCGTGAGCGTCATCTTCAATTCGAGCGTGTCGTAGTTGGTGCGCGTGTACCGCTCCTCGAGCACCATCTGGTCGCTGTGCGGATAGCCGAAATAGTCCACCCACGTCCGTTCGTCGTAACCGGTCGACGAGACGACGAGCGTGTTGCCGTCCCAACGCCCGGTGGCGTAGCCCCACCACCTCGGGATATCGACGTCGACCGGCGACAACGGCTTGCGCCCGTCCATCCAGATCGTGCGGAGGCCATATCCCCACTCGAAGTGCTGATAGATCCGATCCGGCAGCACGATGAACTCCACCGGATCCGGATACAGGATCGCGCGCGGCATGCCCATCGGATTGCAGGTGCCGTACGTGTCGTTGCCGAGCGCGGGAGGCTGCGCCCGTCTCCGGCCGATGTGCTCCTCGGGATGCGCGGCGGCGTCGGGACTTCCCTTCGCCCGGCCGTACGACGGAATGGTCTTGTCGAACGCCGCCTGCCCTTCCGGCGTGAACTGCGGGAATTCGAAGCTGTAGCCGCGATCGCCGCAGTCGCGGCAGCGGCCGCCTCCGCCAAAACCATTCGCGTTGGGTGACCAGATACCGGCAATCTCGGTCGGATTGAACGGCAAATTCGAGTCGAACAGTTTCAGATACCCTGGACCGCCGCGTCCACGGCCCGGAGGAGGACCGGCCGCGGGCGGCGTGGCGCTCCGTTGAGCCGCCATCGACGCGGGCAGCAGCATCGTCACGAGCAGCCAGAACTTCAAATGCTTCATCATTGCGCCTTTGCCGGTGTCTTCACCGGACATCCCGGCGTGAACACACCCGCCAATCGGGTGCGCGCGCAGAGATCCTCTGCGGCCTTCGTCATCCGCCTGATGTCCTCGAACACCTGCGTCATCGGCACGACCCGCCCGTGCACCGGCACGTCCGTGTCGACCTGAAGATTCCGATACGCGATGTTGTCTGCGTACGTGTTCTGCCACCAATACAGCTCCCAGCCGACATCGAAGAAGTCGCCCTGGACGACGAGCCGATCCTTCGGCACGTAGGCGAACAACCCTTCGGCCATGTGGCTGTTCGAGACGACGTGATAGAGGTCGACCTGCATCGATGCATCCTTCAGCTGGAGGTGATCGTCGACCGCCCGGAACTTCAGCGGTTTCGGCGTGGCGCCGAGCGCATCCGGCGCGATCGTGCCCTTGCGAAGCGCGATCTCGCGAAACAGCCCTTCCGTTCCTTTGTGCGCGACGATCGTCAGGCCTTCCGCCATCGCCTGGCGGATGCCGCCCGTATGATCGAAGTGATGGTGCGAGACGACGAGTTCGGTCAGCGGTTTCGCGGGCACCGTCGCGCGCGCGCGATCGATGAGCGACCTGGTCCATGCCTGGCTCGACGGCGCCTCGAACATCGTGAGGTGATCGGCGAACTCAAAAAGAATGGAGTTGGCGCCCCCGGTGCCGTGCAGCAGCCAGACGCCCTGGCTGACAGGTGTTGCCTCGACGGACGGCGCCGGCGGCCGCGATGCCGGGGCGGAGCGAACCTCCGCAGGCGCCGACAGGTCGTCGATCGGCTCGTCCACCGCGTTTCTATCGACATAGATCTTGTTCTGCACGACGTTTCGGAAGTCGATGACCGTCTCGTAACCCATCGGCAGCATCACGCCCTTGACCGGAAGGTAGCCCGTGAACGTGGTGCGGAAGGTCACATCGCCCAGATTCTCGTCGTGCGCCCTCCAGCTCACCCAGGCGGGCAACCCCGAGCCCGGCGCGATGGCCAGCGTCAGCTTCTCCCCGGTCTGCAGCGTGATATCGGCCAGCCGCCAGGGCGACTCCGTGCGCGGGTTGCTCACCGCCGCCGGTCGATCGAGCGCCGCCCGCACGAGCGCGACCGGGTTGTTCATCATGTCGATACGGCGGGCTCCGGCCGCTTGATCGGCGGCGCGGACCAGGCGGCCGTTCGGCCCGCCGTTGTACGCGACGTCGCCGTCGAGATAGGCCGTTGCAGCGTTCGCGCCGCCGACATAGCCCGCGACACCCGCGAAAACGAAGTTCTGATGGTTGCGCTGCCGGACGCGCATTCGTCGGTGCTCGAGATCGAGAGTCTTCTCGTACTCAGGCACACTGATCCACTTCTGCGGCGCATTGACGGATGCCGAGATGTTGCCGCCGCCATTCATGTAGGCGGTCTCGCCGTAACCGGCGACGGCGATCGTCTTGATGGAGCTAAGACGGCGGGCGCCACCGAGCGCCTCTGCTGCGAGCTTGATGACGTCGGCGGCCTGAGGCTGTTGGGCACCGGCCCAGAGCGAAGACGCAACCGCAGCAAGCGTCAGAACCGATACCGACAGCGCAACCCGAAATCGCATCGCCATTTGACGACATTCTGAGGCTTGTCTTCCGAACTCGCTAATCGAGTCCGTAGATGCAAGCTATCGTCAGTGCCGATATCACAACGCCGATCGGTCCTGGTCGGTCACCGGAGTCTCCGGGCGGTCAACCACTCGAGCAGCCGGTCGTTCCAGGAATCAACCGGCAGCCCGCGTTTCGCCATCCCGAACCCGGCGCTGACCTGATCGTAGACATGGATCTCTGCGGGCTTGCCCGCGGCCTTCCACGCAGCGAACAGTGCCAGGCAGCCGTTGGTCACGTTGAAATGCGATGAACCGACGGCGACGAACATTGGCGGCGCGTACGCGGGCACGCTGACGTCCTGGAGTGCGGGCCCGTAGAGCGAGACGAGGAAGTCCGGCGACGCGTCCGAGCGGTCTGCCAGTGCCGTCCCGACGGCGATGCCACCGCCGGCGGAAAACCCCATGATGCCGACGCGCGCAGCGTCGATCCGCCAGGCCGCTGCGTTCTGCCGGGCAAGGCGCAGCGCCTGCTGCGCATCGGCGATCCCCATGTGCAGCACCTCCCGCAGCGCCGGATCGTCGGGCTCGGGGTTGGCATTGGCGTGACGAATCTCCAGTTCCTTGCGCGGCCCCGCTCCAGCGACACCGGGACCCGGCGGCGGCGTACCACGCCCGCGGCCGCTCGCCGGCATCGTCTGCAGCGTCCGGTACTTCAGCACGAGCGCCGCAATACCCTTGGTGTTCAACCATTGCGCGACCTTGACGCCCTCGTTGTCCCACCCGAGGAGCCGCAGTGCTCCGCCGGGAGCGACGACGACTGCGCTGCCCGTCGCACTTTCAGCGGCAGGAAGGAAGACCGTCACCGTCGGATCGCTGACGTTTGTGATGGTCCTGTCGCCCGAGGGTGAGGTCGTCGTGGCCTCGGGCACGACCCAGCCCTCCGAGCCCGGAGCTTTGCCGGGCCAGAGACGGATCTCCTGCGTCGCCTGCGCGACGGCGTCACTGGCGATCGCCAGCAACCCGACACTGATGACGGCGCGGATCAACACGAGCGCCTACCGCATCCCTTTCTGGTGATTGAAGAACTCGAAGATCCGGGGCCACACCATCGGCACCATGCTTCCGTGGTTGCCATCCACCTCGAGGTACTCGAATGCAAAACCGCGCTCGCGCATGTAACGCGCCAGCGCCCGGCTCCCCTCGAGCGATGGGGTCGCGCCGGTCCCCTCGGTCATGAAGATCGGCAGCCGCCTGATCCGATCGAACGCGTAGGTCGCCTCGTCGACAAACGGCCCAGACATCGGCGCAACCGCGCGCCACCGCTCGGGATACCGGGCCGCCAGGTGCCACGCGCCACCGCTGCCCATCGAATGACCGGCGAGGTACGTGCGCGCGCGATCGGCGCCGTATTCCTCGGTGACAATCTCCAGCGCGGTCATGACCTCGAGCTCGCTCAGAGTGAGCTCCCGCTGACGCGCCGGGGTGACTGCGGCACGTTGAGAGGCGGCAGTCGCGGGCTGCCCGAACACCGCCGGCAGGCGAAGAGGATTCCCATAGGCTCCGAGCGGTGAGAACCCCAGCGGCGAGACGACGATGTAGCCGTGCTGCTCGGCGAGTTTCATGAGCAGCCCATCGGCCTGATCCAGATACGTGCCCTCGTTTGCGCCGGCGCCGTGCAGCATCAGGATGATCGGCAGCGACACCTTCCCGTCCCACGTCTTCGGGACGTAGATGCGGTACGGCATCTGCTGACCCGTCGGCGCAAACACATACTGCCGGTGCTGGTCACCGGTGGCACGCGTTGGCGCCTGGGCGGAGACGCTGAGGCCGAGCGCAGCCAGCGCGCAGACACACGTCACGAATAGTCGATTCATGTTTGCGTTGCTCCTCGCGTCATCCGGTAGAGCACGGCGATGAGAGTCAGCGTGACGACGTCGGCGACGGCGACCATGTAGAAGCCGGCTGCAAACGAGCCGGTGCGGTCGCGCAGGATCCCGAGCATCTGAGGACCGAAATACCCGAACAGGCCGGCGCCGAGGCTGACGACGCCCATCGCATGGCCCGCCTCGTGGCGCGGCATCACCGAGCCGGCGAGGCCGTACAACTGGTTTGCGGCGGTGAAGCCCAGGCCGATCACGGTCGCGGTTGCCACGCGGAAGATCAGCAGGCTCTCGATGGCCAGCGAGGCGGAGGCGCAGGCGAGCAGGACGAACACAGCGCCGAGCACGACGACCTTGTTGAACCGGTCGGCGAGCAGGCCGACCCCGAGATTCACCACGATGGCCGTGACGTAGCCGGTGCTGATGATGACGCCCGCCGCCGTGGCGTCAAGCCCGTACAGCGCGTTCGTCACGCTTGGAACGAAGTAGGTCACGGTGAACTGGCCGAAGCCGCCGAGCCCCACGATCAGAGCGAGCATCCAGACCACGGGCGAGAGAAAAGCGCTCCGGCTGGTGGTGCCGTGCACGGGTTGGCCTTCGCCCGCCGGGTCGTTCGGCGTGGACCGATAGAACAGCCAGAACACAGCTGCGCCGAGCACCGCCATGGCTGCGTAGCCGAGGATGGCCAGGCGCCAGCCGAACCCGCCGACGAGCATCCCCCCGAGCGGAGCACCGATAACGGACGCCAGTGCCGATGTCGCGCCCAGCACCCCCATCGTCCGGCCGCGCAGGGACGCGGGCGCGGTCAGCGCCACAGCGATCAGGACGCTGACGAACGCAAACCTGTAGCCGAAGATCGTCAGGCCGCGAAACGCGAGTGCCGATCCGAAGCTCCAGGCCTCGCCGAGCAGCACGCTGCCCACAGCCACGCCAAGCAGCCCGATGCCGAGCACCCGCTTCTCGCCGAAGCGCCTGACGCTGACGCCGGCCGGCACACTGAGCAGCATTGCCAGCAGGCCGTACAGCCCGGTGAAGAGCCCGAGTTGCGTATAGCTCATGCCGAATTCGCGCTGTATAGACGGCAGAAGCGGCGAGAACCCCAGGTTCGACAATTGCAGCGAGAACATGGCGATGAGCGTCGCGGCGAAGGGCAGCAGCCAGTTCGTGGAAGCCGCAGGCAGAACGGTCGTCCTCACTGCAGCACCCGCGTCTCGAGAAACGAGCGGACGCCGGCGCGCGCGCCGTGCGCATCCCACCCACGCGCATCGACAACGTCAGCGTCGATCGGCAGAACCGGGATACCCGCGTCCTCGAGCGCACGCTCGATGAAGAAACGGCCGGTGCCCGCCGGCTTCATACTGCGGGGACGCAGGACGAGGGCCCCGTTGATCCGATGCTCGCGCGCCTGGTGCACGATCCAGTCGGCGGCCCACGGCGGATTGTGGAGGTACTCGTTGAAACTTGCCGTACGGCTGGCCAGCGCCGCCATCGGGTCGTCAAGACCGTAGCGGATGTAGCCGTCCGGGCCGAATGCGAGGTACATCGACCAGACGAAGACCGCGCGGTGAGACGTTTCGAATTCGGTGTAGAAGCCGGTGTCGTGCCACAGGCCCGCGCCGATCCACATCAGCCGCGCACGCTCACCCGGGCAGGCCGCGATACCACGGTGCACGCGCTCGGCCACTTCGTCGTGGAACGCACGCGCGTGTGCGAGAGCCCACTCGCTGCCCCTCACCCACTGCGTGGCCATCACGTTGGTGATCTGCTCCGTCATCCGCACGGGGCATTCCGGCGCCGTGGCGATCAGCCGGCGCGCGGCGTCGAACACTTCTTCCTGTCGATTGACCAGCTCGAGACGCGCGCGCAGGGCATCGCGATCGAGACGGCGTCCGCTGATCGCCTCGAGACGCTCGACCAGGTTCTCGAGCGTCGAGACCACGAACGCAAGCCGATGTGGTTCGACGAGTTCGCGCCATCGGTACCGGCCCAGTTCCCACCAGCGCGGCGGCAGGTCGCCGGCGCCCGGATGATCGATCTCGAACAGTTCGGCGCCGAAGGTGTCGGCCCACAACTGGAAAACGCGATGAATGCAGTCACACGTGAGCCGGGCGCACAGCAGGCGCGGCGTCGGCAGGCCGCCCCAGGGCGGATCACCTGCGCCTCGATAACGCGTCGAGGCGTAGCCGAGGCTGCAATAGCGGCACAGATCGCCGTGGAGGCCGTCGGCGTCCATGGCGTCGAGAAACCGGGGCGCCTGGCGCTTGGCGGCAACGATCGACGCCCACCACTGGTTGCTGACCGCCGCGACACCCATGAGGTCGAACAGCTCGAACGGCACGTCCGCCTGGAGCAGCGCGTATGGCTGGCGCTCGTCGAACACGCGGCGGCGCAGGTCGGCAAACCACTGCTTCTGAAACGCGGATGCAGCCCGCGTCGCGTCGAGCTGTTTGTCAGCCACGCCTGGTTTCCTGCAGCTGCGAAGCAGCGGACACCATCGCGCCGAGTTGCACGTGTTCCGCCGGGGTTGGCGCCAGGTGCTGGTCGCCGCGAAGACAGACGTGTGGAATGCGACGGGCCTTCAGCACGTCGCGCAGCGCCGGATAATCCCACCCGAACACCGCGTCGTCTGGAGGCAGCGACACGACGACCGCATCGACGTCTTCGAGCATGCGTGCCGTCCAGCCTCGCAGCGAGTCGACGGGGGTGCGCGCACCGATCGAGTCGGTTCGATACTTGTCCGAGAGCGCCGCAACCGGGTCGTCGTCGAGCGGCACGTCGTCTCCCGCTGCGCTGCTTCCCCATGGGCCGACCTCGGCAACGACGATGGCGCCGTGCGATTCGATGGCCTCGTGCAGTGCCTGGCCATCCACGGGTGCTCCGGTGAGCAGCACACGCGGGCCGGCGAGCGGCGGGCCCGCAGCGATCCGGTTCGCCGCTTCGTTCGCCATCTCCACATAGCGATCGGGTTCCATCTCCCAGAATGCCGCGAGCAGTCTGAAGGCGGCGCTTCCAGTCACGCGTGGGACGATGCGGCGGAGCGCGACGAGGCGTCTGGCCGCGGCACGGGCGGCATTCGCTCGCGTGATCTCCCGGCGGATATCGTCGGCGGAGGGCATCCGGCCCGAACGAGAGGCCAGAGTGTCGAGCAGTGCACGCGTACGCGCCACGTCGTGATTCCGCACCTCCGCACCGCGCGACTGCAACAGGTCGAACAGCACAATGGGCGCCGTCGCCAGTCCCTTCCGTACAAACTCACGGAGGTAAAGGAAGCACTTGTAGTCGGCGTCCGAGGTCCGGGGGATGACGATGAGGGCCGCATCAGACAGACGTCCGGCAAGCACATCCTCGACAAGATGGCGAAGCCGGCTCGGAAAGATGCCCGGCTCGAGATGCGCGTCGGCCGCCGGTGTCGGGCCTGAGGCTCCTCGCGCCATCACCGCGCGGAAACCAGCGGCACGGACGATCTCGACCGGAACCGCCGGCCACGAAGCAACGATGCAGAGCTCCTGCATGCGCGTCTCTCAGATGATGCCCGCGGCCTGCAGCTGTTCAACGCCGGCAGGGCCGTATCCGAGCCAATCGCCGTAGACGAGCGCGTTGTCCTGGCCGACAGATGGCGCTGGACGCACGCATCCTGCGCTGGCGTCTGAGAAGGTGATCGGAATCCCCGCGCCGACGACGTCAGCCACGCGCCCGAACTGCGGGTGCTCGAGCCGCGCCGTTTCACCCCGCGCCAGCACGCGCGGATCGCGCACCGCATCGCGAGGAGCACGCACTTCTGCCGCCGGCACGTTGTGTCGTGCAAGCAGCGGCAGGAGTTCGGCAGTCGGGAGCGTGCGCGTGAACGTCTCGACGTGCGCGGTCATCTCGTCCACGTGTGCGACGCGGGCATCGCGTGTCGCGAAACGCGGGTCGTGTTCGAACTCGGGGTGCCCGATGGCGGCGAAGACGCCTCGGGCGAACTGCTCGGTCGGCGCGCAGATCGCCACGTGGCCGTCGGCCGACTCATAGACGCCAAACGGCGTCAGGCGTGGGACGATGCGGCCGGTGCGCTGCGGCAGTCCGCAGGCCTCGAGCAGGTCGAAAGGCTCGGCAGCGACGAGTGACGTCAGGACGCCGAGCATCGAGATGTCAACGTGCTGTCCGGTATTGGTGGCCTCTCTTTGGCGGAGGGCCGCGAGCACGCCGACGACGCCGAACACCGGCGCGACCAGGTCAGCCACCGGCACGCCGACGCGAACCGGCGGCTCGTCGGGCATGCCCGACGTCATCATCAGTCCGCTCAATGCCTGAATGATGTTGTCCATGGCCTTGCCGGTGCCCGGGGCCTGTCCGGCACCGAAGCCCGAGATCGAGCAGTAGATCACACGCGGGTTGATCGCCCGCGCGAACGGATACCCGACGCCGAGCCGCTCCAGTGTTCCCGCGCTGAAGTTTTCGACGACGATGTCGGCATCGCGCAGCAGGCGCGCAAACACGTCACGGGCGCCCGGCCGTTTCAAGTTGAGCGTGACGGCGTACTTCCCGCGAAGCCGGTTCAGCGCCGACACGGAGATATCGTCCGGGCTCGTGCGACCGAGCGATACGCCGTCGCGCCCGAGGTAGGGTGGGTTCTGCCGGCACGGATCGGGCGACTCCGGGTTCTCGATCTTGATGACGCGCGCGCCGAGGCCCGCCAGGAGGAACGTGGCAAACGGCCCCGCGAGGGCCAGCGTCAGATCGAGGACCGTGAGGCCCGTCAGCGGGCCGCGCGGTGGCGTGTTGCCGCTCGACATCGTGTGGCCGGAGTCTACAGGTCGGCGCCGGATGCCGCTAAGACTTTCCGGGCTGTCCGGTAAGACGTGCGGCGTCTTTCCCGATCGACATCGACTGCCGGACGAGATCGACGAAGACGCGGACGAGCGGTGAGGCGTTGCCCGATTTCCAGGCGACGACGATCGACACGGTCGGCACAGGGTCGTAGGCGAGGGGCTTCAGGATCACGCCGCGAGGCAGCAGCGCGCCCACCGAGTCGGGCAGCAGCGCGAATCCAAGTCCCTCCTGAACGAGCTGCAGATGGCCGAGCACGTTGTCGGCGCTCGACACGGCCTGCATCCGGATGCGCGCCCGCCGGTAGAACGAGGCGATCGCGTCGTGCAGCGCGGGGGCAAGCGCCCGCTCCATCGTGATGCACGGGAGATCGTGCAGGAGGTGCACCGGGATCCGTTTTCGCCTGGCCAATGCGTGGTGGGCCGGCAGCACGACGACGATCTGCTCGCGCAGGAGATCGACGAACTCGAGTCCCTCGATGTCCAGCGGCTCGCGCATGAACGCCACATCGAGGGCGCCCGTCCTCAGTCCGGTGACGGGCTCGACGGCGTACCGGCTGTGCAGGACGAGGCGGAGGTGAGGCAGGTGCGTGGTGACGAGGGGGCGCAGTGACGGAAGGATCCGGACGTCGGCTGCCGGAAAGGTTCCGACCGAGAGATCGCCGGCGCGCCCGTCGGCCGCCTGCTTGGCGAGCCGCCCCGCGTGCTCGATGCGACCGAGGATGTCCTTCGTCTCGCGCAGGAAGACACGGCCGGCGTCCGTCAGCGCCACGTGATGACGGCTGCGTTCGAGGAGCGCGACGCCGATCTCCGACTCGATCTGACGGATCTGCTGGCTGAGCGACGGTTGGGAGGTGTTCAGCCTGGCCGCCGCGCGCGTGAAGTTCAGCTCGTCGGCGACGGCGACGAAGTACCTGAGATGCCGGAGTTCCACACCGGTAGGCTAGACGCAGATGCGAGGGTTGGCAACCGGCCATGCCGGTGGTCAGTCGTTACACGTCTTATCGCCGGCTCGTCATTCCCGTCCCCGCACTGGCGCTGGCGCCGGCGCCTGGAGCAGCACCAGGAACAGATTGCTGGGCTCGCGGACGATGGCGACTCTGGTCGTGGCACCTCCACGTCCCGGCAGTTCCACCGTCGTTCCGCCGGCGGACACGACCGTACCGCCGGCCTTCGTCAGCGCCGCGATCGTGGCGTCCACGTCGCGCACCTGCAACTGCATCCGCGTCGAGCCGGCATCCTGGATGTTGCCCCGGACCACGCGCCGCTCCACACCCTTGAAGTCGAT
>Ga0105242_10001669_pt1 | contig 17561 bp, 11 predicted proteins | sample KBSM24metaG_FD_81521 | JGI IMG/M metagenome (GOLD analysis project Ga0105242, IMG submission 81521) | Miscanthus rhizosphere microbial communities from Kellogg Biological Station, Michigan, USA - KBS M2-4 metaG | ecosystem: Host-associated > Plants > Roots > Rhizosphere > Soil | place... | reverse complement strand
AGCTGTTACACGAGCACAGGCGGAGTTGAACAGGCATACCGGCAGCCACGGATGCCAGACATTGCCAAGGGCCCAGATTTAGCGCTTTCCCATTCAGGGATTCTTCAGATCGGACCAATACCGGCCGTAGTCCGCTGAGATATTTCCCGTTGATGTTCCCGCCGCACAGAGGTAATGTCCACATGACGTGCCTACCGATAACACCCAATAACAGGACACTCAATGAATGATTTGATGGTCGTAGAAAAAATCGCACAGTGGCAGAAGTTGAAGGGGCTGGTGCTCGACAGCGTCTCCTCGCCGATTACGCGCCGCGTGTACAACATGGCGCTGGACGAGTTCCTTAGCTGGTTCCAGCAGGCTCCCCGACCGGGCTTCACCAAGGCCACCGTTAGCGCGTGGCGGGTATCCCTAGAAGCCCGCGGCCTTGGCTCGTCGTCCATCATTATTAGAATGTCGGCGATCCGCAAGCTGGCCACTGAAGCGGCCGATAACGGGTTGCTAGCGCCCGCGATGGCTGACGGTATCCGGCGAGTGAAAGGCGTGAAGTCCATCGGACTCCGAACCGGAAACTGGTTGTCGCTGCGCCAGGCGCAGGCTCTGCTGAGCGCGCCCGATGCCACCACGCTCAAGGGTCTGCGCGACCGGGCTATCCTTTCCGTACTCGTAGGATGCGGCCTCCGCCGGTCCGAGGTAGCGTCGCTTACGTTCGCACATATTCAACAGCGCGACGGACGGTGGTGCATCGTGGACCTTTCTGGAAAGCATCGTCGCATCCGAACGGTTCCGATGCCGACCTGGGTGAAAGTAGCGATTGACGCCTGGACATCTGCAGCCAGAATCGATGATGGCTATGTGTTCTGGTCCGTGAACCGTGCCGACAGAGTGGGCGGCACCATCCTATCGGAGAAGGCCGTGTGGCAGCTCATCAAGCCACACGCTGAAGCTGCCGGCATACCTGGCATTGCTCCTCACGATCTCCGTCGCACGTGTGCGAAGCTATGCCGGGCCGCGGGCGGCGAGCTTGAACAAATCCAGCTCCTATTGGGCCACGCGTCGGTTCAGACGACCGAGCGGTACCTGGGGACTAAGCAGGATCTGGCTCACGCTCCAAACGATGCGATCAAGTTAGGAGTCGCGGTATAGATTTCGCAAGCCTTCCATAACCGCATCGTCCAAAAGCGTGGCGAGAATCGGCAGGTAGCCCGGCCTTCAAGCTGTAACGATCCGGGACCTGTTGAAGGCCACACTTCGCCTTCGACCCGAATCGCATTCTACTAGGAGAGATTCGGGAGGGCGAAGCTTTCGACCTCCTCCAGGCTCAAAACACCGGGCATTCCGGCACTCTCAGCACCTTTCACGCGAATTCGGCGCAACTCGAGGTTTCACATCTTGCGGCCTGTGTGCTTCTTGCGCCCGTCGAGCTTTCAACCCCACATGAATTTGTCGTTGTAGGTGCCAGAAAAACGATGTCAGCCAGCCAAACTGGACGTCGAAGACTGCTCAGGGCGGGTCGTACGATCAGCCTAGTCTGTCCACAAAGGTTTTCGTTGCCAGGTCATAATGCCAGTGCCTTCGTTCGTGAGTCGCAATCTCTGAGACGATCAGGCGAACGTCTCGCGTGTCGGCGGGTCCTACCCTACAGCGCAAGTAAAACAGCCCGCCCCAGTTGGGCTGAGCTTATCCCCTGGAGATTCACCGATCTCATGTAAAATAGTCGAGATATAAGGCCAGCTGACATGTCGATCGACTAAATGCTTTTCAACAGCCTGCCCTTTCTCTATCTATTTCTTCCCCTGACGTATTTCGTTTTCTGGCGGCTGCGAACCAAGGTTGATCGGTATGCCTGGCTCACGATCACGGGCTATCTTTTCTATTCCTTCTGGAATCCGAAATTCTGCCTTCTCATGGCTCTATCCACGGTTGTCAGTTATGGAGCCGGCCTCGGCTTCCTCCGCTGGCACGATGCCCGGTCGCGTCGCCTTTGCCTGATACTGCCAATCGCGTTCGATCTGTCCCTACTGGCGGTTTTCAAATACGCGAACTTTGCCCTATCTTCCGGCAATTGGCTTCTGGAGGCCTTTCATGTGACCTTCCGTGCTCCCATGTTCGACATAGTGCTGCCGGTCGGAATCTCGTTCTACACATTTCATACGATCACCTACATCGTCGACAGCTATCGCGGCGTCATCAAGCCTACGCGCAATTTTTTGGAGTTCTCCTGCTACGTGTCGCTGTTTTCCCAGCTCGTAGCCGGACCCATCGTTCGGTTTCGTCAAATCGAGCAAGATCTCGAGAACATCGACCACGCCAACCGAACTGGCGATCTCGAACGGGGATGGTCGTTCTTTGCGATTGGCATGGTCAAGAAGGTTTTGATAGCCGATTCGATTGCCTGGATCATCAACCCGGCACTCGGCCGCTGGCAGTCGCTATCCACCCTTGACACCTGGCTCTGCGCGCTCGGCTATACCTACCAGCTCTACTTCGATTTTTCCGGATATAGCGACATGGCGGTGGGCTTAGGTGCCATGTTTGGTATCCGGCTACCGCAGAACTTCAATTCGCCTTACAAGGCCTCTGACATTCCTGACTTCTGGAACCGCTGGCATATTTCTCTATCTTCGGTCCTGCGCGATTACCTCTACATTCCAATGGGCGGAAACCGGCATGGGGAATGGGCAACCTGTCGCAATCTCATGATTACGATGCTGCTCGGGGGACTTTGGCATGGCGCTAAGTGGACGTTCGTAGCGTGGGGCGCCTATCACGGCCTGCTGCTGGTCGCCACGCGATACAGTAGAACCATGTTGGCCCTTTGGCCGATGGCTTTCCGGCAAGGGACCACTTTCTTACTTGTGATCATAGGGTGGGTTCTATTTCGATCGGACAATTTCCCGATGGCCTACGGACTCCTGACCACCATGTTCTCCTGGAAACCTGGGACCCATCTACCTGGTGGGACAACCCTTGGAGCACTTCTGCTCCTCGCGGGCGCCTTCGCTCACTTCGGGCCCAATACATTCGAACTGCGGCATCAATGGCAACTGGCTCAAGCGCTCATGCTTTGCAGTCTGCTGCTGGTGTGTATCGTGTTCATCTATGGCGGACAGCAGTCCCCGTTCCTCTATTTCCAGTTCTAAGGCCCACCTCGTGAACTCCTCAATGCCTGAAGCCGCGACAAACTTAGGGCCGAGGGTTCTTCTCGGCCGAATGGCGCCGGCCGTGGTACTGCTATGTCTTCTGGTGGATGTCACCCTTCGTTTCGTGCCGTCGCAGCTCATCGCCTTCCGTGCATGGGAATCCATGACCTTATTTGCAATCGGCGACGGACCATTTGCCTTGAACGCTGTTTACAGAAACACCCGGTCGTATGGCGATCTCGCGAACCTTGCGAACCTGCCGCATCTGCGCCAATACCGCGAGGAAGTTTTCACCACTGATGCGGCAGGCTACAGGAATCGGCGCGAGGTGGCGAAGCCGTTCTCCGGAATCCTGCTCGTCGGCGACTCGTTCACGGCCGGTTCCGGAGTGTCGGACGAACTCACATTAAGCGAGCAGCTCAGTGAGCTCTCAGGCCGCCCCACTTATAACGGGGCCGAGGCCCAGAGGTTTTGGGAACTGCTCGACTACCTGCAAATGACTCGCGGCCTGGTAGTCTGGCAGCAGTCCGAGCGTGGCCCGCTCCCAATGAAAGCGGCAATCACGCCGGATCGGGAGCTCCAGCCTGCCCAAACACCGGCCGATAGGAAGAAAACAGAGACACTAGTCCGGATCTCGAAGTACGCCATGTCCCTGGAATCCTATTCACCCTTGCAGACCCTATCCGGCCGCGCGGTCAAACTCTTGCAGAATGATCGGATCCTTCCGAATCCATACCGTACCAACGTCGCTTCCGCCCAGTTACGCAACGGGCGGGAGATCCTGTTCCTGCCGACCGAAGTCAGCAATTTTGAGTTGGATCGCCCCACTGATCCGGAGTTCTTTGTACAGCTCAAAACACAACTCGATCAGCGTGGAATCAGATTGCTCGTATTGTTGGTTCCCGACAAATACGTCGTATACCGCGACCTGCTTTTACCGGCTGCCCCTCTGACCCGGCGGGAGCCGTTTCTCGACATCGTCGAACAACGCCTTGCGGCAGCCAACGTTGCCGCATTAAATCTGACACCGCGTTTCCGCCAGCAGGCCAACGCATTGCTTGCTCGCGAGGAGTATCTGTACTGGCTGGACGACACTCACTGGAACGCTGAAGGAATCCGTGACGCCGCGAAGGCGCTGACGGATTCGAAAGCCGTCTCCGAATGTTCCTGCCGGTAGCGATGACTGCAGGCAGACCCTTACGTGCGGCTCTTCAGCAGATACCGAGTCTCGGTCAGTAAGACCACGTCCGCATGCGTTGGGAGGCGGCGCGCCCGGAGGCGGTGGCGGATTCAAGCGCAGTATCAGGGCCGTGAACGGTTTCGGGAACAACCGACTGCGCCTGATGATTCTGCTGAAACTCAACGCACCGCCTCCCCTCAACCTTCCAACGTTCGCGCTTTCCAATCAACGCATCGCGAAGCGTTTGCAACATGTCTTCGGGAGGGTCGACTTTGTGAAGGTCTTGAGCCTCGTTGGCGTAAATTCGCTACCTTAGTGGCCCGTTATTCCGACATAACGGTAGCTAGAAAGTTAGCCTCTTGAACCCGATCTCTAGGCGCCCAACTCAAGGCGTCCTGGACTCTTTTTCAAGATCTTCACATCAAGCTGGTTGTCCCGCAGGTCATCAAGTACATCTAACAGAGACATCCGAACGGGTCTCCCGTATAGCGGAGTGGATGAAGCGTAATGCGTTCCCTGAGCTGTGCACGCCTTTCCTGGGTTTCGGCCAATACCCTCTGAGTGGAGTCACAATGGGAGGCGACGTGAGGCTAAACTTCAGTTTCTTGCGGACCACAACTTCGATGAAGTGCCGTCAGCAGCTCGGTGGCTTACTCGAATACAACAGGCACCCTAGGATTGGCCTGTGCTCACGTCGAAGGTGAGTCTTCCCGAATTATCTCGATGAGTTCGTGGATGCGGAAGGGCTTCCGCAGAAACCATCCCACTTTCCGGCCCAGAGAAGCTGCAGCCATCTCCTTGCTATACGCACTCGTAACGATCACAGTTAGGCCCGGTCTCAAGCGCGTCATTTCCTCGTAAACTTCGCGGCTGGGTGCGCCGGGAAGATTGATATCCAGCAGGACCACGTCGATACGTTCTTCCAGCGCTCGAATCACGTCTAGCGCCGCAGATCCGTCGCTGGCCTCAAGAACGGAGAAACGCCTCGTCCGTAACATCGTCGAAAGAGCCACCCGAAAAACTTTGTCATCTTCGACAACCAAGATAGTGGGCCCAAGAGAGGCTGGCGCTTCGTCTGCGGCGGCCGCGGTCATGCTCTCGGCTGCCTCAATCACCTGTCCCTCAAAGGGCAGCATGATCTGGAATACAGTGTGTTCGCCTGGCGTGCTTGAAAGCCGAATACCACCATGGAGATGTTCAACGATCCAACGGACGGCTGTAAGTCCCAGTCCATGGTTGCCGGATCCCTTTGTCGTATAGAACATGTCGAAAATCTGGGCCTGCACTGCGGGCGTCATGCCTCCTCCTGTGTCGGAGACCTCCACCTGCACGTAATCGCCCGCCATCATGGCGCTGAAGTCCGCCGGATACGATTCGGGTACGGTCAAGGGCCCCGTGGTCACGCGGATCCTTCCATCGCGGTCGCCGATCGCTTCCGCGGCGTTGGTGACGAGGTTCATTACAATTTGGCAGATTTGAAAGGGACTCGCTCGAACCGTTCCGCGCTGCTTGTCGAGATGAGTTTCCAGCACTATACGTTCCGGCAATGATCTTTTGAGTAATTCCAGCATGTCTTCCACAATTCCGGAGACATTGACGAGTTCGGGACCATCGTTCTCCGGCTCCGCATAAATCATCAACTGTCGCGCAATGTCAGCTCCGCGAACTGCCGTGTCACGGATGCTCTCCACTTCCTGAACAGTAGGAATCGAGCCGCTGGCGAGAGCCTCCAACATCACTTCGGAGTATGCCGTTATTCCCGCCAGAAGATTGCCGAAATCATGCATGATGCGGCTGGCGACAGAACCCACTGTCACCAGTTTCTGCCTGGCGACATCCAATTCCTGCGCGCGTTTGAGATCGGTGATATCGATGCAAGAACCGATATAACCCGCAAACCTGCCATCTGATTCGATGCGCGGGACTCCTTTGTCCAACACCCAGCGAAACTCTCCATTGGCCCGAATCAGGCGGTATTCCATCTGGAAGCTGCGGCGCTCATCAAACGCTGATGAGTAGAGGTCCATACAACGGTCTTGGTCCTGCGGATGAATGCTAGTAGCCCACCCGTCTCCCAGTTCCTGTTCGATTGTCCGGCCGGTGAAGTCCAGCCAAGATTTATTGCAAAACGTACAAAGCTTGTCGGGGCCGGAAACCCAAATCATCGCCGGCACAGTATCGGCCAGAGTCCTGAAGCGCTCTTCACTTTCCCGGAGCATCGCCTCTGCGCGCTTGCGCTCGCTGCAATCCGTGAACAATCCCAGGAGTCCCGTCACGCCACCCGAATCATCGTGCATGGGCCTGCAGGAGATGGTGACCCAAATCGGCGATCCATCCTTACGACGCAATCGAAACTCAAAAGGCTTTTCGCCGCCAACCATCTGCCCCTCAAATTGACGGCGCGCCTCATCCAGGTCTTCCGGAAACACCGGATCAAAGCAGGATGATCTTTGCAGGGACTCGACATCGCATCCCAGAATCTGCGCCATGCGGTCATTGCAAAAGATGGTTTGGCCCTGAGGAGAGACCACCCATACGCCTTCCGGCATGGACATGGCAATCCTTCGGTAGATCTCGCTATTGAGCTGCACGCTCAGGTTTCCAGCCTTTACCAGGATGTTAATCTCCCTGTTCTGCCACTGCCGGCTCGCTCCGGCACACTTCTCGAAGTAAAGCGGTGAGTTCTTCCAGTCGATACGGTTTCCGGAGATAGTAGACGGATTTCTGCTCACCCACATCTTTGAAAGCTCTGTCCCGGCCGTATGCCGTTGACAGAACCACTTTGATATCGGGACGTATCTTGCGCAGTTTTCCTAATACGTCTCTGCCGGACATCCCAGGTAAAGTCAGGTCGAGCACAACGACCTCGATTTCTTCTGCGTGCGCTTCAAACATATCCGCGCCTTTGGCGCCATCGCCGGTCTCCAAGACGACATATCCTTTCCGTCGAAGCATGCTTGCAATTGGCAGACGGAGCGAATCCTCGTCGTCAATGATCAGAGCCGTCGCAGTTCCGTTTTCGTCTCCGATAAGTGGGGCGGGTTTCAGCCCATTGAGGAGTTCCTGCTCAGCGTGCCCGACGCATGGCAATAGGATTTCGAAACACGAACCGGCGCCGACCGCAGAGTGCACCTGAATCGTTCCGCCGTGAGATAGGAGAATTCCCCGCACAGCCGCCAGTCCCATGCCCCGCCCCGTTCGCTTGGTTGAGAAAAATGGCTCGAAAATCCTCGCTTGCACCTCTTCGGGCATGCCGCACCCCGAATCGCGGACCTCTAGTTGGAGGAAGTGCCCCTTGGGTCCTTCCGGCGATTTCGTCCGGGCGTGAATCTCCATCAGAGTGATGGAAATTTCCCCTCTTCTCTCGCCGAGTGCGTCCGAGGCGTTGGAAATCAGATTCATCATCACCTGACGAAGTTGGGCGGCATTCCCGCGGATCGGGGGGAGATCCGCAGGGACATTGATCCGTAGCGCGGCGTTCTTGGTGATGGTTACCATCATCAGTTGAAGCATTTCGCGCACAAGATTCGCCAGATCGACTTTTTCGAAGACTGTACTTTCCTCGCCCGCGTAAACCATCAATTGCCGGACGATTTCGGAGGCCCGGATCGATATCATTTTGATATTCTCCAGCCCTTTTCGAGCGGGCGACGTGCGGGAAAGATCCGACAGCAGCAGTTCCGCGCTGGCCAGAATGCTGCCGAGCAGATTATTGAAATCGTGCGCGATCCCGCTCGCCAGTACGCCGAGGCTTTCCAACTTTTGGTTGGCAAGCGCCTGCTTGAACTGGGTAAGGTCGATCAGAGATTCGACGTAGCCAGCGAATATCCCGTCCGCTTCAAAACGCGGCACGCCGCTGCACAAAAGCGATCTGTAGTGTCCGTCCGCGCGGCGAAACTCGTATTCGAGGCTGAATTCAACGTGAGTGTCGCACGAAGCCCGAAGCTTCGCTAGGATTTCGTCGCGGTCGGCGGGAGGAAGGCCCTGCGTCCACCCCTGGCCCAGTTCCTGTTCCATCGTGCGGCCCGTAAAATTCAGCCATCTTTTGTTAAAAAACGTGGCTTGGCCGGATGCGTCGGTAACCACGATCTTTACCGGAGCGGTATTGGCCATATTCCGGAACCGCTCCTCGCTTTCGCGGAGCACCCGTTGCGCTTTAACCAGCGCGGCGGCGTTTTGTCGAGCCCTGCGGCGCTCCAGAAGAAGCGCCGCGATCAGCAGGCTCTGGATTGCGATCATGGCGAGCACGGCGATAATGCGCCACCCGAATTGTTCCCACAGGCTCAAGTCGCGAAAACGAATAATGCTGTTCTCGGGCAGTCTGTCTTCGCGAATACCCCAACGCTGAAGTTGACGCCAGTCGAACATCGGCGTAACCGGAGCGCTCTCGACAGGGATCGTCGACGCCTGCATTCCGGATGCAACCATCACGGTCATCTCCGCCAACCTAGTCGTGTTGGCTTCCATCGTCCAAACATGACCGCCCACGATTCCGAGCCCGACATTTGCGAAGGACATTCCGTAGAGCGGCACCCGTGCCACGGGGGCGATTATCCTAAGAACGTCCTGGGACTGCAAGATCTTGCCCTCGGGATCAAGCGCCTGCTGCCACACGTAAAGGACGACGGACGTCTCCGGCAAGCTTTTGATTTTCTCCACCAATTCTGCAAGGGGCAGGTCGGTAAGGTAAGTAATACTCGCTTTGGTTTGATAGTCACTTAGCTGATTCCGCGCCATAGTCTCGTAGACTTTGTCATGCGCCGGAGTCCCGCTAACGACGAAGACCTCTTTCGTAGTGGGATGTATCGTAAGCGCCAGATCCACCGTCCTTCTGTAGCTGCTTACATACACGATTCCAGTAGCTCCAGCTCCTGACTTAAGCTGCGCCGGATTGGGATAATTGGTAGCGCTGAAAACGATGGGTGTTTGCGGAAAGAGGTCTCCGCGGTATTTGAAGAGGAACTCCAGGGGCGCACTCGCGGTCGGGACGACAACATCGATGGGACGGTTGGCGTACTTCTGCTGAATATAGCCGCGTAAAACACTCGCCTGGTTCTCTCCCGGAAAACGGTTGGATTCCAGGTATTCGGAGTAGAACTCGACGTCTCCACCGGCGGCTAACCGCAGAGCGGGTAAAAACTGGCGTTCGAACTCGACATTGGCGGGGTGGTCTTTCTCATCCCAGTACAGCACCAGTACCCTCAGTGGCCCCGCGGCCTGCGCCCTCATGCCGAGGGGCGACAGGCAGACTACGGACAAGACGAACACCGTTTTACCTAGCTTCGATAATGTTTTCATCCAAACATTGCCTTGATACCAAACTGTATCTGGCGCGACGATCCGGATTCGCCCGTTGGAAAGCGAGTGTTGGTTATACGTCCGAAGCCCGGAGTGCCAACGACATTCCCCGGCTAGCCAAAGTTTGGATGGTTGAACAGATCGAAAACCTCGACACGGAATTGCAGGCGGAGTTTTTCGCTCAGATTCGTGTTCTTCGTGAGAGAAAGGTCAGAATTGTTGAACCCCGGCCCGATCACCACATTCCGGCCGAGGTTACCGAAGGTCGAAACGGACGAAAAAACCGAGACGTCGAACCAACGATCCGGGCTGCCGATCGTCTTTATCGGTCCGCTTACATCAGGGCGCAGCGTGTTGGGTACGCCTGTAACCGTGCTGTTAGAGGTTACGATATTGACCGGATTACCGCTCTGCGCTTGCAGAATGAAGGCGAGCTGCCAACCCCGCTCGAACAGGTTGTTGCGGAGAGGCAGGTTATAGATCGCCCGGGCGACGACGCGGTGGCGGGCGTCGAAGTCCGAGAGACCGCGGTCGCCAGCCAGGTTATAGCTGTTCTGCACAACAATTCCCTGTGAGCTAAGGGAGTTGTAATCCAACGACTTTGACCACGTGTAGGACACCTCGAACTGCAAGTCCCGCGTAAGCGGCCGGCTCGCCGTAAGCCACAGCGCGTTGTAACTCGAATTGCCGGTGCTCTCTGCCTGTGTAATATTGCCGAGCGGCGCGTTCGGCAGTATGGGGCTCGACGGGGAAATCGCCGTATAAGGCCGCACCCCATCGACCGGTTGGTTGATGTTGCGCCGGAGGATGAGATGAGTGCCTTTGGAACCAAAGTAGCCGACCATCACGGCAAGATCGCGTGAAAACTCACGCTGCACGTTCAGGTTCCATGACTGCAGATTAGCATTGTTGAACCCATGATCCACCGTAATCGGCGCGAGTCCAGCCGCCTGAGCCACATCAATTGCGTTCTCGAACTGTATCGCGCCGGTAACCGCGAGGGGTATGGCCAGTGGAGGGTTCCCGCTGGTGCCCGTCACCACGCTCGTCATGGGCTGATCGACAAGGATCGCGTACGCGCCGCGCACGGACGTCTTTCCATCCTTGAATGGATCCCACGCGAAGCCGAGCCGAGGCTGGAAGTTCTTATTATTCTCATGGTAAATACCGTCCAGTCCTTGCCCGCCGCGGACGAGTGAGGCCGAGCGAGGGTCAAAGGCTATGAACCGGTTGTAGCGCTCGCTAGGCGTCTGGTTCCATTCGTAGCGCACGCCGAGCTCAAGCGTGACGTTCTGCCGCCATTTGTAATCGGTCTGGGCGAACAGGCCGAAAGCTCCTTGTTCAATGCTGTTCGATTGGTTGCCCAGCGTCACACTGAACGAGTTGGCGGCATCGGCAAGGAACGCCGCGACGCTGGGAAATTTGAATGCGCCAGTACCCCGGCGGAAATTGTTATTGAGGAATTGTCGAAACTCGCCGCCGATCTTGAGTGAATGGCGTCCGCACTGGCAGGTCGTCACGTCGCTGGCTACGAGGGTCGTGTCTCCACGTCCAGACGGGAATACCGATGGACCGCCGAAGTTCAGTGCGCCACCGGAGATATCGATCTGAGGCAATCCGACGGGCCCGGCAAGACCGTCGCGGATTCCGAAGTCGACTGGGTTGAGTAACGCATTTGGCTGCGTTGTGCTGGAGAGGCGATTCAGACCCAGACGCAGCTCATTGATGCGATTCTGGCCCAAGGCATGCGTCTCATTCAGCGAAAAGAACTGCCTTTGCGGCCTTTGGATGTATCCGAAATTGGGTATGGTGTTCCCGCGCAAAGTAGGCTCTACGGTCTGGGTGAGGTCGAAGGCGTAATAAGCGTGAAGTTGGTCGCTCTGACTGAAAATGTGACTGATGTCCATCCCCCACTGATCCGCGTTGACGGGCGCCGGCGCCGAGCCCACAAAACGCGATGCACCCGAGGAGTCGATCGTGTTCGCACGCGGAATCAGTTTGATAAGTTGGGCAATCACGCTATTGGTGGCAGACCCGCGCTCTGCGTCGCTCAGGACCAGGCTGTTGAGATCGATCTGCTGCGCCTGGCGAAGGCCCTCGTAAGAGAAAAAGAAGAACGTCTTGCTCTTGACGATCGGGCCGCCCACGCTGCCGCCGAACTGATTGCGTTTGAAGGGCCAAGGTTCGCTGGAATTAAGAGTAAAGAAATTGCGGGCATCCAGGGCATCGTTGCGTAGAAACTCGAACAATTCGCCGTGGAGTTTGCTGGCGCCCGAGCGAGTCGCTAAGTTGACTATCGCTCCCGAGCTTTGGCCGTATTCCGCGCTGACGGTGGAGTTGTCGATCTTGAATTCCTGAACTGCGCTGATCGAGGGCTGGAAGAGAATCGCGCTGAAGACCAGGTCGTTGAGTGTGATCCCATTGATCACGTAGTTGACCGTCTCCTCCCGATTGCCAGCGGTGTTAATCGCTAGCGCCCCCAAGCCTCGGCTGGGCGCTGCCGAGAACCCAGTCTGGGGCGCGGTAACCGACCCCGGCGACAACACAGCGAGGTCCAGAAAGTAACGCCCGTTGAGAGGCATTTCCTGGACCGTCCGGCCATCGATCACGTGCCCCACGGAAGTTGTGGCCCCATCGATCAATGGCGCCTGGGACCGCACCGTGACTTCCTGCGAAACATCCCCCACCTGGAGATGCACGTCCTGGACCAGGGTCCGGGCAACCTCCATTGTTAGGGATTCCACCGTGTAAAGTCGAAACCCTGGTGCCCTCACCTGCATGCGGTAAATGCCGACGGGCAACGCGGGAATTTCGTAAAGTCCTTCAGCATTCGTCCTCGCGGAGCGCTCAGTCTCGGTGGCCCGATCGAGCACGAGGATCGCAGCGCCCACGACTACCCTGCCTGAGGGATCCAGCACGCTGCCAGTCAATGTGCTGTTCGACTCCGCCTGGACACACAAGATCGCAATTCCCAACAGTATTCCGCCGCGTATCGATAGGTGGAAAGGTGCAAGCAAAAACTTCGGCGTGCTCCGCGTACGCATGAATCCTCCGATTGATTCAATAGGAAGGGCCTGGATTTAAAAAGTTTCGACCCCCGTTTGTCCGAGGCTTGGCTCTTACCATACCACTACGGCCCTTCGAAGAGTGCTACATCGTTTTCCCCAATGATGTGAGCTGTGACCGGAGACTCAGAATTGTACTCGGGACCGATCTGTCATTGCGAGCGCCTACTGAATCAGGGTGAGTTTGATCGCGCGCTTCGTCAATTCTGCGGTACTGCGCACCCCCAGCTTTTTCCTAAGGTTGCTCCGATGAAATGCAATTGTTTTCGGAGAGATACCCATGATATAAGCAATTTCCTTGGCGGCTTTACCCTCAGCGATCAACTGCAGGGTCTCGCGTTCCCGCATGCTGAGGTTATGAACGGCGCCGCCCTCAGGGTCTTGGTGCCGCTTCAAATGTTGGGTAGAAGCACTGAGACTGACATAGACCCTCCCGCTCAGGACACTTTCGACAGCAATGGGAAGCTCTTTGATGCCGCCGGATTTGAGTACGTATCCGGTCGCGCCCGCTTCAAAAGCGGCTTTTATGGTCGCGGAGCTGGAATGCATCGTGACGAAGACCAGCAGGATCTCGGGAAGGCTCTGCCGAATCTGAATGGCGGCGTCAACTCCGTTTAGAAGAGGCATGGCCACGTCCATGACAATCAGGTCCGGTTTCAAGCGCAGTGCCATATGCACCACATCCCGCCCGTCCGCCACGGTCCCGGAGATCTCGTAGTACGGTGCGAGAAGCGCACGCATGCCATCGAGCATCACTGGGTGATCATCTGCCAATAAGATCCGGGGGATCCTCATGAACTCGGTGCACTAGGTTTCAATCGATTGCTCAATTGATATCCCATCTGGTTTCTCGTCCGCCTGATTGGCGATCTTATCATAATTAACCGCATTGGAGGCATGTCGAAATGACGTACGCGCCACCGGATGGCCATCCAATGCTAGGCAACGCTTGAGACCAGAAGTTCGAATGTGCCCAGTTTTGTGCCCACTCCTCGCATAGAACCATTGCTCGCTGCTGCTAGCGTTCTGTCCGGCGCTCGCTCGAAGTCTTTGATAACTGGCAACATTGCGCAACCCCGAGCAATGAGTGCGCCTACTGCTAAGTTATAGATAATACGTCGGTTCGTGGCTACGAACCAGAAGGTCAAGTGTTCGAAGCAAGCGGCCCCGAGATTCGCCACTTACATAATGCGGCCGGACTTTTTTCTGCACGGGTGTCCATGCAAACATAGCGGCGCCCCTAAACCCCCGACGTCACATCGCCCGTACCACCTCAGCGCATTCAAACAAATTCGGTAAAATTGTTCTTGGCCGCCTAGCCTGGCCTCATGAACCTGGCGATCGGCACCCGCCCCTGGCGGCCATAACACGTCTCTGAATGGCGGGCGAGGCGGGAACATGGACGACCGGCACGATAAATCCCTGGCGCGGGCGCGATTTACTGGGTTATGTGGGAGTCAGCCTAGCTCCTGGGACGAGGCGGCTGTGTCACGGTACCACGAGATCCTCGCTGCACTCGAGAAAGCCTACGAGGTGGATCTGTCCTGGGGTCGGGTCAGGCCGGATCAGATGAAGCCCCGCATTCTAGGCGTGCAACGCGCTCCTTACTCCGGACGCTATCCCTCCAGACAACAAGTATCGACTGAGCTGTTTGGCCCGGAACGATTCATAAAGGAACAAATGGGAGCCATCGAATTGTACTTCCAAAGTCTGGACGCGGATCGGAAGCGAGATTCTAAAGAAAACTCAGGAGCGAAGACAATGGCTGCAGCGACTCTGCCCAAGTTCGAGCAGGAGAGACTCTTTATCCAGGATTGGTTCGACGGGGAGTGCAGACAGGGTCTGAAGAATCACGCTGATACTGCCTCCTACCAGCGATGGCTCGATACCACGGAAGCCCAAGCCATCGAGAGATACCGAAAGCACGAAAATCCGATCTGGAAGGAAATAGCATCTTGCAAGGATATAGCGTGCGAAAAAGAGTGGACGGAGCTGAAGGGGGACGAGGAGCCGTTGCCCGCGTATCTTTGGCCGGAGAAGCTGGACTACGAAACAAATCTCCACCTCCTCCAAGAAAAGCTTCCGATGCGGAAACAGGACTGGTTGCGTCGATTCAAGCGAGAGGATGGGAGGGGGTTGATTTATTCGGGACAACCGATGGGAAAAACCAGCGCTGACTCCCTTCCGTATCCCACCTTTGTACAACATTGGGATGGACGCAAGAAGACTGTTGAGAATCCCGCAGCGCTTGAAGCCCTGGGTCGGGGATGGTCTCTCCGGGATGACTTTGTTCCATACCTAGGCCCGCGGCCGCCCCGGACGGACCAACTAGACCCAACCACGTGGGTGGACGATTGGACGGTCCCTGGACTGACCGGCCAGCACAGAGTCAAAATCAGAGCCGCTTTGTGGAGAGTAGATGGGGAGTTCTCAAAATCGCCCGATGCTGAAGGAGCCGATGTGGCTGCCATCAAACGAGCATTTGATGAGATCGCCAAAGTCCTTTTTGACTCAGGACTTCTCACAGAGCAATTCCTGCAAACGGAGATCCCGGCGCTGGCCTGGGATTCTGCTGTAGCAGGAGGATGGTGGCGCTACGCTTCCGAAACGCCGGGGAGAATCTTTCCTGAGCAGATCGGACACTACTGGGTGTGGCGGCCCGACGGCAGAGACTGGCTTGGATTGTTTAGGGCGGAAGCCGCAGGATGGCGTGCTCAGCTGCTTGACGGACCAACGAAGGAAGATCCCATCCCCGGAACTTCTGTGAATCTGCGGGCCCATCGAAAGACCGACGCAGCGAATTCGACTAAATCCCATAAACACTATGAAGCCATAGACGCCGCACTCCGCAGTATCGCAAAGAGTAGTCCGTCAAGCCACGGAGAGGTCTTCTCGCAGTTGGAGGGACGGACAAAGTTTCCGGCTACTGAACCCTTTGGTACCAGCATGGGCTGGGTAAAGGGATTTCAGAAAGATCCAGAACGTGCTCGCTCGTGGCTGTCAAAGCGGTGGAGCAAATTGCGGTTACCTGCATTTCCCCGCGGCCCAAAGTACTTGGAGTAACTACTTTTAGCAACTACTTTTTAGAGTTCGCAAACCCTTTACAACCAGTGACATCGTAGGCTAATCAACGAGATACTCCACGAATTTTCTGGACCGCTTCATACTAACTCAATAGTCTAAGTCCAGATGTTCGAGATTCACACGCCACAACAGAATCAATCGCCGTCCGAAGAACACCACAAACCGATTCGGTACTGGGCCGGTCTTTGGGGCTTCAGCGCGAAAACAGTTCGTGAGTGGTTCCGAGACGAATACGGCCCCGGCATTCTTCGGCAGCCTAACGTTGGGCGCCGGTCGAAGCGCGATTACACCACAGTCATGGTTTCGCCGAGCGCCGCGAACCGAGTGTATGCCAAACGCACGGCAAAGGAGCTAATCCATTGAAGCTGCGGGCACAGAGGTAATGTGAACACGTGAAACGAGACAACCAACCCTACGCGTTCCGACGACACCTTCGACGCTGCCAGTTTTTCGGCGAGGGCGGCCGGGATGTGCGCGCGGACAAGTGCAACTGTCCGTTCCATGCTGACGGTATCTACGAGGCGGGGCGAATCCGGCAATCGCTAAAGACGCGCAGCCGTCACGTTGCCGACCGGAGGCTTGCTGAACTCATTCGCAAACTCGATGCCCAGGTTGAGGCGCAAGCCGGAAACGGTGGTGCCGTGACACCAACCCTGGCCGAGGCCGCGAAACGATTCCTTCGGAAACACGGTGAGCTTACCGCGGACCGCAAGTATCGCGGCGACAGCGAGTACGCCACTTGGCGCAAGTACCGCACCAAGCTCAATCTGCTGGAGACGTTCTGTACAAAACGAGGAATCACGGCACTCGATAGAGTGACGCTGGCCGTCCTCGAAGATTACCATCACAGCCGTGTTGTCAGCGCCGTTACCTGGAAGGTCGAACTGCAGGCATTGCGGACCTTCTTCGCCTATTGCGTTAGCCACAAGTGGATCGCGAACAATCCGGCAAAGGAGATGAAGCCGCCCCGCAACATCAAACCCAATGAAGTGGTGCCGTACACGCTCCTCGAGGAGAGCCAGATTTTAGCGGCCTGCGACCAGATCGGTGGGGCGGCCTACCAGCGGGTTGGGGCAACCTACGAGCGCCTCCGGGCCAGAGCGATGGTGAAGCTGCTCCGCCACACCGCCTTGCGAATTTCGGATGTTTGCACGCTTCGCAAGGATTCGGTGTCCTGGGATCAGGAAGCCAGCACATGGCGGATCTGGGTGCGGACACAGAAGAGCGGGGAGGCGGTCTACCTTCCGATGCCTGAGGATTTGAAGGTCGCTCTCGACGTCCTGCCCCTTCCCCGGAACGCTCCCCAGGACTGCTCGAACTATTTCTGGAATGGCCAAACCTCGCGGCGGGCGGTGGTTGGAATCGCAGAGCGGGCCCTGGCAGCGGTGTTTAAGAAGTCGGGTGTGAAGAGCGCCCACGCCCACCGTTTCCGTCACACCCTGGCAACGCGCCTACTGGAGCAAGGGGCCACGTTCGAGCAGGTGGCGGACATTCTGGGGAACAGCCCGGAAGTGGTCCGAAAGCACTACGGCAAGTGGTCAAAGGGCCGCCAGAACAACATCGACCGGCTCATGAATGCGCATTTTCAGACCGGGTCGGCTACAACTCCAGTCACACGGCAGTCACACGAAAATTTGGAGGCCGTAAACTAATGAAAATACAAGAGAAAAAATGGTGCGGAGAGGGGGACTTGAACCCCCACGAGATTGCTCCCGCTAGCACCTCAAGCTAGTGCGTCTGCCAATTCCGCCACCTCCGCAGGTGGACTTCCGTTAAATGCCTGCCCTACTT
>Ga0105242_10001668_pt1 | contig 17566 bp, 14 predicted proteins | sample KBSM24metaG_FD_81521 | JGI IMG/M metagenome (GOLD analysis project Ga0105242, IMG submission 81521) | Miscanthus rhizosphere microbial communities from Kellogg Biological Station, Michigan, USA - KBS M2-4 metaG | ecosystem: Host-associated > Plants > Roots > Rhizosphere > Soil | place... | reverse complement strand
CCATCGAGATCCTCGAGGCGGGCGCGAAGCGCGATCACCTGCAGGAGGTCCGGCACGACCTTCACGTCCACCATCTCGCGGCTGGTGCTGTCGAGCAGTTCGAGCATCCGGACGTGCTGCTCGGGCGGCAGGGCGACGTAGAGGTGATCGACCGTTTCGCGCGCGGCAATGTCGGACGCCTCCGCGATGGTCCCGAGCAGCGGCAAGCCGCGATAGCCGAGGTGATCGCCCACCGCCCGGTCGTCGACGAAGCCGACGATCTGGTAGCCGAGCTCGCGGTGCTCGATGATCTTGTCGGCGACCAGCCGCCCCAGCTCGCCGGAACCCGCGATCAAGATGCGCTTCAGCCCGACGCCGGCGCGCCACCGCCGCTCGAGGAGCTCCCGCACCAGCTCGCGCGCCGCGAACGTCAGCATCACGTTGAGCACGAGGAAGATCGCCCAGACCGGCTGCGACACTTCCAGCGCGCCGTGCTGCCGCGCGGCGGTCGTCGCGAAGTAGGTCTGCACGTACAACGTCGCGACGATGCCGAAGACGACGGCGAGGATGCTGCCGACGAAGACCGCGAAGAAATCGTCCACCCGCGAGCGGCCGCGCCGCAGCCGGTAGAGCCCCTGCAGCTGGAAGCCGAGCGGCACCAGCACGGCGATGAAGGGCAGGACGTTGATGTACTGCTGCAGCGGCGGCATCCCCTTGGTGATGGGGATGAGGCTGCTGATGAGCTCGCTGTGGAACCGGAGTTCGTAGGCGATGATGAACGCGGTGACGCCAAGCATCGCGTCCGAGAGGACGTGGAAGGTGACGAGCAGCCGGTTGTGGCGGTTTACCACGCCTCGGGCTCCGCGATCTGTGCCGCCATTTCGTCGGCGAAGCGGACGCGGCTGAAGCGCTCCGCGTGGCGGCGGATGGTTCCCGCGTCGAACGTCCGGTCCAGCGCCTGCGCGATGCCGTCGGCGAACGCCTGCGGCGTCGACTCGCTCACGAGGATCCCGGTCTCGCCGTCCACGACGGTTTCGACCGCGCCGCCCCGTCCGAGTGCGACGACCGGCCGTCCGCACGCCTGCGCCTCGAGCGGGACGATGCCGAAGTCCTCTTCGCCGGGGAGCAGGGTGACCGCCGCGCGGCGATACAGCTCGCGAATCTCCTCGTCGGAACGGCGGCCGAGAAACTGCACGTCGGGTCCCGCCGCGGCTTCGAGGGAAGCCCGTTCGGGTCCGTCGCCGGCGATTTTCAGGGGCACTCCGGCAATGCGGCAGGCCGCCATGGCGAGCTCGATGCGCTTGTATGGGACGAGGGCCGAAACCACGAGCGCGAACCGGTCGGCGCGGGACCCGTCGGGACGGAAGTATTCAGTATCGACGGGCGGATAGATCACAGTCGGCACGCGATTATAGTATCGGCGGATCCTGCTCGCAACATAATGAGAGATAGCCACATAGCGGTCCGCGCGGTTCGAAGTGTCGCGATCCCACCTGGCCAGCCGGGCCATGATCGGCCGCATCACCGCGCTGCCCACGCGTCCGACCCGCTGCGGTCCGAAATAGGCGTCGAACTGGTCCCAGGCATACCGCATCGGCGTAAGGCAATAGCAGAGGTGCTTCACCTGCCCCGGATGCACGATCGACTTCGCGCAGCAATGGCTGAGGCTGACGACCAGGTCGAAGCGATCGAATGAGAATTGCTCGATGGCCGTGGGGAAGAGCGGCAGGTAATGCCGGTAGAGCCGCTTGACGAGCGGCAGATACTGCACGAACGACGTGTGCGGCCGCAGGCGTTCGATGGCCGGCGACACCGATCCGCGCATGTGGACCAGCGTGAACAGCTCCGCGTGCGGATAGCGCTCGCACAGCACCTCCAGCGCCTTCTCGCCGCCGCGCATGCCGGTCAGCCAGTCGTGCACGAATGCGATCCGCGGCTCGGACACTAGGTGCCGACCTCGCCGTAAATCGCGCGCACGCGCCGCACCGACTGTTCCCACGAGAACTGTCCCGCGCGCGCGATCCCCTTGTGCACCATGTCGCGCCGCAGCCGCTCGTCGGTGAGCACGCGGTAGATGCCGTCGGCAATCGCCTCCGGATCGTAGGGATCGACCAGCACCGCCGCATCACCGGCGACTTCCGGCAACGACGACACGTTCGAGGTCACGACCGGCGTGCCGCTCGCCATCGCCTCGAGCGGCGGCAGGCCGAATCCCTCGTAGAGCGACGGGAACACGAAGACGCCGGCGAGCCGGTACATGACCGCCAGCGTTTCTTCCGGCAGGTAGCCGAGAAAGCGGACGTACTTGTGGAGCTGATGCTGGTGCACCGCCCGCCGCAGCGCCGTGTACTTCGAGATCTCGTCGCCGATCAACACCAGCTTCAGATGATCGAGGCCGCGCTTTCGCACCAGGTGGAACGCGTCGATCAGCCGCTTGAGGTTCTTGTGCGGCTTCACGTTGCCGGCGTAGAGCACGAACTCGTCGGTCAGCTGGTATCGCTCCCGGACCCGCAGCACGTCTTCCTCGTCCGGCTCGATCGCGAAGCGCTCGTCGTAGGCGTTGTAGATGACGTCGATCTTCTCGGGCGCGGTGTCGACGAAGCGCAGGATGTCGCGCTTGGAGCTCTCCGAGACGGTCATCACCCGCGTCGCGCGCTGCGCCGCCTGGGTGATCGACCACTTCGCGTACGAGAGCGCCACCTGGTTCGGCAGGTACTGCGGAAACATCAGGTGGATGCAGTCGTGGATCGTCACCACCGACCGGCACTGGACCAGCGGCGGCAGCACATAGTGAGGCGCGTGAAACAGCGTCACCCCTTCGCGCTTCAGCGCCCAGGGGATCTTGAACTGCTCCGCGATCGAATAATTGCCGGACGTCTCCGGGACCGGCCGGAAGTTCTCTCCCACCGCGGCCAGCGCGCCGCGATCTTCTGGCCGGCAGAAGATGACGAACTCGGTGTCGCCGTCGAGTCGCGCCAGTTGCCGAAGGAGGTTCCGGATGTAGGTGCCGATACCGAAATCGTGCAGCTTTCGGGCGTCGATGCCGATCCGCACGCTACATTCTACCCAACGAAGGCGGGAGGGGCAGGACGGCCTACCTGTCCCAGTCCGGGAAGTCGAGACGATAGCGCTGCCGGATCTCCCGGCGGTTGCCGGGATAGACGTCGGCGTGCCGCGCCATCTCCCCCGCGGCGATCATGCCGGCGCGGACCGAGTCGGCCTGCCGCTGCAGGTCGTTGAGCAGCGTGGCGCAGTTCTCCGGCGCCCGGTGCAGCGGGCTGGCGGGATCGTACAACCCGAACCACTCGCGCGTCTGTCCGGGCGCCACGCTCGTGATCTTGCACAGCACGCGATATCGGCCCCACGCGCCGTCGAGCGAGTCGGCGCGCGTCGCGATCGAGGCCACGTCGGCCGCGTAGCGCTGCAAGCCGGCGGACCGCTCGACCGCGGCGTCGGGCGTGCGCGGTACGACGGTCGCGGCGTTGCTGCGTGGAATCGTCAACACCGAGGCGGACACCCGCTCCATGAACGGCTTCACATCGTCGATCGGCACCGCCAGCCCGCCGGACGAGGACGCGCCCTCGAAGCGGATGGTCGTGATGCCGACGACCTGGCCGGTACGGTCGAGCACCGGTCCGCCGCTGTCGCCCGGGTGCGGCGCCGCGTCGGTCTGGATCATCGGCCGCGTGCCGACCTGCCGGAGGCCGGTGATGACGCCGCGCGTGACGGTGTGCTGCTCGAGGCTCTGCGCCCACCCCAGGGCGACGATGCCCTGGCCCAGGCGAAGCGCCGATGACTCGCCGAGCGGCAGTTGGGCGTCGGTCGGGCTGAAGCGGCCGACCTGGATGAGCGCGATGTCGTGCTCGTCGGAGAACTGGGCGACGCGTCCCTGCATCTTCACGCCCGTCATCGACGTCACGGTCACGAACAGATAGCCGGCGGTCACGTGGGCGTTGGTCACCACCAGATCGGGACGGACGAGAAAGCCGCTGCCGCGGGTCTTCTCGGTCTGGATCATGACGATGCCCGGCATCGCGTGCTCGACGACGTCTTCGAGCGGGACGGCGGACGGCGTCGGCAGATCGCTTGCGGGCTCACGCGGGGCGGATGGGTCGGCTGCCGGTGCAGCTGCAGGCGCGTCGGCCGCCCGCGCCGGAACCGACGGCATGAGCGTGATGTCGGTCGCGAGCGTGCCCGGCGTGGCCGGAGCCGCCGTTGGTCGCGGTGCCGGAGTTGTTGTGGCAGCAGCCGGCGATCCTTTTTTCGTTCCAGCCGACGGCATCGCCGGCCTGGCCAGGCTCCGCGAGATCATGTACGCGCCGATCAGGACGCCGGCCAGGCCAATCCCAATCTTGATGGCGGTCTCCCGGCGGCTGGTATCCGGCGGCGGCGCGAGCGGGGCGCGGCGGGGCGGAGCGGTGAGCGCCACGCCTTCCACGCTCTTGCCGCAGCGGCACGTCATGGCCGGGGGAGGAACGCGCCGCCCGCAGCCGGGACACACGCGGCTCAGCGTGGACGAGGAGGCGCCAGCCATCTACGAGAAGATCCTGACATAAAGCTTCAGCAGCGGCACCCAGATCGGATGATGTTTTTCATAGAAGGCGACTTGGCTGCGGCGGTAGTGCTCTCGGGTCGCGGCGGGAGCGCTGGCGGCCGATCGGCCTCGAAGATGGACGACCTGGATGCCGGGGGCGAAGAGGATGGCGCGGCCCCGCGCCCGAATCGCGGCGCAGAAGTCGACGTCTTCGGTGTACATGAAAAACCGTTCGTCGAGGCCGCCCACCGCTTCGGCATCCGCACGCCGCACCAGCAGACAGGCGCCGCTGACCCAGTCGGGACGATGTTCACGGCGCGTCAGATCTTCTACCGCGCCGCTGCGCGCCAGCCGCTTTTGACGCAGCTCGTTCAACGGCCCGATCATGCGGCCGAACGAGAGCTCCGCGTGTCCGGCACCGTCCACCAGGCGCGGTCCGACGACCGCGACATCGGGATGACGATCCAGTTCGGCGAGCAGCCTGTCAACCGCGCCCGCCGGCACGACGGTGTCGCTGTTCAGCAACAGGAGGTTCGTCCCGCCGCTCGCACGAATGCCGATGTTGTTGGCGCGGGCAAAGCCGACGTTCGCGCCGGCCTCGATCAGCGTGACGTCCGCCCACCGGCGCACCACGTCCACGCTGCCGTCGGTCGAGGCATTGTCCACGACCAGGATCTCGTGCGGCGCTGCCGGCGGCGCGGCGTGCAGCGACTCGAGGCACCGCCCGAGGTCGGCGCCCGCATTGAACGACACGATGATGATGGAGACTATCGGAGTCAAAAGCCTCGTCGCTACCCGACTCGCTCCAGCAACGCCAGGGTTTCTCGAGCAGCGCGACGCCAATTGTACTTGGCCAGTTCCGCCGGCGCCGCCGCGAGAATCTGCCGTCGTGCCGCCTCGTCGAACAGCAGCGACTCGAGCGCGCGCGTCGTGGCCCGCACGTCGCCGACGGGAACGTAGATCGCGGCGCCGCCGCAGCTCTCGCGCGCGACCGGCGTGTCGAGGAGCACAGGCGGGATGCCGGCCGCCAGCGCCTCGAGCGGCGTCAGGCCGAGCCCTTCGTATTCAGAGAGAAACGCGAAGGCCCGCGCGTCCGCGTACAGGGCCGCCAGCTGCTGATCGGTCACGTACTCGTGCCAGCGCACCTGCGTCTCGATGCCCTCGCCTGCGATCGTCGCGCGCGGATCTTCTCGCGGGTAGCTCCGGTTGTCGCCGACGATGTCGAGCGAGGCGTCCGGATGTGAGCGGGCGATCGGGGCAAACGCGCGGATCAAGTCGGTGACGTGCCGCCGGTTGAACAGGGAGCCGACGAATAAAACTCTGCAGGGACTGGGGACTAGGGACTGGGGACTAGGAGAGGACACAGAGGCGAGCCCCCAGCTCCCAGCTCCTAGCGCCGAGCCGCCGTTCTTCTCTATCCCCGGCGGAATGACATGAATCTTGCCCGCCGGCACGTTGAGGCGTTCGATCAGCTCGCGCTTCGAGAACTCCGAAATCGTCACCACCGCCTCGGCGCGGCTCGCCGACTGGCCCGTCAGCCAGCGGCGGCGGGCGCCCTCGCGGAGCCGGAACCATTCGGGGTGCGCGACGAACGACAGATCGTGGATGGCGACGACGATTGGCGTCGCGAGCCGGAGCGGCGCGGTGTAGGCCGGCGCGAACCAGACGTCGAGGTGATCGGCGGCCACCGCGCGCGGGATCTGCACCTGTTCCCACCACGTGCCGCCGCCACCAGCGATCGCCCGGGCCGGAAAGCGGCGGCCGTCGAGCGACAACTCCACGGCGCCTGGGGCGTAGAGCACGAATTCGTGCGCGCGCGCCTGGTCGTCGGCCGCCCACTCGCGGAGCAGGCCGCCCAGATAGCGGCCGACGCCGGTCGAACGGCCGCACAATTCGCGCGCGTCTATGCCGATACGCATGGGCTCCTATGCACCGCGGCCCGCCCGGTGCGCCCGCCGCTCGATCGCCGTCCGGTACGTCGTGCGCACGCGGTCGGCGGTCTCGTCCCATCGGAATGCGCTCGCCCGGGCGATCCCGCGCTGCGCACACGCCGCCGCGAGCCCGTCTTCGTGCAGCATGCGCGCGATCGCGTCGGCGATGTCGGCCGGCCGATCGGGATCGACCAGCAGGCCGGCGCCGCCGAGCACCTCCGGCAGCGACCCGCGCTTCGAGGCGACGACCGGCACCCCGACCGACATCGCTTCGAGCACCGGCATCCCGAAGCCTTCGTCGAACGACGGTTGCACGAGCACTCGTGCTCCTTCGTACAGGGCGCGCCGATCGTCGGCGTCGACATAGCCGATGTGGCGGACGAAGCCCTGAAGCGGCGGCTGGCTGATGCGATCGAGCCACGGCTTCGCGGCGTCGCTCGCCCCGCCCGCGAGGACGAGCTCGGGCACGCGCGGCTCGTTGTTCCGGTCGTGTCCGGCTCGAGGCGGACCCGCGATCAACTGTTCGTACGCATCGAGCAGGCCGCCGACGTTCTTGCGCGGCTCCAGCGTGCCGAAGAACAGCACGTAGCCTTCTGCAGGAGCCTGCCGTCGCGGCGCCCACGCCGGCGCGCCGGGAGAGCAGACCGCCAGGCGCTCGCGTGGTATGCCGAACAGGCGCTCGACTTCACCCGCCGTGTACTCCGACGGCACGATCACGGCGTCCGCGCGATGCGCGTGCGCGCGGGCGAGCGCCGGGTAGTCGCGGCGGATCTCGGCGCGTGTCCGCTCCGGGTGCGCGAGGAAGTTCAAGTCGTGGATCGTGATCACCTGCGCAGCGGCGCGCGACGGCATCAACAGCGGATGCGGGGAGTGGACGATGTCGTAGCGGCCGCCCGCGAGCATCTCGGCCGGCGGCCAGCCGAGTCGCTGCCAGGCGAAGTTGAGCACGCGCACCGGCACGCGGCAATCGACAACCGCCGCGCCAGTCAAATCCGGCGGCGGCCTGAGCCGATCCTTCCACGAGCTCGAGAACAGCGTCAGGTCGAGGTCGCGCGCAGATGTGTTCCCGGACCCTGAGCCCAGCAACGCCTTCACCAGCTGATGTGTGTTCTCGCCCACGCCGCTGCGTTCACGCAGCGCGGGCCGGTAGTCGATTAGCACGCGCACTTGTTTAAGTCGTTTCGAGCCAGTATCTTATTGTGAAATGAAAATCGCTGTCGTCGGATCAGGCTACGTGGGCCTGGTGCTGGGCGCCTGCCTGGCCGAAAACGGAAACACCGTCGCGTGCGTCGATAAGGACGAGTCGAAAGTCGCGTTGCTCAAGGGCGGCAAGATCCCGATCTACGAGCCTGGCCTCGAGGAGATGGTCGTCCGCAATCAGCATGAAGACCGCCTCACCTTCACCACCGACCTCGCCGCGTCGGTCCGTGCCTCGGCGATCGTGTTCATCGCGGTCGGCACACCGCAAGGCGAGGACGGCGCCGCCGATCTGCAGCACGTGCTCGCGGTCGCTAAAGCGATCGGCCAGGCGATGGACAAGTACACCGTCGTCGTGGACAAGAGCACCGTGCCGGTCGGCACCGCCCGCCGGGTGCGCGACACCATCGCCGCCGAGACGCGTCAGACGTTCAGCGTCGTCAGCAACCCCGAGTTCCTGAAACAGGGGGCGGCGATCGAAGACTTCATGAAGCCGGATCGCGTCGTCATCGGCGTCGAGGAGGGCGACGAGCGCGCCGCCGGGCTGATGAAGGAGCTGTACGGTCCCTTCACCCGCACCGGTGCGCCGATCCTCACGATGAGCACCTCGAGCGCGGAGCTGTGCAAGTATGCGGCGAACTCGATCCTGGCGACGCGGATCTCGTTCATGAACGAGATCGCGAACGTGTGCGAGCTGGTCGGCGCCGACGTCGATCACGTGCGCAAGGCGATCGGGTCCGATCGCCGGATCGGCACCTCGTTCCTGTTTCCCGGCGTCGGCTACGGCGGGAGCTGCTTTCCCAAGGACACGCAGGCGCTGCTGAAGTCCGCCCACGATCGGGGGTACGACTTCAAGATCCTGCGCGCCGTCGAAGAGGTCAACGACCGGCAGAAAGAGCGGCTGGTCGACAAGATCGAAGCCTACTTCCCGAACGTGTCTGGGCGGACGATCGCAATCTGGGGGCTGGCGTTCAAGCCTCGCACCGACGACATGCGCGAGGCGCCCGCGATTCCGATCATCGAGCGGCTGCTGGCGCGCGGGGTGAAGGTGAAGGCCTATGATCCGGCCGCGGCGCCGGTCGCGCGCGGGCTTTTCGGCAACCGCATCGAGCTGTGCGAGAAGAGCTACGAGGCGTTGAACGGCGCCGACGCGCTGGCGGTGGTCACCGAGTGGAACGAGTTCCGCGAGCCCGACTTCGCGAAGATGCAGTCGCTGATGAAGGCTCCGGTCGTGTTCGACGGCCGCAACATCTACTCGCCTGAGCACATGCGCGCGCTCGGCTTCACCTATTTCTCCATTGGGCGCTAGCTCGCGCGCCGTACTCGTCACCGGCGGCGCCGGCTACATCGGCAGCCATGCGGCGAAGGCGCTGCAGCGGGCCGGTTACCGCGTCGTCGTCTTCGACAATCTGATCGCGGGGCACCGCGCGGCGGCGAAATTCGGCACGCTCGTCGAAGGCGACATCCTGGATACCGCCGCGGTGCGCGACGCGCTGCGGCGGCACGAGATTGCCGCCGTCATGCATTTCGCCGCGTTCCTCGACGTCGGCGAGTCGGTGCGCGAGCCGGCGAAGTACTACAGGAACAACCTGGTCGGCGCGCTGAGCGTGCTCGAGGCGATGACCGCCGAGTCGGTGCGCGACTTCGTGTTCTCGTCCACGTGCGCAACCTACGGCGAGCCAATCGAAACGCCGATCGCGGAGACGCATCCGCAGCGGCCGATCAACAGCTACGGCCAGTCGAAGCTCGCGGTCGAGCGCGCGCTGCCGCATTTCGCGGTCGCGCATGGCCTGCGATACGTCGCGCTGCGGTACTTCAACGCGTCGGGCGCCGATCCCGAAGGCGAAATCGGCGAAGATCACGCCCCGGAGATCCACATCATCCCGAGGGCGATCGAGGCGGCGACCGGCGGTCGCGGCCTGCAGGTGTTCGGCGACGACTACCCGACGCCGGACGGCACCTGCCTGCGCGACTACGTCCACGTCAGCGACCTGGCGGACGCCCACGTCAAAGGCCTCGAATCGATTGCCGCCGGCGGGCCCTCGGGCGCCTACAATCTGGGCACGGGCCGTCCGCACTCGGTCCGCGAAGTGATCGACACGGTCGCGCGCGTCACCGGACGCGAGGTACCGTGGACGCTGGCGCCGCGGCGCCCTGGCGATCCGGCGGTCCTGTGCGCGTCGGCGCACAAGGCACACGCCGAGCTGGGGTGGACGCCGAAGTTCGGCGATCTCGAGACGATCGCGCGCACCGCCTGGGACTGGCATCGTACGCACCCGCGCGGTTATGACGACAAGTAGGGTGGCCTAGTGCCCGTACGACAGCGTTACACGCTGAGGCGCCTCTTCCGATATGCGATGCCGTACCGGGCGCGCATGCTGTGGGCGGTCGTGGGCATGGTCCTTTACGCAATCGGATCGGCCGGTCTCGCGTATCTCATCAAGCCGATCTTCGACAGCGTCCTCCCCAAGCAGCAGGACGTCGCGATCGTCGCGTGGGCGATCGTCGGCGTCTACCTTCTGAAGGGGATCGGGTCCTACGGTTCGTCGTACCTGATGGCCGATGTCGGCCAGCGCGTCGTGATGGATCTGCGCAACGCGCTGTACCGGCACATCCTCGATCAGTCAGCCGGTTTCTTCGCGCACGGCGCAACCGGCCGGCTGCTTTCGCGCATCAACAACGACGTCGGACAGGTGCAGCAGGCGGTCTCAGAGACGGCCGGCGATCTGGCGAGGGAATCGCTCGCCCTCCTCGGCTACACGGCGCTGCTGTTCTACTACGACGCGCGGCTGACGATCGTCTGCTTCACCGGCGCGCCGCTGATCGTCTACCCGCTCATCCGGCTGGGCCACCGCGTGCGGCGGACGACCAGGCGCAGCCAGGAAGCCATCGAGCAGCTCTCGCACCTCAGCACCGAAGCGTTCACCGGCCATCGCATCGTCAAGGCGTTCGCCACCGAAACCCACGAGGCCGAGAAATTCAACCGCGCCGGCTATCACCTGTTTCGCACCAACATGAAGGTGACGGCGGCGCTGTCGAGCCTGCCGCCGCTGATGGAATTGATCGGCGGGTTCGGCATGGCCGGCGCCCTGGTCTACGGCAGCAGCCAGATTGCGAAGAACAACCTGACGCCCGGACAGTTCGCGCTGTTCATCGGCGCCTTGCTGCTGATGTACGGTCCGGCGAAGAAGCTGAGCCGGGTGAATGCGGATTTGCAGCAGGCGATCGCCGCGTCCGAGCGGATCTTCGAGATGCTCGACACGCACACCGAAGTGATCGAGAAGCGGGGCGCAGAGCCGCTGGCGCCGTTCCGCACCACGATCGAGTTCCGTGAAGTCGCCTTCGGCTACGAGGACGCGTCGACCCGCATCCTGCGCAACGTGTCGCTCACGGTGCGCGCCGGTCACATGGTGGCGATCGTCGGCCGCAGCGGCGCCGGCAAGACGACGCTGGTCAACCTGCTGCCGCGCTTCTACGACGTCAGCGCCGGCGCGATCCTGATCGACGGCCTCGACCTGCGCGACGTCACGGTGGCGTCGCTGCGCAAGCAGATCGGCATCGTCACGCAGGACACGGTGCTGTTCGACGACTCGATCCGCGGCAACATCGCGTATGGATCGCCGCAGGCGACCACGCAGCAGATCGAGTCGGCGGCGCGAGCGGCCAACGCGCACGACTTCGTGGTCGCGATGCCCAAGGGGTACGACACGATGATCGGCGAGCGCGGCCAGCGGCTGTCCGGCGGGCAGCGGCAGCGGATCGCGATCGCGCGCGCGATCCTGAAGGACGCTCCCATCCTCGTGCTCGACGAGGCGACGTCCGCGCTCGATACCGAGTCCGAGCTGCTGGTGCAGGAGGCGTTGTCGAACCTGATGATGAACCGGACCTCGTTCGTGATCGCGCACCGCCTGTCCACGATCCGCCGCGCCGATGCCATCGTCGTCCTCGAGCGCGGGAGCATCGTCGAGGTGGGGCGCCACGACGAGCTGCTGGCGAAACCGGACGGCAAGTACGCCGCGCTGTACCAGTCGCAGCTGCTCGAAGGCCGGAGAGCCGAACGCACTCGCATGGTGCCGTCGTGATCAAGAGCATGACCGGGTTTGCCGCGCTGACGCGCGAGGACGAGCGCGCCACCATCGCGGTGACGATCCGCGCCGTGAACCATCGGCATCTCGATCTGCAGCTCCGGAGCCCGCAGGCGTTGTCGTCGATCGAAGGGGAGCTGCGAGGCCTTGTCGCCAGGCATGTGGCGAGGGGACGCGTCGAGCTGAGCGTGTCGCTGCAGCTCCGGCAGACGCCGGGCGTCGACGTCGACTTCAACGAGGAATTCGCCCGCGCGCTGGAAGTCGCGCTCGACAAGGCCCGGGAGCGAGGGCTCGTCAGCGGCGCGCTCACGCCGGGCGATTTGCTGCGCCTGCCGCAGGCGATCACCATCCGCGAGCGTCCGCCGGAAGACGACGAGGCGGCCAGGGCGGTCGTCGCCGCGCAGGCGCGCGATGCCGTCAACCAGGCGCTGATCGATCTCGACTCGATGCGGTCGCGGGAGGGCGATTCGCTTCGCGGCGATCTCGACAGCCGCAAGACGATGGTGGCGGATCTCGTCGAGCGTATTGCGGTCGCCGCCGACGAGGGGCGCGCCGCGATGGAGCAGCGCGTGACCGAGCGGGTCCGCGAGCTTCGCGAGGAACTGCAGGCGGACGAGACCGCCGTCGCTCAGGAGATCGTGCGCATGGCGGCGCGGTCCGACATCAGCGAGGAGCTCGAGCGTTTCCGGGGTCACGTCTCGCACTGGGGCGCCCTGGCCGACGGTCCAGAGCCGTGCGGCCGCAAGCTCGACTTCCTGCTGCAGGAGATGAATCGCGAAGTCAACACGATGGGCTCCAAGGCGGACGGTTTACGCGTGTCCGAGCTCATCATCTCGGCAAAGGCCGAGCTCGAGAAGATGCGCGAGCAGGTCCAGAATGTCGAATAGCGAGGGCCCCTCGTCCGGTCAGGCGCGTCCCGATCGGTCCGGCCATGGCCGCGGCCTGCTGTTCATCGTCTCGGCGCCGTCGGGCGCCGGCAAGACGACGCTGGTTGAGCGCCTGGTGGAACAGGTCCCGCATCTCAGGATGTCCCGCTCGTATACGTCTCGAGCGGCCCGCCAGGGAGAAACCGACGGGCTGGACTATAATTTTGTAACGCGCGATCGCTTCGAATCGATGGCGGCGGGCGGCGAGTTCCTCGAGTGGGCGGAGGTCTTCGGCAATCTGTACGGCACCTCCGCCTCGGACACCGAGCGGCTGCTCACCGGAGGCGACGATGTCGTGCTGGTGATCGACGTGCAGGGCGCGCGGAAGGTTCGGGCGCGGGGCGTGCCGACGCGTGCGGTGTTCGTGATGCCGCCGTCCTTCGAGGTGCTCGAGCAGCGGCTGCGCGGCCGCAGCAAGGACAGCGAAGCGGCCATCCAGCGGCGGCTGCAGGTGGCGCGGGGCGAGGTGGCTGCGTTCACCGAGTACGATTTCGTGGTGGTGAACGACGAACTGAGCGCCGCCGTCGACCGTCTCAGGGGCATCATCGTCGCCGAGCGCGCGTGCCTGCAGCGGATGCAGGGCGTGGCCGAAACTATAGTCAGGACATTTTGAAATGATTGACCGTTCCAAGCTCCCCAACTCGTTCGAGTTCGTCGTCACGGCAGGCGCCCGCGCCCGCCAGCTCCTCGCCGGGTCGACGCCGCGCGTCGACGTCAAGGACCACAAGAAGACGACCCTCGCGGCGCAGGAAGTCATGACCGGGCAGGTCGAGGCCCTCGAGCGGGAAGAAAAGCCGGCCGAATAAGCCATGGCTCTGATCGCGCTCGGCGTCACTGGAGGCATCGGCGCGTACAAGGCCGTCGAGGTCGCGCGCGGGCTGCAGAAGCGCGGCCATGAGGTCGTCGCGGTGATGACCCATTCCGCGACCCGGTTCGTCGGGCCGGTGACCTTCGAGGCGATCACGCGGCGGCACGTCATCACCGATCAGTTCGAAGGCGGGATGAACGCCGAGATCGAGCACATCGCGCTGGCGTCGACGATCGACCTGCTCCTCATTGCTCCCGCAACCGCGAACATCATCGGCAAGCTCGCGAACGGCATCGCCGACGACTTCTTGTCCACCCTCTACACCGCGACGCGGGCGCCGTTGCTCCTCGCCCCGGCGATGAATACGCAAATGTTCGCGCACGAGGCGGTCAGGAAGAATCTCGACACGCTGGCGGCGCGCGGCGCGCGGTTCGTCGAGCCGGGCGAGGGCTATCTGGCGTGCGGCTGGATCGGCAAGGGGCGGCTGGCCGAGCCGGACGAGATCGTCGCGGCGGCCGACGCGATCCTGCGGCCCGAAGGGCCGCTGCGCGGTCAACGTGTCCTGGTGACCGCCGGTCCGACCTACGAGGACTTCGATCCGGTGCGCTATGTCGGCAACCGGTCGAGCGGCCGGATGGGGTATGCGATTGCGGCGGAGGCGGCGCGGCGCGGTGCGGTGGTCACGTTGGTCACCGGGCCGAGCGCGCTCGAGGCGCCGGCGGTGCGCGATGTGATCAAGGTGCGCGGAGCCCTCGACATGCATCAGGCGGTCATGGCGCGAGCGGGTGAGGCGGACGTCATCGTCATGGCCGCCGCGGTCGCCGACTACACGCCGGTCGAGCGGGCCGGACAGAAAGTGGCGAAGGACGGCGACACCCTGACCCTGACGTTGAAGAAGACGCCGGACATTCTCGGTGAGCTGGGGCAGCGTCGTGTTGCGAAGGGGAGCGGTCCGCTGCTGATCGGCTTCGCCGCGGAGACCGAGGATGTCATCGCTCATGCGTCGGCGAAGCGCGAGAGAAAGCATGTCGATCTCATCGTCGCCAACGACGTCTCGCGGAGCGACGCCGGCTTCGACGTCGACACCAACCTCGTCACCATCGTCGGGCCGTCCGGCGCGGAGACGCTGCCGCTGCAGTCCAAGTCGCGGGTGGCCAGCGAGATCCTGGACCGCGTCGAAAAGCTGATCGCGGACAGTCCGGCCAGGGCCGGACGCGTTTAGCCGGACGCGGACCGTCGCATGGATCGCGATCAGCTGAGAGAACACCTGAAATTCGCCGCCGAGATCGGCGTCGACGGCGTGAGCCGGGATCCTGCGTGGCGCAGCCGGGCGGAGCCAGAGGTCAGATCAGGGTCAGATCTAGATCTGACCCTGAGTACGCAGAATCTGCAAAATGAAGCGCCGTTGACGTTCTCGAGAAATGCCACCGAGGCGCTCACCGCCATTCGCGAGGACATTGGCGACTGCACGCGCTGTAAGCTGCACACGCTCGGCCGGACCCAGATTGTGTTCGGCGTCGGCAACCCCGAGGCGGACCTGATGTTCGTGGGCGAAGCGCCTGGCGCCGACGAAGACGAGCAGGGGATCCCCTTCATCGGCCGCGCCGGGCAGCTGCTGACGAAGATCATCGAAGCGATCGACCTGAAGCGCGACGACGTCTACATCGCGAACATCATCAAGTGCCGGCCGCCGCAGAATCGGAATCCGGAGCCCGACGAAGTCGCCTCGTGCGAGCCGTTCCTGTTCCGGCAGATCGACGTCATCAAGCCGAAGGTCATCGTCGCGCTCGGCAAGTACGCAGCGCAGACGCTGCTGCGGGTCGACACGCCGATCTCGCGCCTGCGCGGCCGGGTGTTCGACTACCGCGGCGCGCAGCTGATTCCGACGTTCCACCCGGCCTATCTGCTGAGAAACCCGTCCTCGAAGCGTGAGGTATGGGAAGACATGAAGCTCGTCAAACGACTGCTAAGTTGCTGATCAGCGTCGCCGTTCCTGTCCCCAACCTCGATCTCCTGACCTACGGCGTTCCCGACGGCATGGCGGCGCCTTGCGTCGGCGCGCGGGTCGTCGTTCCGCTCGGGACGCGTCTCGTGACCGGCATCGTCGGCGAAGTCGTCGTCGTGGCCGCACGCGCCGAACCGAGAGCGACGAACGTAAAACCCATCCGCGAACTCCTGGACACGACGGCGTTCGTGCCGGCCGAGGTCGTCGCGCTCGCGCGGTGGACCGCCGAGTACTACGCCGCCGGCGTCGGCGATACGATCCCGGCGCTCCTGCCGCCGATGGCCCGCGGCGCCCGCGCCGATGCCCACAAGACCACCCGGATGGCCGCGATCACCGCCGCGGGATTGGAAGCGATCGACGCGCAGGAGTCGCTCACGGCGAAGCAACGCGAGGTGCTGGCGCTGCTCGCCGGGACCCCGACCGGCATCGGGACGCCCGCCCTGGCGGCGCGAGGGATTGCAGCCGATGCCATCTCCCGGCTCGCCAAGCGTGGCTATATCAGCCTCCGTCAGGACCGCGTCGACCGCGATCCGTTCCAAAACGCCGAAAAGGGGCAGATCAGGGTCAGATCTAGATCTGACCCTGATCTGACCCCCGCCTCCCGTCAGCTGACCGGCGAACAGACCGACGCGCTCGCGCGCCTCCGCACGCTGGCCGACCCGCGCGCGTTTCAGGTCGCCCTGCTGCACGGCGTCACCGGCAGCGGCAAAACCGAGATCTACATCCGCCTCTCGGCGGACGTCCGTCGATCCGGACGCCGCGTGCTGATGCTCGTGCCCGAAATCGCCCTGACCCCGGCGGCCGCGGCCTTGTTCCGCGACGCGTTCGGCGAACGGGTCGCGATCCAGCACAGCGGCCTCTCCGACGGCGAGCGGCACGATCAGTGGCAGCGCATCCGCCGCGGCGACATCGACATCGTCGTCGGCACCCGCTCCGCCGTGTTCGCCCCGCTCGAGGACGTCGGCCTCATCGTGGTCGACGAAGAGCACGACGCCTCGTACAAGCAGGACGAGAGCCCGCGCTACAACGGACGCGACGTCGCCATCGTCCGCGCCCAGCGCGCCGGGGCGCTCGTGGTCCTCGGATCGGCGACGCCGTCGATGGAGAGCTACCACAACGCGATGACCGGCAGGTACCAGCGCGTCGTCCTCGAGCGCCGCGTGCTCGATCGGCCGCTCGCGTCGGTGTCGGTCGTCGACATGCGCGAGGAGTACGCCGCCGAAGGCCCCGACGTGATCCTCAGCCGCGCGCTGCGCGACGGGATCCAGTCGCGGCTCGAGCGCCACGAGCAGGCGCTGGTGCTGTTGAACCGCCGCGGCTTCGCGACCGCGGTGTTCTGCCGCCAGTGCGCCGGCACCATCGACTGTCCGAACTGCAGCGTGTCGCTCGTGGTGCACGGCGAAGGGAACGCCAGGCGCGCGCGCTGTCACTACTGCAACTTCACGTCGCGCGTTCCGCCGGCGTGTCCGCTCTGCGCCGGACCCTATCTCGAGCAGGCCGGTTTCGGCACGGAACGGGTCGAAGCGGAGGTGAAGAAAGCCTGCCCGGGCGCGCGCGTCGCGCGCCTCGATCGCGACGCCATCCGAAAACGCGGATCGCTGGCGTCGCTTCTGTCTCGCTTCCGCGAGGGCGCCATCGATGTCCTCGTCGGCACACAGATGATCGCGAAGGGCCACGACTTCCCGCGCGTTACCCTGGTCGGCGTCGTCTCGGCCGACGTGGGGCTCGGCCTCGCCGACTTCCGCGCGTCCGAGCGCACCTTTCAGCTGCTGACCCAGGTCGCCGGCCGCGCCGGGCGAGGCGAACAGCTCGGCGAAGCGATCGTCCAGACGCTCTACCCCGATCACTACAGTATCCAGCTCGCGTGCCGGCAGGATTTTCCGGCGTTCTATGAGCGCGAGCTGCAGTTCCGCCGCGCGATGCGGTACCCGCCGATGATCTCGCTCGTCAATGCGGTCGTGCGATCGCGCACCTTCGCCGGCGCGATGGACGATGCGGCGGACATCGCGGAGGCGGTACGGCGGTCGGACGGCGGATTGCGCATCCTCGGGCCGGCGCCCGCGCCGCTGGGCAAGCTGCGCGGCGAATACCGCGCGCAGCT
>Ga0105242_10001667_pt1 | contig 17566 bp, 19 predicted proteins | sample KBSM24metaG_FD_81521 | JGI IMG/M metagenome (GOLD analysis project Ga0105242, IMG submission 81521) | Miscanthus rhizosphere microbial communities from Kellogg Biological Station, Michigan, USA - KBS M2-4 metaG | ecosystem: Host-associated > Plants > Roots > Rhizosphere > Soil | place... | reverse complement strand
TTTCGCGCCGGCAGGGCTGTCGGTGTACCAGGCGAACGGCAAGCCCGCGGGACAGACCGTGTTCCACTACCACGTGCATCTGCTGCCGCGACACGAGGCCGATGGCATGGAGCTCACCTGGCCGGTGAAGAACCCGCCGCGCGAGAAACTTGAAGGTTACGCAGAAAAAATCCGCAAACAAATCGCCTAAAGGGGCGAGGAGCCGAAGGCCTTCTTGTAGCGCGCCGAGATCTCGTCGCGCGTGGGCGTGTGATTTTGGGCGCCGCGGTGCGCGATCTTGATCGAGCCCATGACCGAGGCGAGGCGCCCGGTGCTTGGCCAGTCCCAGCCGTGTGAAATGCCGTAGAGCAGCCCGGCGCGATAGGCGTCGCCGCAGCCTGTCGGGTCCTTGATGCTGTCGGCTTCCACGCAGGCGATCTCGTGGCGGGCGCCGCCTGCGAATATCTGCGAGCCCTGCCCGCCCTTGGTCAGGACCAGCGCCTTCATGCCGCGCGCGAGTTCTTCGAGCTTGCTGCCGGTTTTCTCCTCGAGCATCTTGCCTTCGTAGTCGTTGACCGCGAGGAAGGAGGCGAGCTTCACCATTTCCATCAATTCCTCGCCGGAGAACATCGGCATGCCCTGGCCCGGGTCGAAGAGGAGCGGAATGCCGTGCGCGGCGCACTGGCGGGAGTGCTGCTGCATGCCCTCTTTTCCGTCCGGACCGACGATCGCCAGCGTCGCGCCCAGCTCGGGCGTGATGCGGTTTTCGTGGGAGTGGTTCATGGCGCCCGGATGGAAGGCGATGATCTGGTTGTTGTCCAGGTCGGTGGTGATGAACGCCTGCGCGGTGAACTGGCCGGAGATGTTTTTCAGCAAACCGGCGCCGATGCCGAGGCGCTTGAGCCGCTCGAGATACGGCGGGATGTCCTGGCCCACGGTGGCCATCAGCAGCGGATCGTCGCCCAGCAGTTTCAGGTTGTAGGCGATGTTGCCGGCGGTGCCGCCGTACTCGCGGCGCATCTCGGGCGTAAGGAAGCACACGTTCAGGATGTGCAGCTGATCGGCGAGCAGATGGTTCCGGAAACGGTCCGGGAAAACCATGATCGTGTCGTAGGCCATCGAACCGGTAACCAGCGTCCTCAAGAGTGTTTCTCCCTCACATTCAGTACTCCCTCGTCATGGAAAGAACAGGTACATCCGGTATCCGGTGGCCCGCAGGCTCCCGCTGTCGAAGTAGACGCGCAGCGGCGCGTCGGCGCCCGCGCCTATGCCGTGCGCCACCTGCTCTGCCGGCAGGCCGACGAGATAGTCCGACGGCATGAGCACGCGCCGCGCCAGCGCCTCGTCGCGTTCATCCGTGAGCGTCAATTCCAGCGCCGGGTATTCCTGGGCGAACGGCGCCTGGTTGCGCAGCACGGCGTTGAGCACGATCACGTTTTCGCGCCGGCCGTCGGCCTGCAGGTCCGACGATTCGATGGCCATCTGCTTGGGGCGGCGCGGCAGCTTCACCTCGCACCTGAGCGGTTTGCAGGCGGCGACGAGGTAGGGGCGCGTCTCGGGAACCAGCACCGCGATCTCGGTTCTAAAGTAGTGCGTTGCCTGGGCTGCGAGCGCGGCCAGCAGCAGCACGACGCCGAAGAGCATCGACCAGGAACGGCGCGGCGGCGGCGCCTCTTCGAGAAAATTGGCGACCGGGGCATCCTCGTTCGCCGCCTCGCCTGCCCCTGCGAGGGGGCTCTTGCGCGATGCCGTGAACAGGCCGAGCTGCGGCGAGGGTTCGGCCTCCGCCTGGGCGCCCTGCTCGCTGTCCGCGGTATCGGCAACCAGCGCCGCCACGCCGTCAAACACGTGGGTGCATTTGCCGCAACGCACTTTGCCGCCGCGCGCCGAGAGTTGCACCGGCTGCACGCGAAATGCGGTGCCGCAATTCGGGCATCGGGTAGTGAGATTCACCTGCGCTCTCCCCCTACCAGCGCCCAGCTCTCTGCGCTCGCGAGCAGACGCATGGCGAAATGCGGCGCGTAGGCGGCGGCGACTTCCGCGGCCTGCGATTCGAGGATGCCCGAGAGCACGATGCGGCCGCCCATGCGCGTGCGTGCGGCGAGCAGCGGCTCCAGTTCGATGAGCGGGCCGGCGAGGATGTTGGCAAGGACCAGGTCGAAGGTTCCGGGGGCAAGGGACTCGGGTGCTGCCACAGTCAGGTCGACGCCGTTGGCGGCGGCGTTTGCGACGGTAGTTGCCAGCGCCTGCGGGTCGATGTCGGTGGCGGTTATTTCACCTGCGCCGAACTTGCCGGCGACGATGGCCAATATACCGGAGCCGCATCCGTAGTCCAGCACGCGTGGCCGTTGAATCCCTCCGGCCCGCATGTTCGATTCAAGGTACTGCAGTACGAGGCGCGTGCTGACATGGCTGCCGGTGCCGAATGCGAGTCCCGGATCGAGGCGGATCACGACGGCCGCGAGGTCGGGCGGCGCATGCCAGCTCGGCACGATCCACAGGAGCTCGGCGATGCGGATCGGGCCGAATTGCGACTGCGAACGCCGCACCCAGTCCTGTTCCTCGACTTTCGCCAGGGTGAAGGCCGGCGGCGCGATGGCGGCCTGCTTTGCGGCAGCCGACACAATCGCGGCCGGATCCGTGGCGGCCTCGGCAAGCGCGACGACCCGCATGCGCTTGCCCGGCTCGAGCGTCGAAGGGTCGTCGGACGTGGATTCGAGCGTGACGGACTGGGCGCCCGCCTCCAATAGTGCCTCCGACAGCGCCTCGGCCTCCGGCGGATCGAGCTCGAGCGTGATCGAGAGCCAGGCCACCGCACTACTTCTTTTTCTTCGTCTCCTCGGCGAGCTTCTGCTCGAGGTAGTGGATCGAGGTGCCGCCGCGCATGAAACGCAGGTCGTGCAGCAGTTCCAGGTGCAGCGGGATGTTGGTCTGGATGCCTTCGACCGCCATTTCCGAGAGCGCGATGCGCATGCGCCGGATCGCCTGCTCGCGCGTCGCGCCATAGGCAATCACCTTGCCGATCATGGAATCGTAGTTCGGCGGCACGGTATAGCCCGCATAGACATGCGTATCGACGCGGATGCCGGGCCCGCCCGGCGGGTGGTATGAGGTGATCTTTCCCGGCGAGGGCGTGAAGCGGCGCGGATCCTCGGCGTTGATGCGGCATTCGATCGCGTGGCCGCGCAGTTCGACGTCCTTCTGGCGGAACGGCAGCTTTTCGCCGTCCGCAATCCGGATCTGAAGCTGCACCAGGTCAAGGCCGGTGATCATCTCGGTCACCGGGTGCTCCACCTGCAGCCGAGTGTTCATTTCGATGAAATAGAACTCGCCGCCCTCGTACAGGAACTCGAAGGTGCCGGCGCCGCGGTAGCCGATCTTGCGGCAGGCCTCGGCGCAGCGCTCGCCGATGCGGTCGCGCTGCTTGGCCGTGAGATCGGGCGCCGGTGCCTCCTCGATGATCTTCTGGTGGCGTCGCTGCATCGAGCAGTCGCGCTCGCCGAGAAACACCGCGTTCTTGTGCTCGTCGGCCAGCACCTGGATTTCGATGTGGCGGGGATTCTCGAGGAATTTCTCCATGTACACGGTGGCGTTGCCGAAAGCCGCGAGCGCTTCCTGGCGCGTGAGATTCACGGCGTTGAGCAGCGCCGCCTCGGTGTGCACCACGCGCATGCCGCGCCCGCCGCCGCCGCCCGAGGCCTTGATGATCACGGGGTAGCCGACTTTGCGCGCGATCTTCACTATTTCCGGGCCCTGCTCCGGCAACGCGCCCTCGGAGCCGGGCACCACCGGCACGCCCGCCTTGATCATCGCCTGCTTGGCGCTGACCTTGTCGCCCATCAGGCGGATGTTCTCGGGGCGCGGGCCGATGAACACGAATCCGCTGGCTTCGACCTTTTCGGCGAAGTCGGCGTTCTCGGAGAGAAAACCGTAGCCGGGATGGATCGCCTCGGCATCGGTGACCTCGGCCGCGCTGATGATGGCCGGAATGTTCAGGTAGCTCGCCGAGGCCGGAGCCGGCCCGATGCAGACCGATTCGTCGGCCAGCTTCACGTATTTCGCCTCGGTATCGGCTTCCGAATGCACCACCACCGTGTGAATGCCCAGTTCGCGGCAGGCGCGCTGGATGCGCAGCGCGATCTCGCCGCGGTTGGCGATGAGGATCTTCTCGAACATCTAGGCGATGATGAAGAGCGCCTGCCCGTATTCCACAGGCTGGCCGTTCTCGACCAGGATCGCCTTGATGGTGCCGGAGGCGTCGGCTTCGATCTCGTTCATGAGTTTCATCGCCTCGAGCACGCAGATCGTCTCGCCCGCCTTCACTGTCGAGCCGACATCCACAAAGGGCTTCGCGTCGGGCGAAGGCGCCCGATAGAAGGTGCCGACCATCGGCGATTTGACGACGTGGCCCTCCTGCGCCGCCTCGGCTGCGGCCGGCGCGGGACTGGCGGGAACGGCCGAGCCTGGCGCGGCGGCGGGAACGGTGGCGACGGCAGCCGCGCTGCCGGCAAGCGGCGTCACGCTCACCGCGCCGCCGCGCGCGATGCGGACTTTTTCCTCGCCCTCGGTGATCTCGAGCTCGGCGATGCCCGATTCCTGCACCAGGTCGATCAGTTTCTTCAGCTTGCGCAGGTCCACGATTTTTCTCCCCGGCGGGTCTGCCCGCCGTCCAGACTATCGAGACTGCAACCGCGCGATGGCGTAGGTGAGCGCGAGGTCGTAGCCGCGGGCGCCCAGCCCCAGCACGCTGCCGACGGCGACCGCGGTGAAGTGGGAATGCGCGCGCCAGGGTTCTCGCGCATGGATGTTCGACAGGTGGATCTCGATAAACGGGATTTCGACCGCTGTCAGGGCGTCACGCAGGGCGATGCTGGAATAGGTAAAGGCAGCGGGGTTGAGCAGGATGAACCCCACCCCATCGACCTTCGCCTGCTGCACCCGGTCAACGATCGCCCCCTCGTGGTTCGTCTGGAAGCATTCGACCTTGATGCCCTTCGCCTTGCCCGCGGCCACGAGGCGGCGCTCGATCATTGCCAGGGTTTCGCGCCCATAGATGCGGGGCTCCCGGGATCCGAGCAGGTTCAGGTTCGGACCGTTCAGGACCAGAATGCGCTTGGGTTTGGTCTTTTTCATCATGTTCGCGGAAGATGGCCACATTTTAGCCGAAATTACGCCCCCCTCCACCACTCCTGGCCCGTTTGCTATGGGCTAGCGGGCCAAGGACCGCATCCAGATCGGCCGCCTTGAAGGCCCCCAGCTTGCGGTGAACCACGTTGCCCTGCCGGTCAGCCACCACAGTATAGGGTAGCCCTCCGGAGCTGTTCCCGAGCTGGCGCATCAGGTCCAGGCCGTCCGCCTCGGCCAGAAGGATCGGATAGGAGATGTTGAAAGATGCCGCGAAATCACGGACTTTAGTGGGGTTATCAACGGCGATACCCACAATTTCGACCCCGGCAAAGGCGTATTTTGACCGTGTGGCGACGAGCAGCGGGATTTCCTCTCGGCAGGGGGCGCACCAGGTCGCCCAGAAATTGCAGATGAGGACCCGGTCGCGCCACTCGCTCAGCCGGCGGGTACGGCCGGCCAGGTCCACCAGGCTGGCGGTTGGCAGGGTACGCCTTTCGGCCCCGCCCTCTCCCCCGCCCACCTGATGCAGCACCGTAGGTCCAACCAGAAACCCGGCCGCCGCAGCCGCAAGGCCCGCTACCCCGAGGATCAGCGCCTCACGTCGGCCGTGCTTCATTGACCAGTTTGCCGGGCCCGGGATCCACCATGGCGCGTACCTCCGCGATTCCGGCGCGCACCGTAACCCTGCCCGCCGGCGTGGTCTTCAGCGCCGAGCGCTCGTCGCGCGGATCGAAAACCGACAGGCGCAGCGGCACGCCCTGCCAGTCAAGAGAGATCACCGCCACAGCGCGCGCGCGATCGCCGCTGTAGCGCCTTTCATCGCTGGCCTCGTAGCGCAGATTGCGGTCGATGAGATACAGCTCGACTTCCTTGGTGCTTTCCGGAAACAGCTGCAGCTCGATTTCCGCGTAAGGCCCCGCGATCCCCGCAAGCACGGGCCCCGTCAGATAGGGATTGAAGTGCTCCAGCGAACGCATGGCATCGAGCGCGAGCCGGCGCAGCTCGGCGACACGCTCCGGGTGCTCGTCCGCCTGGTACAGGGCAAGGTAGGCCCGCAGTTCGGTCTCGATTTCGTCATTGCCGGGGAGCGCTTCGGTGTTGGCGGCACCCAGCACGCGCGCAGCCTTTCTCTTGGCGAGGGCGAAATCGTTGATGCCGTCTTCCGCCATCAGTCGGGCCGCCGCGGCCGCGATGCGCGCCCGCATACTGTTTTGGCGTGCGCCGTTGCGACTCATGCGGACGATCATAGCGCAGGGGCTCGCGTACAATCGCCGCCTTCCCCCGTCCGGCAGTATTCGCAGTGCATCTCCACATCCTCGGCGTTTGCGGCACCTTCATGGGCGGCATCGCGGCCATCGCGCAGCAGGCCGGATTTCGCGTCACCGGCTGCGATGCGAATGTCTATCCGCCGATGAGCGATCAGCTGAAGACGCTCGGCATCGAGCTGATCGAAGGCTACGGCGCGGATCAACTGCGCCTGGCGCCCGACCTGTGGGTGGTCGGCAATGTCGTGACCCGCGGCAACCCGCTGATGGAGGCGATCCTCGACCGTGGCGACCGCTACGTGTCGGGCCCCCAATGGCTTGCGGAGCATTTCCTGGTACGTAAGTGGGTGCTGGCTGTCGCAGGGACCCACGGCAAGACGACCGTTTCTTCCATGCTTGCGTGGATTTTGCTGGCCACGGGACGGGACCCGGGTTTCCTCATCGGGGGCATTGCTCCCGACCTGCAGGTTTCCGCCAGGTCCGGCGGCTCCGAGTACTTCGTGATCGAAGCCGACGAATACGACACGGCCTTCTTCGATAAGCGCTCCAAATTCGTGCATTACCACCCGAAGACCGCGATTCTGAATAATTTAGAGTTCGATCATGCTGACATCTTCGGCGATATTGCAGACATTGAGCGTCAATTCCACCATCTTGTGCGTATCGTGCCAAGTTCCGGCCGGCTGGTCGTGAATGGGCGGGATACGGTCTTGAAGCGCGTTATTGCCCAGGGGTGCTGGACCCCGATCGAGGAGTTTGGCGTTCGCTCCGGGTGGGAGGCGGGCCAGCCCGATGATCAGGGTGCATTCGAGATTGCCTGGCAGGGGAAGGCCGTCGGCAGGCTGAAATGGACTCAATCAGGGGAATACAACCGGCTAAACGGCATCGCCGCCATCGCCGCCGCCCGCCATGCCGGGGTAGAGCCGCAGGCTGCGATCGAGGCGCTCTCCAGGTTCGGCGGCGTGCGCCGGCGCCTGGAGCGCAAGGGCGAGGTGCGCGGCGTTACGCTGTATGACGATTTCGCGCATCACCCCACGGCGATCCGCGAAACCATCGCCGGACTGCGCCAGCAGCATCCGGACAGGCGCATCCTGGCGGTCTTCGAGCCGCGCTCGAATACGCTCAAGCAGGGCATCCTGAAAAATGCACTTCCGGAAAGCTTCGCGCTCGCCGACCTGGTCTACATCTACGGCGCCGGCCTTTCCTGGGATGCCGGCACGTTGTTCGCGCCGCTCGGCCGGCGCGCGAGGTGCGAGATGGACCTGGACGCCCTGGTCAGCGCGATCGCCGCGGAAGCCCGGGAAGGCGACCAGATCCTGGTGATGTCGAATGGCGGCTTCGGCGGCATCCACCAGAAAATTCTGCGGGCGCTCTGAGTCCGATGCTCATCTATCTGCACGGCTTCAATAGTTCACCGGCCTCGCACAAGGCGCAGTTGATGAAAGCCCACCTGGAGGGCAGCGCGCAGGCACACCTATATGCTTGCCCCGCGCTGCCGGATACGCCGCGCGAAGCGATCGCCGTGATCGAGGCCGCAATCGACGGCCGCGATCCGCGCCAGGTCACATTTCTGGGCAGTTCGCTGGGGGGCTTCTATGCCACCTACCTCGCGGAGAAGCTGGGCTGCCGCGCCGCATTGATCAATCCGGCGATCACGCCGCACGTAGGGCTCGAGGCATACCTTGGAACGCAGAAGAATCTGCATACCGGCCGTCCTTACGAACTGACGCGCGCACATCTCGATGGCTGGCGCGCCCTGCTGGTCGAGCGCATCGACCCGGAGAAGTACCTCCTGCTGCTGGAGACCGGCGACGAAGTCCTGGACTGGCGCGAGGCGGCTCGCAAATACGAAGGCGCCCGCACCGTGATACGCGACGGAGGCGACCACTCGCTGCGAAGTTTTCCCGAGCACATCGGGCGCATCCTGGCGTTTGCGGGAATGGACCGATGACCATGAACGTCCTGTACGAGGAGGAGGGCGAGTACAAGGCCGGTGCGGTGCTGTCGCAAAGCCCTGCCTCCTATCAGGTGGAGAGCCCGCACGGACGTCGCAGCAAGATCAAGGCCGCGCACGTGGTCTTCACCTTCGAGCGGCCCTCGGCCGGGGAACTGCTCGCCGAGGCGCGCAAATTTGCGGACGGCCTGGACACGGATTTTCTGTGGCAATGCCGCAAGGGCGCCGAGTTCGGCTTCCAGGACCTGGCGCGCGATTACGTGGGGCACGATCCGGCGGCCGTCGAGAGCGCCGGGGTGCTGCTCAAGCTGCATTCGGCGCCCATGTATTTCTATCGCCGCGGGCGCGGGCGCTTCCAGGCGGCGCCCGAGGACACGCTCAAGCTCGCGTTGGCCGGGCAGGAGAAGAAGAAGCGCCTGCAGGAAAAAATCGCCGCCTGGACGGCGCAGCTCTCGCGCTTCGAATGTCCTGCCGAGATCGCGCTGCTGCGCGATGAATTGCTCTACGCGGCGGACCGCTCCAAGCCCGAGACCAAGGCACTGGAGCAGGCCTGCGCCCAGGCCGGGCTGACCACGGCGCAACTATTCGAGCGCTGCGGCATGCTGGGCGACAGCCATGAATACCACCTCGGGCGCTTCGTGCACGAGTTCTATCCGAAGGGCACGGGATTCCCGCCACACGATGTGCCCGTGCTGCCGGAGGATCTGCCGCTTGCCGAAGCGGTGGCCTTCAGCCTGGACGACATCGACACGACGGAGGTCGATGATGCGTTCTCGGTGGCGCGCGTGTCCGACGATGAGCTGCGCGTCGGCATTCATATCGCGGCGCCCGGCCTCGCGTTCCTGCCTGGCTCGTCGCTCGACGCCATTGCCCGGGAACGGCTGTCGACCGCCTACATGCCCGGGAGGAAATTCACCATGCTCCCGGATGACGCCGTAGAGCGCCTGTCGCTCGATGAAGGCCAGGTGCGGCCGGTGGTGTCGTTATATCTGCAGGTCGGCGCAAAGGATTTTGCGCTGCGCGGCCGGCAGACAAAGATTGAACGCGTGAAGGTGGCCGCCAATCTGCGCCATTCCGTGCACGATGCGCTCAATGCCGCATTCGAGGAGGGCGGCGCAAATCCGGCCCCCCTTGGGCTCGCCTTCGAAGAGGAACTGCATACGCTTTGGCAACTGGCCCTGGCGCTCGAGAAACGCCGCGGCAAGCCGAGCGTCAACGCTGCGAACCTCGACTACATTTTCCGGGTCGAAGGCGGGCGCGTCGCCATCGAAGCGCGTAAGCGCGGCGCGCCGCTCGACAAGATCGTCTCGGAACTCATGATCCTGGCCAACACCAGCTGGGGCGAGCAGCTCGCCGAAAAGGACATCGCCGGCATTTACCGCGTGCAGTCCTCAGGCAAGGTCAGGCTGAGCGTGCACGCCGAAATGCATGAGGGCCTGGGCCTGTCCGCCTATTCCTGGATGACCTCGCCGCTGCGCCGCTACGTCGATCTCGTCAACCAGTGGCAGCTGGTGGCCGGGTTGCGCGGGCAGCGTCCGCCGTTCGCGCGCAACAGCGAGGCGCTGCTCTCGGCGCTGCGCGCCTTTGAGGTGACCACCGCCGGCTATGACGAGCACCAGCGCGCGATGGAGCACTACTGGTGCCTGCGCTGGCTGGCGCAGGAAAAGCTCACAACTGTCGATGGCACGGTGCTGCGGGAGAATCTGGTGCGCTTCGACGGCCTGCCGTTGGCGGTGCGTGTGCCCTCGCTGCCGGAACTCGACGCCGGAACGCGCGTGCGCCTGGCGCTCGAGCCGCCCGACCTGATTGGACGCACGTTGCAATGCAGTTGGCAGGAGACGCTAGGGCAGGGATCCCTGTAAAAGCCTAAAATGGCCCCAGACCTTCGCTGTCAGAGGTGATTTTGCACGGCATTACTGCGAACCTATTGCTCGATCCGCGCGAATACTGGAGCGGACTTGACCGCCAGTCCCGCGTGCTGGCGATATCGATCGCCGCATCCATCCTGTTGCATGCGATTCTTCTGACAGTCCATTTCCGCTTTCCCGAAGCGCTGCGCTGGAATTCCTCCAGTCAGCCGCTGGAAGTGATTCTGGTGAATTCCAAGACGCGCGAAAAACCTTCGCGCGCAAAGGCGCTCGCGCAGGCCAACCTGGATGGCGGCGGCAATACCGACGACAAGCGTCGCGCGACCAGCGCGGCGCCGGTGACCAATCCGCGCGATCCCGGGCGCGACCTGGCGGAGACGCAGCGCCGCCAGCGCGAACTGGAGGCGCAACAGCAAAAGCTCCTCGCGCTCAACCGGGAGCAGGGCAGGAAAGTGCCGACGGAAGCCGAACGCCAGTCTTCGGACGAAGCTTCGCCGCAGGTGTCGGGGCGCGACATGGCGGATCGTTCGCTGGCGATGCTCAACCTGCAGGCCCAGATCGCGCGCCAGACGCAGGCCTACCAGGAGCGGCCGCGCAAGCGCTTCATCGGCGCCAACGCGAGGGAGTACCGCTTCGCGCAGTATGAGGAAGACTGGCGCGCCAAGATCGAGCGCGTCGGGACCATCAACTACCCGTCCGAAGCGCGCGGCAAGCTCTACGGCGTGCTGCGCCTGACGGTGACGATCCGTCCCGATGGCAGCGTGGAATCGATCGACCTGGATCGCTCCTCGGGACTCAAGGTGCTCGACCGGGCGGCGTTCCGCATCGTGCAGATGGCGGCGCCGTTCGCCGCTTTTCCGGCGGATATCCGCAAGGACACCGACCTGCTGGTGATTACGCGGACCTGGTTCTTCGCGCAAGGCGACAAGGTCTGGACAGAATAAGGCATGGCCGATCGCTACGCGGTGATCGGCAACCCGATCGGCCACTCGAAGTCGCCCTGGATTCACGCTGAGTTCGCCCGCCAGACGCGCCAGGACATGGCGTATGAGCGCATCGAAGCGCCGCTGAACGGATTCGCGCGAACGGTGGACGCGTTCCGCGCCGCCGGCGGACGCGGCACCAACGTCACGGTGCCGTTCAAGTTCCAGGCCTTTCAATATTGTGCAAGCGCGATCAGCGATAGGGCCGGCGCTGCCGGCGTCGTGAATACGCTGATTTTCGAAGGCGGCAAGGTCTGCGGCGACAACACCGATGGCGTCGGGTTGTTGCGCGACATCACCGTCAACCTGGGGCGCGCAATCCAGGGCCGGCGCGTCCTGTTGATGGGGGCGGGCGGTGCCGCCCAGGGCGTCGTTGGACCGCTGCTTGGTGCGCACCCGCGGCGCCTGGTGATCGCGAACCGCACCCCTGCCAAGGCGCGGGCGCTGGCGCAGCGCTTTGGCGCGGCGTCGGGAGGCGGGTACGAAGATCTCGCAGGTGCGCAGTTCGATCTCCTGATCAATGCCACCTCGGCAGGCCTCGCCGACGAGGCGCCGCCGTTGCCAGCGGGTGCGTTTGCGCCCGGCGCGCTCGGCTACGACATGGTGTACGGCCGCGACACGCCGTTCCTCGCCATGGTGCGCGCCGCGGGCGCCGAGGCGCGCGACGGCTCCGGCATGCTTGTCGAGCAGGCGGCGGAGTCCTTCCTGCTCTGGCGCGGCCTGCGTCCGGACACGGCGTCGGTGCTCGCGGCGCTGCGCCAGCGCTGATGCCGGCCGCCGCGGGCCGCTCCCGTGCGTCGCGTGCGGTCTGGAAGGCCTTCGGCTATCTCCTTGGTTCGCTGGTTCTTGCGGTCGTCATCGTGCAATGCTGGTTCTATGCCCATGTCCTGTGGTGGCGCGTCTTTCAGCCCGCCGACACCGCGTTCATGGAAGCGCGCCTCGAGCGGCTGCGCGCCAAGGATCCCAGGGCAAAACTCGCCCACCAGTGGGTGCCCTATGAACGCATCTCGACGCAGCTGAAGCGCGCCGTGGTCGCCGCGGAAGACGCGAAATTCGTCGGCCACGAGGGATTCGACTGGGATGCGATCTCCAAGGCCCTTGAGAAGAACGAAAAAAAGGGCAGGGTGGTCTCCGGGGCCTCCACCATCAGCCAGCAGCTGGCGAAGAACCTGTTCCTTTCCGGCGAGCGATCCTGGTTGCGCAAGGGCCAGGAGGCGGTGATCACCTGGATGCTCGAATCCACGCTCAGCAAGCGCCGCATCCTCGAGCTCTACCTGAATTTCGCGGAGTGGGGCGAGGGCGTCTTCGGCGCCCAGGCCGCGGCGCGCTATCACTTCGGCATCGACGCGGCGGCGCTGAGCGCGCCGCAGGCGGCATACCTGGCGGTCATCCTGCCCAGCCCGCGGCGCTATGGGCCGGGACGCAGCACCCCTTACATCTCCCGCCGCATTGAGACGATACTCTCGCGCATGCCGGCGGCACAGATTCCATGACGACAGAACAGGCTTCACGCCTCGAGCTCGAGGATCTGCAGCAGAACCTGCGTGCGGTGCAGGAACGGCTCGCGCGCACGCTCGATCCCGCCGCGTTGCGCGCCGAACTGGACAAGCTCCACCCGGCCGACGTCGCCTACATCCTGGAAGCGCTGCCGGTGGAGGAGCGCCTGGTCGTGTGGGACCTGGTCAAGGCCGAACGCGAGGGCGAAATCCTGCTCGAGCTCTCGGATGCGGTGCGCGAGTCGCTTATCGCAACCATGGACTCCAAGGAGCTGGTTGCGGCGGCCGAAACCCTTGAAGCCGATGAAATCGCCGATCTCGCCCCGGATCTGCCTGAAGAGGTGGTGCAGGATGTGATCCGCGCGCTGCCGCAGGAGGAGCGTGCGCTGCTGCGCGCGGCCCTGTCCTACGACGAGGGCACGGTCGGCGCGCTGATGGAATTCGACCAGGTCACGGTGCGCGAGGACGTCACCCTGGAGGCCGCGACGCGTTACCTGCGGGCGCTGGATGAGTTGCCGCCGCACACCGATCAGCTGTTCGTCATCGACCGCGCCGGCAAGCTGCGCGGCACGCTGCCCCTCGCTCGGCTGATCGTGTCGGACCTGGAACGGGTAGTGGGTGGGGTGATGGTGCCTGAGAGCGTGAAGCTGCATCCGGAGGATCGCGCCGAGGATGTGGCGCAGGCGTTCGAGCGCTACGACCTCGTCTCGGCGCCGGTCGTCGATCTCATCACCGGCAGCCTGGTGGGGCGCGTGACGGTCAACGCGGTGATGGACTACATCCGGGAAAAAAGCGCCGAATCGCAACTGGCCGAAGCGGGCCTGTCCAAGGAAGAGGATGTGTTTGCCCCGGTGTGGAACAGCTTCAAGAACCGCTGGGCGTGGCTGGCGGTTAACCTGGTTACCGCATTCGTTGCCTCGCGAGTCATCGGCGCCTTCGAGGGCTCGATAGAAAAGCTGGTGGCGCTGGCCGCGCTGATGCCGATCGTTGCCGGCATCGGCGGAAATTCCGGCAACCAGACGATCACCATGATTGTCCGGGCGCTGGCGCTTGGTCAGATTCAGTCGGCCTATTGGACCAAACTGATCGCCAAGGAGCTCGGGGTGGCTACCTTGAACGGCGTAGTCTGGGGCGGCCTGCTCGGCTTCGCCACGTTTTTGCTCTACGGCAACGTCGCGCTGGGCGGCGTCATGGCGCTCGCGATGCTGCTGAATCTGCTCCTGGCCGCCGGCATGGGAGTAGCGATTCCCTACCTGCGCGCGCGTTTCGGCCGTGATCCCGCAGTCGGCTCGTCGGTGCTGATCACCGCGTGCACGGACTCGGGCGGGTTTTTCATTTTTCTCGGCCTGGCGACGTTGTTCTTGCTATAAAGCTTCGACCCGGCACCCAGGAGATGGACGGATGAAACCCGCGACCGTTGCAGCCCAGGCGCTTGGCTGGGTGGACGAAAAAACCCGCGGCATCGTGCCGCCGATCCACACTTCGACGACATTCATCCGCGATCCCGACAATCAGTACCGTTCCGGCCGCGTCTACGCGCGCGACCAGAATCCGACCTTCGACCAGGCCGAAGCCGTGCTGACGGCGCTCGAAGGCGGGCACGCCTCGCTGCTGTTCGGTTCCGGTATGGCGGCGGCAACGGCCGTTTTTCAGGCCCTGGCGCCGGGTGATCATGTGCTGGCGCCGAAGGTGATGTACTGGTCGCTGCGCAACTGGCTCGCGAATTTCGGCGCGCACTGGGGTTTGCGCGCCGAGTTCATCGACATGACCGATGCAGACGCGCTGCGGCGCGCGATCCAGCCCGGCAAGACCAGACTCGTGTGGATCGAAACGCCCGCCAACCCGCTCTGGTCGATTACCGATATTGCCCGCAGCTGCGAGATTGCGCATTCGGCGGGCGCGGTCGTGGCGGTGGATTCCACCGTCGCCACTCCCGTGCTGACGCGCCCGTTCGAATTTGGCGCGGACATCGTGATGCATGCGGCGACCAAGTACCTGAACGGCCACTCGGACGTGATCGCGGGAACGCTCACGACACGCGAAGACACTGCCCTGTGGCAGCGCATACGGTCCATCCGGGCGCAGCTCGGCGGCGTCCTCGGCACCTTCGAGGCCTGGCTGCTCACGCGCGGCATGCGCACGCTGTTCCCGCGCGTGCGCGCGGCCTGCGCGAGCGCTCAGGCGATCGCGGAGCACTTTTCCAGGCACCCGCGGATCGAGGAAGTGCTGTATCCGGGCCTGCCCTCGTTTCGCGGGTACGCGGCCGCGGCGAAGCAGATGCAGGGCGGCTTCGGCGGCATGCTGTCCATCCGGGTGCGGGGACAGGGCGGAGGTGAAGCTGCAGCAATTGCGACCGCCGCCAAGGTCGGACTGTGGAAGCGCGCGACTTCCCTCGGCGGCGTGGAAAGCCTGATCGAGCACCGGGCCAGCGTGGAAGGCGCAGGCACGCCCGCGCCAGGCAATCTGCTGCGCCTGTCCACCGGCATTGAGGACACGGGCGACCTGATCGCCGATCTCGAACGCGCCCTCGAGGGCTAGCCCGGTGATCGTCACGCGAATCTTCACCGCGCCGGATGGCAAGGCGCGCATCGAAAGGCGCGAGGTGCCGATGACGCCGGACGCGGGCGGGCGCGCGACGTCCGTGGATCTGCCCGCGCTACGCCTCTTCTTTCGCGACACGCCGCCGGCGCACGTGCATCGGATGCATCGCGCGCCGCAGCGCCAGTTCATCTTTGTCACCGCGGGCACCGGCGAAATCGAGCTGGGAGACGGCGCGCGGCATCGCTTCGCGCCCGGTGACGTCATCTTCGCCGAAGACACCACGGGCGACGGCCACATCACGCGCACTCTTGAAGGGACGCGCGGTTTCGCCCACGTGCCCGTGCCCGCAGAGTTCGATATCAGCCGCTGGCCGCTAGCGACCTGAACGCCTCGCTGGCGGCGGCGAGCGTCGCCTCTATCTCTTTCGCGCCGTGCGCCGCGGACACGAAGCCCGCTTCATAGGCTGAGGGCGCGAGGTACACGCCGCGCTCCAGCATCAGGTGGAAAAATCTGTTGAAGCGATCCTTGTCGCACTGCATGACTTCCGCGAAGCTCGCCGGTGGCGCGGCGCGGAAGTACAAACCAAACATGCTGCCAACGCACTGGGCAGTGAAAACGACTTTGGCCTTCCTGGCTTCTGCGTTCAGGCCGTCCACGAGCGATTGCGTGGTTCTTTCAATTTTCAATTGAAAATCTTTTTCTTGCACGAGCTTGAGCGTCGCCAGCCCTGCGGCGACCGCCACGGGATTGCCTGACAGCGTTCCGGCCTGGTACACGGGCCCGAGCGGGGCGATCTTCTCCATGATCTCGCGCCTGCCGCCGAACGCGCCCACCGGCAGCCCGCCCCCGATCACCTTGCCGAGCGTCGTGAGATCGGGCCGGATGCCGTAGCGCGCCTGCGCGCCGCCGAGGGCGACGCGAAAACCGGTCATCACTTCGTCGAAGAGCAGCACCGCTCCCTGGCGCGTGCAGTTCTCGCGCAGCGATTCGAGGAAGCCGGGTTTGGGCAGGACCAGGTTCATGTTTCCGGCGACCGGTTCAACGATCACGCACGCAATCCGTTTCCCCTTGTCCTTGAATACCTTTTCCACTTGGGCGGTATCGTTGAAATCGAGCACCAACGTGTGCGCGGCCGTTTCCGGCGGCACGCCGGCGGAGCTTGGATTGCCGAAGGTAAGGGCGCCGGAGCCTGCCTTCACCAGCAGGCTGTCGGCATGGCCGTGATAGCAGCCTTCGAATTTCACGATCAGGCTGCGTCCGGTGTGCCCGCGCGCGAGGCGGATCGCGGACATCGTGGCTTCGGTCCCCGAGGAAACGAGCCGCACCATTTCCACCGAGGGCACCAGGCGGCAGATCGCCTCCGCCAACTCGATTTCGCCTTCGGTCGGTGCGCCAAAGGACAGCGCCCGCGCCGCGGCGCCTTGCACGGCCTCGACCACCTGCGGATGGGTATGCCCCAGCACCATCGGTCCCCAGGAGCCTACGTAGTCGATGTAGCGCTTGCCATCCGCGTCCCACAGATGCGGGCCGGAGGCCCGCTCAAAGAACGGCGGCGTGCCGCCGACCGCGCGAAACGCGCGCACCGGCGAATTCACGCCGGCGGGGATGTGCTGCCGCGCGCGCTCGAACAGCAAATCGTTGCGTGACGTCATGGATGGAAGAGCTTACCGTAGGCGCGCGCCCGCGCCGCGACATCCGGCGCCTCGAACAGGTCCGAGATCACCGCCACGCTGTCGGCGCCCGCGGCGCGCAACTGCGGCGCATTTTTCAGCGTGATGCCGCCGATCGCCACCAGCGGCACGCCAAGCGAGCGCGCTTCGCCAAACAGCGAGAGCGGCGCGCGCACCGCGGCAGGCTTGGTGGGAGAGGAGAACACACTGCCGAACGCAACATAGTCGGCGCCCGCCGCTACAGCGTCTCGCGCGGTGGCGAGCGAGTCGTAGCAGGAAACTCCGAGAATCCCGCCTTTCAGCATGGCGCGGGCTGCAGCCGGATCGCCGTCGTCGCGGCCGAGGTGCACGCCGTTGGCGCCGCAGTCCAGCGCGAGCGCGACATCGTCGTTGACCACGAACGGCACGCCTCGATCGCGGCACATCCGCGCAAGGCCCTGTGCCTCGTCCAGGCGCTGCCTGCCCTTGCGCCGGTACTGCAGCATCGCAATACCGCCCTCTAGCGCTTGCGCCACGCCCCGCAGCAGCGTCTCGGTCTCCGCGATTTCCGGGGTAATCGCATACAGGCCGCGCAGCTTCATCTGGACCGGAAGAAGCGATCCGGAATCGCCTGGCCGTGGCCCGGAGAAAATCCGGCGCGAAGGGATTTCCAGGTGTATTCCTGGGCCTGCTGTACCGCGCGC
>Ga0105242_10001666_pt1 | contig 17579 bp, 15 predicted proteins | sample KBSM24metaG_FD_81521 | JGI IMG/M metagenome (GOLD analysis project Ga0105242, IMG submission 81521) | Miscanthus rhizosphere microbial communities from Kellogg Biological Station, Michigan, USA - KBS M2-4 metaG | ecosystem: Host-associated > Plants > Roots > Rhizosphere > Soil | place... | reverse complement strand
GGTCGAGGACATGGGCCAGAAGCTCACCAAGCACCTCGGCATCGGTCCGGTGAAGTACAACGCGGTGGACGCCAACGTCTATCGCAGCTTCGGGTTCCCCGGCGCCGACGAGATGGGCAACATGTTCCAGGTCTACCGGGACTTCGAAGGGCCGTTCAACGCCAACCGCAACATCGACGTGGCGCGCCAGCTCAATCCGGCGCTCATGAACTTCGATCAGTGGGTGGCGGCGAACAAGAGCAAGATCCCGCTCTAAGGGGAATCCGTCGTAGGGGCCGCCTTCAGGCGGCCCGTTAACATCAACGGCCGGCGAGCAATCGCCGGCCGTTTTACTGTACGTGGCTGCCGGTCTTCAGACCGGCTGTAGGTTCATGGCCGGCGCGACGGCGGGAGCGAGTATTCGGTCCGGGACACGACCGTGAGGCCGGGCCTCGACGTCCTCACGTCCAGTTTCCGCGTCCGCTTCAGCCCGTCGGGGTTGTTCGAGTAGTAGCCGATGACGTAGTAGTCGCTGGTCTCGGCGTCGATCCGCTTGAAGGCCTTGGTGAAATCGTTCTGATTGACGACGGCGAACCCTCCGGTTCCTTCGCCCAGCACGCGCAGACTGTCCTGCGTCTCGCGCAGGTAGGCGTTCCAGTCCTGCTGATCGACCTCCTGGTCGAGATCCTGTCCCGCGACCAGGCCGCGCGGGTCGATCGGATAGATCGTCGCGTTGGCGCGGTTGGCGGCGCGCGTGAGCTCGTCGAGTTCGCGCACGAGGTCGGCGGCGGCGAGCGCCTGCTGGCTCTGCTCGTTGCGATAGAACGGGTCGCTCTGCAGATCGTCGGCATTCTCGACGTGCATGCGTTTCGCGGTTTCCTCGAGGCGCCCACGCTCGAACGGATTGAAGTCGTAGCCGCTGCTGATGTAGATGACGGCTTTGCGCCGGTTCTGCAGCTTCTCCAGGTTCTTCATCAGGTCGTAGGCGGTGGAGAACGCCACGTGCGCGCGGTGCCGAAGCTCGGTGGGGCCGTTGGGCCCCTGGGCGCCTTCGATGATCTCTTTCGGCTTCAGCGCGCCGCCGGAGATCTTCTCGATGGCGGAATCGAGGACCTGCCGATCGTAGGTGAGCTGAATCGACAGCGACGACGTTCCCGTGCTGACGATGCCGAACATGTCGCCGTCGTGGATCAGGCTCTTGAGCATCTCCTTCAGCAAGGTCCGCGTCTTCAACGTCTGCTGAAAATCCAGATGCAGATCGTCGATGACGATCAGGAACACCCGGCCGGCCGTGTCGCTCGTCGGCTTGTTGCGCGGCAGGATGATCCCTTCCTGGGGCGCGGCCGGCGGCAGGCCCAGCACGCTGTACGCGCGTCCGCCGTGGATCAGCTCGATGGTGGCAATCGTCTGCTTGACGCCGTCTTCGTAGACGTCGATCTCGCCCGGCTTCAGGTCGGCGATGAACTGGCCGGTCCGCGCGTCGCGCGGAATCATGTCGGTCGTGACCAGGTCGACCCGCGCCCTGAATATCGGCCGTTCCTGCCCCTCCACGGTACCCGCGGTCAGGACGAGGGCCAGGCCGGCGGCCTTCCACATGCGGCAGGTTAGACGCAGCCAGGGCGCGTTTGGCCGCGCCCGAGGGTTACTGCGGGGTTGCGAAGCGCTTCCGCCGCGCGAGCATCTCCTCGATCTGATACAGCCGGCCCTTGATCTCGCCGTTGTCGGGATCGAGCTCGAGCGCCCGCTTCAGCGTTGCCACCGCGGCTTCGTCGTCGTGGCCGCTCTGGGCGATCGCCTTGGTCACCAGGCTGTTCACCGACTTCGGGAAGAACTCCAGGTTCAACTCGGCGAGCGGGATCGCCACCTCGGGCCGCGCGTTGGCGAGCCGGCGCGCGACGTTCAACAGCGTGTCCTCGCCGAAGTCGTACGAGCCGCGCCCGAAGTACTGGCTGCGAAGGTCGCGGTACTGCTTGACGGCGGCGTCGGCGCCCTCGCGCACGCCGGTCAGAATCAGGATGTCCGCGAGCGGGCGTGGGATCGCCACGCCGCGATGGCAGGTGGCGCAGGTCACCGTGGCCGCCTCCCGCGCGGTCTTGCCGGTGGCCGCCTGCACGGTCGCGTTCAGCGACGCGGTCATGGCGATCATCTCGCGCCCGACCTCGAGGCGCGGCTTGCCATTGGCCGTGACCTTGGGCTCCGTCCCCCGCCCGGCGTGACAGTAGTCGCACGTGACCCCCAGCGCCGCGGCCACGGTGGCCATGTCGGGCAGCGGCGGTTTGGGCGTCGCCTGCTGGGCCAGCGCAGGCGGCGCGAGCGCGAGGCACGCGAGGACACAGACGGCCGGCGTTTTCATGAGTGGCAGTTTACAATCTGGTCCCCATGACCAGACGCTTTTCCGCACTCCTGGCGGCGGTCGGACTCGCCGTGTTCGCCAGCGCCCTGTTCGTCGCCCCCACCCTGTCCGGCCAGACCGCGACGGCCGCGTGCGCCGGCGCCCGCGACCTGCGCCTGATGAACGGCAACATCGTCACGATGGACGCCCGCGGCCGCACCGTGCGCGAGGTGACGATCCAGGACGGGCGCTTCACGGCAGTGGGCCCGCGCGGCGGCGGTCAGCGCCTCAGCGCCTGCACGCGCACCATCAACCTGAACGGCCGCACGGTCGTCCCCGGGCTGATCGACAACCACAATCACATCGTTCTGCTCGGCATCCGCCCCGGCTACCACACGCCGCTCGAGAACGCGACGTCGATTGCCGACGTCCAGGCCGTCCTCCGCGCGCGCGCGCAGAATGTCCCGGCGGGCGCGTTCATCACCTCGATGGGCGGCTGGAATCCGGTGCAGTTCACCGAGAAGCGGCTGCCGACGCTGGTCGAACTCGACGCCGCCACCACCCGCCACCCGATACTCGTGTTCCAGGGCTTCACCGGCCCCGCCGCCACCAACACCCCGGGCCGCACGTTCTTTGCGTCGAAAGGCATCGCGGTGAGCGACACCGGTCAGATTGCCGCGAACGCGCCGTCGATGGCGGCGCTGAACGCGCTGCGCGCCGCGCAGACGTTCGACGATCGCAAGCGCGGTTCGGCAGAGGCGATGGCCTACTCGGCCAGCGTGGGCGTGACCACCAACGCCGACATGGGCGCCTTCAACCTGCCGGGCACGCCCGACCTGCAGGGATCGTTCGAGGCCGACACGCTGGCCAGCGCCAACCAGTTCCGCATGTACGACGCCGTGCTGACGCTCGCGCGCGAAGGCAAGATGACCACGCGGCTACGCCTCTACTTCCTCACGATGGACACGCGCCCCGACGTGCCCGTGCTGTCGGAGCGGCTGCGCAACACGTTCGGCGACTTCGGCGACGGCATGGTGAAGGTGTCCGGCGTCGGCGAGTTCGCCTCGCAGTGGCCGCTCTTCGGCCAGGCGACGCCCACCAACTACACCGCCGCCCTGCAGGCGGTGGCCAAAGCCGGCTGGGCGTTCCAGCAGCACAGCCTGTCGCCGGCCGAGAACGAGCTGACGATCAGCACGTTCGAAACCGTGAACAAGACGACGCCGATCAAGGACCTGCGGTGGTCGCTCGCGCACGTCGGGTCGATCGACGCGGCGGGCATCAACCGGCTCAAGGCGATGGGCGCCGCCATCGCAGTGCATCCGTTCCAATATCTCGCCGGCGGCCGCGGCGGTCCGCCGCTGCGCACGATCGTGGACAGCGGCATCAAGGTGGGCGCGGGGTCGGACTCGGCGCAAATCTCCACGCTCAATCCGTGGAACATGATTTCCTACATGGTCACCGGCCGCAGCTCGGACGGCATGCTGATCAACGCCGGCCAGCAGCTCACGCGCATGGAAGCGCTGCGGCTCTACACCGCCGAGAACGGCTGGTTTCTCAAGGAAGAGAAGGATCTCGGGACAATCGAGACCGGCAAGCTGGGCGACCTGGTGGTGCTGAGCGACGACTACTTCAGCCCGACGCGCGTGCCCGACGACAAGATCCGCTCGCTCCGCTCGGTGCTGACTGTGGTGGACGGCCGGGTCGTGCACGACGCACTGCCCCGCCGCTGACCATCCGTGCCGGCCGCCTACAAGGTCGCGTTCTCGTACGCCGGCGAACAGTCCGCGTTGGTGGGTGCGATCGCCGAGGAAGTCCGCAAGATCCTCGGCCCCGACACGGTCTTTTTCGCTGAATGGTACGTGAGCGAGATCGCCGGCTATGCCGGCAAGCCGGACCTTCAGAAGATTTACGGACCGCACGGCGCTACCCTGGTGGTCGAATGCCTCTCGCCGGAACAGCAGCACAAGGAGTGGACCCGAATCGAGTCGGAGGCGATCGCGCAGCGCCGCGCACATGACGACGGCGCGGTGACGGTCCTGCCGCTCGAGGTCGCCGCAGGTGGCAACACCAAGCCGTTCGAAACGATCGCACCGGTCGCGTATCGCCTCAAGGTCCCGGACACCGCGCGGCTGATCGTGGATCGGCTGCGGCTCGTCGAATCGACGAACGGAGCGCCGCACGCGGTGGCGGCGGCACCGGGGTTGGACACGGTGTACGTGACGGATTTCGTTGCCAGCCAGACGCTGATTCGCAACGCGCTGGCGCTCTATCAATCGCGACTGCCCGAGGACGAACGCTACGACCTCGAGTTGATGGTGGACATCGTTCGCCGACACCTGTCGAACGAATTCGCCCCGACGTGGACGGCCCACCTCCTGATCTCGGTGTTCGCCAAACGAACCGTCGGCATGCTGCTCTGCTACGAGCACCTGGTCCGGAACCTTGCGTTCGTGTCGTATCTGGTGGCCTACAATCCGCGCCTTCCCGGCATGCATCCACCGGACATCGGCCAGGACCTGGCGGAGCACTTGATGACGGCTCGCACCACGCGGGGCTTGCCGCCCGGGCGGTTCCTGTTCGAGGTGGACGATCCCGCGCTGGCGCTCAATCCACGCGAACGCAGGCGACGCGCCTCCCGCCTGGAGCTCTTCGGCACCCTCGCACCGTTCAAGGCGCTGCATCTCCGCGCGTTGGATATCGCCTATCTGCAACCGAATCTGGAGGGAACCGATCAGGCCGGCGAGAGGCCGCTGCTCTTGTGCTACGCCGCGCCCGGTCTCGGCGAGACGATGTCGAGAGACGCCGCCGCCGAGCTCCTGACCTGGACGTACACCGAGCTCTATGACGGCATCTTCGAAGAGCCTGAGAAGGCGGCGGCCTACACGCGCTACACGCGGCAACTGTCGGAGCGTGTCGTCAGCGGACTACCCGACCAGGTACGGCTGCTGAAACACGGCGAAGCCGGCAGGCGCCGCCGCGACGCCCTGCCGCGGCGGTGAGCGAAGGGACAGCCTCGAAGGGACAGCCTCTACTTCAGATTCGCGCGGAACTCCGGGTACATCGTCGCGGCACCGCCGCGGGTGGCCACCTCAGGCAGCCGGTGCTGCGCGGCAAACTCCTTCAGGAACGGATTCTGCCCTGGCAGGTAGTGTGGCACCGCGCCTCTCGGCTGATCCGCAATCTCCACGACCGAGGTGCACGGATACAGCAGCTGCTGCGGCGGCAGCGGCCGCGGATTGCGGAGGATGTTCGTCGACTTCACCAACGGCTCGGTGAGATAGACGGGATCTTCCGTGATCGTGACGTAGGTCAGCACCTGACCGTGGAGCGAGAAGCGCTCGGTGAGCGTGGCCTGATCGCTCTGCGGCAGTCCGTTGCGCCGGTGCCACATCTGCTTGATGTGCGTGGTCGTGACGACGAGCGTCTCGCCCTCCCACTGCCCCGTCGAGAAACCCATCCAGGTGTGCTCGGCAAAGCGCGACGGGTGCGGCCGGCCATCCATCCACACGATGCGCCGCTGCTGAAAGTTGCTGATGTCGACGTGGATCGCGACGACCTGCTGCGTCTCCGGATCGCGCTCGTCCCAGATGCGCATGTTGAGCGGGCCGCGCATGATGTAGGGCGACGAGTGAGCGCGGCACTGGTGCTCGGGCACCGTGAGCCGCGAGGCGTCCCAGGCCTCGGCGAACGCGCGGGCACTCTCGTTGATCGGCAGGCCGAGGTAGTCGCCCAGCGACGGGCCGGGAATGCGCTCCGGCTGGTCCTCGTGAAAAATCGCGTTGTAGCTGCCGCTGATGTCGAACTGGGCCGCCGCCGCCCGCGGCAGGGCCATAAGCACCACGACGAAGGCGCAGGTTACGACGCGGCGCACCACTACCGCTTCTCCTTGAGGCTGCGATAGACGGCCTCGACGAACTGTGCCGTAGTCCACGGTCCCGACGCCGCGCCATACCGGGGCTCCCAGTCGAGCGTGGGCCTGGCGGCTTTCAGCTGCTCGAGCGTCTGGCCCTTGGCGATCGCCGCCTGCACCCGATCCCGCACGATCGTCACCATGTCGCGATACTCGACGACGTCGAACTCGTCGCTGATGCGGCCGCGGCCGGGAACGATGCGCGTGCCGCCTTCGGTGAACTGTTCCGAGATCGCGAGGTCGATCAACCGGTTCAGCCCTTCGATGACGCCGTTGACGTGCCCGCCGCGCGCCACGTCGATGCGCGGATACCCGGTGGTGCTGTAGATATCGCCGGCGGCAATCACATCGGAGCTACGGAAGAACACCAGGATGTCGCCGTCGGTGCTGGCGTGCGGCACGTGCACGAGCTGAATGCCCTCGCCGTTGAAGTACATCGTCCGTTCGGCCTGAAAGAACGTATCCGTGGGCCACGCGGCGAACGGCGCCGCCGGCGCTCCCGCCCGGGACGCGCTCATGGCCGTGAGCACGTTCTCGTGAGCCACGACGAACGCCTGCGGCACGGCCCCGTCGACGGCTCGCTGCCCCACCTGGCCGGCAAAGTTGCCGGCAACGAGCTGCGACCCCGCCGCGGCCACCACGGCGTTCCCACCGGTGAAATCGGCATCGGCGTGCGTGTTGACCACATACCGGATCGGCTTCGAGCCGGCGCGGGCGCGCACGGCGTCGACCAGCCGCGCGCCGTCGGCTGCGGTCAGCGTGTCCACCAGCAGCACACCCTGCGGTCCCGACTGCATCAGCACGTTGCTGGCGCCGTTGGTGAGCAGCGACACCTGACCGTGCACCGAAAGCGTCTCGACGCCGGAGGATTGAGCACCTGCCAGGGCTCCGGCGGCGACTGCGGCCGCCAGCGCCAGGCCCGCCGTCGTGCGAGTCATCACGGGGCATTCTGCGTGCGACTCCTGAGCTTTGCAACTCCCCACTGCGCGGCCTCGTGGCTTGACGCCGGGCCCGAGCGGCGGTAGCGTGCGCTTGGCTCGCCGAAGGCAGTCGGCCGCTCATGGAGGATTGCCATGCGCATGACGAAGGCCGTGTGCCTCGCCACCGTACTCGTCGCGGGATGTTCGGGTAACAGCGGTCCGACCTTCGATGCCGCGGACCAGGACAAGATCAAAGCGGTCATCCAGCAGCTGACCGAGGCGTTCAATGCCAAGGATGCCGCAAAGGCGGCGGCGCTCTACACGCCCGAGGCGGTGGTGATGCCGCCCAACAAGACGTTGTCGCGCGGCCGCAACTTCGTGGAGCAGTACTACACCGCCCGCTTTGGCGAAGGCGCCAGCGAGCTCGCGCTGCAGCCGAACGAGATCAAGGGCTCGGGCACGCTCGCGGTGGCGATGGGCGACTACCGGCTCACGCTCGCGCCGGCGCAAGGGCCCAAGCGCCGCGACCGCGGCAAGTTCGTGTGGATCTTTCGCGAGCTGAACAACGTGTGGATGATCGACGGCATCATCTTCAGCAGCGACTTCGCGGAGCTGCCGCCGGCATAAGACGCGCGGCCGGGCTGGATCGACGCCCGATGAGTCCGGCGAATCGGCACGCCGGGCAACATCTACTCTCGCGTCGCTCCGTCGCTGGACGCATCCTCAGTCGCGCGGCCGCCGAGGCGCGGCACGCCTTGTGCTCCTACCAGTCCTACACACGTCGCACACCGCGGCAGACTCAAGGGGAAACACATGGCAATCGGTACCCTGCAAGACGCATTTATCGACGAGCTCAGAGACTCATACGACAGCGAAAAGCAGCTCATCAAAGCATTGAAGAAGATGGCGAAGGCGGCAAAGGACGACGACCTGCGAAACGCGTTCGAAACGCATCTCGAGGAAACGCAGGGGCAGGTGGAGCGCCTCGAACAGGTGTTCGGCTTGCTGGACGAAAAGGTCAAGGGCAAGCATTGCGACGGCATCGCCGGCATCATCGAAGAAGGCAGTTCGGTCATGGAAGAGGACTTCGACGACGCCACCATGAACGCCTGTCTGATTGCGTCGGGCCAGCGCGCCGAGCACTACGAAATGGCCGCGTACGGCACCCTGGTCGCGTGGGCTCGCGTCCTGGGACACGACGACGCCGCCGATCTCCTGCAGCAGACGCTCGACGAGGAGAAAGCGGCCGACCAGAAGCTGTCGGCATTGGCTGAGGGCGGGATCAACGACGACGCCGCAGGTCCTGGCACCAACGACGACGACGACGAGATGAGCGAAGACGAACCGCCGGCACGGTCGAAGCCGACGAAGGTTGCGACGCCGCGGAAGAGCAACGGCGCGCCGGCTCGCACCGCTCGAGCCCGCTCGTAAGACCTCCACCGTTTCTGACACTGCGCGCCACGACGCGGACACGGCATTCGTGTCCACGTCGGAGCCTTGCGCTCGGGCGCTTCCGGAGAGATTCATGATTCACCATCGTTCCATTCAGCTCCTCCAGGCCCTGCTACTGTGCAGCCTGACCGCTTCGTCAGCCGTCGCGCAGACCGCGGCGGACAACACCAAAGTGAATACGCGCGACCGCGCCGCCGGAGCGGTGACAGCCGATCAGCAGAAGGAGACCGCGGCGGACCGCGATCTCACCAAGCGCATACGGCAGGCGGTGGTCGGCGACAAGTCGCTGTCGACCTATGCGCACAACGTGAAGATCGTGACCCGGGGCGGACAGGTCACGCTCAAGGGGCCGGTCAACAGCGAGGCGGAAAAGCAGGCCATCGAGAAAAAGGCAATCGCCGCGGCCGGCGCCGGGCGGGTGACCAACGACATCAGCATCGCCGGCGGGAGATAGACATGGAAAACAAGAAAATCGCAGTATTCGGCATCTATCCCAGCCTCTCGCAGGCTGAGCGGGGCGTGGACGCGCTCGTAGCGTCGCGTTTCAGCAACGCGGACGTCTCGGTGCTCGCGCCGGATCAGCAGAGCACCAAGGACTTCGCGCACGAGAAGCACACGAAGTCTCCCGAGGGGGCAACGGCTGGCGCGGCCACCGGCGGCGCGATCGGCGGCACCGTCGGCCTGCTGGTCGGGCTCGGAGCGCTGGCGATTCCGGGCCTCGGGCCGTTCATCGCGGCGGGGCCGATCATGGCGACCCTCGCAGGGGTGGGCGCCGGCGGCGCGGTCGGCGGACTGATTGGCGCGCTGGTCGGTATGGGCCTCCCCGAATACGAAGCCAAGCGCTACGAGGGCCGCGTCAAGGGCGGCGGAGTGCTCCTGTCGGTGCACTGCGCGACCTCTGACGAGATCAAGTCTGCCAAGGCGATCCTCGAGCAGACGGGCGCCGAAGACATCGCGTCGTCGGGCGAAAAGCGCGGCGAAGAAGCGGTGGCGGTGGCCGTGCCCGCCCGAGATCACGATCGCAGGTTGATGTAGGAGTCGCCGATCCGGCGCGGCCCTCGCCGCGCCGGAGTTCGTGCTTCTTTCAGCGCGCGTCGGCGGCGCGCGCGGCTTTGAGGATGTTCACCAGCCCGTAGTTGCCCTCGTGGCACTCGAAGGGCATGACCGGCCGGGGGTCATGCGTCAGCGGCATGGCAATGGTCCACGGCCGCTCCCACGTTTCGGGGTCTTCGATCGTCGCGGTCCAATCGATCGCATCCGGCGACACCTTCGTGAACCGCTCGACGATGCGCAGCGTACGGGGATCGGCGCCGCGATAGGCGCCCAACGCATTGAAATTCGTCGACTCCACGACGAGCGTGCTGCCTTCCCAGTGTCCGCGCGCATCGCCCATATAGGAGCGCACACCGGCGCGCACGTGCGGGCGGCCGTCCACTGGAATCACGCGCGACTCGTGAATGATCTCGTAGGTGATCACCACGAAACCGGGCGTCTGGAAGATCTGGTAGTTGTTGCCGTACATCACCGGGATCATCGAGCCCGGCACGCCGCGTGAGATGCACCGTTCCAGAAGGCCCAGGTCTTCGGGGCCGTTGAACGGGCCGCCGAGGAAGCTGCTCTTCGCCCGGCCAGCCGCCTGCGCGCGGCGCCGGCCGTTCGCCGTGAGCGGCGGGACGTGGCCGTCGGGCGGATCGACGATCAGCCACGGCTGCCGGCGCTTCTTGAGATCGAGGATCTGCAGCCACCATTCGTCGGGACCGCGGGGCCCTGGCGCCAATCCTTCGATGGCTTCCTTCTCGGCGTCGCGCCGGAAGGCCGCAACCTCCTCGGCCGTCAGGTCCTCGATCCGCTTGCCCGCAAACCGCGCGGGGCGCTCGAGCGGCGTCGCGTACTCGTTCGAGTTGGTGTAGTCGCCCTGCAGATCGGGGTCGCCCCACGGCATACGGCCAGGCGTGTACTTCTGCGCGAGCGCTGGCGCGGTGAGCGCGACGGCGACAGCGAGCAGGAGGACGGGCCGCCTGAAGGCGGCCCCCACGTACGTCACCGCCCTCTACACTCGCGCCGTCGAGGTCGGCGAAGGCGCGGCCTTTTCGATCCAGCCCCTGATCACGTCGAACACCTGTCGCCGGTTGTTCTCGAACATCGCGAAGTGGCTGTTGCCGAGGAGGCCTCGCTGTTTGAGGTCGATGAGCTCCGCCTTGGCGCCCGACGCCGTGAGCGCGTCGATGATCGGCCCGCCCTGACGCCCGCCGCGCTCCGACAGCAGGTACATCACCGGCATGTTCTTCAGCCCGGGCAAAGGCGTGCCCGGCGTGCCGCCCGGTCCGACGAGCGGTGCCGTGGCGCCTTCGAACGAGGCCAGCGCCTTCACCAGATTCGGTCGCTCGTTGGCCACGATCCATCCAAACGGCCCGCCGGCCGAGTGCGTCAGCACCACGCACGGCCCGATGCGATCGACGAGCTGCGCTCCGTATCGCCGCCACAGGTCCTGCGCGAGCTGGCCGTTGCGCGGCGTGGAGTTGGCCGCCGCCACCAGTTGATCGACGAGCGGATCGCCCACATCGCCCGTCGTGCCCGGCCACTGCTTGTTCGGGCCGTGCGCCGAGGTCACCGTGTCGCGCGTCAGCAGGTCGTAGGTGACGAGCGGGCCGATCTCGCCGAGCGCGTCCGGGTGATACACGGAGCGGCCGTGGCCGGGCCGATCGACGAGGTACACGGTGTAACCGGCCTGCACGAAGTGATGCGCCCAGCCGGACCCGCCGCCGAGCCCCATGTAGTGCACCATCTGGCCGCCGCCGCCGTGCACGAGCACGATCGGCAACGGGTAGCGCGGCTGCGCCGGCTCGATCTTCTGCACGAACATCGGCGCCACTTCGATGGTGCCGTACGGCATCGTCTTGTGCTCGGTGCCCACCCAGAAGCTGCTGAAGTCCGCCAGCTTCAAGGCCAGCGAGTCGCCCGCCTGCCGCCGCGGCGCCGGCGCCTGGTTGTTGCTGCCGGTGACGTTCTTGTTCATCCAGTCGATGAGCGGCTGCAGCACCTCGCGGTTGTTCTTCTCGGCCATCATCATGTGGCCGTTGCCCTTGATGCCGAGCGCGCCGAGACGGATCTCCTCGGCCTGCACCCCCGCCTGCTTGAGGAACGCCACGCCGCCGGGATTGCCGGGCGATGCGAACGACGAGTCGGAGGTGACGAACACCACCTTGGTGTTCTTCAGATTCGGCAGCTTGCGCGCCGGCTCCGCCTGCATGAAGTAGCCAGCGACGCCGGGCTCGGGGCTCGCGACGTACGTCGTCTTGATCTCGGCGGGGTCGGTGATGGGTGGATCGTAGGTGACCGGCACGCTCGACATGCCCCAGCGGTTGCCGCCGGCGAAGCCCGAGCCGGCGCCTTCGATGATGACCGTCGCCTTCACGAGATTCGGCCGCGCCTCCGCCACGAGCAGACCGAAGGGGCCGCCGGCCGAGTGGGTCATGATGATCGCGGGACCGATCTTGTCGAGCAGATCGGCGCCGGCCTGGCGCCACGCCAGGTGCTGGACGTTCAGCTGACCCGCGGGGCCCGCGTTGGCCGGCTGCGGCGGACCCGCCGCGGCACCGCCGCGCCCGCCGGCGCCACCGGCGCGAGCCCCGGTTCCACCCTGACGCGCCGCCGGCGCGCCCGCCGGGGGCGGCGTCTGCACGTAGCTGCCGCCGAGTCCCGCCACGAGCTGATCGAGATCCGAAGAGCCGACGTTGCCTGGGCCGGGCCACTGATTGGCGTTCTTCTGATACTCGTTCGCCGCCTGCGCCGGATTGGCAGACGGCGGCGTGAACCGCCCCGCGAGGCTTTCGAGCGTGATGTGGTTCGCCGGGAACCCGCCGTGGAGATCGGGATGCAGCGGCGAACGCCCGTGGCCGGGGCGATCGACCACGTAGACCTTGTATCCCTCTTGCACCAGGTACTGGAACCAGCCCGGACGTCCGTCCGGCGTCTCCATCCAATCGGTGCCCTGTCCGCCGCCGCCGTGCACGAGCACGATGGGGAACGGGCGTCTCACCTGCGTGGGGATCATGTACTCGACGTACATCTGCTGGCCGCCCACGTAGGCGCCGCGCGCGGTTTCCGCGCGCTTGACGTTCACCCACATGTAGCTCCACTCGGCAACGTCGAGCGGGACTTTCTTCGACGTGGCCACGGCGGTCTGGGCGAGCCCGGCGGCATCGGCCGTGCCGATCGCGAGCGAGCCCACCGTGGCCGCGGCAGCGCCGGCCACGCCCAGCGCCGCCGCGCGGCTCATGAAGTCTCGGCGGCTGATCCGGCCGGTGGCAAATTCCGCGTAGAGACTGGTGACCTGGACATCCTTCGACAGGGGGGTATCTGCAGACATGGGGGCGCTCCGTGTGCCGGAAGCATCCGGCAATCGGCGCCTTGTGTCAACGCTTTGGGAGGGGGATCGTCTCCTCGCCCGCGTCGTCGCGCAGACGCAGTACGGGCTCGGAAACCTCGACCGCACGCCCCCGGTCCAGCAGAACCAGAGACCGCTCCGATGCGAGGATCCAGTGCGATCGTGCGCGCGTCCGCACCATGGCGTCGAGCCGATTCAGGAGCGTCTCGTCCAGCGGATGGGTCGCGTCGTTCCACGCCGCCACCGGACGGACGACGACCACGCCGTCGAGCATCCGCCAGGCGTAGCGCCGATCCTTCGTGATCACGGCGTCGAGCGCCTGGCGCAGGGTGACGCCGCGCACGTCGAGCGGAGTCGGCCGCACGCTCACGATCGGCTTTTCGCGCACCACCGACGGACGAATCGGCCCCCGCACGCGCTCGGCCAGCGCGCCCGCTTCCTCGAACCCCAGCGGAACGCCCAGGCGGATGGCAATCGCCACCACCGCTTGGACGTCCACGCCCGTGGCGTCGTCGGGCATCCGGACCGACACAGGATCCACGGAGACGTTCTGCGCAATGGCCAGGCAGGGCGATGCCAAAACCGCAATGACGCCTACGACAATTGACAGCGCTCTCGTCGAGCTCGCCCGCATTTTCGGGGCTCCGGGGGTGCTGCGCTGGGATGAAGCAACCGCCGCGCCAGTAGTGGCACCAGCCGGGGCGACGCGCTACGATGGTGCCCGAATCCACCCTGTAGCCGACCGGCCTTGAGCAGGAGATCCGTATGATTGCGCTGGAAGTCAACGGCAAGCGACACGACCTGGACGTGAACGGCGAGATGCCGCTGCTCTGGGTGCTCCGCGAAAACCTCGGCCTCACCGGTACGAAGTTCGGGTGCGGGCTGGGCCAGTGCGGCGCGTGCACCGTGCACATCGATGGGGTCGCCACGCGCTCGTGCCTCACCACGGCACAAGCGGCTGTAGGCAAGAAGATCACGACCATCGAAGGGTTGTCGCCAGATGCGAGCCACCCGCTGCAGAAGGCATGGGTGGCGGAGCAGGTGCCGCAGTGCGGCTACTGCCAGTCGGGCCAGATCATGACGGCGGCGGCGCTCCTCGCGAAGACGCCCAAGCCGACCGACGCGCAGATCGACACCGCCATGACCGGCAACATCTGCCGCTGCGGGACCTATCAGCGTATTCACCGCGCGATTGCTCGCGCGGCGCGCGCCTAACGGGAGGACGCCATGACAAAACACGACATGACCAGGCGCCTCTTCCTCAAGACCACCGCTGCCGCCGGCGGCGGGCTGATGATTGGCGGCTTCGTGCCAGGCTTCGCGCAGCCGGCGAGCGCGGCCGGTGTGCTCGAGCCGAACGTGTGGGTGAAGATCACCGCCGACGGCAAGGCGCGCATCATGCTCTCGATGCTCGAGATGGGCCAGGGCGTGATGACGGCGATGCCGATGCTCCTCGCCGAGGAGCTCGACGTCGACTGGAACAACGTCACCACCGAGTGGGTGGGCGCCGACGCACGCTTCGGCAACCCGGGATTCGGCGGCGCGCAGACGACCGCCGGCAGCAACAGCACGCGCGGCATGTGGAAGATCCTGCGCGAGGCGGGCGCCGGCGCGCGCACCATGCTGATCTCGGCCGCCGCCAAGGATTGGGGCGTTCCCGAAAACAGCGTCACGACGGACAAGGGGTTCGTGATCCACCAGGCGAGCAACCGCCGCGCGGCCTACGGGTCGCTCGTGGACAAGGCGGCGGCGCTCCCGGTGCCCAAGACCGTCACGCTCAAGGATCCGAAGACGTTCAAGCTGCTCGGCAAGGACGTGCCGCGCCTCGACATCCCGAGCAAGGTGAACGGCACCGCCGGCTTCGGCGTGGACGTGAAGCTGCCGGGCATGCTCGTCGCGCGCGTCGTGCGCTGCCCCGTCTTCGGCGGCAAGGTCGCGAGCTTCAACGCCGACAAGGCCAAGGCCGTGCCCGGCGTGAAGCACGTGGTGCAGATCGCCAACGGCGTCGCGGTGGTGGCCGACGGCTACTGGGCGGCGTCGAACGGCGTGAAAGCGCTGCAGGTCACGTGGGACGAGGGGCCGCTCGCGACGTTGTCGTCGGCGGATATCACCAAGAAGTACGCCGAGCTGGCGTCGAAGCCGGGCGTCGCGGCGCGCAAGGACGGCGACTTCGACGCCGCCTACGCCAAGGGCGCCAAGACGTTCGAGCGCGTGTTCGAGGCGCCGTACCTGGCGCACGCGTGCATGGAGCCGATGAATTGCACCGCGAACGTCACGGCCGATCGCTGCGACGTGTACCTGCCGACGCAGTCGCAGACGACGACGCAGCAGGTGGCGATGGCGGTGTCGGGGCTGCCGCAGAACAAGGTGTTCGTGCACCCGCAGTTCATGGGCGGCGGCTTCGGCCGGCGCGGCGAAGGCGACTTCGTGGCCGACGCCGTGGAGACGTCGAAGAAGATCGGCGCGCCCGTGAAGGTGATGTGGAGCCGCGAGGACGACATCCAGCACGACTACTACCGTCCGGTCACCTACGTGCGGATGTGGGCGGCGCTCGATGCCAGCGGCAACCCGACGGCGTATCAGCAGCGCATCGTGCAGTCGTCGCTGATGAAGAAGCTCAACCCGGACGCGCTGAAGCAGATGGGCGGCGTCGATCCGATCTCGGTGGAGGGCGCGGCCACGCTGCCCTACGACATCCCGAACCTGCGGGTGGAATACACCGAGGCGGATCCGGGCGTGCCGTACGGCTTCTGGCGTTCGGTCGGCAGTTCCGTCAACGGCTACGTCACCGAGGCGTTCATCGACGAAATGGCCACGGCCGCCGGCAAGGATCCGTACGAGTTCCGCCGCGCGCTGCTCTCGAAGCACCCGCGCCACCGCGCCGTCCTGGACATGACCGCGGAGAAGGCCGGCTGGAAGACGCCGCCGCCCGCGGGGCGCGCGCGCGGGATCGCCGTGCACGAGTGCTTCGGCTCGATCATCGGCCTCGCCTGCGAGGTGTCGGTGACGAACGGCGCCGTGCGCGTCCACCGGAACGTCTGCGTCGTCGACTGCGGCTGGGTGGTGCACCCGGACACGATCAAGGCGCAGATGGAAGGCGGGCTCGCCTACGGGCTCACCGCGGCGCTCAAGGGCGAGATCACCATCAACAAGGGGCGCGTGGTGCAGAACCACTTCGGCGACTACCAGCCGCTGCGCCACCCGGAGATGCCGCAGACCGAAGTGTTCATCATGCCGAGCGTCGAAGCGCCCGGCGGGATCGGCGAGCCGAGCACGGCGGCGATGGCCGGCGCGCTGGTGAACGCGGTCTACGCGGCGACGGGCAAGCGGATCTACAGCCTGCCGATCAAGGCCGCGGCGCTCCGAGGCGGCACCGCCTAGACGCGGTCGCGCCTCACGACGGCCTTCTTGCCGCGGATCGTCGCGCCGCGCATCGACGCGATGATCCCGTCCACGAGGTGCTCGGGGACCTCGACGACCGAGAATTTTTCGGCGATGCGAATCCCCCCGATCGCGCTCGACGGGATCCCCGCCTCCCCGGCGATCGCGCCCACGAGGTCGGCCGGCCGTATCCCACCCGCCCGGCCGGCGCCAACGAAGAGACGGGCGGAGCCCTCTGGGCTCGGCCGCGCGCCTCGAGTGTGGCCGGCCGCCTCGCGCGGCGGCAGAACCACCGCAATCTCCTTGTCGGCGCCCTCGCCCACCGTGGCCAGGTGCGCAAGTTTCACTGCCGCCGCCGCGATATCCATGACATCGAATTCGTCCGACAGCGATTCGACCACGACGCGCACGTCGTCGAAGTCGCCCCCGGTCAACCGCTGCCGCAGCGCGGCCGACGTGAGCTCGAGACGGCGCGCCCGCAGGTCCGATACGGTCGGCACCGGCGCCACCTCGATCTTCTGCTTCGTGACCTGCTCGATCGACCGGAGCAGGCGGTGCTCGCGGGGCTCCGCCAGCGTGATCGCCGTGCCCTCGCGCCCCGCCCGGCCGGTGCGCCCGATTCGATGGACGTAGGACTCGGCGTCGGCCGGCAGGTCGTAGTTGATCACGTGCGAGACATGCTGGATGTCGAGACCGCGCGCCGCCACGTCGGTGGCGATCAGCAGATCGGTCTTGGCCGAGCGGACGCGGTTCATCACCGCGTCGCGCTGCCGCTGCTGCATGCCACCGTGCAGCGCTTCGGCGCGGTAGCCGTGCGCGTTGAGGGCCTCGACCAGCGTGTCGACTTCGAGCCGCGTGCGGCAGAACACGATGGCCGAGGCCGGACTTTCCATGTCGAGGATGCGGTCGAGCGCCGCCGCCTTCTCGCCGTGGCGGACGATGTAGGCCACCTGCCGGACCCGGGGGAGCTTCCCCGCGGCCGTCTTCTCCCGCGCGACCGTCACCCGCGCCGGTGTCTTGAGATGCCGCTCGGCAATCTTCAGGATGCGCGACGGCAGGGTGGCCGAGAAAAGCGTCGTCTGGCGAGTCGCCGGGGTCTCCTGGAGGATCGCTTCGAGATCCTCGGCGAATCCCATGTCGAGCATTTCGTCCGCCTCGTCGAGCACGAGGATGCGAATCGTCTGCAGCGCCAGCGTCTTGCGGCGGATGTGGTCCAAG
>Ga0105242_10001665_pt1 | contig 17584 bp, 15 predicted proteins | sample KBSM24metaG_FD_81521 | JGI IMG/M metagenome (GOLD analysis project Ga0105242, IMG submission 81521) | Miscanthus rhizosphere microbial communities from Kellogg Biological Station, Michigan, USA - KBS M2-4 metaG | ecosystem: Host-associated > Plants > Roots > Rhizosphere > Soil | place... | reverse complement strand
CGCCGGCGTCGGACGGCTGGGCGACCCGTTGACCGGTCTCACCATCGTCATCGACCAAGCGGACCGTGAGTACATCGTGGCCACGGGATCGGCCGACGCCGGCTACGAGTTCACGGTGAACATCGTGGTACCTCGGGACCTGGAGCCGGGGCAGGCGACGGTCAGCATCATCGCCGGAGATGCGCGCATGAACCTCGACACTCCATTGGTGATCTCGGCGGTGAGCCCGATCGGGAAAGGCGACGCAGCGGTCGCGACGTTCGGCCCCGACACCGTCGCACCGACCGCAACGGCGGTCACCGAGCCGCCGCCACCGGTTCCTGCGGAGATTCCCGACCTGCAGCCGTCGACGACGGTCGCCGTCGATCAGACCGTCGCACCGCTCGATCAGGGTGGCCAGACCAACCAGACGTGGCGCGCCTACGGCCTTGTCGTCGGAGGTATCGCCGTGCTGATGATCATCGGCTTCGTCGCCTGGAGCCGCTCCCGCCGCTGGCAGTAGCGCGGCGGTCAGCCTTCGCCGAGATACGCCTTGCGAACCTCGTCGTTGTGCGCCAGGTCGGCCGCGGGACCCTCGAGCGTGATGTGGCCGGTCTCGAGCACGTAGGCGTAGTTGGCGATGTTGAGGGCCACCAACGCGTTCTGCTCGACCAGCAGAACCGTCGTCCCTTGGTCGTTGACCTTGCGGATGGTCTCGAAGACGACGTCGACCAACACCGGCGCCAAACCCATCGACGGCTCGTCGAGCAACAGCAGGCGCGGCTGCGCCATCAACGCTCTGCCCATGGCGAGCATCTGCTGCTCGCCACCGGACAAGGTTCCCGACTTCTGCGTCAGCCGTTCCTTGAGCCGAGGGAACAGGTCGAAGATGCGCTCCATGTCGGCGGCGATCTCGGTCTTGTCGTTGCGCAAGAACGCGCCGAGCTCGAGGTTCTCGGTGACCGTCATGCGCGGGAAGATCCGCCGGCCCTCGGGGCTCTGGGAGATGCCCCGCTGGGTGACCTCGTGGCCCTTCAGCCCGCTGACCTTCTTGCCTTCGAAGAACACGTCGCCGCGCTTGGGTCGGATGAGACCCGAGATCGTGCGCATCGTCGTCGATTTGCCGGCGCCGTTGCCACCGATCAGTGTCACGATCTCGCCGGGGTACACGGTCAGCGAGATGCCTTTGACGGCGGCGATGTTGCCGTAGAAGACGTGGATGTCGTCGACCACCAGCATCGGCTCGCGGCCGGCGGCTCGAGCCGTGTCGGCGCTGATGTCGGTGAACGTCATGCTGCTCCCTCCGTTGCCGACTTGCCGAGGTATGCCTCGATGACCCGGGGGTCGCTGCGAACTTCGTCGGGTGTGCCTTCGGCGATCTTGGCGCCGTACTCGAGCACCGTGATGCGCTCGGCCGTGCCCATGACCACTTTCATGTCGTGCTCGATCAGCAAGATGGTGATCTGCAGCTGGTCGCGCACGCGGTGGACGAAGGAGGTGAACGCTTGCGACTCCTGCGGGTTCATCCCTGCCGTCGGCTCGTCGAGCAGGAGCAGCTTGGGATTGAGCGCCAGTGCCCGGGCCACCTCCAAGCGACGCTGGTCGCCGTAGGGCAGGTTCTTGGCGAACTCGTCGTCGGTGCCGCCGATGCCGACGAACTCCAACAACTCGGCGGCCTTCAGCCGGGCGTCGCGCTCCTCGTGGCGTTGTTTCGGCAGCCGCAGGATCGTCGAAGCCACGCCGCTGCGTAGATGGGGATGCATGGCCACCATCACGTTCTCCGCCGCCGTCATGGCGCCGAACAGACGGATGTTCTGGAAGGTGCGGGCCATTCCCCGGGCGGCGATCGTGTGCGGCGGCACACCGAGCACCGACTGCCCGTCGAACTCGACATGACCCTGCGTCGGTGTGTAGAGGCCGGTCAGCACGTTGAAGAACGTGGTCTTGCCGGCACCGTTGGGCCCGATGAGCGCGACGATCGAACCGAGCGGAATGTTGAAGTCGACATCGTTGACTGCGGTGAGGCCGCCGAACTGGACGCGGACCTCGCGAGCATCGAGCAGCAATTCGGTCATGCGTGGGCCTCTGCGATCTCTTCGTTGATCTCTTCTTCCTGAAGAATCGCCAGCTCTTGCTCGGCCTGCTTGACCTGTTTCGAGCGCGCTGCAGGAATGAAACCGTCGGGTCGGAACAACATCATCAACACCAACACCATGCCGAACAACCCGAACTGCAGGTTGACGAAGTTGAAGTTGGTGTCGAGCGCGTTGTTGACCTTGGTACCGATCCACACCAGACCGGTGTAGTTGAACCAGGTGATGACGACGGCGCCGAGGATCGCGCCCCACACGTTGCCCATGCCTCCGAGGATGACGGCGCACAACACGATGATCGAGAAGGCGAACGTGAACGTGTCGACGTTGACGGTTCCGACGATCGTCGCGTAGAACGCGCCACCGACGCCGCCGGCGACGGCACCCACGGCGTACGACCACAACTTGGTGCGCATCAGTGGCACCCCCATCAGACTGGCCGCCAACTCGTCTTCTCGGATGGCCATCCACGCCCGGCCCAGGCGGCCGTCACGCAACTTGATGGAGACCCACACGAACATGCCGCAGAACGCGAGGATGACGTAGTACTTGGTGCGGTAGTCGCTCGACACGATCGTCTTCGGGATTCCCGGTATCGCTGCGAGGAACCCCATGCCGACCCGGTCGACCGGACCGATGCCTTTCGTGCCGTTCGTGACGTTGAGGCCCGTCGGCAGGTTGTCGCTGTTGCGGAACACCTCGGGGAGGATCTCGCCGAAGCCGAGCGTGACCAGCGCAAGGTAGTCGCTCTTGAGACGCAGGGTCGGCGCGCCGATCACCACGCCGGCGATCGCCGCGATACCACCGGCCAGCACGATGACGAGCCAGAACGACAGGTGGATGCCGGGGATCTTGTGGCTCGCGGCGTCGAAGAAGTGGAAGTTGACGTTGCGCCACCCAGACGACACGTTGACGGCGAAGTCGCTCATGAACCAGGCGCCGACGTAGGCACCGACGAGGAAGAAGGCGACATAGCCGAGGTCGAGAAGACCGGCGAAGCCCACCACGATGTTGAGGCCGAGCGCGAAGAGCGCGTACACCGCGCAGAGCACGATCGTGAACAGAGGCAGGTAGCCGTCCGTCTCCCGCGTGAACCACAGATGCGGCAACGCGAACGCAAACGCCAAGCACGCTCCGGCGATCAATGCCTTCTTCGACGACAGATGGGCGAACTGGTACAGCGCTGCCGACCCCACCACAAAGATGAAGATCGTCGTGAGAGTCACCATCATGGCTGCTACACCTTTTCCTGTTGATGTTTCCCGAAGATTCCGCCGGGTCGGAAGATGATCATCATGATCAAAATGCCGAACAGCACGGTCTGCGTCCACTTCTGACCGGGGAACCAACCGAGGCCGCTGTCGTTGAGCGACTGGATGACACCGATCAACACACCGCCGATGACGGCGCCGAGCAGGTTGCCGACGCCCCCGAGGACCGCCGCCGTGAACGCGATGAGCCCGAGCCGGAAACCGGCGTCGTAGCGAGTCTGACTGTTCACCTGGACGAACATGGTGCCTGCCGCACCGGCCAGCGCACCGCCGAGGATGAACACGTACGAGATCATCTTGTCGACGTTGATGCCCATCAACTGTGATGCATCGCGGTCCTGCGCTGTTGCACGCATGGCCTTGCCGACCCTGGTCTTCTGCACGATCCATGTCATGAGCAAGAGCAATGGAATGGTGACGGCGATGACGACGATGTACTTGATGCGGATCTCGATCGATCCGATCGTGATCGAACCCTGCGGCAACACACTGGAACGCGAGTGCGGCGCCGAACCGTTGGTCAAGATGCCGATGTTCTGCAGAATGAAGCTGACGCCCACGGCTGTGATCAACGGCGCCAATTTCGGCGCGTTGCGCAGTCGTCGGTAGGCGAGTTTTTCGATGGTGGCGTTGAACAAACCACACAGGCCCATGACGATCACGCCGACGACCGCGAGCCAGAACCACCCTTCAGGTGACGATGTCGTCTGGCCAAGGCGTTCCTCGAGGAGGATCGCCGCGGCCACTGAGCCGATCATCACGAGGTCGCCGTGGGCGAAGTTGATCAACTCGATGATGCCGTACACCATCGTGTACCCGAGGGCGATCAACGCGTACAGAGCGCCGTTCGACAGTCCGATCACCAGCACTTGCATGAACGTGGTCGGGCCGTCGATGAAGGCGACCACGACCGCCAATGCAGCGATGCCCAGAACGACGTAGCTCAGGATCTGAAATGGCGTGACCTTGATGCGACGACGCTCGAGCGTCAATGGAACAGTTGCCAACGGTACCCCCCGGTACGAACTGGGGCGGCCCCCGAAGAGGCCACCCCAGTATCAGTGAATGGAACTTCTACCTAGTCAGCCGGCTCAGCCGACCGGCCACGGCTTCAGGAACGTCTCGACGTTGTCCTTCAACAGCTGGATGGACATGTCCCGCACGCTCACGTCGCCGCTCTTGGCGTCGATGCTGAACTCCTTGCCGATGATCGACTGGTCTGCGGGGATGGTGATCTTGCCGGAGAAGGCTGCGTCACGGACACCCTTGCGGGTGCCGTCGGAAGCTGCGATGGCGGCCATGATGTACTGGGCTGCTGCAGCACCGTAGATGGCGTATGCCGATGCGGGATCGTGGCCGTACTTGGCCTTGAAGTCGGTGACGAACTTGGCACCGGCGCCGCCGGCCTTGATCAGCTCCGAAGCCGGCAGACCGGCGAAGGAGATGTACATGCCCTGCGCTTCGGCCAGCTTCTGAACGGTCGGGTAACCGGTGAAGCCGTCGGGAGCGATCAGCTTCACGGCGCCGTCATTCGCGCCGAGCACTGCAACCTTGTCACGGATCAACTGCTCACCGTTGTTGTCGTTGATGCCGCCGAGGAACACGCAGTCGGGGTTGAGGCTCTTGAAGCCCTCGAACAACGCGGTGTAGTTCGGCTGCTTGGCATCCCACGCCTCGTCGGCGACGATCTCGATGCCCTGCTTCTTGGCCTCGTCCTTGAACGCCGTGGCAACGCCGACACCGTAGGTCTGGGCGTCGTTCAGCACCACGCACTTGGTGACCTTCAGGTCCTGCTTGGCGAACTGAGCATCGGCTTGACCCTGGAAGTCGTCGGTGGCGATGATGCGGGCGTAGTTACGGGTGCCGCTCGGGTAGTACTTGTCGGGCTCGCCCGGATCCCACGCCTTGGTGAGGCCGGGGTTCGTGTTGGCGTGCGAGACCATCAACATCGGGCCACTCGGGTCCTGGTTGAGGACCGGCACTTCGATCTTCGCGCAACCTGAGTTGTAGGTACCCATGACAGCGACCTCGGCCGTGTTGGCCACGTGGTCGTTGGCGTTCTTGGCGCACGTCGCGTCGTCCCAGCCGCCCTTGGCCGCTGTGGAGTCGTCGTACGTCTTCATCGTAACGGTGAAGTTTCCGGCCTTGCCGCCCGTCTGCTCGAGGAGCAGTGCGACTGCGTTGTTGGTGTCGGTGGAAGCATCGTGCGACGCACCCTGCAATGGGAGGTCGGTCGCGATGACCACGCTGCCGCCGGCAGCAGGTGCCGACGTGCCACCGGATGCGGTCGTGCCACCGGGAGCGGTCGTGCCCCCGGGTGCCGCCGTCGCCGCCGGTGCGTTCGTCGCCCCTGAACTGGAGTTGTTGTCGTCACCGCATGCGACGGCCACAGTTGCCAGCGCAATACACAGCGCTGACGCTTTCTTGAACCTCATGGTCCTGCCTTTCGTTGGCATATTGGTTTCTCCCCCTCGGTACACGAATGGGGATACGCCAACTGGCTTGCCAACTTGGCTCGCCCCCACATGCGACCGACAGTACGTCCTCCGGTACGGAAACGCGTCCGAACCCTAACAGGACGGGTTTCCTACTGGCAAGTAACCGCAGCCTCCGCGCGTGGGCCTCCGAGGTCGACGACGTCGTCCGCGACGGCGATCAATTCCTCGTCGTGACTGGCGCACACGACGCATGCGCCGGCGTCCGCGTGGCGGCGGATCGCGTCGGCGACGAGGCGTGCCGTAGCCCGGTCTAGCTGGGATGTCGGCTCGTCGAGGGCAACGAGGTCGGCATCGACCACCAGTGCCCGAGCCAGCGCGAGGCGCTGGCGCTCCCCACCCGACAACGCTCCCGCGGGACGATCGGCGAGGTCCCCGAGACCGAGCGACTCGAGCAGCTCGGTGAGGCCTCCGTTCGCTGGCTTGGCCCGCAAGGCGAGGGCCAGATCGACGTTCGCGCCGACGCTCTGCTGATCGGCGAACGCGGCGGTCTGCGGGGCACACGCGACGGACTCGGCATGCTGTTCGACCGCTCCCTTGGTCGGCTGGACCAGACCGAGCACGAGGGACAGCAGCGTGGTCTTGCCCGATCCCGAACGGCCGGTGATGACCGTGATCCGGCCCCGCCGCAATTCGATCGACACCGGTCCGACGATGGTCGGCCCCAGATCGATCGCCGCGTCGCACAACTCGACGGCGACATCTCCGATTGCGGCGGGCCTGGCGTGGTGGCGGGGCGCGGCGAGCGGTGACACCGTCGATGAACCGGCCAGGCGGATATGACCCTCGTCGGCCGATGCGACGGCCCTTTCGGCGATCCGTGCATCGGTGCGCATGGACTCGGGCAGCCGCACCCAGCCGCGCCCATCGACGACGAGGGAGGCGCGACCTTCCACGGACTCCTCACTGACCCGCCCGTCGTGGATCGTCAACACCCGCGTGGCGATCCGCTCCGCTCGTTCGTCGTGTGTCACCACGAGCAACGCTGCGCCGGTGTGCTCGGAGTGCTCGCGCATGAAGTCGTAGACCTGATCGGCCGTGGTCGCGTCGAGTTCGCCGGTCGGTTCGTCGGCGATGACCAAGCCGGGACTGTGGGCCAGTGCCGCGGCGAGCGCGACGCGCTGGCGTTCTCCTCCGGACAGCGACGCCGGGCGTCGGCGGGCCAGATGCTCGAGGCCGAGGCGCTCGAGTGCTCCACGCGCGGAGCGGCGGCCCGCGGCGTGGTCGAGGCCGGCCAGGCGAGATTGCAGAGCGACGTTTTCGAGGCAGTCGAGGTCGTCGACGAGGTCGAGACCCGACCGCTGGCTGACGACACCGAGGTGAGCCGTTCGCAGGCGCACCGCCGCGGCGTGGTCCATCTGGGCGATGTCGTGACCGAACAGTCGGACGTGACCGGCGCTGGCTCGCACCTGGGCCGTGAGTGCCGCGACCAGTGTCGACTTGCCGGATCCGCTCGGACCGCGGATCACGATGCGCTCGTGCGGGTCGACGCGAAGGCTCAAGCCGCGGAGCGCGGCCACATCGTGGGCGCGCCCGCGGTGCAGGACGAAGGCATCCTCGACCTCGATGACGGGGTCGTCGGTCGGATCCAACCGCAGGCTCACGTGGTACCGCGCATGAGATCTTCTTGCGGCACGCGTCGTGCCGAGATCGAGCCGGCGATGGCGCTGAACGCGAGGATCGCAAGGAGCGCGACCGACAGCGCAGCGACGGTGATCCACGGCACGTCGAGCCGCAGCGGCGGATTCGGCAGGCCCGAGGTCGCCGACACCGCAACCAGCCGGGTGGCGATCTGCAGCAGCCATCGACCGGCGATCAGCCCCAGCGGGAGCGCGATGCAGACTGCGGCCATCGCCTTCCCGGCGACCATCGCGACGAGACGCCGCCCCTCGACGCGCTCGAGCGCCAGCGTGCGCAGCAGCGGTCGGTCGTCCGAAGCAGCGGCGGCCGCACCGAACCACAGCGCACACGCTCCCAGCACGATGGCGATCACGGCCGACGCGGCGAGGATCAGCAGCGTGGCGACCGCCAGTGGATCGGTGGCCAGCGCGTCCTGTCGCGTGGAGCGGCGATCGACGACCAGGTCGCCGAAGGTGGGCTCGGACAGTCGGTCAGCGAGCGCTCGTTCGTGCGTGCCGCTGTCCGCCGCCAACCAGACCTCGTTGGCCGTGCCGGCCCCTGGCTGCAGCAGGTCGAGCGCCGGCTGCAACGTGGCGATGTCGATGATCGCGAACCTGGATGCCGCACCCGGGAACCGGTCGACGACGGCGGCCGGGTGCACGTTCAACGGCCCGCTGCTGGTCTCGATCGTGATGAGCCCGCCCCTCGCGGTGCTCGCTGTGGCCGGATCCACCACTGCCTCGAGCGGTTGTTGCCGGCCCGGACCGGCCGGTGTGACGAGGATCGCGGTACCGAGGATCGAACCGGTGACGTGGACCCGCCCGCCGGTCTCGGCGCCTACCGTGGCGTCGGCGGCGCCGAGCTTGTCGGCAGACAGCTGTACGAGCGTGTTCTGCCCACCCGACGACGTCGTCAGCACAGTGTTCAAGGTGACATCGATCGCTCTTGCGGCCTCCGACGTCGTCCCCTCTCCGATGTGGTGCTCGATGCGAGCGGAGACGTCGGCGGGTTGGGCGAGCCGGAACCCGACCAGTTGTCCGCCGGCGTCACCGGGGGTCAACGTGGTGCGGGCGCCCCCGCCGAACTCCTCGTCGAGGGTCAGCTCGTGCCACGTGCCATCGGTGCGTGCGATGACGGCGGAGGTGTGCAGGCCGTCGAGACCCGTCCCGTCGAACTCGAGCTTCGTCGCGTCCGCCGGGAGTGTCGTACCGAGCTCGGGCTGCGCCGGTGCGTCGATCAACGTCGCGAGGCGAGATGGTTTCGGTCCGAACGCGTCGCGCCATCCGTGGAGATGACCGAGCGTGGCCGGGTCGATGCCGAGCACTTCGACCGTCTGCACATTGGTCGCAGATTGTCGCACCGCGACTCCACGCCGCAGCACGTCGGTCGCGGTCGTGCCCGGAACGACGGCGGACCAGTTGCCGCCCGGTGCAACCGTCTGCGGTCGCACCAGCGCAGGACCGAGATGCAACCGGAAGTCGTACGGCACCGCGAACGCAGCCTGGTCCCGCGAGCCGAGCTGCAGTGTCGAGGCGTAGCCGAACGTCAGCAGGGCGAACATCACCGTGACTGCGATCAGCGACGCGGTGGCAATGGACTGGATGGGTTGGGCGGTCGCTTCCGCCAACGTCAACTTGGTGACCGGCCAGCGCCGCGGGCTTGCGTTCGCGGCCGCACGCACAACGAAAGGAACCACGCGGATGACGACCGCCGCAAGCACGACGGCGGCGAGCACCGGCACGGCGAACAGAGTCGGATCGACGACCCGGTTGAGCGAGCTGGTCGAGATCGAACCGCGAGCGAGCAATACGCCGAGCGCAACCAGCGCGGCGACACCGACGACGTCACTGGCAAGGACACGCGTTCTCCGCCTGGCTGACGGAGTGTCGTCGATGTTGAGCACGATGAACATCAGCAGCCACACCACGGCGCTGACGATGAGGACACGGGAGATGACGTGGCCGTCGATGGAACGGCGCAAGATGCTGCTCGCGCCGAGGCCTGTCCTGCTGCCGAGCCATCCGCCGAGTGCCACACCGGCCACGACGCCGACCACGACACCACCGAGCACCGGCAACAGCGCTTCGAAGACGCGGAACACTGCGATGACCGAACGCTGCGCGCCGCGCCGGCGCAACAATGCCGAGGTCCGTTGGTGATCGGCGCGGCCGCCGAGGCCGGCAAGCACGGCGACGCCGAAGAACAGCACCAGCAGCGCACCGATGGGCACGACCAACCGATTGGCGGAGATGCGAGTGCGGTTGCTGATCGTCGACAGCTCGTCCTCGGGGCCGGCGACGTGCGCGCCCGTCAGCAATGGATCCGTCGAAACGGTGCGCACGGCAGCGAGCAACGGGCCGACGTCGACGCTCCTCAGCTGCCGGCCGTCGATCGGCGCCTGCCACGCGTACGTTCGGCGGAACAGTGAGTAGTCCGGCAAAGCTGAGGCGGCGGCAACGCCGTCGGCGATCAGGATCAGCTCGCTGGGGTCCGGGCGCAATTCCCCGTTGAGGACGAGATCGCTCTTCGAGGCGACCGTCCCGACGATCGACAAGCCGAGGGATGAGTTGTCGGGCAGCGGTGCTACCGGCTGGGAGTTGCTCGATGACGTGCTGAGCGCAACGACCTCACAGCGAGTGGCATCACATCGCGTCGGCCACGTCCCATCGACGAGGGTTGTCGCCTGTTGGAGGTCGTCGATGCCGGCGAAGCGAACCGTGCGACCGTCTTCGGAGGCGAGTGGTCGATACTCGACCGTACGGAGAACAGGGTCGAAGCCGCGACGGTCGAACGGACCGTCGATCGTTTCGTTCAGCCGGCCGAGGTCCGTTGCGGACGGTGACAGGTCGGGCGATATGACCACGGTGAAGACGCGGTCCGTCGGCTCGAGATCCGACACGCCGCGCTGCAACGCCCGATCGCCGGCCACCGTCCCGGCGACGGAAACCAACAGGATCCCGGCAATCCCGATTGCGATGGCCACCACCGTGGCGATCGCCCGACCTTTGCGAGTGCGCAGCCGACGGAACGCGCACCCGATGGCGACGGCGCTGCCGCTCATGCCTGCCTCACTCCGCCGATCTGTCGTCGGTGATAGCGCCGCATCTTGTCGCGTACTCCGCATGCGTTCATCGAGCACCACCGCCGGGCGTGGGCGCGGGAGGTGTCGACGAACAACCAGCCGCAGCCCGCGCAGGCGCCCAGCCGGGCGATGGCCGGACCACGCAGCAACGACATGGCCTCATCGGCCAACCGGTCGCCGATCGCGTCGAGCGAGCTTTCGTGCCAGCTGGGCTCGAGCGCGCTGCCGATCCTGACCCACTCGGCGGACGCGATCGCCGAGGCCGCCCGGCAGGACACGAACCTGAGGGCATCAGCGTCCGGTTCGGCGCCGGCGGCCAGCGGGCCGAGCACTCGGTACAGGTTCTCGCGCAACTCGATGATTGCCTCGAACCCTCGCTTGTCGGGTTCCGGGTTGACGGCACCGGCCTTGGTCGGCAAACCTGCTGCCGCGGCCCACTCGAACACGTCGTCGGCCGTGGCGAAGTCGTCTCGGGTGAAGACCGGCCGGGCATTCACGGTGTTGATGAAGTCGACGGCCGGGTGGTTGCCATTGAAATCGAAGGCACGGCGGGCGTTCCGGCTGGTCACTCGGGCGACGATACCTGATCGGGACATGTCACAGGTATCGCTCTTGGCGGGATGCGCCGGCGCTCCCTCGACGATCGGAGGGTCGTTGAACCGCGCAGGCCCGGCCGTTAGTATTTCACCCGGGTGGAGACCCGTTCGATTTCGGAAAGCACCCAGATGATCACAAGCGTCCTCGCACAGCTGAAGGCGATCACCCGTGTACTGCTCTATCTGTTCGCCGCGTTCATCTTGATCCGGCTGTGGCAGGACCCGGCGGGCAGCGGTCACGCGGTCGTCGACTTCATCAATTCTGTCGGCTCATTCTTCGCTTCGGCCGTCGACAAGCTGTCCACCTTCGTCCGCAGCCTCGGCGACTGAACCCCTCCGGCGCGACTCGGCGATGAGGCTGCGAGCAGTCCCGCTCGGCCGCGACGTCGCCGTCCACAACCACACCGAGATCCCCCACAACGTGGTCGCCAGTGCCACGTGCACGGCGACGAGCGGCGGCGGCACTCCGTTCGCATACTGCAGGTAACCGACGCCGCCCTGCACGACCGCGACGCACATCCATGCGGTCAACGGCGCGTCCAACACTTCTCGGTCGTGAGCGCGTTTGCGCAGGTGCCACAGCAGGCTGAGGGCCATGAACACCGCGATCCAGGCAATGACACTGTGCACACGCGTCGCCCACTTCACCGACCAGAAGGTGAAACGACGAGCCCGCTCGTCGCCTGCATGCGGGCCGGTGCCGGTGACGAAGGTGCCGGCGAGGATCGTCACGGCGGTCCAGATCACCATCAGCCGCAGCCGGTGACGCGTCCGTGGAACGACCGCGCTGACTCGGCGAGCATCGTCGGGCTCCCGTGACCGCACCACCAGGACCACCGCGATCGCGACCAACGCCATCGACAGCACGAAGTGGAGTTGCACGGCGAACGGGTTGAGATCGGTCCACACCACGATCGCCCCGACCAGACCCTGCGCGGGTATCCCGGCGACCAACGCCATCGACAGCCAGACGAGGTCACGCCGTCGCGGCCGGCGAACCCAGGCTCCGAGGGCGGCCAGGACGACCGCCAGGCCGACGACGAACGTGAACAGCCGGTTGATCTGCTCGATCGCCGAGTGCTGCGAGGAGACGTCGACGAGGCTCGAGTCGTTGCAGTTCGGCCAGTCGTTGCAGCCGAGCCCTGACCCGCTCAACCGCACCGCGGCGCCGGTCACCACGATCACGCCGACGAGCACGAGGGCGGCGACGCAGATCTTGTGGAACTCCTCGGGGGTGAAACCCTCCGAGCGCACTCGCTTGATCAGCAGTCGAAGGCGCGACACACCGCCAGACTACGGTCGCCTGCGTGCTGAGTGGCTACGACGACTTCCCAATCCATCAAGCGCCGGTCCCGGTGTCGCAGACCGCGACGTCCGACATCAACTTCTACGACAGGTACTTCTTCAACGGGTATCAACGCGACGCCTCCGTGTACTTCGGCGCCGCCATGGGTCTCTACCCCAATCGACACGTCGCCGACGCGGCGTTCAGCGTGATGAATGGCGACGAGCAACTCAGCGTGTTCACATCGCAGCGCGCCCCGGCAGACCGTCGCGACGCGACGCATCTCGGCCCGATCACCGTCGGGATCGTCGAGCCCATGCAGGTGGTTCGAGTTTCGGTCGACGCCCTCGATCGCGGCCTTCGCGCCGACTTGACGTTCACGGCCCGCTCGGCCGCCATCGAGGAACCTCACTACTCGTGGCGTCACGGTGTCCGCACGTTCTTCGACTACACCCGATTCACCCAGTTCGGCGCGTGGGACGGTTGGATCGAAGTCGACGGCCGACGTCATGACGTGACACCCGAGGCGGTATGGGGTTCACGCGACCGTTCGTGGGGCGTTCGGCCAGTCGGCGAGCCCGCAGCATCGGGCGCGCCGGTCGCCGAGCCTCAATTCTTCTGGCTGTGGGCCCCGGTCAACTTCCCGACCCTGTCCACCCACTTCGACACGAACGACTTCGGCGACGGCCGCCGCTGGCACGAAGTCGGCGCCATCGCACCGATCGACGGCAGCGCGCCACGGCTGATGCGAACCGTCGACTACCGAGTCGACTGGCGGCCCGGAACGCGGTGGGCACAGCACTTCGAGTACGACCTCGTCGACTGGGACGGCGGAGTCCACACGGTGGTGCTCGAGCCGCGTCAGGAGTTCCAGATGAGTGGCCTCGGCTACGGCCATCCCGAGTTCGCCCACGGAGTGTGGAAGGGCGAGTCGGTGGTCGGCGGCCAACGGCTCGGCCTCCCCGTCGACGATCCCTGCAGTCGAACCAACCTCCACGTGCAGGCGCTGTGCGACGCGACGTACCGTTCTGCCGACGGATCGACCGAACGTGGCATCGGCATTCTCGAGCAGTTGGCGATCGGCGTTCATCCGACCGGCCTCACCGGCATCTTCGATCCGTTCACACCGACCGACGTCTGAGCGGGTGTCGTCTGCGGTGTCGATCGCAGCGATAGCGTTCGCGGCAGTGAAGAAACCAACGGTGGCCGAGCGGCGTAACGAGATCCTCGAGACCACGTGCGCGGTCGTCATCGAACGTGGCTTCGCCGGTACGCGCATCGCCGACGTCGCCAAACGTCTCGACGTGTCGAGCAGCCTCATCCACTACCACTTCGATTCGAAGGAGCAGTTGCTCGCCGAGGCGTTCGACTATTACGCGAACAAGGACGTTGCCGAGACCGAAGGCGAGATGGAGAGCGCGCCGACCGCTCTCGGAAAGCTCGAGCGCGTCATCCAGAACTACGTGCCCGAAGGAAGCGACGACGTCGAGTGGATGCTGTGGATCGACGGCTGGGGTGAGGCCCTGCGAAACCCGATGATGAAGAAGATCAGCCAGCAACTCGACGAGCAGTCGATCGAACTGCTGGCGCGGATCATCCGCGAGGGTGTCGATTCCGGCGAGTTCTCGTGCGCCGATCCGACGGCGTCGTCGATGCGCATCACGGCACTGGTCGACGGCCTGGCGGTGCAGTTCGCCGCCCACGACGGGATGATGACCCGCGAAGAACTGCTGCGTCACATCCACGTTGCCGCGAGCGCCGAAGTGGGGGTCGCACTCGCCGACTTCAGCGGTGCCGGCCGAACCCCCGCAGTGCAACCGCCGATCGCCGCCACCGAGGCCGCACTTCGGCATCTCGTCAGCAACCACTGCGATGCGGTCAACCGCCGAGATGTTGCTGCGGTCACGAAGGCGTGGGCCGACAACGCAGTCTGGAACCCGGGTGGCGCGAAGGTCGTCGGGCGCAAGGCCATCGGCACCGCATTCGAGCGGATCTTCGCCGAGTCGGAGTGGATCGTGCAGTCCGCACCACTGATGGTGTTCGAGGTCAACGAGGCAGAGGGCACCGGCACCGGTCGGGTCACCCTGCAGGAGCGGTCCAAGAAGCGCAAGAGTGCCAAGCCGACCACGATGTCGATCACCTACCACGACCGCTACGTTCGCCGCGCGGGCACGTGGCTGTTCGCCGAGCGCCGTCTCGAAGTGATCGAGCGCGGCTGAGCCGGCCCGACTCTGGTCAAGGGCGGATTTCGTAGAAGGCGTTGACGCTGTGGTCGATGTCGAGCTTGCGGAACCGCGTGAACCCGGCGTCCGCGGCCATCCGGCGGGCCTTGTCCGGCGGCAGGCCGAGTGTGCCCAGACCGGCGCCGTCGGGTTCGCTGAGCGCCGACGACATGCAGCTGAGCACGCTGACGCCGTACATCAACGACGCCATCGGGTTCTTGCGGACGTTCTGGGCGAACGTGTCGAGGGCCTTGATGTCGACCAACAGCCACGTTCCCTCGTCGGCCAGCGCGGCGCGGATCGCGTGCATCATCTCCTGCGGATGAGTCATGTCGTGGATGCAATCGAAGGTCGACACGAACGAGACGCTGTGATCCGCCGGTAGGGGCGAGTCGCGCGGATCGATGAAGCTCGCGTTGGTGACGCCCGCGGCGACGCGTTTCTCCTCGGCGCGATCGAGCGCGAAGCGGGAGATGTCGTAGCCGGCGAACTGCGAGTTGGGGAACGCCGCGGCCATCAACAGCACCGCACTGCCCGCACCGCAACCGATGTCGACGGCCGACGCTCCGGCCTCGAGTCGCGCGACGACCCCATCCATCGCGGGCAACACGGTCGGCAACAAGAACGCGTTGTTCCAGGGCTCGAAGCTGCGTTCGATGCCGGCCGCGCCTTCCGCGCCGTGGCTGTCGTAGTCGTGGCCGACACCGGTGACGAAGCTCTCGCGCACTTGCCGGAGCGATCCCATCATCTCCGGCAGTCGATGGAACATGCCCATGCCGAAGGCGGGGTGTTCGGGCGACGCCAACACCGCCTCCGCCTCGGCCGACAGCGAGAAGCGCTCGTCGTCATCGACGTCGATGAGCTTGGCCGCGGCCTGGTTGTACGCCCACTCACGCACCCAGCGCTCGCTCAATCCCGTGGCAAAGGCGAGCTCATCCGACGTCACCGGCGTATCCGCAGCGCGCATCGCCGCGTACAGCCCGAGCTGATCGCCGAGGTGGACCATCGCGGAGGTGACTGCCCCGTCGAGCTTGGAGAACAACAGGAACGAGAACTGCTTGAGCTTGTCGGGATCCACCGTCATGTCGCGGCTCGACACGTCAGGCCGGATCGGCGAACACCGCGGAGCGCTTCTCGAAGTTCGCCATCACCGCTTCGATCTGGTTCGGCCCGCCGATGAGCGAGCCGATGACCTTTCGCTCCTCGGCGAACTGCTGCGCCGCACCCTCGTTGTACAAGCGGTTGATCAACGCCTTGGCGCCCCTGATCGCGTCGGGACTGCGATCGGCGATGTCGCGCGCCATCTGCATTGCGTCGTCGTGCGGCGTGTCGGTCAGTCGCGTTGCGAGCCCGAGCGCGTACGCCTCGTTGCCGTCGAACACACGCGCCGTGAAGACCAACTCCTTGGCGACGTCCGCTCGCACCAGCCCGCTGAGCATCATCGTTCCCGTCATGTCGGGGACGAGGCCCCAGTGCACTTCGCGCACGCTGAGTTGGGCGTCGGGATGCACGAGACGGATGTCGGCGCCGAGGGCGATCTGCATCCCTCCGCCCAGTGCGTGGCCGTGGACTGCGGCGATCACCGGCACGGGAATCTCCTGCCACACCCAGCAGACCTGTTGACCGAGGTGCGTGATCCGACCGTCGGCCATCGCACCGGGGCCGGCGTCGTCGGTCAAGGCCTGTCGATCGTTGCCGGCCATCGATTGGAACGACGAGAAGTCGAGGCCCGCGCAGAACGACATCCCTTCGCCGCTGAGGACCACGGCGCGTACGCCGTGCTCGGTTTTCAGCCGCTCACCGGCGTCGGCGAGGGCTTGGAACATCGCTCCATCGAGCGCGTTGCGTTTGTCGGGGCGGTTCATTCGCACGTCGGCAACGCCGGCGTCGATCGTCACGTTGACACGGTCGGACATGACCGCGAGTGTTGCAGTTCCGCCGGCGGCGCCTGCCATCCGGCAGCTATTCGACGAGGCGCAGGCCGCTCGGCGTCGTCGACGGCTCGGCCAATGGCAGGTCGACGACGAACTCCGTCCGGTGTGCCGGGAAGATGTGCTCGCTGAGGAGAATCGGGCGACCCGCCGTACTGGTCGTGAGACGTTCGCAGCGCAGCACCGGGCTGCCGACCGGCACGCCGAGCAACGACGCATCGGCTGGACCGGCGGCTGCGGCACCGATCGTCTGCGTCGCCCCGCGGAGTGCGACCCCGAGGAGTTCGTAGAACGGCTGGCGCTCGACGTCGGCACGGCTCATGTGCTGGCCGAGCTCGGCCGGGCACCACACCGTGACGATTGCGAAGGGCTCGCCATCAGCGCGGTTCACCCGCTTGACGCGAAGCACGCTCTCGCATTGCAGCTGAGCGGCGACATGCGCCGGCGCATCCACGAACGCGAACTCGATGACCTGACGCTCGGGATGCATGCCGCGCTCTTCGAGCTGTCGTTCGATCGTCTCCAGCTGGGTGAGCCGTTGCTGCAGCGGCATCGCAGCCGCATACCACCCGAACCCTTGGCGGGACTCGACCAATCGTTCCTCGCGCAGTGTCTCGAGCGCTCGGCGCACGGTGACGCGGCTGACGCCGAACTCGGCGGACAGATCGCTCTCGCTCGGCAACACGCGGCCGGTGCCGACTTCGGCGATCCGTTCGCGCAGTACTTGGGCGATCTCTTGATACCGAATCGTGCGCACTTGTATTATGCTTGTCTACATCTGGATGAAATGCAAGGAGCGAGGATGTCGAACGCAGCGCCAGGAACGGGCCCAGGAACAGACAGGGTCACGGCCGGAACACCCATCGAGCTGGTCCGGGGCGTCTACGACTCCTTGACCGAGCGGTGCGACGCCGGTAGATCACGATTCGGCCGGCCGCTGACGCTGACCGAGAAGATCCTGCTCAACCACCTCGGCGACCCGTCCGCAGCGATCGAGCGGGGCGGCACCT
>Ga0105242_10001664_pt1 | contig 17586 bp, 17 predicted proteins | sample KBSM24metaG_FD_81521 | JGI IMG/M metagenome (GOLD analysis project Ga0105242, IMG submission 81521) | Miscanthus rhizosphere microbial communities from Kellogg Biological Station, Michigan, USA - KBS M2-4 metaG | ecosystem: Host-associated > Plants > Roots > Rhizosphere > Soil | place... | reverse complement strand
CGATGCGGCCGACGAACTCGTGGCCGATGACCAGACCCGGCTTGATCACGCGCTGCGACCACTCGTCCCACTTGTAGATGTGCAGGTCGGTGCCGCAGATCGCGGTCTTCTCGAGCTTGACCAGCACTTCGTTCGGGCCGATCTCGGGAACGGGTACCTGTTCCATCCAGATACCCTTGGCGGCCTCGCGCTTGACCAGCGCCTTCATCGTCGATTGCATGGGACCTCTCCGGTTTGCGCGCGATTATAGAGGTGTGCGGCGCGGCGGTCATTCGCGCACGACCGGGGCGGGATGCGTGGAGTATCCTCGAGGGGTTGTTTGGCTTGCAGGTGACACCATGAAATTCCGCGTTTCGGCAATCATCATCGCGGCCGCGCTACTGTGCGGGTGCGTCGCCGGCGTGCCGGTCAGCGTCATCAACCATTCCGCGGTGCAACTCACCGGCGTGGTCGTCTCCGGCTCCGGCTTCAACGAGACGATCGCCTCGATTGCCGCCGGCGACACTGCGACCGTGCACGTGCGGGCGCGTGACGAAGCGCCGATCAAGATTTCGTTCGAAATCGACGGACAGCGCTACTCGGCGACCAGCAGCGAAAGCCTAGTGAACGGTGCATCGGCCGTCGAGGCGACAGTCGACGCCGACCTCACGATTTCGATCGATACGAACGCACGCTGATCCGGTTGCGATATCGACGCGGCAATGCGCGCGCGATCCTGCGCTCGCCTCATGAGGATTCGCCACCTGAACGGTCCCGGTACGGTCAACACTTTTCCCAATGTGGAAAAGTACGAGTACAGACCATGTTCATTCAGGTACCTGTAGCCTCCGCTGCGCGATCAGAGACTGCGTGCGAACGCCGATTCCGCCAATGAGTGAGGTCGCGGATCGGACTTTGCGGGCTCTTCTGTCTCGCCGCGGCAACCGTCGCGATGCTTTGCGCTTTCGCTGATTCGGGGAGCGCCCTGCTTCATGAAATCGAGATCAAGGAGAAGAGCAATGCTTGAGACTATTGCCGTTGTCCTCGTGCTGCTGTGGCTGCTGGGCCTGGTTACGTCCTACACGATGGGTGGACTGATCCATATCCTGCTGGTCATCGCAGTCGTCGTGGTCCTGATTCGCCTGATCCAGGGCCGGCGCGTCTTGTAGGGGGCAAGATGCGGCGCCCGGCATGCAATGCCGGCGCGCCTGATTCCCGCGCGGCACGGACTGCACATGGGTCTGGTTCGCCGCGCGGCCAAATGGGGTCTACTTGAGGAGGCAGAAATGAATGCGATACGCATTTTGGCGCTGGCCCTGATCATCGGCGGCGCCCTGGGGCTGGCCTATGGTGGTTTCAGCTACACCAAGGAAAATCACTCGGCCAAGATCGGCCCGATCGACATCAACGTGAAAGAGAAAGAGCACGTCAACATTCCGATGTGGGCCGGCATCGGCGCCATCGTGATAGGCGGGGTGTTGCTGCTGCGCAGGGAATGATGTTCCTGGCGCCGCCTGCGAGGCGAGGGCGGCGCCAGTTTCGACGGCTTGTACGTCAGTGCGCGACTGACGCCGAAGCGGTTGGCGCGGTAATTTTTCGCCGCGCTCCTCTACACTTGGTTCCATGCCGATCGACGAGCGCCCGCCCGCCATATTCCTGATGGGACCGACTGCTTCGGGCAAGACCGACTTGGCGTGTGCACTGGCGGAGCGATTTTCTCTCGGCCTGATCAGCGTCGATTCTGCGCTCGTCTATCGCGGATTCGATATCGGTTCGGCCAAGCCCGACGCGGCGACGCTTGCGCGCTTTCCGCATCGGCTGATCGATATTCGCGATCCGACACAGCCCTATTCCGCCGCCGAGTTCCGCATCGACGCGTTACAGGCCATGCGCGAGATCAGCGCGACCGGCTCGACGCCGCTGCTGGTCGGCGGAACGGGTTTGTACTTCCGCGCGCTGCAAAGCGGATTGTCCGAACTGCCGGCCGCGGACGCGGACGTGCGCGCGCGGATCGCGCAAGAGGCACGCCAATCCGGATGGCCGGTACTGCACGCACGACTGCGCGAGCTCGACCCGGCTGCGGCCGAACGCATCCGGCCGACCGACGCACAACGCATCCAGCGCGCGCTCGAGGTCATCGAACTCAGCGGCAGGCCGATGTCTGCGCAACACGGCGGCATGCGCGGGCGTTTCGCCTGGCGCGTGCTAAAGCTTGCTCTGGTGCCGGACGACCGCGCCGCTCTGCACGCACGCATTGCCGCGCGTATCGATGCCATGCTCGCGGCTGGATTCCTCGACGAGGTGCGGTCGCTGCGGACCGGTGGCGACCTGCATGACGATCTGCCGGCCCTGCGCGCGGTGGGCTATCGGCAGGCGTGGCAGCACCTCGATGGACGCTTCGACGCCGCGGAATTTCGCGATCGTGCGATCTTCGCCACGCGCCAGCTGGCCAAGCGCCAGATGACTTGGCTGCGTTCGGAGCTTGACGCGCAGCTGATCGATCCGCTGGCAGAAGCGGCGACAACTGCGCGGCGGGCGGTCGACGCTTTCGTGGCCGGATAACACCGCAAAACCACGCGCCAGCGCGCGCCTCTTCACGTCCGCTGAACGCTCTACACGCTTTGATAACGTTCGGGATCCCGTATGCTGAACGCGTGCCGATCCCGTCGGCATGTCCGCCTCCTGCGGCTGCCGCTTTAGGGCAAGGGGGAAAAGGTGTACAATTTCAACCCCTTGAACCGGAGCGCCGAGGCCATATGTGTTGGCCGACTGCGCCGTCTTTTTTCCGGTTCGCGCATGGCTTGTCAATAAGAAGATGGAGAACAACAAGATGTCAAAAGGCCAGTCACTCCAAGATCCCTTCCTGAATGCATTGCGCCGCGAGCGCGTACCGGTATCGATATATCTTGTCAACGGTATCAAGCTTCAGGGCACCGTCGAATCGTTCGATCAGTTCGTCGTGCTGTTGCGCAATACGGTCAGCCAGATGGTCTACAAGCATGCCATCTCGACGATCGTGCCAGGCCGCAACGTGCGCATCGGCGATCCCAACGTCCATGAGACCTCGGCTCCGGCGCACGCCGAGACGGCAGAGAGCTGATCACCCTGTTCGAACGTTCCCGCAAAGGTGAGCGTGCGCTGCTGTTGCAGCCGCACTGGGTGGGCGAGGCCGACGACGACGCGCTGGGCGAGTTCGCCGAACTCGCCCGCTCTGCGGGCGCAACCGTCGTCGGGAGCATCAACGCCCGGGTCGAACGGCCGAATCCGAAGTATTTCATCGGCACCGGCAAGGCCGACGAACTCAAGGCGAGCCGGCAGTCGCTCGAGGCGGACCTGATTCTCGTCAACCATGCGTTGAGTCCGGTGCAGGAGCGCAACCTCGAGAAGCACACGGAGTGCCGTGTCGTCGACCGCACCGGTCTGATCCTCGATATCTTCGCCCAGCGCGCGCGTTCGCACGAAGGCAAGTTGCAGGTCGAGTTGGCCCAGTGCCGGCACATGGCCACGCGGCTGGTCCGCGGCTGGACCCATCTGGAGCGCCAGCGCGGCGGTGCGATCGGCCTGCGTGGTCCCGGCGAGACGCAGCTCGAACTCGATCGCCGCCTGCTGGCCGGCCGCGTCAAGCAACTGACGCAGCGCCTCGAAAAAGTCGAGACCCAACGCGGTACCGCGCGCCGTGCGCGCCAGCGCAACGCGCTGCCGCTGGTGTCCTTGGTCGGCTACACCAACGCCGGCAAGTCGACGCTGTTCAATGCGATCACCGGTGCCGGCGTGTACACGGCCGATCAGTTGTTCGCGACTCTCGATCCGACCCTGCGCCGCATCGAGGGCCTGGCTTGCGGCCCGTTCGTACTGGCAGATACCGTCGGCTTCATCCGCGACCTGCCGCATGACCTCGTCGCCGCGTTCAAGTCGACGCTGGCGGAAACGCGCGACGCCGACCTGCTTCTGCACGTCGTCGATGCCGCCGATCCCGACTGCGAACAACGCATCGAGGACGTGCAGCGCGTTCTCGACGAGATCGGCGCGCAGGACGTGCCGCAGGTATTGGTCTACAACAAACTGGACAAGCTCGGTGCCGAACTTCCGCTGGGCGACGACACGGCCAGCCAGCGCAGCGCTTCGCGCAGCCAGCGGGAACCGCGCCTCGACACCGTGGACGGCGGGCGTACACAGCGCGTCTGGGTTTCTGCTGCGACCGGCGCCGGCCTCGACCTGCTGCGCGAGGCGATCACCGTTGCATTGCAACGCGATCGCGTGCACTGCTGGTTGCAGGTGCCGGATTCCGCCGGGCGCCTGCGCGCACGTCTGTTTGCGTCCGGGTTCGTCGCCAGCGAACGCCAGGCCGAGCGGGGCTGGGAACTCGAGATCGATGCGCCACGCAATCTGCTCGAACCGCTCTTCGGCCTTCCGGGTGGCGATGGCGACTGGTTGCGCCGGCAGCTTGCCCCTCCGCTCGCGCCTACCTACAATTCCGCAGCAACCCCGCAGTGAAAACGGCCCGGTTGCGATGCGCAAGCGGTGCGCTCCTCTGCGCCGCTTAGCGCCGATACGGACTAAACTGCGACGCGTGAAGTTTGCGTACACATTCAGATGCGACAGCTCTCAAGCCCCCTTGAGTTAAGGGGGGGCGAACCTCGCGCAGCGAGGTTCGGGGTTGTGGGAGCAACACAGACTAGATCGGAGCGCGACATGCGCGCTTCATCAAGAGGAGAAAGGTATTCATGGCTTGGAACGAACCGGGGAAGCGCGATCCGTGGAAGGGTCGTCAGGAACCGCCGAACGTCGATGACCTGCTGCGCAGATTGCGCGACGGCATGCGCCGCATCTTCGGCGGCGGAGGCGGCGGAGGCGGCAGCGGTGGCGCGTCGCACACCGGAGGTTTCATGATCGTGGTCCTCGCGCTGGTCGCCCTGGCGGTCGCGTGGAGCAGCTTCAAGATCATCGATGCGCGCCAGATCGGCGTCGTGCTGCGCTTCGGACAGTTCAACCGCATCATGAACAACGGCCTGAACCTGAAGTGGCCGTCGCCGATCGAGGAGGTGATGACCGTCGATGCGACCACCTCGCAGCCGATCTCCGACGAGGTGCGTATGCTGACCAAGGACGAGAACATCGTCCTGATCGATTTCAACGTGCAGTACACGCGCCCCGATGCGCGCAAATATCTGTTCTCGGCAACCCAGCCCGACGATACGCTCAAGCAGGCCGCCGAAAGCGCGGTGCGCCAGGTGGTCGGCACGAGCACGATGGACACGATTCTTTCCGGACAAGGCGGCGCGATTGCCGGCGAGACGGAGAAGTTGCTGCAGCAGACGATCGACTCCTACGGCTTGGGCCTGCTCGTGCAGAAAGTGAACTTCCAGAAGATCCAGCCGCCGCCCGAGGTCAAGGACGCGTTCGACGACGCAAACAATGCCGGCAACAACCAGCAGCAGTTCGTCAACGAGGCGCGCGCCTACCTGGCCAAGGAAGTGCCGCTGGCCCGCGGTGAAGCTGCGCGCATCCGCGCATCGGCGGAAGGCTACAAGCAGGCACGCCTGGCCGAAGCGACCGGCGAGACGCAACGTTTCAGCCTGCTCGAAGCGCAATACCGCGCAGCGCCCGAGGTCACGCGCAAGCGCCTGTACCTGGAGACGATGCAGAGCATCCTCGCGGTGACGCAGAAAGTCATTGACCAGAGCACCGGCAAGAACCTGCTCTACCTGCCGCTCGACAAGGCCAAGTCCGATGCCGCCGCCGCTGCCGCCGCGACAGAGGAACGCCCTGCGCCGCGAGGCACCAATTCGCGCGGAGGTGGCCAATGAAGCTGCTGCCACCGATTATCGCGTTGATCCTGGTCGTGTTGATCGCGAATTCCGCCTTCATCGTGCGCGAAGGCCAGAGCGCGCTGCTGCTGCAGTTCGGCCGCATCGAGGGCACCGAAACCACCCTCGGTTCGGATTACAAGCCGGGCCTGCACTTCAAGCTGCCGTTGGCGCAGCAGGTCGTGCGCTATGACCGGCGCATATTGAACCTCGACTCCAAGCCGGAGTCGTTGTTCACATCGGAAAAGAAAGCGGTCAACGTCGATTTCTACGTCAAGTGGAAGATCGAGAACGGCGCGGTGTACTACCGCTCGTTCGGCGCCGACGAGTTCCAGTCGCTGGCCGGGCAGCGTCTCGGTTCGATCATCCGCAACGCGCTGCGCGACGAATTCAATGCGCGCCCGCTCAACGAACTGATCGCCAGTGCGCGCTCGGACATCACCGAACATGTGCTCGAGCAGGCGAACAAGGCCACCCTCGAGCCGCTCGGCATCCGCGTCGTCGATGCGCGCATCAAGCGCATCGAATTTCCGGACGAAGTCGTCAGCTCGGTCTACGACCGCATGCGCGCCGAGCGCACGCGCCTGGCCAACGAGCAGCGTTCGAACGGCCGCGAAGAAGCGGCCAAGATCAGCGCGGATGCGGACCGCCAGGTGATCGTGATCAAGGCCGAAGCCGAACGCGATGCGCAATTGGCGCGAGGCGAAGGCGACGCCAAGGCAGCGGAGATCTATTCTGCGGCGTATTCGAAGAATCCCGACTTCTATGCGTTCTACCGCAGCCTCAACGCCTATCGCGAGTCGTTCAAGGGTGGCGACGTCATGGTGCTCGATCCGAAGTCCGAGTTCCTGCGCTACTTCAATGAAGCCGAGACAAAGGGAAAGTGAGCGGCGCGCCAGAGCCGGTGTCGTCAAGCAAGACGCCTTCGGCAAGTGCGGGATTTGAGCCCACCCCTTTGGCGGGAGGGTTGGGTGGGGATGGTGTTGCTGACCCGGTGACCTGAGTGCACGACTTGCTCGCGGCCCTGTGCCTGGTGCTGGTGATCGAAGGCTTGTTCCTGTTCGCCGCGCCGCAGGCCTGGCAGCGCGTGGTCGAGCAGATGCGGCAACTCGAGCCGCGCCAGTTGCGCATCATCGGTGGCGTGATGGTGGGCGTTGGCGTGCTGGTCTTGCAGCTGGTCAATTGAGGCGAAGGCACATGCCGTCAGGCTGATCCATTTTCCTGCCCCGGGACGCGGACGGATTACAATCAAGCAAGATGGATCTCCGCTTTCGCGGGGATGACGAGCGGGCTGTGGCCAGGCGCGAACAGCCTCCAATCCAGGCGAGAACGAAATGGGAAAGTCAGTAGTAATCCTCGGCGCGCAGTGGGGCGACGAAGGCAAGGGCAAGATCGTCGACCTGCTGACCGAGCGCGTCAGCGCGGTCGCGCGCTTCCAGGGCGGACACAACGCCGGGCATACGCTGGTCATCGGCGGCAAGAAGACGGTGCTGCACCTGATTCCGTCGGGCATCCTGCGCGAAGGCGTGTTGTGCCTCATAGGCAACGGAGTTGTGTTGTCCCCGGCCGCGCTGCAGCACGAAATCGGCGAGCTCGAAGCGACTGGCGTCGAAGTGCGTTCACGCCTGCGGATCAGCCCAGCCACGCCACTGATCATGCCGTACCACATTGCGCTGGATCAGGCCCGCGAGAAGGCGTCCGGTGAAAAGGCAATCGGCACGACCGGCCGCGGCATCGGGCCGGCCTATGAGGACAAGGTCGCGCGCCGCGGCATTCGCGTCGCCGACCTGATGTATCCGAACGAGTTGCCGGGCAAGCTGCGCCACGTCGTCGACTATCACAATTTCGTGCTGAAGAACTGGCTCAAGGCTGCGGAAGTCGATTACCAGCAGGTGCTCGACGAGGCGCTGGCCTTCGGCGACTACGTCAAGCCGATGATCGACGACGTGGCGATGACGCTGCATCAGATACGCCGCAGCGGCGGCCACATCATGTTCGAAGGTGCGCAGGGTTCGCTGCTCGACATCGATCACGGCACTTATCCGTACGTCACCTCGTCGAACACGACCGTCGGCGGCGCCTGCGCCGGCACCGGTGTCGGCGCCTGCGACATCGACTACGTGCTCGGCATCTGCAAGGCCTACGCGACACGCGTCGGCGGCGGTCCTTTCCCCACCGAACTCGACGACGCGACCGGCGAAGCGCTGCGCAAGCGCGGCAACGAATACGGTGCGACGACCGGTCGCCCGCGCCGCTGCGGCTGGATCGACCTCGTCGCGCTCAAGCGCGCGGTGCTGATCAACGGCATCAACGGTCTGGCGATCACCAAGCTCGACGTGCTCGACGGCCTGCCGACGATCCGCGTCTGCATCGCCTACGAATATCGCGGCAAGCGCCGCGAACTGGCGCCGCTCGATGCCGCCGGCTGGGACGAGTGCAAGCCGGTCTACCTCGACTTTCCCGGCTGGGAAGAACCGACCTCCGGCATCCGCGAGTTCAACAAGCTGCCGCCGGCAGCACGTGCCTACCTGCGTTCGGTCGAGGAACTGGCGGAAACGCACATCGCGCTCGTGGCCACCGGCGCCGATCGCGACGACACGATCGTCCTGAAGGATCCGTTCGCCTGATCCGCAGGGTTGATCGGATAGCAGCCACTCTCCCGCGCGATTCGCGAAGCAACGGCCCGCGCCAATAGTTGCATCTGCAACTATTGGCCGCAAAGGCGTCAAGACGTCTAGCCATCCGAACGAGCGTTTGACCCCTGACTGCGCCGATTTCGCGACATTCCCCGAAAAAACAGTTGACATACCCCCACCGCGTTCGTTAGGGTCGGGTTATGTCGCACCGCAGCACCGCCAGAATTACGACCCGGAACGACCAGTCTGCACTGGTTTCGCGGGTTGCCGACGCGCGTGCAATTGCGCTTCTCGTCCTTGTACTCGTACTTCTCATTACCAACGGAGGTGCGGGTTAGGGCGCGTCTAGCAACATCAGGCGAAGATTCCAAAAACCCCGCACCCGGAAACGGATGCGGGGTTTTTTTATGGCCATGGATGGCCGGTATGCCGGAAATGCAGGAGCAATTTCCGGCATGGCCATGGATGGCCGGTATGCCGGAAATGCAGGAGCAATTTCCGGCATGGCCATGGATGGCCGGTATGCCGGAAATGCAGGAGCAATTTCCTCCGAGGCACTTGGGCTCCTGCCCGGCGTATGCCGGAAATGCAGGAGCAATTTCCAGATGATGCGCAAAGCCCGCGATAAAGGATCATGACTAAAACCAACGAACCCGACGTAACGACAAGGCTGCCCGAGCGCATCCGCGTGTTCGACACGACGCTGCGCGACGGCGAGCAGGCACCCGGATTCTCGATGACGCGGGCGCAGAAACTGCGCATGGCGCACGCGCTCGCCGACCTCGGCGTCGACGTGATCGAGGCCGGATTCCCGCAGGCATCGGACGGCGACTTCGAATCGGTGCGCGCGGTGGCCAGCGAAGTGCGCGGCCCGACCGTCTGCGGCCTGGCGCGCGCGCAGTTCGGCGATATCGAAGCCGTCGCACGGGCGACCGACAAGGCTGGCCGCTCGCGCATCCATATCTTCCTCGCGACCAGCCCGATCCATCGCCGGCACAAGCTCAACATGAGCCGTGAACAGGTGCTCGATGTTGGCGCCAAGGCCGTGCGTCGCGCGCGCGAACTTTGTGAAGAGGTCGAGTTCTCCGCTGAGGACGCAATCCGTACCGAGCCGGAATATCTGATCGAAGCGCTGTCGGTCATGATCGAAGCCGGGGCGACGGTGGTGAATGTACCCGACACCGTCGGCTACACGACGCCGGACGAAATCGGCGCGTTGTTTGCGCGACTGAAGCGCGAAGTGCGCGGCATCGACAAGGTGCTGCTGAGTGCGCACTGTCACAATGATCTCGGCCTGGGCGTGGCGAACAGCCTCGCCGCGCTCGCCGCGGGCGCGCGCCAGGTCGAATGCACGATCAACGGCATCGGCGAGCGCGCCGGCAACGCCGCGCTCGAGGAGGTCGTCATGGCGCTGCGCACGCGCAGCGACCGTTACAAGTTCGAAACCGGCATCCGCACGCCGCTGCTGTACCCGACGGCGCGCCTGCTTGCCGACGTGGTCGGCGCGACGATTCCGCGCAACAAGGCCGTGGTCGGCGACAACGCCTTCGCGCACGAGTCGGGTATCCACCAGCACGGCATGCTCAAGCATCGCGAGACCTACGAGATCATGCGTCCCGAGGACGTCGGTTTCTCGCGCACGCAACTCGTGCTCGGCAAGCATTCGGGCCGTCATGCATTGCGCGAACGCCTGGCCAATCTCGGTCACGAACTCACCGAACCGCAGCTCGACGAGATATTCACGCGCTTCAAGACGCTCGCCGACAAGAAGAAGGAAGTGTTCGACAGCGATCTCGATGCGCTCGCACTCGGCCTCGATCCAGAGGCGGTCGGCCCGTGGCGCCTGCAGCATCTGCACGCGACGACGCACCTGGGCAATGGTGCGTCGGCTTCGGTCAAGCTCAAGCACGTGGACGGTCGCGTCGCCGCCGAAGCGGCGCTCGGTGACGGTCCGGTGCACGCCGTGTTGCGTGCGATCACGCGCGCGGCCGGCATGCCGCTCGACATCGACGACTTTCAGATTCACTCGCTCAGCAACGGCGCCGACGCGCAGGGGCGGGCGACACTGGTCGTGAACCACGGCGGACGAGAGCTGTGCGGCCGCGGCGTGTCGACCGACATCGTCGAAGCCGCGGCGCAGGCCGCGCTCGAGGTCGTCAACCGGATCGAACGCCTGAATCTCGGTCAGCCGCTGCCGATCGCAGCGAACCAGGCCTAAAAACAGAGCTATTTTCATGAGGCGGATTACGCAGATGAACGCGGATAAAGCAAGAAAAGTATTTGTTCACATGTTCTGCACTGCCCTCATCCGCGTTGATCCGAAAAATCCGCGTCAAGAAGCTTTTCCAGGAAATCCAGCAAGGAAATTCAGATGAAGAACGCCGAATTGATCTGGCATAACGGACGGCTCAAGCCCTGGCAGGATGCCACCTGCCACGTCAGCGCGCATGCGCTGCACTACGGTTCCTCGGTGTTCGAAGGCGAGCGCGTTTATGCGACGAACCAGGGACCGGCTTATTTCCGCCTTGCCGACCACACGCGGCGCCTGTTCGAGTCGGCGAAGATCTACGAGATCGACATCGGCTACAGCGAGGATCAGATCAACGCGGCGTGTCTGGAGCTGATCCGCGCCAACCGCATGGGTTCCGCCTACGTGCGGCCGATCGTGTTCCGCGGCGCCGGCGGTCTCGGCGTGCTGGCCAAGGCCGGCTCTCCGGTCGATGTCGCGATCATGGCGCTCGACTGGGGCGCCTATCTGGGCGACGCGCTGGAACATGGCGCGGACGTGTGCGTGTCGTCGTGGAACCGGCCGGCGCCGAACACATTCCCGAGCTGGGCCAAGGCCGGCGGCAACTATCTCAACAGCCAGCTGGTCGGACTCGAAGCGCAGCGCGGCGGCTACGCCGAAGGCATCGCGCTCGGCTGCAATGGCTTGCTGACGGAAGGCGCCGGCGAGAACCTGTTCCTGGTCCGGCGCGGCAAGCTGCTCACGCCTCCGACCAGCGCGGGCGTGCTCGCCGGCATCACGCGCGACACGGTGATCACGCTCGCCGCGGACATGGGCATTGCCGTCGAGGAACGCGACCTGCCGCGCGAGGCGCTGTATTGCAGCGACGAAATCTTCCTGACCGGCACGGCGGCCGAGATCACGCCGGTGCGTTCGGTCGACCGCAAGAACGTAGGCGACGGCAAACCCGGACCGGTCACGCGCGCCTTGCAGAAAGCGTTCTTCGGCCTGTTCGACGGCAGCACTGCCGATCGCTGGGGCTGGCTGACACCGGTCGAAGTGGCCGCCGAGGTCGCTGCATCGGAAGAAAAGGTGGCGGCATGAGCGGAAAGACGCTGCTCGACAAGATCTGGGATGCGCACCTCGTGCGCGCTGAAACGGCGGCGACGCCGGCGATCCTCTACGTCGATTTGCATCTGGTCCACGAAGTCACCTCGCCGCAAGCCTTTTCCGAGCTGCGCGAGCGCGGACTGCGCGTGCGCCGCCCGGACAAGACGCTGGCGACCTTCGATCATTCGACGCCGACGCTGCCGCCCGATGCGTCGGGCAAGCGCGCCTACGTGACGGCCGAGGCCGAGTCGCAGGTCGCGCAGCTCGAAGCGAACACGCACGAGTTCGGCATCCAGCTGTTCGGATGGGGCAGCGCGAACCGCGGCATCGTCCATGTCATCGGCCCTGAAGTCGGCGCGACCCAGCCGGGCATGACGATCGTCTGCGGCGACAGCCATACCTCGACGCACGGTGCGTTCGGTGCGCTGGCTTTCGGCATCGGTACGACCGAAGTCGGACACGTGCTGGCGACGCAGTGCCTGCTGCAGCGCAAGCCGAAGTCGTTCGCGATCAACGTGACCGGCAGGCTGCGCCCCGGAGTGACGGCGAAAGACCTGATCCTGCACATCATCGGCACGATCGGCGTCAACGGCGGAACCGGGCACGTGCTCGAATATCGAGGAAACGCGATCGAGGCGTTGTCGATGGAAGAACGCATGACCGTCTGCAACATGTCGATCGAGGCTGGTGCACGCGCCGGATTGATCGCGCCGGATGCAACCACGTTCGCCTATCTGCAGGGACGTCTGCGCGCGCCGCAGGGCGCCGCGTTCGATACAGCAGTGGCGCGCTGGTCGGCGCTGAAGTCCGACGCCGATGCGCACTTCGATCGCGAAGTACACATCGACGCCAGCCGGATCCGGCCAAGCATCACCTACGGCACGCATCCGGGCATGGTCACGACGCTCGACGCGCCGATCCCCGCTGCGGCCAACGCGCAGGAAAAACGCGCGCTCAGCTACATGCGCATTGAAGCGGGCAAGGCATTGGCCGGCACGCCGGTCGACATCGTCTTCCTCGGCAGTTGCACGAATTCGCGCCTGTCCGACCTGCGCGCGGCCGCCGACGTGCTGCGCGGGCGCAAGGTCGCGGCGACCGTGCGCATGCTCGTCGTGCCCGGATCCGAACAGATCAAGCGCGACGCGGAAGGCGAGGGTCTCGACGAAGTCTTTCGCGCCGCCGGCGCCGAGTGGCGCGAGGCTGGGTGCTCGATGTGCCTGGGCATGAACGGCGACATCGGCAAGCCGGGCCAGCTCGTCGTCAGCACAAGCAACCGCAATTTCGAAGGCCGCCAGGGTCCCGGCGTGCGCACCGTGCTGGCCAGTCCGCTGGTTGCGGCCGCGTCGGCGATCGCCGGACACATCGCCGACCCTGCCGCGTTCGTGCAGGAGGCGGCGGCATGAATTGCCATAAATCGGGAATCGGGAATCGGGAATTGGAAGAGCAGATCGCACTCCGCAGCCCGCAGCTCGAATCAATTCCCGATTCCCAATTCCCGATTCCCGGTAGAACCATATGAAACCCATCACGCATATCCACTCCCGCACAGTCGTGTTGCCACACGAGAACATCGACACCGATCGCATCATTCCGGCGCGATTCCTGACGACGACGCAGCGCACGGGTCTGGGCAAGGCGCTGTTCAACGACTGGCGCTATCGCGCCGACGGCAGTCCGGATCCGGACTTCGCCCTGAACAAACCGCCGGCGCAGGGCTGCGAGATTCTCGTTGCCGGGCGCAACTTCGGCTGCGGATCGTCGCGCGAGCATGCACCGTGGGCGCTGCTCGACTACGGCATCCGCGCCGTGCTGTCGAGCGAGATTGCCGACATTTTCCGCGGCAACGCGCTGAAAAACGGACTGCTCGCGGTGGTGCTGAGCGAAGGCGAGCATGGCTATCTGCTGGAGCACCCGGGAATCGAACTGGCGATCGACGTGGCCCAGGGTTTCATCGAGCTGCCCGACGGCGGCCGCTTCACGTTCGACCTCGAGCCGTTTGCAAAGCATTGCCTGCTGAGCGGCGTGGATCAACTCGGATTCCTGTTGCAGCACGAAAGCGACATCGCAACGTTTGAAGCGCGGGAGGCGGCATGAAGGCGCAGATCGTCGTACTGCCTGGTGACGGCATCGGCCCGGAAGTCACGGCGGCGGGAGTTGCCGTACTCCAGACTGTCGCCGATAGCGGCGGTCACGAATTCTCGTTCGCCGAGCATGCGATCGGCGGCATCGCGATCGACACGTTCAGCGATCCGCTGCCGCCGGCCACGCTGACTGCGTGCAAGGCCGCCGACGCGGTCCTGCTCGGCGCCGTCGGCGGCCCGAAGTGGTCCGATCCGAATGCAAAGACACGTCCGGAGCAGGGCCTGCTCGGCTTGCGCGCCGCACTCGGCGTCTACGCAAATCTCCGTCCGGTGCGCGTGCATCCGAAATTGACTGCATTGTCGCCGCTGAAGGACGAAAAATTGCGCAACGTCGACCTGCTGTTCGTGCGCGAACTGACCGGCGGTGCGTACTTCGGCGCGAAGACACGCACGGCGGATACCGCCACCGACGAATGCCGGTACACCGTCGCCGAGATCGAGCGGGCGACGCGCCGTGCGTTCGAATTCGCCCGCGCGCGCCGCCGCCATGTCACGCATGTCGACAAGGCCAACGTGCTCGAGACCTCGCGTCTTTGGCGCAGCACGGTCACCCGCGTCGCGCAGGAATTCCCCGACGTGACGCTCGAACACCAGTTGGTCGACTCGATGGCGATGCTGTTGTTGACGAAGCCGAACGCGTACGACGTCATCGTCACCGAGAACCTGTTCGGCGACATCCTCACCGATGAGGCCGCCGCGCTGGCCGGTTCGCTCGGCCTGCTGCCTTCGGCGTCGCTCGGCGACGGCAAGGTCGGTCTTTACGAACCGATTCACGGCTCGGCCCCCGACATCGCCGGCAAGGGTTTGGCCAATCCGCTCGGCACGATCCTGAGCGCAGCGCTGTTGTTGCGCCATTCGCTGGGATTGGAAGGCGAGGCGCAAGCGATCGAAGCGGCGGTCGATGCCGTCATCGAGCGCGGCGTGCTGACGCGCGATCTCGGCGGTAGCGCGAACACGAAGGAAGTAACCGCGGCTGTGCTCGACGCGCTGCAGACCTCTGCGCGTTCCTCGCGGGAGGCGGCATGAACAGGGCCTTGGCTCCGGCGATCATTTCCGCAAGGGAGTCCGCACGTGCGCAGTGATGCCATCAAGGGCGGGCCCGATCACGCGCCTGCGCGTGCGATGCTGCGTGCGACCGGGCTCGACGACGCGGCAATCGCAAAACCGCTGGTCGGTATCGTGCACAGCTGGTCGAACGTCTCGCCTTGCAATCTGAATCTTCGTGACCTGGCGGCTGCCGCCGCCGATGGCGTGCGTGCGGCCGGCGGCACGCCGTTCGAGTTCAATACGATTGCCGTCACCGACGGCATAGCAATGGGCTCGCCGGGCATGCGCGCCTCGCTGGTCAGCCGCGAAATCATCGCCGACTCGATCGAACTTGCCGTCGAAGGCCATTGTCTCGACGCGGTGCTGGTGCTGTGCGGCTGCGACAAGACGATCCCGGCCGCGGCGATGGCGCTGGCGCGCATGAATCTGCCGGGCCTGGCGTTGTACGGCGGCACGATCGCGCACGGCATGCTCGACGGCAAGTCGATCACGATCCAGGACGTTTTCGAAGCGGTTGGCGCGCACGGCGCCGGCAAGCTCTCGGACGAAAAGCTCGGCGAGGTGGAACGGCGCGCCTGCCCCGGCGCAGGCGCCTGCGGCGGTCAGTTCACCGCCAACACGATGGCGATGATTCTGACTGCACTCGGCCTTTCGCCGCTCGGCGCGAACGACGTGCCGGCAACGCATGCCGACAAACGTGCGGTTGCGCGCCATTGCGGCGAACTCGTCATGCAGTGCCTGCGCAAGAACCTGCGTCCGCGCGATGCACTGACACCGGCGGCATTCAACAACGCCGCGCGCATGGCGGCGGCGACGGCGGGATCGACCAACGCGGTGCTGCATCTGCTCGCCATTGCGCATGAGGCCGAACAACCGCTCGACCTGGAAATCTTCGAGCACATGTCGCGTACGACACCGGTGATTGCCGACCTCAAGCCGGCTGGACGCTTCACTGCAATCGAACTCGCAGCGGCCGGCGGCACGGCGACGGTCGCGCGCGAATTGCACAAGGGCGGCCTGCTGGAGGATTCGCCGACGGTGACCGGGCGCAGCCTGTTCGCGGAACTGCGGGCAGCGCCGCTCCCGCCGGAAGGGCAGCAGGTCGTTCGCCCGCTCTCGGCGCCGGTGAAGCCGCGCGGCGGCTATTCGATCCTTTACGGCAATCTGGCGCCGGAGGGCTGCGTGCTGAAACTGGCCGCGCAGGGCGTGCTCCGTTTCGAAGGCCCCGCGCGCGTGTTCGACAGCGAAGAGCAATGCTTCGCCGCCGTGCAGGCGGGCAAGATCGTGGCGGGAGACATCGTCGTGATCCGCAACGAAGGTCCCTCGGGCGGTCCCGGCATGCGCGAGATGCTCGCCGTTACCGCGGCGCTGGTCGGGCGGGGCTTGGGCGGCTCGATCGCGCTGATCACCGACGGCCGCTTCAGCGGCGCGACGCACGGTTTCATGGTCGGCCACATCGCGCCGGAAGCATCGCGCGGCGGACCGATCGGGCTGTTGCGCGATGGCGATCGCATCACGATCGATGCCGAGACGCGCCGACTGGAGACCGATGCCGACCTCGACGCGCGCCGTGCGTCGTGGACCGCGCTGCCGCCGCGCGTGACGCGCGGCGTGTTGGCCAAGTACGCAAAAACCGTCGGCTCCGCTGCGCGCGGCGCTGTCATTGAAATCTAGGGCTATTTTTTTTTGGACGCGGATTCACGCGGATGAACGCTGATAGACAAAGCAAATGATCAGTTCGAACTTGGCTTCATCCGCGTAAATCCGCGTTGATCCGCGTCAAAGGTTTTTCTTCAGATCCAGGAGATCGAAATGAGTACAGAAGCGAAAGTCACGGCCAAGGCCCTCGAAGGCAAGCGCATCGCAGTGCTCGGCTACGGCAGCCAGGGCCGCGCGCACGCGCTGAATCTGCGCGATTCCGGCCTCGATGTGGTCGTCGGCCTGCGCCGCGGCGGCCCGACGCAGGTCACCGCCGAGGCGGATGGCTTGCGCGTCGTCGAGCCAGCCGAAGCCGTCAAGGGCGCCGATCTCGTCGCCGTGCTGACGCCGGACATGGTGCAGCCGAGGCTGTACTCGGAAGTCATCGCGCCGAACATCAAGGCCGGCGCCGCGCTGTTGTTCGCGCACGGCTTCAACGTCCACTTCAAGACGATTGCGCCGCGCGCCGACATCGACGTGATCCTGGTCGCGCCGAAGGGCCCTGGCGCGCTGGTGCGCAAGGAATACGAGATCGGCCGCGGCGTACCGTGTCTGTATGCCGTACATCAGGATGCCAGCGGCCAGGCCCGCGCCAAGGCGCTTGCCTATGCTGCCGGCATCGGCGGTGCACGCGCGATGCTGATCGAAACCGATTTCAAGGAAGAAACCGAAACCGATCTCTTCGGTGAGCAGGCCGTGCTGTGCGGCGGTGTCAGCGAACTCGTGCGGCACGGCTTCGAGACGCTGGTCGAGGCCGGCTACAAGCCCGAGATCGCCTATTACGAGGTCATGCACGAACTCAAGCTCATCGTCGACCTGTTCTACGAGGGCGGCCTGACCAAGATGCTCACGTTCGTTTCCGAGACCGCGCAATACGGCGACTACACGCGTGGACCGCGCGTCGTCGATGCGGCGACCAAGGACAAGATGCGCCAGGTCCT
>Ga0105242_10001661_pt1 | contig 17595 bp, 18 predicted proteins | sample KBSM24metaG_FD_81521 | JGI IMG/M metagenome (GOLD analysis project Ga0105242, IMG submission 81521) | Miscanthus rhizosphere microbial communities from Kellogg Biological Station, Michigan, USA - KBS M2-4 metaG | ecosystem: Host-associated > Plants > Roots > Rhizosphere > Soil | place... | reverse complement strand
CTGTTTTTTACCATTTCCACAGCTTGCGGATTGTCGGGCCAACCCGCGTCGTTCTTTATGTCATGTATTCGATCGGCAGACGCAATCGATGGATATACGACCGCTACATCGCGACCATGCGCGACGCTGTAGCGGAAATGCGAACCCGCGACATCCCGGTAATTGGCAGGCCCATGCCGGTGGAGCGATTCCGCGGATTGCGCTATCTGGGCAGATGGATGTCCGGACGGATGGCCTGGGCAAACCTGTGAGCGCGCAGCATCCCGTGCGCGTTCGGTTGATCGTTTTTTGAGAGACACGTTGCCGTCGGCCGCAAGCACCGGGCAAGAGCCTGCGGTCCTGATCGTCCAGCCATGGTTCACTGCGCTCGGGCATCCGGCTCAGTCTGTATTGAATATTGCGAGGGTGCTGGGAGTCCGCCGGGACGTGAGTTACCTGATCTCCGATCCGGGCACTGGAGAACTTGCGCCGATGGCGAGCGAACTCCAGAAGTACGGCGTGGTGGAACGATTCCGGTCTCATGGCACTTCGCTCCGTGCCGGAACGCTTTTCAGCTTGCCTGCGGTATTGCGTCTTGTGCGACGCCAGCCGCAGTTGCGTCACATATTTTTCCTGGATGCGCATCTTGTCGCAATGGCTGTTGCCTGGCCTGTCGCCTCAACCAGCATCGGTCCCGTTCGGCTCCTCAGCTCGGTTTACCTCGGAGGTCCGGAGCGCATTGCTTCACATCCCCTTGCGCGGAACCTCGTTTCCAGGTTTCTTTCGTCTCCCGGCCGGCGCCTATTCCTGCGAACGGAGGAATTGAAGCAGTCCTGGCGCGATGCTTTTCCGAAGCTTCCCCCAGATGCCATCGAGACCATTCCTTCCCTGGAGATGGCGGACGGCGGCGACATTCCTTCCACACGCAGTGAAAGCAAAGTACTTCGATTCGGCGTGATCGGACAAGTGCGCCCCGGAAAAAGCCTGGAGTGGCTGGTCCCGCTGTTCGCAGAAAACCGTACGATGGGAGATCTGCACATCGCGGGTACATTTACCAATCCGGCGCACCAGCGGCGTTTGTCTTTTCTTTCGGGATACGGGAATTTCGACAACCGGTTTCTGACCGAGGCGGATATGCTCTCGGCGGCGGCGGATCAGGACTACTTGCTGGCGCTTTACGACGACTGGGATGCCAGAATGGAAGCGGCCACCGTGCATCTCGCAGCGCGCGTGGGAAAACCGGTGATCGTGTACGATGAAGGCTGGCCGGGAAGGATGATGCGCGAATTCGGATGCGGTATTGCCGTTGCGCGCAATGTTCGCCCCGGCGAGAGTTTCTTCAAGAACCTGCCGAGACCCGGAGACGATAGATACCAGGCTTTGCAAACCGGAATCAAACGTTTTCGCGCTGCTCATGGTGGCGCCGGAAGCCGTGAAGCCTTTCTCAAAAAATTGTTCGATGAGTGAAGCAGACTCATTGCCCGGATTCGTTCGTATTGACGGTCTTATCCCAATGGATTGAGGGCTCAAGACTCCGTCATCCTTCATGTCAGATCGAATCAGAAATTTGCTGAGAAAAGCAGGGATCGAAGCCTATCGGTATAGCATCCATACCTCGACCGGCGCGCAGCTCCACCGCCTGCTCGAACACTGCAATATCGATCTGGTGCTCGACGTCGGCGCCAATAGCGGACACTACGCATCGGCCTTGCGCGCACACGGTTATACCGGACGAATAGTGTCGTTCGAACCGCTTGAGTCTGCCTATGCCGAACTTACCGCCGCCGCTGCGGGTGACACAAGTTGGCGGGTGGCGCCGCGAATGGCGCTGGGCGACACGGAGGGAACGATAGATATCCATGTCGCCGGCAACTCCCTCAGCAGCTCCATTCTCGACATGCTTCCGGAACACGAGCGGGCTGCACCCGGGTCTGGCTACGTAGGCAGGCAAACCGTCCCGTTAAGGCGGCTGGATAAGGTTGCCGGCGAATTCATCGGGGATGCTCAGCGACTCTTGCTCAAGATCGATACCCAGGGATATGAAGACCGGGTACTTGCAGGCGCGCACGAAATGTTCGGCAACGTGGTCGCGATCCAGGCGGAGCTTTCCCTGGTGCCACTCTATAGCGGTCAGCCGCTGTTCGACCAATTGCGGGCCACGATCCAGGCCCTTGGCTACGGGCTCTTCGCTGTTTTCCCCGGGTATGTCCACGAACGTACCGGACAGACGCTTCAACTGGACGGATTCTTCCTGCGCAGCGACCTGCTTCCGGCAAGACAGCAATGACAGCGCAAGCACTCTCACCTGGAAGAGCGCCGTCATACAACGACTATCCCGCCAGCCCGCGCAAAGGTACTTTGATGGGCGGAAAGCGTGCACTGGCCACTGATCAACCGACCGCCGCTCGTCCGCAAGTGAGCATAGTCACGATAGTCAGGAACGGTTCCAGAACGATTTCCCGCACAATCGACAGCGTACTGTCGCAGGACTTTCCAGGACTCGAGTACATCGTCGTCGACGGCGGTTCCGAGGATGGTACCGTCGAAATACTGCGCGCTCGCGAAGACAATATCGCCCTCTGGATCAGCGAGGCGGATCGTGGCATCAGCGATGCTTTCAACAAGGGCATCGCCCTGTCCCGCGGTGAAGTAATCGGTGTGCTCAACAGCGACGACTGGTACGAACCCGGAACCATCCATGCTGTCGTGGCAGAGATGCAACGGACCGATGCCGACATCGCCTGTGGCCCCCTTCAATACTGGGACGGTGACAGCAGGACCTTTCTTACCGACAGCGATCCGGCGAAACTCGAACAAGGCATGACCGTCGGTCATCCGACCGTGTTCGTGCGTAGCGATTGTTACCGCAGATTGGGCCTGTTTCGCCACGATTTCCGGCTGGCAATGGACTATGAATGGCTGTTGCGCGCAAAGTCGTCAGGGGCCCGCTTTGTCGTTGTGGACCGGTGCCTTGCCAACATGCGGGCCGGCGGTGTCGGCGACATGCGTTGGCGCAATTCGCAGAGAGAGGTAGCCAGGGCGCGTGCCCTGTATGTCGAAGGTGCCGACAACGCGTTCGCCTATCATGCGTTCGTCGCGCGTCGAATCGTCATGGGTAGCGTCCGGCGTCTGCTCGACACGGTCGGCCTGGGCGTGCTCCGGCGCTTCTACCACCGCCATCTCTCGCCCGTCAAAGTAGTTTCCACCCGCGATAACAACACGCGTTGACGGCGGATCGATCATGGCTGCAGAAGTGCTGGTGGTCATTGTGAATTACAACAGCGGGCCATTGTTGGTCCAGTCGGTAGATTCCATGAAGCACCAGTCCTTCGCCGATTACCGTCTTATTGTTGTCGACAACGCCAGCCAAGATGATTCGGTTGCCCTGATGCGCGCGCGCCATCCGGATGTCGAAGTCCTGCCTGCCGGAGCGAACCTGGGATTTGCAGCAGCCAATAATCTGGCAGTGCGAACTTTCCCTGGTTCGCGTTGGATTGCGTTGCTGAACCCCGATGCTTTTCCCGAATCCGCCTGGCTGCAATCGCTGGTCGAAGTGGCCAGGAACAATCCCGATGTGGGGGCGTTCGCCAGCCGGACGATCGATGCGCGGGACGCGGCATTGCTCGATGGAGCAGGAGACGCCTATCACATCAGTGGCCGCTACTGGCGGCGGGGATATCATTGTCAGGCAGCACATCGCCACCAGCAACGCGAGGAAATTTTCACCGCTTGCGCAGCCGCGGCGCTGTATTCGCGCTCTGCCTGGGAACAGGTTGGTGGACTCGATGAAGACTTTTTTTGCTATGGGGAAGATGTGGATCTGGGCTTCAGGCTGCAGCTTGCGGGCTACGGGTGTTTGTATGTGCCGACGGCAATCGCCCGGCACTACGGCTCGGCGGTGACCGTCGAGCACAGTGATTTTTCGACGTACTACGGCCAACGCAACCTTGTCTGGGTTTACGTCAAGAATATGCCGCCCATACTGCTATGGTTGCTTTTGCCCTATCACATCATCCTCAATCTTGCTGCCGTGCTGGGGTGTGCCATGCGCGGCCAGGCGGGCATAGCCTTGAAGGCAAAAGCCGACGCGCTGCGCGGCCTTGGTCACGCTTGGCGCAAGCGTTCCTCTATCCAGCGGATGCGCCAGGTATCCGCGGCAGGGATCTGGCGCTTGCTGGAGCATGGCTGGCCACGTCCACGATGCTAACGCGTCAAAAGGAACCTCAGTACGCTTGCGAGGTGCCAACGCAAATGGCGCAGGCTGCGATGACTTTCCCGCCGCGCGTCATGGACGATATTGACCGAAGGCACCAGATGAACTTCGTAGCCTCGCTTGCGCAGGCGCCTGCACAAGTCGACATCTTCGTAGTAAAGAAAAAAGCGATCGTCGAAGCCGTGCAGTTCTTCAAATACGGTCGCTCGAAACAACATGAACATGCCTGCGACCCAGTCTGGTGACAGCGTTTCCTGGCCCAACTTATAGTCCAGCACTGCGGCGATGCCAAACAATTTTCGGACAAGCGAGCCAATGGTCGGGAAACGGCGTGCGCTGTCTTCGACCTCTCCCGCTGGGTTGACTATTTTCGGCGCTACGACGCCGACGCGGGAATTGGCGAGATCGTCGACGAGTGCTGGAAACGGATCCATTTCGATCCGGATGTCGGGATTGAGAATGCAGAAATAGTCGCTCTCGCACTCGTTGAATGCGGCATTGTGATTGGCGCCAAAGCCATTGGGCAGATCATTCCTGAGAATCCTGACCGAAAAAGGAAAATCATCATCTCGAACGGTGAATGACTCCGGTATGTTGAGCGTCACGATGACGTTTATCCGCGAACCGCAATGCACGGCAAGATCGTGGAGCAGAGACGACACCATGGCGCCATGGCCATGGCTGACAATCGAGACGGTTACCAGACCGGTTTTTTCAGCGAATCGGGAGCGTTTTTGCATCGAACGGGATTTCGCAAAAGGTTCAGGAGATGTCTGCCAGTTAACGGCGAAACGTCCGGCCACGATTGAATTTCAGACAGAGGGACCCAGTTTGGCACAATGCAACCATGCCGTCTAAATGCACTCCGCCCGTATTCTCCAACCGAGCGGCCAGACGATGACCGCCATTCTGGTGACAGGGGCGACAGGGTTCATCGGTCAGCCGACCTGCAAGGCCCTGCTATCGGGCGGACATGCAGTAGCCGGTGCAACGCGTACCGTGCCCGTTCAAATGCATGCGCAGCCGGTTGTGGTCGGCGACATCGGTCCGGATGCCGACTGGAGCAAGGCGCTTGCAGGACGCGAGGTGGTCGTGCACCTCGCTGCGCATGTGCATGCCATGGGCGGGAAGGCGAGCGATTTTCATCGAGTCAATGTCGAGGGCAGCGAAAATCTTGCTCGTCAGGCCGCACGCGCCGGCGTCCAGCGATTTGTATTTATGAGTTCGGTCAAGGTCAGTGGGGATGTTTCCAGGGAGCGCGCGTCCACCGAGAGCGACCCCCCCCAACCCGCCGACGCTTACGGCGCATCCAAAGCGGAAGCCGAAATCCGCTTGAAGGCGCTCTGCGCCAACAGCGGCATGGAGCTTGTAATCCTGCGACCGCCGCTGGTCTACGGTTCCGGTGTCAAGGCAAATTTCCTCAACCTGATACGTGCGGTGGATGCAGGTGTGCCGTTTCCCTTGTCATCGATTGTCAACCTGCGCAGTCTCGTTTACGTCGGTAACCTGGTTGACGCGCTGGGAGCTTGCCTTCGCCCCGAAGCAGCCAATCGAACGTTTTTTGTCAGCGACGGTTACGATTTGTCGACCCCACGTCTCATCAGGGAGATCGCTGTCGCTCTGGGGAAGAGGCCCCTGCTTTTTCCTTTTCCTCCAGCTCTTCTTCATGTCGCTGGATTGCTCACTGGACGCAGCGAGCAGCTCGCGCGCCTGACTGGATCGCTGCAGGTGGATATTTCGTCGATCAAGGCCACACTCGGCTGGAACCCGCCGTTTTCGTTGCAGCAAGGGCTTGCCGCGACTGCATCGTGGTATAGGACGCGATCCAGCTGATCATCCAACTCTTCAGAGCAGCGGGAATTCGTCTGGGGTTCTTATATAATCGCCGCGATGGACCCCGGCGTTCCTGAATCCATGCTTGCTCCCCTTCTTGCCGGAATTGTCTCCACGGTCACCATACTGGTGCTGCTTAAAAATTTCGACCTTCCGCTGGACAAGCCCAACGAGCGCTCCCTGCATGCAGTTCCGGTGCCTCGTATAGGCGGCATCGCGATCGTCACAGGCATTATCGCGGCGGCATTGTGGTTGCATGCCAGTCCCGGCTTCCTGGCCGCCGTTGCTGCGCTGGCTATTGCGTCTTACTTCGACGACCGACATGCCTTACCGGCTTCCGTCAGACTTGCGATCCACCTGCTCGCCGCTGCACTGTTCTTGTGGCTGGCAAGCACATCTACCGGGACGACAATGACTATCGTTCTACTGCTCGCGATCGGCTGGATCACGAATCTTTATAACTTCATGGATGGTTCCGACGGGCTCGCGGGGGGTATGGCCGTCATCGGTTTCGGGACATACGGACTGGCGGCCTGGCTCGCCGGAAGCAGCGAGTTCGCGCTGCTGGCATGGTCAATTGCGGCTGCTTCGGCAGCCTTCCTTTTCTTCAATTTTCCTCCGGCGAAAATCTTCATGGGCGACGCCGGATCGATACCTTTGGGCTTTCTGGCTGGAGCATTGGGCGTTTCCGGCTGGCTGCAGAAACTCTGGCCGCTGTGGTTTCCCCTGGTCGTATTCGCACCTTTCATTGCCGATGCCAGTACAACCCTGGTTCGACGGCTGTTGCGCGGCGAGCGCGTGTGGCAGGCTCATCGTGAGCACTACTATCAGCGCCTTATTCTTTCCGGCTGGAGCCATCGCCGCGCTGCGTTGTACGAATATGCGCTCATGGTTCTCTGCGGGGTCGTGGCGCTTATTAGCCTGCGGCAGCCGCTGGTCGGGCAATTTATATTGCTGGCGGCTCTTGCGCTGACCATGGCCTTGGCGATGTGGGCCGTCGACAGGCGGTGGAGAAGATTCTCGGCGGAAGTGCATGGTTAGGGGCTCGCGGATCATCAATCCGCGTTCGGCGCTCGCTTTTCTCCATGACGTCGTTGTTGCTGGCCTGGCGTGGCTGGCCGCTTTCTGGTTTCGCTTCAACTTCGACATTCCGCCAGAGTACTTGTTGATAATGAGCACCACCGTCGGCTGGGTCGTGGCACTCGACGCTGTTTGTTTCTGGATGTTCGGGTTGTATCGAGGACTCTGGCGGTATGCCAGCATTCACGACCTGCGCCTCATCGTAGTTGCCGTCAGCGTCGCAGCGATCGCCTTTCCCGCGGTCGTCATTCTGATTCAGCCCGGCTTCGTCGTGCCGCGATCGGTTTACGTGCTCCATCCAATGCTGCTGTTATTCGCCATGGGGGGCAGCCGGCTTCTCTACCGGGCGTGGAAGGAACGTCATATAGGAAAGCTCGGCGCGATTCACGGCAAGCCAGTAGTGATCCTTGGCGCAGGAGACGCGGCAGTAGCCTTGCTCAAAGATCTGTCCGGCAGTGCGGAGTGGCGCGTCATCGGTCTGCTGGATGACGACCCGACCAAACAGAAGCGGCAGATACTCGGCGCTACGGTATTGGGCGTTATAACGGAGCTGCCTGCGCTTGTGCCGCGGTTTGACATTGAGCACGCAATTCTTGCCATGCCGGACGAGACCCATGACGTTCGCCGACGGGCGATTGGTGTCTGCCAGGGTGCCGGCATCGAGGTACTGACCGTGCCGTCGTTCGACGACCTGTTGAGCGGCAAAGTCACCGTTTCCCAGATTCGACATGTCGAACTGGACGACCTGCTCGGACGCGACCCGGTCAAACTCGATAGCGCCGGTCTGAAGGAACTCTTGACTGACAAGACCGTGATGGTTACCGGCGCGGGCGGTTCCATCGGTGCCGAATTGTGCCGGCAGATCGCGCGTTATCATCCCAGCCGTTTGGTGCTTTTCGAGTTGTCGGAGTTTGCGCTCTACCAGATCGAGCAGGAATTCCACGGCGCCTTGCCGCGCCTTGCACTGATCTGCATGGTCGGTGACGCCAAGAATCCACAGCGTGTCGCACAAGCCCTGGACAAATACCGGCCGCAAGTCGTTTTTCACGCCGCGGCATATAAGCATGTGCCCTTGATGGAACGGGAAAATGCCTGGGAAGCGGTACGCAACAACGTCTATGGAACGTACGTTGTGGCCTCCGAGGCCAAGCGCCACGGCGTTGAGAAGTTCGTTCTGATTTCCACCGACAAGGCTGTCAACCCCGCGAATGTGATGGGCGCGAGCAAGCGGCTCGCGGAAATGGTCTGCCAGGCTTTGCACGGGCCGCAGGGAACGCGATTCATCATGGTTCGTTTCGGCAACGTGCTCGGCAGTGCGGGCAGCGTGATTCCGAAATTCCGCGAGCAAATCGCCGCAGGCGGCCCGGTCACCGTGACGCACCCCGATATCACCCGTTTTTTCATGTCCATCCCGGAAGCAGCGCAACTTGTGCTGCAAGCGGGCGCCATGGGTCGCGGTGGCGAAATTTTCGTGCTCGACATGGGCGAGGCAGTGCGTATCGTCGATCTGGCCAAGGACATGATCCGCCTGTCCGGGTTTGCGGAGGAAGACGTAAAGATAGCGTTTACCGGATTGCGCCCCGGGGAGAAGCTCTATGAAGAAGTCCTTGCCGAGAGCGAGGAAGCCCTGACCACCCCGCATCCCAAGCTTCGAATTGCGCGTGCACGTGAGGTTCCCGATGGCTGGCTCGAGGCACTGACGGCGTGGTTGCAACAAGATTCGTCGCCGGAGGATGGCAAGGTCCGATCGGCTCTGGGGCAATGGGTGCCGGAGTACGACTCGCTTCGGCATGGCGTGGATCCAGTGATACGGCTCGGTCGCAAGGAAGAAATAGGACGATAGGCCCGGCAGGGATTTCCCATTTGTGATGCGTGCTGCGACGGCAGCGCCTGGATGACTTCTTTAAAAGGTACCAGTGTCAGTGAAAGTCGCTGTAATCATCGTTAACTACAACTCTGGTCCGCTTCTGCAAACTTGTCTGGACGGTCTCGCAAATCAAACGTATCGCGACGAATTCGAAGTGATCGTCGTTGACAACGGCTCCCAGGACCGCTCGATGGAATCCCTTGAAAGAGTTGCGAGCAATGTGCGCACTATCATGGCGGGCGAGAACCTGGGTTTCGCGCGCGCCAACAATCTCGCAGCGCGAGCGACCGATGCCGAATACCTCGCGTTACTCAATCCGGATGCCTGGCCCTCACCGGAATGGTTGGAGAAGTTGGTAGACGCAGCGCAGCGACATCCAAAGGCAGCCAGCTTTGGATCGACGCAGATTGATGCGTCGAACCAATCAGTGCTGGATGGGGCTGGTGATGCGTATCACGTGATGGGGTTGAGTTGGCGAGGCCAAATTGGAAGACCGGTCACCACACTGCCGCCCGAAGGGGAGACGTTCGCCGCCTGCGCGGCAGCGGCGCTCTATCGAAGAGCGGAGTTCATGGCGTTGGGAGGGTTTGACGAGCGATATTTTTGTTACATCGAAGATGTCGATCTTGGGTTCCGACTTCGCCTGGCGGGATACCGATGTATGCAGGTCGCTGATGCTGTTGTCCTGCATCATGGATCGAGCGTAGCAGGTCGTCGCAGCGCCTTTGTGGAGTACCACAGCACGCGCAACGCGATCTGGACATATATGAAGAACATGCCGCTTCCGCTGTTGCTGCCCGGAATACCTTTTCATGTTCTGCTGCGAATGGCATATCTTGTCCGGGCGATACATCGGGGGACGCACCGCGAATGCCTGCGTGCTTTACGAGATGCCGTTTGCGGGATTGGGGCAATACTGGCATCGCGCAATGCGCTGCGCGCAAGCCGTGTTGCTTCTCTCGGCGAGATCGCGCGGGCGCTTACGTGGTCACCAATGAAAGCCCTTAGTAGATCCTGCGACATCCGAATTATCCGAACCGGCTCAATCGCCCATCAACGGCCGCAGTGACTGAATAGTAACGGTCTTGAATCCTGTCAGCGTGCGAGCGGAGGGATCGAAGTAAAGCCGGGGGCCGCGCTGGCGCCCTTTTCGCGTGCCCGGGTATAATTTCTGATTCTTTGTCCATTCTTTATGAGCTTCATGCATTCAAGACAATTTTTCCTCGAAGTTGCGAAGGTTGCCCAGACTATCGACATAGACGCGATCGAACGGCTCACCGATGAACTCGTGGCCCTCCGCGAGCGCGGAGGACGGTTGTTTCTTCTCGGCGTCGGTGGAAGCGCTGGAAATTGCAGTCATGCCGTGAATGACTTCCGCAAGCTTTGCGGAATCGAGGCTTACACGCCGGTGGACAACGTTTCGGAACTCACTGCGCGAACGAATGATGAGGGCTGGGAAACCGTATTTTCGTCATGGCTCAAGATCAGCAAGGCCAGCTCGAAGGACGCGATTTTCGTGTTCTCGGTCGGCGGGGGAAATGCGGAAAAGAACGTCAGCGTCAACATCGTGGCGGGGCTCAAGGAGGCAAAGCAGCGAGGCCTGAAGGTTTTTGGGGTTGTTGGGCGCGACGGCGGCTATACCAAGCAAGTCGGCGACTGTGTCGTGGTCGTGCCCACAGTCGAGGCTTCCCGAGTTACGCCACACACCGAGGCTTTCCAGGCGGTCGTCTGGCACTGCCTGGTTTCCCATCCGGCCCTTCAGAGCATACCCACCAAATGGTGATGCGCCTACGTCGTGCGTAGGGCGGTTTTCCTGGATCGTGACGGCGTACTCAATGCACCGGTCATCAGGCAGGGCAAACCGTATCCGCCAGAATCGCTCGCCGCTCTGGAGATTCTGCCGGGCGTGCCGGAGGCGCTTGCGGACCTTCGTGCGGCCGGATATCTGAACATCGTCGTTACCAACCAGCCGGACGTCGCAACCGGCAAACAACGCATCGAGGTCGTCGAAGCCATGCATGATCGGCTTCTCAAGGAACTCCCGCTCGATGCAGTGAAAGTCTGCTATCACACCGATGAGCAGAAGTGCGACTGCCGCAAGCCGAAGCCCGGAATGCTGTTGCAGGCGGCCAAAGACTTTGGGATAGATCTTTCCCGCAGTTTCCTCGTGGGCGACCGCTGGCGCGACATAGCGGCCGGGCAGGCCGCCGGTTGCAGTTCCTTTTTCGTGAATTATGGGTACGACGAGAAGCAGCCAGAAAAACCCTATGTTCCGGTAAAATCCCTCTCTGAAGCTGCTGCCCTTGTTCTTATCGCCCCATTCGCGAGGTAGAGTCCAATGACCAACTCCAATGACCTGAAGGTCAAATTATTTGCCGACGGCGCCGACCTGACAGGAATTCGGGAAATGGCGGCCAATCCCATGATCAAGGGATTTACGACCAATCCGACCTTAATGCGAAAGGCGGGTGTAGCGGACTACAAGTCGTTTGCCTTGCAGGTTCTGGGAGTGGTAAGGGACCTTCCCATATCGTTCGAGGTTTTCGACGACGACTTCACCGAGATGGAGAAGCAGGCACTGGAGATTGCGTCGTGGGGGAAGAACGTCAACGTCAAGATCCCGGTCACCAATACCAGGGGCGAATTTTGTGGTCCGCTGGCGGAGCGATTGTCGCGTGGCGGCGTTCAATTGAATGTAACGGCGGTAATGACTGTGGACCAGGTCAAACGTGTGGCAGATCGTCTTTCTCCCGATACCCCAGCGATCGTTTCGGTGTTCGCGGGCCGTATTGCAGATACCGGTCGCGATCCGGTACCGATCATGGCCGAATCAGTGAAAGTACTGAAATCCAGGCCGAAGGCCGAGTTGATCTGGGCAAGCCCGCGTGAATTGCTCAACATTTTCCAGGCCGATGCAATTGGTTGCCATATCATTACTGCCACCAACGACATCTTGAAGAAACTGTCGCTCGTAGGCAAAGACCTCGACCGTTATTCTCTCGAGACTGTCGAGATGTTCTACAAGGATGCCAAGGCGGCTGGCTATCGCATCGACGCCCGCGCCGTAGCCTGAGCAACACTGCCTTTCAATTCCCCAACGATACCTTTACGGCGATATGATGAAGTTCAAGAACATTCTCGTTACTGGGGGTGCCGGCTACGTCGGCAGCCTTCTCACGCCGCAGTTGCTGGAACTCGGCTACAAGGTCACCGTCTACGACATCATGTACTTCGGCGACCAGTTTCTGCCCAAGAGCAACCCCAATCTCAAGATCGTCAGCGGGGACATTCGCGACACCGGCAAGCTCGCAGCCGCACTCAAGGGCATTGATGCCGTCATCTCGCTGGCCTGCATCTCGAATGATGCGAGTTTCGAGCTCGACGAAAAGCTTTCCACTTCGATAAACCTCGATGCCTTCGAGCCGATGGTCGTGGCCGCGAAAAAAGCCGGCGTCAAGCGGTTCATCTACGCGTCGTCCAGTTCCGTGTATGGCGTTTCAGAATCGCCGGATGTCACGGAGGAGCACCCTCTGATTCCCTTGACCCTTTACAACAAGTACAAGGGCATGTGCGAGCCGCTCCTGTTCAAACACCAATCCAGCGATTTCGTTTGCGTCACGATCCGGCCTGCCACTTTGTGCGGTTACGCTCCGCGGCAGCGCCTCGACCTTTCGGTCAACATCCTGACCAACCACGCGATCAACAATAAAAAAATCACCGTGTTCGGCGGCTCCCAGAAGCGCCCGAACCTGCACATCCAGGACATGTCAGACCTGTACGAACTTCTGCTGACTGTGCCCGACGAGAAGATCGCCGGGGAGATTTTCAACGCCGGATTTCAGAACATGTCGATCATGGACATCGCGCAGGTAGTCAAGCGCGTGGTGCGCGAGGAGTTTCCGGAAAAGGGAGAGATCCCCATCGTTACGACACCCACGGACGATATCCGGTCCTACCACGTCAACTCGGACAAGATCCAGCGTGTGCTTGGATTCCGCGCGAAGCGCACGGTGGAGGACGCTGTTCGGGACCTGTGTAGCGCCTTCAAGTCCGGCAAGCTCCCGGACAGCCTCGACGACACCTTCTATTTCAATGTCCGCCGCCTGAAACAGCTGAAGGCAGCATGACCACCCGTCCTGTCGCAATAGTAACCGGCGGCGCCGGGTTTATCGGCAGCCACACGGTGGATGTGCTCGTCGAGCACGGCTTTTCCGTGCGGGCGATCGACAACCTGATCGGCGGCCGTGAAGAGAACCTTGCGCAACACCGCAACAATCCGGACGTCGTCCTCGACAAGCGCGACGTCCGCAGCTATGCGCCCGACGATGCCTTGTTCCAGGGCGCGCGTTTCGTGTTTCACTTCGCAGGCATCGGCGACATCGTGCCTTCGATCGAACGTCCGCTGGAATACATGTCGGCGAACGTACTGGGTACCGCCCACATGCTGGAATGCGCCCGTCACGCCCGCGTCGAGAAGTTCGTCTACGCGGCATCGTCGTCCTGCTATGGCCTGGCGCAAGTCCCCACCCGCGAGGATCACCCGATCGATGCGCGCTATCCCTACGCCTTGTCAAAGTACCAGGGGGAGCAGGCGGTATTCCACTGGCACCACGTCTACAAGCTGCCGGTCAACTCGATCCGGATTTTCAACGCTTACGGCACGCGATCGCGGACTTCCGGCGCTTACGGCGCGGTGTTCGGTGTGTTCCTGCGTCAGAAGCTCGCGGGCAAGCCGTTTACCGTAGTCGGCGATGGCACGCAGAAGCGCGACTTCCTCTACGTGACTGACGTCGCCCGGGCCTTCCTCGCGGCGGCGCAGACGCCGCGAGTCGGCAACGCCTACAATCTTGGTGCGGGCAAACCGCAATCGGTCAACCGTCTGGTGGAATTACTGGGCGGGGAGAAGGTCTACATCCCGAAACGCCCCGGTGAACCCGACTGCACGTGGGCCGATATCAACCGCATCACCGGCGAACTCGACTGGCGTCCGCAGGTCAGCTTCGAGGAAGGGGTTGGGAAGATCGTCGCCAGCATCGACTACTGGCGCAATGCGCCATTGTGGGACCCGGAATCGATCGCCAAGGCGACCAAGACGTGGTTCCAATATTTATCGCCCCAAGGACGTGCCTGATGGACGCCGCCAGCAATCACCTCTTTTCCCATAAAATCAAATCGGCCCAGGAAATCCGCGAGGCAATAGGAGCACGTCCGCGCGGAAAAAAAGTGATCATGTGCCATGGCACCTTCGATGTGGTGCATCCGGGACACATCCGGCACCTGCTGTACGCCAAGACCAAGGCCGCCATCCTGATCGCAAGCCTTACGTCGGACGAGCACATCAAAAAAGGCAACATGAGGCCGTACGTGCCCGAAGAGCTCCGGGCGGTCAATCTTGCGGCGCTGGAGATGGTGGACTACGTAGTCATCGACCGCGATCCGACGCCCCTCAAGAACCTCGCGTGCATCCAGCCCGATTACTTTGCCAAGGGCTACGAGTACACCGCCGGCACGATACATCCGAAGACCCGGGAGGAGATCGATATCCTCGAATCCTACGGTGGCGAGATCATCTTCACTCCGGGGGACATCGTGTATTCGTCCACGGCCCTGATCGAGCTCGCACCGCCGTCAATATCAGTCGAGAAGCTGATGGTGTTGATGGAAGCCGAGGGAGTCTCGTTCAAGGATCTGCGCGATGCGCTTGCGATGCTCAATGGCCAGCGTGCTCATGTCGTCGGCGACACCATCGTCGACAGCTACACGTATTGCAGCATGATCGGCGGCATGACCAAGACGCCGACCATGAGCGTGCGCTATGAAAAGAAAGTGGATTTTTCCGGCGGCGCCGCCGTGGTGGCCAAGCATTTGCGCGCGGCGGGGGCCGACGTTACTTTCTCCACCGTGCTCGGCAACGACGCTCTCAAGACCTTCGTGCTCGACGACCTGAAGACGCATGGTGTGCACTGCCTGCCGATCATCGACGAAACGCGTCCAACCACCAACAAGAACGCGATCGTCGCCGAGAGCTACAGGTTGCTCAAAGTGGATACCCTCGACAACCGCTCGATTTCCGACAAGATCGTCGAGCAACTGAAGCGCCAGATTGCCGACACGGCTTCGGAGGCGGTGGTGTTCAGCGACTTCCGCCACGGCATGTTTAACCGCAGCACCATCCCGCAGCTAACGTCCGCGATCCAGGCTGGCGTGTTCCGTGTCGCCGACAGTCAGGTTGCGAGCCGCTGGGGGAACATCCTCGAATTCCAGGAATTCGACCTCATCACGCCCAACGAACGCGAAGCGCGTTTCGCACTCGGCGACCAGGATTCGGTGGTGCGGCCGCTCGCGCTCGAGCTGCACAGGCGCTCCCGATGTAAGACGCTGATCCTCAAGCTTGGTGATCGCGGCGTCATCACTTACCGTTCCAATTCGGCGGTTGATTACCGCGCATTTTTCAGCATCGAGACGTTCGCCGACAAGGTCGTAGACGCGGTCGGCGCGGGCGATGCCCTGCTCGCCTACGCGACGCTCGCCATGGTCGCGACGAAAAACGACGTCATCGCGTCCATCCTCGGCAACATGGCTGCGGGCATCGCATGCGAGCATGAAGGCAATATGCCGGTTACGCCCGATCAGTTGCGAAAGAAGATCGAAGCGGTCGAGAAACACGCGCGTTACCAGTGACCGGTCGCGCGATGCGGGTGATCGTTGTCGGGCTGGGAGTTCAGGGTAAGAAACGGCTTGCCGTCGCCGGAAACGAGGCCATCGCGACCGTCGATCCGGTCAATCCAGACGCAAAGTACAAGAGCGTCGAGGACGTTCCGCTCGGCAGCTACGACGCGGCGCTGCTATGCATCCCCGACGAGCCCAAGATCAAGGTCATCAGCTACCTGCTGTCCAACCGCAAGCACGTACTGGTCGAGAAGCCACTCTTTGCCGACGAACCTTCCCGGTTGCTCAAGCTGAAGCAACTGGCCGAGGCAAACCGCACGGTCTGTTACACCGCCTACAATCACCGCTTCGAGCCGCATTTCGTGCGCATGAAGGAGTTGGTGGCGTCGGGACGTCTGGGCCGCATTTACAGCGCGCGAATGTTTTACGGCAACGGCACTGCGCGCCTGGTGCGCGATTCCGCCTGGAGAGATCAGGGTGCGGGCGTGCTGCCGGATCTCGGCTCGCATCTGCTCGATACGGCGCTGTTCTGGTTCGGCCGGACGACGGCACGGTTCCAGGTATTTTCGGCTAGCCGGTTCGAGAACCGCGCGCCCGATCACGTCGCCTGCGGCGCAAACGGCTCGCCCGTGCTGCAGATGGAAATGACGCTGCTCTCCTGGCGCAACCACTTCTACGCAGACGTGTTCGCCGAAAAGGGCAGCGCGCACATCCAATCGCTATGCAAATGGGGCCCGAGCACGTTCACCGTGCGTGACAGGAAGCTTCCGAGCGGCCGGCCCGACGAGGAATCCGTTACGCTCGTGCAACCCGACCCCACCTGGGAGATCGAATACCGCCACTTCAAGGAGCTGTGCGACAAGGGCGGAAACAATATCGACAACGACATTTGGATCAACGAAATGCTTGCCGGTTTATCCGCGTCGGTCGCGCCAGGCAAGAAAAATGAGCCGGCCGCTTGATGCTGACACATCACTGTCCTGAACCAAGGCAACCCGCGCGGGTAGTGGTACTGGGCGCGCGCGGATTTATCGCGGGCGCCGTGCTTCGGCGGCTCACTCTCGATGGTACTGCCACGCTTGCGCTCGGCAGTTCGGCGCTCGACCTGCTTGCGCCGGATGCGGCGGAGCGCCTCGCCACGGCGCTCAGGACTGACGATGCCCTCGTCTTTGCCTCGGCAAAGGCGCCGTGCAAGGATCTCGCGATGCTGCGCGAGAACCTCGTCATGGCCGAGGCGGTCTGCACAGCGTTGCGCAAGCGCGCGGTCTCGCACGTCATCTATATCAGTTCTGATGCAGTTTACGAGGATTCACGCGAGCCGATCACCGAGGCAACGAGCGCTGCACCGTCGTCGCTCCATGGGGCAATGCACCTGACGCGGGAGATCGCGCTGCGCGAAGCGTTTAGTGGACCGCTCGCGCTGGTGCGCCCCACACTGGTGTATGGTCTCGACGACCCGCACAATGGCTACGGCCCCAACCGCTTTCGGCGGCTTGCCGCTGCGGGGAAGGACATTGTGCTTTTCGGCGAGGGCGAAGAGCGCCGTGACCACGTGAATGTCGAGGATGTCGCTGAACTCGTGCGGCTGATCGCGCGACATCGCAGCGCGGGCGTCGCCAACGCGGTTTCCGGAGAGGTGGTGTCTTTCCGCGAACTGGCGGAGTTCGCGGCTGCGGAATTCACGCCGCGTGTAGCCGTGCGCGGCAGCCCCCGCACCGGACCGATGCCTCATGGCGGCTATCGCCCCTTCGACAACCACGCGATGCTCGATGCATTTCCGGGCTTTCGCTTCCAGCGTTGGCGGGAAGGGCTCGCGAAGGTCCACGCGCGCCATTCCGCATCGGCGAAATCCTGATGCAACCGGTGATAGGCTTCGCCGGCATGACGCACCTGGGGCTGGTCTCGGGCATTTGCGCCGCGGAGAAGGGCTTCAAGGTGATCGGCTTCGATCCCG
>Ga0105242_10001660_pt1 | contig 17596 bp, 15 predicted proteins | sample KBSM24metaG_FD_81521 | JGI IMG/M metagenome (GOLD analysis project Ga0105242, IMG submission 81521) | Miscanthus rhizosphere microbial communities from Kellogg Biological Station, Michigan, USA - KBS M2-4 metaG | ecosystem: Host-associated > Plants > Roots > Rhizosphere > Soil | place... | reverse complement strand
CTTTTCCAATTCGTGTTGGTCGCTTCTGCTGGTGGTCAGCTACCTGTGGGGCGGGTGTATATCCTGCTCGCAGTTCTTCATGTGGCCTGGCTCCAAAGGGCACTGCTGCGAGACTCGGCGGTGCAAGAACCCGCCTGCGAAGCCGGCCAAAACGGCGCCGCAGGACTGCCAGACCATGCCGCTAGAGCGATCCGCGGCGGCGCACTCTCATTCCAATCTGGCGACGCCACTGTGGACTATCGAAGTTTCGACGGTCCCGGCCGCCGACATTATCCATCTCGCACGCAGCCAGGCGAAGGCTGCCATCGAGTTTGATCCGATAGCGGGATCGCCTCCCGACATCCCTGTCATCGACGCAGCTCTGCTGATCTAGCTCTCTCCTTTTTCTCCACAAACAATTTTTGGCCGTAGTGTTTGGTGCGGAAGGAGAGTCCGTGATCGATCGTCTGATCGAGCTGTCACTTCGAAATCGTTTTTTGGTTATTGCGTTCTATTTGGGTATCGCGGGTTGGGGATATTGGGCGTTGACCCAAAGCCCGGTGGATGCGATTCCAGATCTGAGCGATAACCAGGTCATTGTCTTTACGGATTGGACGGGCCGGAGTCCGCAAGAAGTCGAAGACCAAGTCACGTACCCGCTGACGACCAGTCTGCAGGGTCTGCCGGGTGTGCGAGTGGTGCGATCAAGCTCGGCGTTTGGCTTCTCGATGATATTCGTTATCTTCGAGGACAACGTCGATCTCTACTTCGCGCGTACTCGCGTGCTGGAGCGCCTGAATCTGGTGAGCAAACAGATGCCGCCGGGCGTGGTTCCCACGCTGGGTCCGGATGCAACGGGTGTGGGACACGTCTTCTGGTACACGGTGGAGGGCGGGGGGCGCGACTTGCGCGAGCTTCGCACGCTGCAAGATTGGTTCATTCGGTATCAGCTCAATTCCGTACCAGGGGTGGCGGAAGTGGCGAGTGTCGGCGGAGAGGTGCAGCAATACCAGATCGATGTCGATCCGAACCGCCTGCGTACGTACGGTCTGCCTTTGAGCCGACTGGTGGATGCGGTGATGCGCAGCAATCAGAATGTTGGCGGCAATGTTTTGGAGTCGAACGGATCGTGGTCCATTGTGCGAGGGCTCGGACTGATTCAATCGGTTGCGGATATTCAAAACATTGTGGTGGGCGCGAAGGGGGGCGTGCCGGTATATGTTCGTGACCTGGCGAATGTGAGTATCGGCAATGCGTTTCGGGTTGCAGCGTTGGTAAAAGGCGGGCGCGAGGCGGTGGGAGGCGTGGTGGTGGCGCGTTCCGGGGTGAATCCGCGGGAGCTTATCGATCGCGTGAAGGCCAAGATCAAAGATTTGGAAGCGGGGCTTCCTGCTGGGGTCAAAATCGTTCCGTTTTATGACCGATCGGGACTGATTGACAACACCATCGACACATTGCGGCGGACGCTGATCGAGGAGATCCTGCTGGTTACTCTGGCGCACATCATTTTCCTTGCGCACTTCCGCAGCATTCTGATCGTGACGCTGCCGCTGCCGCTGGCGGTGCTGAGTTCATTTCTGATTCTGTACTACTTGAATGTCACGTCGAACATCATGTCGCTGGCGGGGATCGCTATCGCCATCGGCGTGTTGGTGGACGCGGGGATTGTGGTTACGGAAAACGCCTTCCGGCACCTGGAGCAAGCAGGCGTTGATCCACGCGACCGGCGTGCCGTATGGCAAACGGTGCTTGCGTCGACGAAGCTAGTGGGCCGTCCCATCTTCTTTTCGATGGCGATTATTCTGCTGGCGTTCATACCAGTGTTCGCGCTGACAGGCCAGGAAGGCAAGCTATTTCGGCCGCTGGCTTTCGCCAAGACCGCGGCGATGGCGTGTGCAACGGTGATCTCCGTATCGCTAGTCCCTGTACTGTGCACGCTCTTGGTGCGGGGCAAAGTGCATCGCGAGCAGGATAACCCGGTGATGCGGGCTCTGCAGTGGATCTACCGGCCGGTATTGCGAGGGGCGCTGCGGCATCGGGCGATCACGCTGGGGATTGCATTGGTTCTCTTTTCTGGAGCGGTGTTTCTGAGCACGCGAATCGGCAGCGAGTTCATGCCGCCCTTGAATGAAGGCGATTTGATGTTTATGCCGATTGCCGATCCCAGTATCTCGCTGGGTGAAAACACGCAAATCGCGGTGCGTCAGGACCAAATCATCGAGAAGTTCCCGGAAGTCGCGGGGGTAGTGGCCAAAGTTGCGCGCGCCGATAGCGCGACCGATCCGGCGGCATTGAACATGACGGAAACCATCGTGCATCTCAAGCCGCGCGAGCAGTGGCGGCCGGGGATGACGATCGAGAAATTGAAATCCGAAATGGACCGCGCAGTGGCGATTCCGGGAGTGGCGAATATTTGGACCATGCCCATCATCAACCGGATCGATATGCTGAGCACGGGGATCCGATCGGAATTGGGAGTCAAGATCTTCGGGGCCGATCTGAAGGTTCTAGAGCAAAAAGCCCGTGAGATTGCGGAAGTGCTACGGGGCGTTTCGGGGGCGCGTGACGTATATGCAGAACAGGTGACGGGCGCGCTCTACACCGACATTCAGATCGATCGCCAAGCGGCGGCTCGTTACGGCATCAGCGTAGGTGACATTCAGGACGTTGTTGAAACCGCCATTGGCGAGAGGAACCTGACGACGACAATCGAAGGACGGAGGCGCTTTCCGGTGCGAGTGCGTTATGCGCCGCAGTACCGGAAGGATGTGCATGGACTGAACGATATTCTGGTGGCCGCTCCGGATGGAGGTCAAGTTCCGCTCGGGCGCTTGGCATCGGTCAAACCCGCGAGCGGGCCCGCCATGATCAACAGCGAGAACGGGCTGCTGGTTGTGTCGGTTCTGCTCAACGTACGAGGTCGTGACATCGGAGGCTTCGTGGATGAAGCCAAACCGAATATCCTTCAACGGGTCAGCCTGCCAGCGGGTTACTACTTGGGCTGGAGCGGCCAGTATGAAAACAAGGAGCACGCGCGCAAGCGCCTGCTGGTGGTGTTCCCGATTGTTCTGGGCGTGATCTATATCCTGTTGTTTCTGACCTACCGCTCCTTCCTGGAGGCTGCCCATGTGCTGATGGCCGTTCCCTTTGCGCTCACCGGAGGGGTCTATCTGCTCTATTTTTTGGGCTACAACTTCAGCGTCGCGGTGTGGATCGGGTTCATCGCACTATTCGGTACGGCGGTGCAGACGGGAATGGTGATGGTGATTTACCTCGAAGAGGCGGTGGCGAGGAGGCAAAACGAACGAGGCTCCGAATTTAATCTGAGCGATCTTCGGGGAGCCGTGATGGATGGAGCGCTGCTGCGGCTTCGCCCGAAAGTGATGACTGTTTCGACGATCGTCGCCGGGTTACTGCCCATCATGTGGAGCCAGAGGGTGGGTGCGGAAGTGATCAAACCGTTGGCCACGCCCGTGCTGGGCGGAATGGTGAGTTCGCTCATTCATGTGTTGATTGTGACTCCAGTTATTTTCTTATGGCTGCGAGAAAGAGAACTTCGGAAAACTTTAAACCAAGGAGATGAAAGATGAATATCGGCATTGGCAGACTCATTGTAGCGGCGGTTGTTTTGAGTGCCTGCAACAGCAACGCTCCGGCGACTAAGGAGATTGAATCGCACACAGCGGGAGACATGGTGATCACGCTCTCGAATGAAAAAGGAGAGCTCGCGCAGGGTCAAAACACTTTTGTTATCGCGTTCCGGTCGGCCAGTACGAATCAACCTGTGGATGCGGGAACGATCATGCTGAGCGCATCGATGGCGATGCCAGGGATGGCTCCGATGGTGGCGCCTATCGAGATCGCACCGGCCGGCAAACCTGGGCAATACGTTGTCAAGGCCGATTTCGGGATGAGTGGGTCGTTTGGGGTCGATGTGCGATGGGATGGCCCTGGCAGCCGGGGAAGCACTTCGTTCCACAGCAGTGTGCGGTGACGGCGATGAAGAGAACTTGGTTGGTTTTGGCCGCCGCGATTCCGTTATGGGGACAACGGGCCAGCGAAGGCATCCTCGATCTGGTTCATGGGCGCACTGTGGATGATCTGGTTTCCATCGCATCGCAGCGGAACGGGGATATTCTGGCAGCCCAGCAACAGGTGGAGGCGGCGCGGGGGGGCCTGACCCAGGCGCGGTTGCGCGCCAATCCTTCGGCGGAGTTAAGCGGATCGAAGGAGGTGGGAGGCCCGCAGAACACTTTGCTGTTAGGAGGGTCACTTCCATTGGAGTTGTACCATCGGCGGGAGCGGCGCATGGAAGTGGCGGCCGGTGGAATCCGAACGGCGGATTTCGAGCGGATGGAGCGCGAACGACAAGTCCGCGGGGAGGTGGAAGCCAAGTTTGGCGAGGTGCTGGCTGCGTTACGGAATTTGCGGGTCATTGAAGATCTGCTCAAACTGAATCAGGACGCGCTGGGGCTGACTCAGGCGCGGGCGGATCAGGGCGCGGCGCCACCGTTGGACGCAAATCTGTTACGGGTAGAGGTAAACCGGATCGACTCGCGGCGCGTGGATTTCGAGGCAACTTTGGGAGTGAGTGTGCTCGAGTTGAAGAGTCTGATCGGCATGAAAGCGGAGGAGCAGTTGCAATTACGCGGCGTTCTGGAGCCACAGCTGCTCGAACTGACTCAGGATGCGGCTATTCAAAGGGCTCTGGCTGCGCGGCCGGACCTGCTGGCGGCGCGAGCGGAGGAGGAAGTCGCGAGCGCTAAGTTGAAGCAGGCCCAAACGGAGGGCAGGGCGGACGCGAGTATTTCGGCGAACTATCAGCGCATGGATTCCAGCTTTGACTTGAACGGCTTGAATTCGGCGGGACAACTGCGGCCGATCCAGGGGGTGTTTCATTCGATTGGAGCGGGCGTTTCGGTCACGCTACCTGTGAGAAATCGCAATGAGGGCGCGATCCAGATTGCGGTGGCCCGGATGGAGGAGGCCCGGAGGCGTCGCGAGTATCTGGAACTGATTGTGACGCGTGAAGTTCTAGCGGCATTTCTGGTGCAGGGAAAAGCCAAAGAGAGCCTGGATATCTACAGCCGCGGCGTGCGGGATCAGGCGAGCCAGAACCTGGACGTGATCCGAAAAACTTACGAACTGGGACGCACGCAATTGCTGGATGTTATCGCGGAGCAACGGCGCTTCATCGAAATTGAGACCGGCTATACGGAAGCTTTGAACCGTTCCTACCAGGCTTCTGTCCGCGTGAGAACGGCGGCCGTGTTGGGCGTTGGGGGGAAATGATGCATCCCACAGACAAGTCTGGAAGGACGGCGCGGCGCTGGCTATGGCTGGCGGGTTTGGCGATTCTGATCGTGGGCGTTGGGGCCGGTGGATGGCTGGCGCAACGCGGCATGCTATTTTCGTCGCCACAATCGCAGCGAACTGTCGCGAGTCCTGTGCCTGCTGGGGCGCCAAGCAGGGGGGAAGAAGCGGCGCCGACGAGGCCCCAGGAGATTGAAGTTACTGTGCCGGTGGAGTCTATGGATCGCCTGCATCTTCAGTTTGCGAAGGTGACTGGCGGCACGATGAGCACCGAGATTCGAGTTCCAGGAACGGTTCAACCCAACGCGTATCGCGAGGTGCATGTGACGCCCATCGCGGGAGGCGTGGTGACGCAGGTTTCCGTCGAACTCGGGCAAAGCGTCAAGCGCGGGCAACCGATTGCGCAGGTGTTGAGCAGGGATCTATCGGAAGCGCAGACCGCATTCGTGGGGTTCGAAGCTGAGCTCGAAGTGGAACACAAGAAGTTGGAACGCACGCAGGAACTAGTGCGAATCGGTGCGGCCAGCCGCGAGGAACTGGAAAGAGTTGAAGCCGACCATCGTGTTCACGCAGCACACGTGCAGGAAGCCCGGCAGAAATTGATTCTTTTAGGAATGGAGGAAGCGCAGATCGAGTTGTTGAATACCGGACAAACTCCGAGCGCGTACATTTCTGTGCCATCGCCTATCGATGGAATTGTGACGGCGCGCAGCGTAAATTTGGGACAAGTGGTGGGAGTGGGGCAGGACTTGTTGACAGTGACTGATCTTTCCTCCGTGTGGATTGAGGGCAATGTACTGGAGGATGACTTCAGCGTGGTTCGCGCGGGGAGCGGCGCGGCCATCACGACGCCGGCTTATCCGGGGCGAACTTACCGAGGAGTGGTGGATTACATCGAGCCGCGAGTAGATCCGCAGACGCGAACGGCAAAGGTGAGAGTGACCATGCAGAATCCGGGACTGGCTTTACGGATGGGTATGTATGTGGATCTCACGTTCAAAGATGTACAGGCAGGGGAGGTGGCCATCGTGCCTAAAGCGGCGATCCAGGCGGTGGCGTCTGGAAGCGTGGTTTATCTTCCGGTGGAAGTGAAAGAGGGACGGTTTCTGCAACGAGCGGTGAGGATCGGCGGGGAGACCGGAGGGGGGTTCCGTGTATTGGAGGGACTGATGCTGGGAGACACTGTAGTTACTGAAGGTAGTGTCTTGCTGCGCGCGGAATCGCTCCGGCAACATCCGCAATGAGATCGCTTACCGTTGACGGCGCATTTTACCGCCCGATAAGGAGCATTATCGGAAGTCATCCTGGGTGTTCGCCATCGCGCTGATGTCGCGGCTGGTCGTCCTACGGCGACTAATTTTTCGGTCGTACCACGACACACCGGCGTCGCCAATTCGCGCTCTAATTGGGTGAAATGTCTGTAACCCATCGGTGAGTGTCTCGCATTTTTGTGCACCACCACACCGTCGATATGGATCGAAGCATGGGTTGCGGGAACGTTTGTCGAGGCGGCAAAAAAACAGGTGCGCTTGGTCTTCCGCCAGCAGGTACTATGCAGAGAGTAGGAACACCGCTAGGTAGTTCATCAGATCCGTAAATTTGCCCATCTACACCTTTATCAGAGCTTTACAACTGCGTAGGGCCGCCGTCATCTGCCCGAGGTACTAGAACACCCTTGCAGGATTGTGAGAAGTGGCAGGACCTCAATGCCATTACGCCGAGGCTAACAAACAGGCTTGTAGGACTATGGGAACACCTTCTTTCCCCATATAAGCTCCGATGGGAGGCTAATGAATGAAACAGCGAATGAGTCTTGCGGGGCTCCGAAGCGATCGCCGCGGTACCAGTCTGATTGAAATGGCCATCATGATTCCGGTCCTACTCCTGATGTGCTGCGGAACGATGGATTTTGCCCGTATTATGTACGCGGGAATCGCGATCGCAAATTCGGCGCGTGCTGGCGTGCAATTTGGAGCGCTCGGTCCCGGCAATTCCGGGGACACCGCCGGTATGGTTCAGGCCACGTTGAATGACGCCGCGGACTTGGGCGTTTCCAACGTGACGGCCACGGCCCGTAATTTCTGCGCCTGCACCACGGGAAGCGGCGAGATACCATGCTCCAGCAATTGCAGCGGGATCACACCCAGCGGATATGTGTCCGTCACCGCAAGCTACACGTTCAATCCTCTCGTGCCGTACCCGGGAATTCCGCAAGCGGTGGTGGTAGGACGAACAGCCAAGATGCGGGTCCAATGATGAGGATTCCCAGCATGCCAAGGAAACAAACCCAACGCGGCGCAGCGCTGGTTGAGTTCGCCCTCTCCTTTCTTCTCTTCTTCATGGTCGTGTACGCCATCATGGAGTTCGGCCGGGTGGTCGCCTGCTACAACATCCTGGCGGGAGCGACGCGCGAAGGCGCCCGCTACGCCACCGTGCATGGCAGCGCCAGCGGCGCCGTCGCTACTGCTTCGGACATCCAGAGCGTTGTACGCCAGTGGTCAATCGGGTTGGACTCCAACTCCGTGGTGGTAACGACCACCTGGACGCCAGGAAACAATCCGGGGAATCAAGTGAAGGTGCGGGCCGAGTATACGGTTGCCCCCTTCACTGGGCTGATTCTCGCGAGCGGCATCCCGTTGGGGAGCAACTCGGTCATGGTGATTTCTCAGTAATGAACGGAGACCTCAAGATGAAAACTACACTTCGGAACAACCCACGGAATAGAAATGGAGAGCGGGGAGTCATTATGATTCTCGCAGCAGTCACGATGGTCGTCTTGGTGGCGTTCATGGGACTGGCTCTGGATGCGTCGTATATGTATTTTCACAAGCGTGCGATGCAGACGGCTGCCGATGCAGGAGCGTACGCCGGTGCGCTTGAAAAACTGCGGGGTACCGTCGATGTCACCGCAGCATCGAAAAAAGACACAGCCATCAACGGCTTTGCCGATGGCTCCGACGCCGTCACAGTCACCGTCAATTCTCCTCCGCTGAGCGGATCTAAAACCGGCGACCCGAACTTCGTAGAAGTAGTGGTTTCGCACCCGCAGCCGACCTGGTTCATGCAAATGCTCAATTACAATTCGATCACGGTGCAGGCTCGCGCCGTGGCCGGCGTCGGCGCCACCAGCAATGGCTGCGTCTTTGCGTTGAATCAGGACGCCAGCAACGCAAATAACGGCTTCTTTGCGAACGGGTCGACCAACTCGACCTTTGCCTGCGGCGTGTATTCGAACGCGAACTTCCGAGCTACGGGAGGGGCTTGTGTGGTTGCGCCCAGCCTGAGCTACACCGGAGAATATAGCAACCAGAATGGCGGTAGCGACTGCGGTCCCGGGGGCATAGCGCAAGGCGTCCCCGTCGTAGACCCTCTGTTGAACAAGTTTGCCATCCCAGCCTACGGTTCGTGCACGGCGAATAATTTCAAGGTCACGAACGGTACCACGGTGACAATCTCCCCGGGCACATACTGTGGAGGCATCGCGATCGCCGGCTCCGTGCAAAATGTAGTGTTCAGCGCCGGTCAGTACGTTTTGGTGGGAGGCGGCCTCAGTGTAAATGGAGCCGCGAATATTTCCGGGAGCGGGGTGACGTTCTTTAGCACCTATCCGGGATCCCAGACGAATCAGTACGGCGCGGTCAGCATCACTGGAACCGGCGCCGTCAATCTTTCGGCACCTACCGCTGGGATCTACAAAGGGCTGCTCATGTACCAGGATCCGAGTGTCCCCTGGAGCGCCAGCAATGGCAGCATCATCGCCGGGGCCAATTCCGTCTATGACGGGATTCTCTATTTTCCGACGACGGATTTGCAATACAGCGGAGCCAGCAGTTCCAACGTGAATGGGACCGACGGCTACACGATGCTCATTGGGTACGACGTCAAAATCAATGGATCCGCGAAGGTCAATGCCGATTTCAGTACCATCGGCGGCAATCCGCTGCAAGATGCCGTGTTCGCAGAATAAGACGCAAGAGTAGAAGATGGCCTCAACGGATTGGGTTGGATTGTTATGGTGCACTTCCTTTCAGTCGTGAGCAATTTTCTGCTTCAGAAAGCGATCCGGCCCCAGCGAATTTGCTGACGTGGAGTTGGGAACCACTAACATTATCGGAAGTCATCTCGGCCGCAATCTTCGTTCGATATGCGGTGACCAGAGCGGTCGGCGTGCTACTTAGCTGTATCGACAAGAATGAAGGTTTTGCTTTTGTCTTCGCCAGCCTCGTCGGACCACTCGACAGTCGTGCTGTTCTTTTCGTCACCCTTGTCACGAAAAGCCATTCGCCTGCGCGTTTTCGTGTTGATGGTTGACCCGGGAGCTTCGGGTGCCAGTTTTTTGTAATATGCGATAACCTTGTCGAACGAATCTGCGGTAAAGTACTGCTTCAGTTCGGTCTTTGGATTTCTCAAGTGTTCTCGTTCAAATTCTTGATCCAACTGCGCTCCCGGGTAGAGTGCCAGAGGGCCTGCCACGAGGATCCACAAAGTGGAAGCCATCAACATAGCCATTCGAACCGCGAACATGACGCCTGTTCGCCTGCCCATCACCAGTCTCAGATTGATTGCTTTAGTTTGCATGAATGATCCCAATAAGCTTCGTCTATTCTCTAAGATGTCGAGCTTATCGTAGCACTCATCGCGTTTGGCCCCCCGGACGCCGCTGTACTTTCCGCCCGCCTGCTCCGACGCCGCTCAGTCTGGCGCAGAAAGAGGCGACTAAACCTGGTCTCTTCTGGGTTGTGATAACTCTCAGCGCCTAGGGTTATTGCTATTCATCGGCATCGCCGTTCTAAGAATCACTTGTGGGGGCGATGCAGAAGATCCGGCAAAAACTCCCTGACAATGTTGAAGCCGGCTGTAGTTGCGAAGGAGATTCCTGCGTTCTCGCTGATGTTTCCGACGCCCTGCCAGCTCCGCGGTCCCCAGATGCTTGAGATTGCACTCGCCCCTACTATGCCCGTGACGCTGGAAACGGAAAAAGCACGCCTTCCGTCCGGATGACGAGCCGTAACAGTACTGAGGACGGCATAGCCCGTCCGTGCCCAGAAGCCGTGCTTATGTGACGCGAAATATCGATTGTCCTCTTGAAAAGCGATCGAGGTCCCATAGGTTATGGTTTGGCGAACTGAATTGTAGGCAAGGTTGCTCCCGAAGCGTTCTCCGTAAGCACCCCAGCCTTGCCCCCATTCCTTCGGGCTGTTCTCCCACTGGCTAACGCCCGCGCCCACAGCCTCCCCCAGCAATGGGACTGGCCCCGCCACGCTGAGAACGTAAAGGTGGAAGCGTTTCTTCTCGGTCATTTGGCTGGGTTCTGATGGACCGACGATGCCCATCAATTTGCTAACGACGCCCTCTCGATCCCCACTGACTGGTTCGCCAGGCACAGTTGGACCGGGCTGAGCCAGAGCCACTGGCAAGCAGACGAACATGAATACCATCAGTCGACGCAATCTATCACGATGCTAACAGAGGCCTCCGCAGATAAGCGAAAGAGCTCGGCGGCGTGTACGGGTACCATAGCTCGCCGCGCCGCGGCCGGTCCCTTTGGAGTTGAGCAAGCACGCAATCGCCTGAAGCGTTTTTGCCGGCTGCCCGGAGGCATTTGCCAAACGCTGGGCTCGATACTTCCTATTAACGGAAGGCATTCTAGGCGGCGTTACCTTCCGCGCCGAAGTCGCTTTCGAACAAGTTGCCCGCCTGGATATCTGGAACCACGCGCGTTTACGTTCCTATTCAGAGAAAATAATCGGTGGACCTGGAACGGGAAAAAGCGGGCCGGGCGGCGATGGTCGGCGAACATCGGCATGCAGTCGACGCCGCGGTTAGAAGCAGCGTCGGAAAGGAAGGGTATGATGACGAGTCATAGAATTACCGCGGGTGGAGGCATACAACTCCATCTTGTTGAAACGGGCAATTCAAAGGGTCGCCCAATTATCTTCATCCATGGTTTTTCGCAGTGTTGGCTGGCCTGGAGGCGGCAGATGAACTCGAACTTGGCCGATGACTACCGCCTTATCGCCATGGATATACGGGGGCACGGTCTTTCAGATAAGCCTCGCGAGGGCTACACGGATTCGAGATTGTGGGCTGATGATGTCAACGCGGCCATGCACGCTCTGAGACTTGATCGCCCGATCCTCTGTGGTTGGTCATATGGACCACTGGTAATCCTCGACTATATCCGGCACTACGGCGAGGATGGCATCAGTGGTATCAACTTTGTCGGTGGCGTTACGAAGCTTGGTACGGGGGAGGCGTCGTCTGTTCTCACCCCTGAGTTTCTCAATCTCGTACCAGGCTTCTTTGCAATGGGCGTAGAAGAGAGCGTACGCAGTCTTGAATCGCTCCTGCACATGTGCTTCGCCCACGAGCTCTCAGCCGAGGACCTGTACCTGATGCTGGGGTACAACGTGTCTGTCCCGCCCTATGTCCGTCAGGCGCTGTTTTCTCGCTCGTTCGACAATGATGATCTTCTACCGAAGATCCGCAAGCCCGTACTGATCACACATGGCACTGATGATGCGGTGGTCAAGCCAGCCGTAGTCTCCCAACATATGGCTGGCCTCACTCACGCTCAAATTCAGATGATGGCGAACACGGGACACGCACCCTTTTGGGATGATGCCGCAACCTTCAATCAGTGCCTGCGGGCGTTTTCCGAAGCTCTGTAGAACTATGGAATTGGCCACAAACGACGCGCTCCAAGAAGTCTACTAGATTAGAAACGCTGGTAACAATAACTTCCTCCAAGCGCGTTTATGAGTACCTATTTGGCGGTCGTCAAAACCGGGCCAGTTTTCGAGTAGCCCTTGATCCGGTCCCAGCAGCAGTCTGGCGAGAAACGCGTTATGGCGCGGCAGCGACGGGAAACGCGCTTGTAACTGCTGACGGGGTTTGCATGAGAGAGAACTCGCCAAAACCGCGGAACTGCCACGTTCATCATTCCCATGCGCTTCCGCCAGCCTTGGCCGTCCTACAGCTGTCGAGTCTACTCGGAGGAGCCGACAGCGGCATCCAATCAGGCGCCACGCGCAGTTGGCCCATCTGCAGTCACCGTGGGCAGTGCCTCGTTAATCCAGCAGATTTACGATGCCAGAACCAAGGTTATAAAACGCGGCGCGAACCATCAACTGGTGGTTAGCCACCAGACGGGAAATAACGGTAGAAGACTGGCGCAGAAGGGCCGCTTGAAGCACGGCATTTACCTTGCTGACTTGATCGGGGTCTGTTCCCCCTTTGTTAACGGCAGGCCGGATATGCGGATAAAGCGCGCTGATCTGCCCGGCGACGGGCTCAACGTTTGCGTTCGCAATCGCGGCAGTCACGGCGCCGCAAGAACCATGTCCCATGACCAGGATTACTTTGGTCCCCAACTTTGCTGCACCATATTCAAGGCTGGCAATGATTTCCGAAGTGACGAAATTTCCAGCCACGCGTGCAACAAAGATATGACCGATCGTTGCGTCGAAAATTAATTCAACGGGCACCCGAGAATCGGCGCAAGCCAACACCGCCGCGAACGGTTCCTGAGATTCACTGGTGCGGTTCCTCAAAATCGCAAGGTCCAGCTCAAATGATGTTAGCTTTAGATCCACGAAACGCTGATTGCCCGCCAGTAATTCCTTCAGCGCCTTTTCGGGGGTGTCCAACGCCTGCGCCAAAGCTGAACTCGGGGCTACAAACTCCATGCCCGCCGCGGTCACCAATCCGGCGCCCGCGCCTCTCACAATCTGGAGAAATTTTCGCCGCGATGCGTCTTCGTTCGATACACCGGCCTGCGGGCCGCGGGTGGAAGAAGATTCAGAATCTGGTGAGGTTTGTTTGCGTTTGGTAGCGTCGTTTTTTGCATCGAATTGAGAAGTCATCAGAGCCTCCATTTGGCAATTCTGGCCTGAATAGAAAGCGGCCTAGCTGCATTGACGTACATGTACTTCTGCATCACGTCTTTGGACAGCGGGAACTTCAAAGACTCATCTACCGATTCCTTCAGCCCCGCTATAGGATACGCCGAGGCGAAGATAAACTGATCCTGAAGCTTAGTAATCGAGTTGATGTACAATTCACCGCCCGGGAAGAAGTTGTACATGTCCGGCGAGATATAGAGCCGGTCGACCGGTGTCCAGTGATTCGCGTCGAAGTCCGGTCCCGCGTAGATGCCGCTCTGGTGCATCACGAACACATCCAATTCGATGCTTGTTTCGTAGATCGGATAGAGCTTCTTGGCCAGCGTCTTGTATGCCTGTAGGGGGGGCCGACAGCGAAAATCGAGGATCTTGATACCGTTCTTCATGCTCTGCCGATGCTGGGCCGTGCCCGGTGGATGTATTTTTTTGAGCCGAAACTATCTATTAAACATTACCTACGTGGGCGGCAAGGATGGAATTGGCGTGACTACGATAGCCTCGGAGAATTAGAGAATGAGCACTCCCCAAGACCCTCCCTATCCAAATCCGGTCTCGTTCCGTTCCCGGATCCACCAAAAGAACCAGAGCCGAAATTTCCCGAGCCCGATCCAGACCCAGAGAAAGATCCGCCCGCTGTGGCCGGTTCCTGCACGCGAACCGGTCCGGACGTCGTTGATCCAGGGATGGAGCCATTGCCGGCCTGAGTCCTATGACTACTTGCGATCCCCGTTCTGATCCGATGAATTGCGCGACACGGGAGAAATCCGGCGCGTGGTTAAGCGTGAAGGCGAAAGGAAATTGGTTGAGGCTCCGCGAACGCGCTATGGGAGTGGTGCGAAAAGACCGGGGCAGAACAGCGAGTGAAAAGAGCCGGGGGACGACGTTGTGTGAAAGAGCACTTGGTGTCGCCCTCCGGTCGACGGGTTCAGCTTAAACAACCCGCCGTCTTGCATGTTGGAGCCAGGCCGGCGAAAAAGGTTTCACGAGAAAAACTAGGAGCCGTGACCCACCAGCGGATGAAGTGCTTTGGTGCGATCCCGCGCCTTGTTCTTGGACGCGTGAGGAGTCTCAAGTAGAAAGCTGCGAACACCAAGACAATGGCAATATTCACCGTCAGCCGTTCCCAGAATCGGTTTCTGAAGAACGCCAAAACTACACCGACTATGACGGCTACCATCGCCACCACGTAAAACACGACAGCTACCTGTCTGCCCATTTCAGTTAGAATGTGTACCCAATCGCTTGGACCGCCGAAGACTAGTCGCCGGGGCGAGGATGCCATTGGCTAGGCGCCACCCTTGGCACGCCTGGAGCCTTCGCGATTATTCCTCAACGCTAGTCAGTTTGATGGTATCGCCGGTTACGGCGCCGATGATGGTAACTTGTTTGCCGGCCAGGGGGACTACCTTCGCCTGATTGTCGATTTTGTAAATCTTGCCTTCCTCTGTTACTAGAACAGCTGGAGAGCCACCTTTGAGGCATTTAGTTGCACATGCCACGTCGCCCTTCATGGCAGGGTTCGCGGAGCATTTCTGATCGATGATATAGCCTCTTAATTCCGCAGCCATCCCGACGGTCGAAAATCCTGCAACCAACAGAAACGCTAAAATTGCTTTGCTCATGGTTTTCTCCTTTGGTTGGTGAACCGAGTGTTACCGTCTCGGCTCCCTGATGCTAGATGAATATGCGGACAGCCGTGTTACTCCAACCGATTGGTAGGAGTGATCGCCGGCAGTTTAGTTCGTGAGTGCGGCTAGAACAATCGGCAGTTTAAGCAAGTGACAGTGTCAAACGCTTGATTAAACAGGCGGATGCGGCTGTTTAATCAATGCGCCCCGGAGGTGATAGGCCTTAGCCAAATCCCTAGACAAAGTAACTCTTATATTAGGTGCGACAAGGCCGGGCGACATAACTTATCAAGTCCATTTGAAAAGATCACCTTTTGATTGAAAAGATCACCTTTTGATGAAACCAAAATTGCGCTGGCAACGTATCGCATTGGCGCAGCCACACTTGCATCGATATTTTGCACATCACCTCAGAATTTTTTTCGCCCGATGGAAAATCTTACCCGGTGTTCTGTTCTAGAGGGAAATGCTAAGTGGTTGATCCGATGCCCATGAATCAGTGTTACCCCTATGGTGTCAAGCTTGCTAAGAGTCTGGCTTACGGCCGCGTCCTCTATTCGAGGAAGCACGTTGCCATCGGCCAGTCGTGACACTATGGCCATGGCATTCAGATAAAGTGATGGTCTAGTTTTTCAAAGGGGCGGTAGCATGCCCCGCTGTTTCTTCCGGCATTATCCCCTGGGCCCCCACCCTTTGTTTCGGTTCTCACATTCACGCAAGAAATCAGCGAGGTATTGATGGTCTCTGGTCAGCAGCTGCACTGGTACGCTGTTCGAGTCAAATCGAACCGCGAATGGGTTACTGCCGAAGCGCTCAAGGGCAAAGATTTTGAAGTGTTTCTCCCCACCTATCAGCAGCACGGATCCGGACGGAACACCGCACGTGCGATCACCGTCCCCCTCTTCGCTGGTTATTTATTCTGCCGGTTTGATGTCGGGAATCGGTTGCCTATCTTGATGGTGCCAGGTGTGGTGCATATCGTCGGGTACGGGAACATACCCGAGCCTGTCGATGCGGATGAGATAGCGCGCGTGTTTGCCGTGACCAAATCGCATCTCGAGGTGACTCCTTATCCTTATCCGCCGGTGGGCGAGTATGTGCGCTTGGAGGCGGGACCGCTCCGCGGAGTCGTCGGAGTGGTTCTTGCCCATCAGGATGAAAATAAGCTCGTCGTCTCGGTCACTCTGCTCCAGAGAGCGATCGCGGTCGACGTAGAGCGCGATTGGATCGCGCCTGCCTCCTTGCAGGTGAGTTCGGGCGCCTAACTGTCTCTATGGAAACCAGAAGCGTCTACCTTCTCGCCGGTTCCAATTCCAGCCATGTGCTCCTTCGCGACACGCTGGAGCGGCTATTTCGCAGGAAATATCGGACGTTCTTCCTGTTATTTCTTTGGACGGCGGCGATGGGCGCCTACGTTTGGTTTTCAGCTCCTGCTTATGAAGATGAGATTCAGTTTTTTATCAACAATAACAGGGCAGGCGCCATCGTCACCCCGGAATACAACAACGGACCGGTCCCCCGCGACTACGTTGACGAAGCTGCGGTCGCGACTGAAATTCAGCTTCTATCCAATGCAGACCTGCTGCGCAACGTCGTCGTGCAGTGTGGATTGGCGGACCCGGCAAACGGCGTTGCTGTCGAAAAGGCCGTAGAGCAGCTTCAAAAGAAGCTGAAAGTGTCTCCAGTTCTAAAGGCAAACATGATCAAGGCGAGCTATTCGTCCTCGAATCCACAAGAGGTGCAAGCCGTGTTGCGAACTCTCGCAAAGGGGTATATGGATGAGCACGTCCTGGCGCACGGCAGCAAGGGAGCGTACGAGCTGTTCGACAAGCAGGCGAGTTTTTACAAGCAGCGGCTCCAGGAATTGCAGGATGGTCTGACGGAATTTCAGCAAGGCCGCAGCATCGTCGCTCTGGGTGAGCAAAAGGATCTCAATCTGCGAAAGCTGCTGGAATTGCAAGCCGCCTATAAGGACAACGAGGCGGCCCGGGTTGCAAATACGCGCAAGATCGGCCGGCTGACGGAAAAGCTCGCAAAGCTGGACCCTCGGATTACCACACAGGCCCGCCAGGTACCAAACCAATATTCCGTGGAGCGGCTGAACACCATGCTGGTGGAGCTGCAGAATCGGCGGACGGAGTTGCTGGCCAAGTTCCAGCCCCACGATCGGCTGGTGGCGGAGGTGGATAAGCAGATCGCCGATACCAAGGCTTCGCTCGATCGGGCCGATCGCATGTCGTCCACCGAACAGACCACGGACGTGAATCCGATTCGCCAGTCACTCGATGCCGAATTGGCGAAAGCCGAGCTGGGCGAGACCGAATACCAGGCACACGAGGCCAGTTTGAAGAAAGAAATTGCCGACTACGGGCGCTCCTTATCGACGCTGCAGAATGCCACCACTGACGACGACCAGCGGATGCGTGACATTAAGCAGACTGAGGAGAACTTCTTTCTCTATTCCAAGAAGCGCGAGGAAGCTCGCATCGAGGAGGCGATGGACCAGCAAAGAATTGCCAATGCCGTTTTGGTCAAATCGGCGAGACTGCCAGCCTTGCCGAAACCGAGAGTGTCGATCACCCTTGCGGCAGCCTATGTTCTGGGCTGCCTGCTGTTGCTGGCATTCACTTTCGCGTCTGAGTTGGCCCGCTCGGCGGTTTACACTCCGTGGGAGCTGGAAGGACTCACGGGCCTTCCGGTGCTGGCGAACGTTCCCATCCAGCGCATACCAAGCAGCGCACGGGCGAAAGTATTAGCGATTCCGGAGTTTAT
>Ga0105242_10001658_pt1 | contig 17602 bp, 17 predicted proteins | sample KBSM24metaG_FD_81521 | JGI IMG/M metagenome (GOLD analysis project Ga0105242, IMG submission 81521) | Miscanthus rhizosphere microbial communities from Kellogg Biological Station, Michigan, USA - KBS M2-4 metaG | ecosystem: Host-associated > Plants > Roots > Rhizosphere > Soil | place... | reverse complement strand
TGGGCGGTGCGCGCGGCCTACCTCGCCAAGGCGGACCTGGTGACGCTGATGGTGGGTGAGTTTCCCGAGCTGCAGGGCGTCATGGGCCGCTACTACGCGGAGTCCGACGGCGAGCCGCCCTCGGTCGCGCGCGCCATCGAGCAGCACTACTGGCCGCGCTTCGCCGGCGACGCATTGCCCACGGGCGACGCGAGCATCGCGGTCGCGCTCGCCGACCGCATCGACGCGCTCGTCGGCATGTTCTCGATCGGCGCGATCCCCACGGGCGACAAGGACCCGTTCGCGCTGCGCCGCGCCGCGCTCGGCATCATCCGCATCCTGATGGAGTCGCGGCCGGGATTGAAGATGGCGCTGCGGCCGCTGCTTCGCCACGCCGCACAGACGCTGAAGGTCGCGCCGGACAAGATCGACGCGCTCCTCGGCGACGTCGAGGAGTTCGTGCGCGACCGGCTGGCGAACCTGATGCGCGAGCGGGGATACAGCGCCCATGAGGTGGCCGCGGTGCTGGAAGTGAAGGACGCCATCGATCGACTCGACCTGGTGCCCGCCAAGCTGGAAGCGGTGCGCGAGTTCCGCAAGCTCCCCGAGGCCGAGAGCCTCGCCGCGGCCAACAAGCGCATCCAGAACATCCTGAGGAAGTCGCCGCTGCCCGCGGGCGCCGCCTACGCGGTGCTGGCGCTGCCGGAGGAAACGAAGCTGCAGAGCTCGCTCGTCGCGGTGGTGGCGGCCGTCAACGAGCGCTACAACGCGGGCGACTTCAAGGGCTCGCTCACGGCGGTGGCACGGCTTCGTACCGACGTCGACACGTTCTTCGACAAGGTGCTGGTGAACGCCGAGGATCCCGCGGTCCGCAACAGCCGCCTCAAGCTCCTCGCCGACCTGCTGCAGCCGATGAACAAGGTCGCCGACATCTCCAAGCTCGCCGCGGAGCTATGAAGCTCGCCATCCTCGACCGCGACGGCGTCATCAACTTCGACAGCGACCAGTACATCAAGTCGCCGGCCGAGTGGCGCCCGATCCCCGGGTCGATCGAGGCGATCGCGCGCATGTCGCAAAGCGGCTTCCGCATCGCGGTGGCGACGAACCAGTCGGGCATCGGCCGCGGGTTGTTCGACATGGCGACCCTCAACGCCATCAACGACAAGATGATGGAGATGGTGTTCCGGCAGGGCGGGCGCATCGACGCGCTCTTCTTCTGCCCGCACACCGCCGCCGAGGAGTGCAACTGCAGGAAGCCCAGGACCGGGATGCTCGAGGAGATCGCGGCGCGCTTCCACACGGACCTGAAGGGCGTGCCCTCGATCGGGGACAGCCTGAAGGACCTGCAGGCCGCGGAGACCGTGGGCGCGCAACCGATCCTGGTGCTCACCGGCAAGGGGGCCATGACGCGCCATGACGGCGGCCTGCCCAAGAAGACGATCGTGTTCGAGGATCTCGCCGAGGCCGCGCGCCACCTGATGTCCCCGGCATGACCACGCTGCGCTCGATCATCTTCCTGCTGGCGAGCATCCCGATCACCGCGGTGTTCGGCGTCCTCGTGCCGCTGGGGAGGATCCTCGGCGTGCGCGGCCCCTTCTGGTTCGCCCGCGCGTACACGCGGGTCATGCTCAAGTGGGTCGAGTGGTCGCTCGACATCGGCTACGACATCGAGGGCTGGGAAAACGTGCCGGCCGGCCCCGTGGTGCTCATGGCCAAGCACCAGTCGGCGTGGGAGACGCTCTTCATGGAGGCCAAGTTTCCCGCGCAGTGCTGGATCGTGAAGAAGGAGCTCCTGTGGCTGCCCTTCGTGGGCTGGGGGCTCATGGCGATCAGGTGCATCGCCATCGACCGCTCGAGCGGCCACAGCGCCCGCGACCAGATCGTGGAGCAGGGCGCGGCTCGATTGAAGGACGGCCTCTGGGTCACGATCTTCCCCGAGGGCACGCGCATGGCTCCCGGGAAGGTGGGCCGATACGGCATCGGCGGCGCGCTCCTCGCGACGCGCACCGGCACGCCGATCCTTCCGATGGCGCACAACGCCGGCGAGTACTGGGGGCGCTACGCGTTCAAGAAGCACGCCGGGCGCGTGAAGGTGGTGATCGGCCCGCCGATCTCGACCGAGGGACGCGACGTGATCACGGTCAACAACGAGGTCCAGGCCTGGATCGAGGGCCGCATGCGCGAGATCTCGCCGGAGCGCTATGCCGCGGCGTGAGGAAGTCGCCCGCGACATCCGCCGCATGGTCCTCGGCGCGCAAAACGTCGACTACACGCTGGTGCGCCGGCGCGGCCGGCGCGGCGTGGGCCTCAAGGTGGACGAGAACGGCCTCACCGTCAGCGCACCGATTTCGCTGGCGATCTCGAGCGTCGAGACGATGGTGCGGCAGAGCGAGTCCTGGATCCTGAAGAAGATCGACGAGTGGCGTGGCCGCCGCGTACCGGAGGTCTCGTGGTCCGACGGCGCGACGCTGCCGTACCTGGGCGGGAAGATCCTGCTGCGCAAGTTCGAGGGCGGCCGCGTTCGCGCCGAGCTGCTCGGCGCGGAGCTGCGCGTGCACACGCAGACGGGGGCCGCGACCGAGGTCCGCCGCGCCGTCAGCGCCTGGTACAAGCGCGAGGCGCGGGTGCTCCTCACCGAGCGCACGATATGGCTCGCGCGTCGCGCGGGACTCGAGCCGCCGCGCGTGTTCATCTCGCCCGCGCTCGCGCGCTGGGGCAGCTGCAACTCGCGCCGCGAGGTGCGGCTCGCCTGGCGGCTGGTCAAGGCGCCGGCGACCCTCGTCGACTACGTGATCTGCCACGAGCTCGCCCACCTGCGGCACATGAACCATTCGCGGGCGTTCTGGGCCGAGGTCGAGCGCCAGTGCCCCGACTACAAGGCGCGCCGCGCCGAGCTCTTCGCCACCGACCACTTGTACCGTTCCTTCTAGGAGGCCCGCAATGCGCCTGCTCCACACCATGATCCGCGTCGGCGACCTCGACCGGTCGATCGCGTTCTACACCGGGATCCTCGGGATGAAGGTGCTGCGGCGCAAGGACTATCCCGACGGCAAGTTCACCCTCGCCTTCGTGGGCTACGGCGACGAGGCCGACCACACCGTGATCGAGCTCACCCACAACTGGGAGACGAAGTCCTACGAGGTCGGCAACGGCTTCGGCCACCTGGCGGTGTCGGTGCCGGATGCCTACAAGGCGTGCGAGATGGTGAAGGCGAAGGGCGGGAAGGTCACGCGCGAGGCCGGGCCCATGAAGCACGGCACGACGGTCATCGCCTTCGTCGAGGACCCCGACGGCTACAAGATCGAGTTCATCCAGAAAGACTAAAACCGGGGACAGACCCCTTTTCCCGCCGGCAAGAACGACGACGGTTCTCGCCGTCGTGAAAAGGGGTCTGTCCCCTACGTGAGCGCCGCCATCTCGTCGTCGCCCTGCTGCTCGCGCTCGAACTTGAGGAACTCGTAGTACCCGCAGCGGGAGCTGTCGGGATACTTGCGGCAGACGCCGGGCCGCGCCTCGTACACCGTGCACTGGCGCTTTTCCTGGTCGAGGAACATGCACGCCGAGTCGAAGATCCGGTCCTCGCGGTGGCGCAGCATCCTGCCGCCATCCTTCCCCAGGCTCTTGGTGAAGCGCTCCTCGGCCCGGGCGTAGGTGAGGTCGAAGTGGCGCGCCAGCCGCTCGATGTCGCGCTTCGTGATCTCGATCTCCGTGTAGGTGCAGCAGTACGCGGGGCACTTGTCGCAGGAGTAGCGGGCGGGCTTCGCTTTGACGGGGATCGGGAAGGGCTTGCCGTTTTTCATCGTGAGGCCGTTTCGGTCGCGCGCAAAAGACGAAATTGTACGCGACGGACGTCAGGTTGAAGCGTCCGAAAGCGTGATGAATTCTTTTACCGACAGTGTTTCACCGCGTCGCGACGGATCGATGCCCGCCTGGGGGAACGCCGTGTCCGGAACCAGCGCGCGCACGGCGTTGCGCAGGGTCTTGCGCCGTTGCGAGAAGGCCGCGGCCACCACGGCGGCGAAGCGGGACTCGTCGCGCGCGACGGGCCGGTCGCGGCCCAGCGGCACCATGCGCACCACGGCGGAGTCGACCTTCGGGGGCGGCGTGAAGGCGCCGGGGGGCACTCGCAGCAAGGGCTCGACACCGAAGCGGTACTGCAGCATCACCGAGAGCCTCCCGTAGTCGGACGTATCGGGCTCGGCGGCCATCCGGTCGACCACTTCCTTCTGGAGCAGGAAGGTGCAATCGGCGATCCGGTCGGCGAGCCCCGCCATCCTGAACAGGATCGGCGTCGACACGTTGTAGGGCAGGTTGCCCGCCACGCGCAGCGGCGCCGGAAGCGACGCGAAGTCGAACTCGAGGGCATCGCCTTCGTGCACTGTGACCTTCGCCGGGTCGAGCCGGTTCCTCAGCGCGGCGGCGAGGTCGCGGTCGATCTCGACGACGTGCAGGTGGTCGAGCCCGCGCACGAGCTCGTCGGTGAGGAGGCCGGTCCCCGGGCCGATCTCCACCATCGCCTCGCCCGAGCGAGGCCCGATGGCGGCGACGATGCGCTCGAGGTAGTGGCGGTCGGTGAGGAAATGCTGGCCGAACCGCTTGCGGGCGCGCGGCAGCACGGCTATCGGCGCCGGGCCGCGAGCTCGAAGCCCAGGGCGAGCGCCTCCGCGAGGCTGCCCGCGTCGACCTCGCCCGCGCCCGCACGGTCCAGCGCCGTGCCGTGGTCGACCGAGGTGCGCACGATCGGCAGCCCCAGGGTCACGTTCACGCCGCGGCCGAACGACGCGTGCTTGAGCACCGGCAGCCCCTGGTCGTGGAACATCGCGAGGGTCGCGTCTCCGCCCTCGAGCACCTTCGGCGTATAGAGCGTGTCCGCGGGGAACGGGCCCTTCACGTCGAGGCCCTCGCGCGCGAGCAAGTCGATCACCGGCGCGATGACGTCGATCTCCTCGCGCCCGAGGTAGCCCGACTCGCCGGCGTGGGGATTGAGGCCCGCGACCAGGATGCGCGGCTTCGCGATGCCGAAGCGCTCGCGCAAATCGCGCTCGAGGATGCGCAGCGTCTCTTCCAGCACCTCGCGGGTGAGGGCGCGCGGCACCTGCGCGAGCGGCAGGTGCGTCGTCGCGAGCGCCACGCGCAGCCCCCCTCCCACCAGCATCATCACGACGCGCTTCGTGCCGGTGCGCTCGGCGAGGTACTCCGTGTGCCCGGTGAAGGGCACGCCGGCGTCGTTGATGGTGCTCTTCTGCACCGGGGCCGTGACCATGGCGTCGAATTCACCCGAGCGGCAGCCGTCGATCGCGCGGTCGAGGATCGCGACCACGTGGCGTCCGTTCGCCGGATCGAGCTTGCCGGCGTGAACCGCCGTTGCCGCGGGAATCGCCAGCAGCGAGACCGGTGCCGTTCCGGCGCGGTCGTACGCGGGAATGTCGAAAGGCACGTTGCGCGAACGGGCGCGGCTCGCGAGCACGGTCGGATCGCCGAGAATCACGAGGCGCCCGGGGTAGCGCTCGCGCGCGGCGAGCACGCAGAGGTCGGGGCCGATGCCGGCGGGCTCGCCGGCGGTGAGTGCGATGACGGGAATGCGCGCGGCCATGGTGCGCGCGTGAGCCCTACTTCTCGTCGAGGCGGTTCTCGACGAAGGCGCGGTCGCGCGCCTGGCGCAGCCAATCCTGGTACGCCTCGTCGCCCTTGCGGGCGCGGATCGCCTGCCGCGCCGCGACCTTCTTGCGGTCGGCGGACATCTCGTCGGAACGGCGCTCGAGAACCTGCACCAGGTGCCAGCCGAACGGCGTCTGGATGGGCGGGCTCACCTCGTTGTCGCGCAGCGTGTTCATCACCCGCTCGAACTCGGGCACGGTGTCGCCCGCGGCCACCCAGCCGAGGTCGCCGCCCTTGGTGGCGCTCGCGTCCTCGGAGTTGAGCTTCGCGATCTCGGCGAAGTCGGCGCCGTTGACGATGCGTTCGCGCAGGCGCTGCAGCTTCTCGCGTGCCTCGCCTTCGGACAAGCCCTCGCGCGCGCGGATCAGGATGTGGCGCACATGAGTCTGCTGCACGCCCTGCGCCGCGGCCTTGCCGCGTTTCTCCAGCAGCTTCACGATGTGGAACCCGTTGGGGCTGCGCAGGATGTCGCTGGTTTCGCCGGGCTGGAGCTTCTCGATGGCGTCGAGGAAGAGCGACGGCAGGCGACCCGAAGCGCGCCAGCCGAGGTTGCCGCCCTGCGTCGCGTCGGGCGCGTCGGAATAGGTGGCCGCGACCTGCGCGAAGCTCGTGCCCCTGCGAAGCTCCGAGAGCGCCTGGAGCGCCCGGCGGCGGCGCTGCTCGATCTGGTCCTGGGTGGCCTGCGCGGGCACCAGCACCAGCACGTGCGAGAGCCGGTACTCGGAGTCGCCGCTCGATTCCTTCGCCTCGCGGGCGATCTCCGTGTCCACCTCGGCGTCGGTGACGACGATCGAGTTCTCCACCTCGCGCTCGCGCAGGCGCGCGGTCAGGATCTCGTTGCGGATGTCCTCGCGGAAGCGCGGGTAGCGGATGCCGTCCTTCTCCAGCGCCTGGCGGAACTGGATGATGGTCATGTTGTTTTCCTGCGCGATGCGCTCGATCGCCCGCTCGAGGGTGAGGTCGTCGACCTTGATCCCGTTCTCCTTGCCCATCTGCACCTGGACGAGGTCGTTGATCATGCGCTCGAGGATCTGGCGCTGGAGCACATCGGCCGAGGGCAGTTGCCCGCCCTGGCGCTGCAACTGCTTCACCACGAGCGACACGCGCTCGTTGAGGTCGTTGGCGGTGATCACCTCGTCGTTCACGACCGCGACGATGCGGTCCACGGGAATCACCTTGGACGGCGCGCTGAAGCGCGTCTCGAGCTTGCCCGAGGGCGGCGTCGGGGACTGGAAGTCGGGGCGGGCGGTGCCCTGGGCCTGCGCGCCGAGCGCGGACGCCGCGAGCAGTACGGAAATGAGGCGAAGCTTGAACGACGTCATGGAGCGATCTCGTCGGATCGGCGGTAACCGCCGATGTTCTGCCGGATGGTTTCCAGCGGATTGATCCCGATCCGCGAGAGGCCCGTCAACTCGAGCTGGATCTGGAACGAAGTCGAATACTGCTGTGTCGCCGCGATGAACCGGTGCGCCACCGCGCGAACCTGCCAGCACCCCGCATTATACTCAAAGCCCGCCAGTCCCTCGACGAGCTTGCGGTCCTTGGTGCTCCAGTTCCAGCGCGCGAGCCCCGAGATATTCCGGGTGATCGGCCACTGCGACGAGATGTCCACCTGCTCGATCCCCGCGGTCGCCGGATTGCCGTCCTCGGTGCCCCGGGCATAGCGGTACGACGCGTTGATGACGCTGCCCGGCTCGGGGGCATAGCGCCCGCCGACGGTGAAGCGCTGCGAGCGCGAGAGGTTCGGCGTGTACTGGATGCCCGCGGCGGCGGAAACCGACGGCGACATCTCGCTCGCCGCCAGCGCCACGATGTCCGAGGTCTTCGTGTCGGTGTCGGTCTGGCCGCCCAGCGTCACGCGCGGCGGCTTGAAATAGTAGATCTGCCCCAGGGCCGCGCGGAATCGCTCGAGGCCGGTCTCCGACTCGATGAGGCGCGTGGTGAGCGCCACGGTGACCTGGTTCGCGTCTCCGACGCGGTCGCCGCCCACGAAGCGGTTCTCGGTGAAGATCTGCGAGAAGTTGAAGTCGCGCTCCGCGGTGGTGAAGTTGGGCAGGTTCGACTGGTCGCGGAACGGCACGTTGAGGTAGTAGACGCGCGGCTCGAGCGTCTGCTGGAAGGCGCGCCCGCCCCACGTCATGTCGCGGTCGAAGTAGAGGCCCGCGTCGACGCTCGAGATCGGCAGCGACCGGCTCGCGTCGTCGTAGCCCTCGCCGTGGTCGCCGATGTTGTAGCGCGTGAAGTGGTAGCCGAACTTGGGCACGAAGTAGCCCCAGGGCCTGCGGAAGGGAAAGGCGATCGACGGATAGACGATCGCGCGCTGCCCGTTCACCAGCGTCGGGTGCTCGAAGTTCGAGACCTCGCTGTAGAACTGCCAGTCGAAGCCGTGGAAGTTCTGCTGCACGCCGGTCGCCAGGACCCGCGGCAGGATCCGGTACGGGATCGGCACCGGCGGGCCGAGCGGATCCTGCAGCGTCTGGTACGTGAGCGCGCGCACCGACACATTCCAGATCTCGCTGTCGTAGAACAGCATCGCGTCGCGCGGAAGGTTCGTCTGCGAGGTCGCGGAGATCTTGGTCGACAGGTCGCGGAAGTAGTCGTCGTCGGAGACCTTCTGCGCGTTCACCGCCATGTGCCAGCCGCCCCAGATGTTGTTCTGGTGGCGGATGCCCATGAAATAGCGGTCCTCGCCGAGGATGCGGTCGTGCGGCAGGTACTCGGCGTCGAGCTGGCCGTTGAAGTCCTTGGTGAGGTAGCGGAACTCGCCGCCCAGCTGCAGGCCGCGCTTGCTGTAGAGCTTCGGCGTGATGGTGGCGTCGCGGTTCTCGGCGAGGTTGATGTAGTAGGGCAGCGACACCTCGAAGCCGCTCTTGCCCGAGGAGCCGAACGTGGGCGCGAGCAGCCCCGTCTTGCGCCGGTTGTCGAGCGGGAACGACATGTAGGGCGAGTAGAGGATCGGCAGCCCCAGGAAGTAGACCGTCGAGTTGTACGCGGTGCCGGTGTTGGAAGCGCTATCGATGTCGAGCTCGCGCACGCGCAGGAACCAGTCGTCGCGCGGCGCCGGGCACGAGGTGTACTCGGCGTGCACCAGGCGGCTCTTGCGGTCGGGCTCGAGGAACGCCATCGAGGCCTGCCCGCGCGACGAGATCTTGCGCTCCGGCGTCTTCGGGAACTCGAACACCGGCGAGTCCATCTGGCCGGTGTCGGTGTCGAGGTTGTAGCGCAGGCGCGGGCCCATCGCCGCGTCGCCGCCGCGCTCGAGCTTCACGGCGCCGGTCGCGAGCGCCATCTGCTCCACGACGGAATAGTCGACGCGGTCGGCGCGCAGCACGGCGCCGCGCTGGCGCATCACGACGTTGCCGGTGGCGGTGATGCTCTTGTCCTGCTCGCCCTCGATGTGGTCGGCCTCGAGGAACTTCGCGCTGTCGCGCTCGGGACGCTCGGGCGCCATCCTGAGCTGGCGCTCGAGCTTGAGGCGCATCTCCTCGGGAAGCTGCGGTGCTGCCAGTCCCGGCAGCGCGCAAGCGAGCGCGATCGTCGCCGTCCGGATGCCTCTCGTGCCCAAGGGATTTGCTTCGCGAGCGGATGCTAGAATTGACAGCGAAATATACACGCAAAACCCCGCCTCGCTTCATCCCATGGACGAACGTTTCGGCGCCCTCGGCGCGTGGCTTCGCTCGACACCCGCCGGAGCCGATTCGCGGCTCGAGCCCGCCAGCGCCGACGCGAGCTTCCGGCGCTATTTTCGCGTGTTCGCGGCCGGCAAGACCTACATCGCCATGGATGCGCCGCCGCAGCGCGAGGACTCCGCCCCGTTCGTGAAGGTCGCGCGCCTGCTGCGCGATGCCGGGCTCAACGCGCCGGAGGTGATCGCGGCCGACTTGCAGCAGGGATTTCTCCTGCTCACGGACCTCGGCAGCACGCTCTATATCGACGAGCTGCGCGCCGGACGCGACGTGGATCGCCTCTTCGGCGACGCGACGACGGCCCTGGTGCGCTGGCAGGCGGCGAGCAAGCCCGGCGTGCTGCCCGAGTACGACGAGGCGCTGTTGCGCCGCGAGCTCACGCTCTTTCCCGACTGGTACCTTGCGCGGCACCTCGGCGTGGAGCTAACGGCCGCGCAGCGCGAGGCGCTGGAGGGGGTCTTCCGCGCAGTGCTCGCGCGCAACCTCGCGGAGCCGCGCGTCTATGTCCATCGCGACTTCATGCCGCGCAACCTGATGGTGTGCGAGCCCAATCCCGGCATCCTCGACTTCCAGGACGCGGTGCACGGCCCGATCAGCTACGACGTGGCGTGCCTCTTCCGCGACGCCTTCCTCAGCTGGGACGAGGAACGCGTGCTCGACGGGACGATCCGTTACTGGGAGAAGGCGCGCAAGGCGGGGCTGCCGGTGCGCGGCGACTTCGCCGAGTTCTGGGGCGACGTCGAGTGGATGGGGTTGCAGCGCCATCTCAAGGTGCTCGGCATCTTCGCGCGCCTCAACTATCGCGACGGCAAGCCCGGTTACCTCGCGGACACGCCGCGCTTCATCGGCTATGTGCGCCACGCGGTGAACCGCTACAACGAGCTGGCGCCCCTCGGCCGGCTGCTGGACGAGATCGAGGGCCGCAAGCCCGAGGTCCGGCTCACGTTCTGATGCACAGCGCGCTCATCCTCGCGGCGGGCCGCGGCGAGCGGATGCGCCCGCTCACCGACCGCGTCCCCAAGCCGCTGCTGCGCGCCGGCGGCCGGATGCTCATCGAGTGGCAGGTGGAACGACTCGCGGTCGCGGGATTCGGGCAGCTCGTCGTGAACCACGCGCACCTGGGAGCGCAGATCGAGGAGGCGCTGGGCGACGGACGCCGCTACGGCGTGAAGATCCGCTACTCGCACGAGCAGCAGGCGCTCGAGACGGCGGGAGGCGTGGCGCAGGCGCTGCCGCTGCTCGGCGCCGAGCCCTTCGTCGTCGTGAGCGGCGACATCCACACCAGCTACGACTACGCGTCGCTCCTGCCGCGCATCGACTTCATCCTGCGATATCCGCAGCGGCGCGCGGCGCACTTCGTGCTCGTGGACAACCCGCCCTGGCACCCCGAGGGCGACATGGGCCTCGCGAGCGACGGCCTCATCGTCCGCGAGGCGCCCCGGCTCACCTACGGCAACATCGCCGTGTTCCATCCGATGCTCTTCGCCGACATCGCGCCGGGCACGTGGCTCAAGCTCTTCCCGTGGGCCTACCGGTTCGTCGACGCGAGACGCGTGGGCGGCGAGCATTTCCGCGGCGACTGGGATAACGTGGGCACCCCGGCGCAGCTCGCCGCCCTCGACCGCCGCCTCACCCGATGAGCCTCTACATCCCCAAGCACTTCCGCGTCGACGATCCCGATGCGCTCTACGACTTCATCGAGAAGAACGCCTTCGCCACGCTGGTGAGCTCGGGCCCGAGAGGGCTGCACGTGAGCCACATCCCGCTCTTGCCCGAACGCGAGGGCGGAAAGATCCGGCTGCTCGGGCACGTCGCCCGCGGCAACGACCAATGGGAGGCGCTGGAGGGCGCGAACGACGTCCTCGCGATCTTCCACGGCGCGCACGCCTACGTCTCGCCGGGCTGGTACCAGAACCATCCCTCGGTGCCGACCTGGAACTACGCGGTCGTGCACGCCCACGGCAAGGCGCGCCTCATGGACGAGGCCGAGCTGCACGACCTCGTCGTGCGCCTGTCCAACACGTACGAGAACGGGCGGCCGAAGCCGTGGAAGGCGACCGAGCTCCCCGCCGATTTCGTCGACAACCTGCTCAAGGCGATCGTGGGCTTCGAGATCGAGGTCACGCGGCTGGAGGGCAAGTTCAAGCTGTCGCAGAACCGTCCCGCGGAGATCCCGCGGGTGATCGAGGCGCTGGAGCGCGAGGGCGAGGGCGGGACCGCCGAGCTCATGCGCGGCCACCCTCCCGCGAAAGGGTAAAATTCCGCCATGAAACTCGAGAACCCCCTGCAGGTGAAGCCCTCCAAGGCGCGCCGCGCGCGCCTCGCCAAAGCGCTCGGCGAGGGCATCGTGGTCCTGCCCACGGCCCCGGAATGCCATCGCAACGCCGACACCCATTACGACTACCGGTGGGACAGCGGCTTCTACTACCTCACGGGCTTCCGCGAGCCCGAGGCGGTGCTGGTGATGGTGCTGGGCGCGAAGCCCCGCACGATCCTCTTCTGCCGCGAGAAGAACATGGAACGCGAGATCTGGGACGGCTACCGCTACGGTCCCGAGACGGCGCGCGAGATGTTCGGCTTCGACGAGGCCTATCCCTACGGCGAGCTCGATGCGCGCCTGCCCGACCTCATCGCCAACCAAGACGTTCTGCATACGCCCGTGGGCGCCGACGCCGCCTGGGACCTGCGCGTGGCCGGCTGGCTCAACAACGTGCGCGCCCGCGTGCGCACCGGCGTCACCGCCCCGGCGCAGATCCGTGACGTGCGCGCCGAAGTGAACGACATGCGCCTCTTCAAGGACGAGCACGAGATCGCGATCATGCGGCGCGCGGGGGCGATCTCCAGCGCGGCGCACGTGCGCGCCATGGGCGCGGCGGCGCCGGGCATGCGCGAGTACGAGGTCGAGGCCGAGCTCATGCACGAGTTCCTGAGCAACGGCGCGCGCTCGCCCGCCTACGGCTCGATCGTCGCCTCGGGCGCCAACGCCTGCGTGCTGCACTATCGCGAGAACAGCGCGGAGCTCCGCAAGGGCGACCTGCTTCTCATCGACGCCGGCTGCGAGCTCGACAGCTACGCCTCCGACATCACCCGCACCTTCCCGATCGCCTCGAAGTTCTCCGCCGTCCAGCGCGACGTCTACGAGCTGGTGCTCGCTTCCCAGGAAGCCGCGATCAAGGCGGTGCGTCCGGGCGCGGACTTCATCGACTACCACGACGCCGCCACGCGCGTGCTGGTGCAGGGCCTCATCGACTTCAAGCTCTGCAAGGGGTCGGTGGACAAGGTGCTCGAGGACAATTCGTACAAGCAGTTCTACATGCACCGCACCGGCCACTGGCTGGGGCTCGACGTGCATGACGCCGGCGACTACATGCAGAAGGGCAAATGGCGCAAGCTCAAGCCCGGCATGGTGCTCACCGTCGAGCCGGGGCTCTACATCCGCCCCGCCGACAACGTGCCCAAGTCGTTCTGGAACATCGGCGTGCGCATCGAGGACGACGTGCTGGTCACGGCGAAGGGCCGCGACGTGCTCACGGCCGAGTGCCCGAAAACGGTGAAGGACGTCGAGGCCGCGGTCCTCGAGCGCTGATGGCCCGGGTCGACGTCGCCATCGTCGGCGCCGGCCCGGTCGGAGCGACGCTGGCGGCGCTCGCCGCGCGCGAGGGCCTGTCGCTGGAGCTGTTCGAGGCGCGGCCCGGTCTTTCGAGCGACCGGCGCACGCTGGCGCTCTCCCACGCGAGCCGCGAACGCCTCGAGGAAGCGCGGGCGTGGCCCGCGGACCACGCGACCCCGATCACTTCCATCCACGTTTCGCAGCGCGGCGGCCCCGGCCGCACGCTGATCGAGGCGAGCGAGCAGGGCCTTGCCGCGCTCGGCCACACGGTGCCTTTCTCCGCGCTCGAGGCCGAGCTCGGCAAGCGCCTGCGAGAGTCGGCCATTCCCGTGCGCTACGGCGAATCGTGCTCGGCCATCGCGCTGGGCGAGGAGTGGGCGCGCCTCACGTTCGCTTCCGGCCGCGAGATCGAGGCGCGGCTCCTCGTGTTGGCCGACGGGGGCGCGAACGCGGGAAAGATCCCCGGCATTGCGTTCCACGAGAAGGACTACGCGCAACAGGCGGTGGTGTGCTCCGTGCGCTGCGACCGGCCGCACGGCGGGCGCGCGTACGAGCGCTTCACGCCGCGGGGCCCGATGGCGCTGCTGCCGGTGGAAGAGCGTTATGCGCTGGTGTGGACCGCGTCGCCCGACGACGCGAAGCGCCTGCTGGCGCTCGAAGACGCGGATTTCCTTGCGCAGCTCCAGGATGCATTCGGCGATCGCGCCGGGCGTTTCGTCGAATGCGGCCCGCGCGGCGCCTTCCCGCTCAGGCTGCGAGCGATCAACTCGCCCACGGCGCTGCGCACCGCGATCATCGGCAACGCCGCGCAGGCGCTGCACCCGATCGCGGGACAGGGACTCAACCTCGGGTTGCGCGATGCCGGCGAGCTCGCGGCGGCCATCGCGGGCACGCCGCGCGAGGCGCTGGGCGGCGAGGCGATGCTCGCGGCGTATCGCGCCGCACGGCGCCGCGATGCCGGCCGCGGCGTCGCATTCACCGACCTGCTGGTCTCGCTCTTTGGCGACGCGCGCCGCCTGCCCACGTGGGGCCGCGGGCTGGCACTTACCGCACTCGACCTGTTTCCCCCGGCGCGCCGCTTGCTCGCCGAGCGGATGATCCACGGGGCGCCGTCGCCGTGACGCGCATCCTCGTCGCGGGCGCCGGACCCGTCGGCCTCGCGTTCGCCTGCGCCTGCCGCGACGCGGAAGTCACCGTCGTCGATCCCGTCCCGGCGCGCTCCGATCCGCCGTCCGAAGCGTATGACGTGCGTGTTTTCGCGCTATCGAGCGGCACCCGCGCGTTCTTGCGTGACATCGGCGCCTGGGAGGGGCTCGATGCGCGTCGCGTGGCATCCGTGCGGCGCATGGAAGTGTTCGGTGATGCCGACGCGAAGCTCTCGTTCTCCGGGCGCGCGGCCAGCGCGCTGGCGTGGATCGTCGAGGCAAGCCGCCTCTCGCGAGCGCTCGAGGAACAAGCGGCGTCGCTTCCCCACGTTCGCATGCTCCGTGGGCGAGGTGCGGTCGCGGTTGAAGCGAACGCGCAACGCGCCGCGATCGAGCTCGAGGGCGGCGAGCGCCTCGAGGGCGACCTCCTGGTGGGCGCCGACGGTCCCGACTCCCGCGTGCGCACGCTGCTCGGATTGCCCGCCGAGGAGGAGGCGTACGGCGAGGACGCGATCGTCGCGAACTTCGAGGTCGAGCGCGAGCACGGCGACACGGCGCGCCAGTGGTTCCGGAAGGACGGCGTGCTCGCGTGGCTGCCGCTTCCCGGAAAGCGCATCTCGATCGTCTGGTCGTCGCCGCGCGCGCACGCCGATGCCATCGCGGCACTCGATCCCGAGGCCCTCGCGGAGCGCGTGCGCGACGCCGGCGGCGCGGCGTTGGGCGACATGAAGCTCATCACGCCCGCGCCGCGCTTCCCGCTGCGGCTCATCCGCGTGGACCGCACCGTCGCCGAAGGTTGCGCGCTCATCGGCGATGCGGCGCATGCGGTCCATCCGCTCGCGGGCCAGGGCGTCAACCTGGGATTCCAGGACGCACGACTGCTCGCCGACGAGCTCGCGGGCCGCTCGCCGGTGGAGCGCGCCGGGGACCTCCGGGTGCTGCGGCGCTACGCCCGCGGGCGGCGCGAGGATGTCACGGCGATGCAGTTCGTCACCGACAGCCTCGACCGGCTGTTCGCCTCCGAGAGCCCGGGGGCGTCGTGGCTTCGTAACACCGGGTTACAAATCGTCGACTCCCAGGCATGGGCGAAAGGGGTCCTGGCGGACCGGGCAATGCGATAATGGAGCTTTCCCGCCTTTTGCGGGTCGAAGGTTCCATGAAGATCATCGCCGCTGCCGCTTCCGCCGTCCTGTCCCTGCTCCTCGCGCTGCCGGTGGGCGCCCAGCAGGATATCGAGCGCATCAAGGCCGAGCTGAAGAAGCGCGTGCCCGAGGCGCCGATCGAATCGGTGCGCAAGCTCGGCTATGCCGGCCTCTACGAGGTGGTCGTGGGCAACGAGGTGCTCTATACCGACGAGACCGCCAGCATCATGGTCATCGGCTCGGTCGTGGACCTGAAGACCAAGGAGAACCTCACCGAGAACCGCCTGCGGCAGGTGAACAAGGTCGACTTCGCGCAGCTGCCGTTCGACTCCGCGATCAAGATCGTGCGCGGCAACGGCTCGCGCAAGGTCGCGATCTTCGAGGATCCGAACTGCGGTTATTGCAAGCGTTTCGAGCGCGACCTGGCCGGGGTGAGCGACATCACGGTCTACGTGTTCCTCTATCCCATCCTCTCGGACAGCTCGGTCACCAAGTCGAAGGCGATCTGGTGCTCGGCCGACCGCGGCAAGGCCTGGATGGACACCATGGTGCGCGACGTCCCGGTGGCCGGCGACGGCGCTTGCGCCACGCCCGTCGACAAGAACCTCGCCTTCGGCAACTCGAAGCGCATCCAGGGCACGCCGACCATCATCTTCGAGGACGGCGAGCGCATTCCCGGCGTGATGGCGATGGCCGACTTCGAAAAGAAGCTCGCGTCGGTGAAGACCGGCAACGCGAAGAGCGCTTCGTCGAAGTAATCGCGCCTCAGGGCGCGACGGTCGCCGGCGGCACGTAGCCCTTCGGAAGCAGCACCCACATCCGGCCGGACTGGCGCATCTTGCCGGCCTGGCTTCCGGCCGAGTCGCCGAATCCCCAGAAGAAGTCCGCACGCACGGCGCCCGCGATGGCGCCCCCGGTGTCCTGCGCGACCATCAGGCGCTCCAGCGGGTCGACGGTGTTGGGGAACGTGGTCGCGAGATACACCGGCACGCCCAGCGGGATCACGCGCGGGTCCACCGCGATGGAGCGCTCCGGCGTGAGCGGCACGCCGAGCGAGCCGATGGGACCCGGGAGCTCGCGCGGCAGCTCGCGGAAGAAGACATAACTGGGGTTCTCGTTCATCAACTGCTGCACGCGCTTCGGGTGCCGGCGCGCCCAGTCCTTGATGCCTTGCATCGACGCGCGTTCGGGCGGGATCTCGCCGCGGCGGATGAGGAGCGCGCCCAGCGAGCGGAACGGATAGCCGTTCTGCTCCGCGTATCCCACGCGCATGCGCTCGCCGTTTTCGAACTCGACCTGTCCCGATCCCTGGATGTGCAGGAAGAATGCGTCCACCGCGTCGTCGACCCACGCGATCTCGAGGCCCTTGAGCGGCGCCGGATCCTTGTCGATGTCGCCGCGCGAGAGATACGGCACGACCTTGTTGCCTTCGACGCGACCGCGCAGGCGCCGCCCCTTGAGGTCGGGGTACACCGAGGTGAGGTCGATCACGAGCAGGTCCTGCGGCACGCCGTAGAGGGGATATTTGTACCGCGCGCTGCGCGTGCGGCTGCCGTGCAGCAGCGGCTCGTAGTAGCCCGTGACCATGCCGGCGGTGGAGTCGTCCGAGTTGACGACCTGGTGCGGGTCGAAGTTGAGCTCGAAGAACGACGCGATCTCCGCCTCGCTCGTACCGGCGGTGAGCGTCTGCGCGCCGGCACACACGCCCTTCCACGCATCCTGCTTCTCGAGGACCGTGCAGCTGCGCACGAATGCGTCGAGCGCGGGCCGCACCGGCTCGCGCTTCCAGCCCGGAAGATCCATCCACGACGCCGGCGCGAGCTTGCCGCGATAGTCGACCGGGGGCTGAGGCGGCGTGGGCGGCGGCTGGGAGGGCGGCGCGGGGCACGCGGGCTTCTCGACGGGCGGCGGGCATACGAGCGGCGCCACCGCTTCCTTCTCGGGCGCGGACTGGCATCCCGCGAGCGCCAGCGCGCAAGCGGTCCCGATCGCCGATAATGCACGCATGGGTTGGGTTCTATTCGAAATCGCGGTGGCGCTCGCGATCGCGATCGCGATCGTGTGGTGGACCATTCCGAAGAAGCCGAAGAGCGACGCGGACAAGCGCGAGCCCTGAGGCCTCAATGCAGGATGCGAGGCACGCTCAGCGTGAACTCGGGAATGTTCGCCTCGAAGCGCGTGCCGTCCTCGGCGACGAGCTGGTAGCTGCCGCGCATCGTGCCGACCGCCGTCGGGATCGACGAGCCGCTCGAGTACTCGAAAGTGTCGCCGGGTTTCAGGAGCGGCTGCTCGCCGACCACGCCCATGCCGCGCACTTCCTGCACCTGGTTGTCGGCGTCGGTGATGATCCAGTGGCGGCTCACGAGCTGCGCGCCCACGGTG
>Ga0105242_10001656_pt1 | contig 17605 bp, 11 predicted proteins | sample KBSM24metaG_FD_81521 | JGI IMG/M metagenome (GOLD analysis project Ga0105242, IMG submission 81521) | Miscanthus rhizosphere microbial communities from Kellogg Biological Station, Michigan, USA - KBS M2-4 metaG | ecosystem: Host-associated > Plants > Roots > Rhizosphere > Soil | place... | reverse complement strand
CACCGGTGCGGTGCTCGCGCTGGCCCGAATCGCCGGAGAAACAGCGCCCCTGCTGTTCACCGCCTTCAACAACCGGTTCTTCTCGACCAGCCTGAGGCAGCCGATCTCCTCGCTGACGGTGCAGGTCTACACCTACGCGACCGGCCCGTACGAGGACTGGCATCGCCAGGCGTGGGCCGGCGCGCTGGTGCTCGTCTCGATCGTGCTCATTTGTTCACTGCTGGCGCGCCTGGCGACACGACGCCTCGAACGGATGCATGCGCGGGGGTAAAAAAAGGATTCCAGGGTTCTCAGGGTTCTCGGGGTGCTCAAGGTGCTCGGGGTTCTCGAGGTGCTCAGGTTCTCGTGCTCAGACGGGCGAACGCTGAGCACCCCGAGCACGCTTAGAACCCCGAGCACCCCGAGCACCCTGCGAACCCTGAGCACCCCGAGCACCCTGAGAACCTTGAGCACCCTGTCTCTCTTGCTTCCTTCTGCCCGCCGCCGCTACAGTAGATGAACGTCCCCTTGTTGAAGGCTGTTCCCGTCCGATCGTACCGGTACTTCCTCGCCAGAGCCTCCGTACTGCTCGCCGTGGTGGTCCTGGTGTGCGTGCCGGGATTCACCCGCATCGGCCAGAGGCTCGAGACGACGTCGCATACGCCGAGCTTCGCGAAGAACATCGACTGTCCGCCCAAGCGGATGACCGTCGCTCCGGCCGCGCCGGTCGCGACGCCGATTCCCGTCGCGCTCGATCTCGTCGTGATTGCGGAGCCCATGCCCGCGCCCGACGCGACCCTTCCGCGATCTCCAGATCTCTTCGGTCCCCGCGCGCTTCGCGCTCCTCCTCTCGCGCTTCTTTCTTAGAGCCGTCCCCTACTGCGTTCTCTTTCCGATGTGGTGCAGGCCTTCAGGCCTGCCCGACTGCGGACCTGAAGGTCCGCACGACACCAGAGGAAAGAACGCTCTAACGGCGGCTATCCAAGCAGTTGACGCGTCGCTCCGGCGGGCTCGCCGGATGAGGAGTGTGTCCCAGTGTCAATTCTGACGCCCGAGTTGATCGCGCAGTATCAAAGCCTCGACGGGCCGTCCGTGTCGAACGCGATCGAGTCGTTCGACATCAGGCTGCGAAACGAAGGCTTCGCCGACGGCCGGATCCGATCTCTGTTCCCCGGCCGGCCGCCGGTAATCGGCCATGCCGTGACGGCTCGCATTCGCTGCTCAGCGCCGCCGCCGGTCGGCCTCAGCTACCACGACCGAACAGACTGGTGGAACTACATCGTCAGCGTTCCGCCGCCACGCGTGGTCGTCGTTCAGGATGTCGACGACCGTCCGGGCGTGGGGGCGTTCGTGGGGGACGTTCACGCCACCATCCTGAAAGCGCTCGGCTGCGTCGCGTACGTGACCAACGGCTCGGTGCGTGACCTCGACGAAGTCGGACGGATCGGCTTTCAGTTCTTCGCGCCGGCCGTTTCAATCTCCCATGCCTTTGCGCACATTGTCGATTTCGGAGAGCCGGTAGACGTTGGCGGCCTGAGCGTCGCAACCGGCGACGTGCTGTTCGGCGACAGCGGCGGACTGCTCCAGGTGCCGCCGTCGATCGTGGCGCAGGTTCCCGAGGCTGCTGCCCGGATACGCACCAAGGAAGAACGGATCATCGCGCTTTGTCGATCGCCGCGTTTCTCGATCGACAGCCTGCGCGCACTCGTGAGGGACCTCGGATGACCAGAATGACTTCGACAGGTGTGATCGCGGCGGCGATGTTGTCGGTCGTCGCGGGGAGCGTGGGCTGTTCACGGCCCCGCGCGGCAGCCGCGACCACCGATCGTCCCACGGTGTCGGTGGCGAAGATCACGAGAGGGGATCTCTCGCAGACGCTGACGCTGGCGGCGGAGTTCCGGCCGTTCCAGGAGATCGAGGTGCACGCCAAGGTCGCCGGGTACGTGAAGTCGATCAACGTCGACGTTGGCGATCGCGTCACCGCCGGGCAGTTGCTCGCGGTGCTCGAGATCCCGGAGTTGCAGGACGACATGACCACGGCGCAGGCCGGCGTCAAACGCAGCCAGGAGGAGGTGAACCGCGCCGAAGCGGACCTGGCGCGCACTGAATCGGCTCACGAGGTCGCGCATCTCAGTTCGACGCGATTGGCCGCCGTCATGAAGCAGCGCCCCAACCTCGTCGCGCAGCAGGACATCGACGAGGCTCAAGGGCGCGATCGCGTCGCCGAAGCGCAAGTCGCGACCGCTAAAGCCGCCGTCGCGGCGGCGCAGGAACAGCTCGCCGTTGCCAGGGCCAACGAGAACAAGACGAAGACGCTGTTTGCGTACGCGCGGATCACGGCGCCGTTTGCCGGCGTGGTGACGCATCGGTACGCCGACACCGGCGCGATGATCCAGGCGGGCACCTCGTCGCAGAGTCAGGCGATGCCGGTAGTCCGTTTGTCCCAGAACAACCTGCTGCGTCTCACGATCCAGGTTCCGGAATCGGCCGTCTCGCGGATTCACCTCGGTGCGCCGGTTGACGTGACCGTGCAAGCGCTCGGTCGTACCTTCCAGGGCAAGGTCGCGCGCTTCTCAGAGAGGCTGAACCTCGACACCCGGACGATGGAAACCGAGGTCGACGTGCCGAATCCGAAGCTGGAGCTCGTGCCCGGCATGTACGCCTATGCGTCCATCACGACCGACGAGGCACGCGACGTCGTCGTCGCGCCGGTCCAGGCCATCGATCGCAAGGACGAGAAGGCGACGGTCATGCTGGTGGGCGGAGACGGGCGTCTCGAGTCACGCGTCGTGACGACGGGACTCGAGTCGCCGGATCGCGTCGAAGTGCGGAACGGCGTTCAGCCGGGTGATCTGGTTGTCATCGGCAGCCGTGCACAGTTGAAGGCCGGCAACACGGTGACGCCGAAGGTCATCGACCTGCAGGCGGCCGAGGGAGTCCGATAATGTCAGGGTTCTCCATCCGCAATCCTTATTTCATCATCGTGGTCTCGCTGATCGCGGCCGTTGTCGGACTGACGAGCCTCGTCCGGATGCCGGTCGATCTGTTTCCCGACATCAACATCCCGCAGGTGGTCGTGGCGACGTTCTACACAGGGATGCCGCCCGAACAGATCGAGACCGACATCACCGGCCGCTTCGAGCGGTTCTTCACGCTCGGCGCCGGCATCGATCACATGGAGTCGCGGTCGCTGCCCGGCGTCAGCGTGATCAAGGTGTTCTTCCAGCCGGGCACCAGCGCCGACTCCGACGTCAGCGAGATCGCCAACCTCGCGATGGCCGACTTGCGGCGCTTGCCGCCGGGGACGCTGCCGCCCATCGTCCAGAAGTTCGACGCATCGAGCCTGCCGGTCTGCCTGATCACGCTCAAAGGCGAGGGCATGACCGAGACGCAACTGCGCGACGTCGGTCAGTACGCGGTGCGCAACCAGCTGGCTGGCGTCTCGGGCGCATCGGTGCCGCCGCCGTTTGGCGGCAAGTACCGCCAGATCATGGTCTACGTCGATCCGGCCAAGCTGCAATCGTACGAGATGAGCCCGATGGACGTCGTGCGAGCGGTCAACAACGCGAACCTTATTCTGCCGTCAGGCGACGTCAAGATCGGTCCGTACGATTACAACCTGTTCACCAACAGTCAATTCCGCGCGATCCCCGACATCAACCAGATTCCGCTCAAGACCATCGGCCGCTCGACCGTCACGGTCGGCGACGTTGGCCACGCCGAGGACGGACATCAGATTCAGACCAACGTCGTCCTGGTCGACGGTCAGCCGTCGGTATACCTGCCCGTGATGAAGCAGGGCGGCGATACGAACACGATTGCCGTCGTCGACGGCATCAAGGACAAGGTCGCGACCCTGGTCGACGTGCCGAAAGAGCTCGGCCTCGACGTCGTGTTCGATCAGTCGCTCTTCGTGAAGCGCGCGATCGAGACGTTGCTGCACGAAGGCGGCATCGGCCTCGCGCTCACCGCCGTCATGGTGCTGGTATTTCTCGGCAGCTTCCGCGCCACGATTGCGGTGTTTCTGTCGATCCCCCTGTCGGTCCTGGCCGCGCTGATCGCGCTCTTCATGGGCGGCAGCTCGATCAACACGATGATTCTCGCCGGCTTCGCGCTGGTGTTTTCGCGGTTGATTGACAACGCGGTGATCGTGCTCGAGAACATTTTCCGCCACATGGAAATGGGCGAGCCGCCGGAGGTCGCTGCCGAAAAGGGCGGGGACGAAGTCGCGCTTGCAGTTCTCGCGGCGACGCTCACGAGTTCCGTCGTCTTTTTCCCGGTCACCTTCCTCTACGGCGTCAGCCGGTTTCTGTTCTCGGCCCTCGCGCTGGCCGTGGTGCTCGCACTGTTCGCGTCCTACTTCGTGGCCATGACAGTGGTTCCACTGTTCTGCGCGAAGCTGATCAAGGCACCGCATCACGCCAAGCCGAAACACGAGCCAGGCGACGAGGATCACGAGGATGCCGAAGTCACGGGACCTGCACCGAACTGGATGGAGCGGTTCAATGCCGCGTTCTCCGTGCAGTTCGAGCGGATGCTGGTCTGGTACGAGCAGCAGGTCCGCGGTGCCATGCGTCGACCAGGCCGCGTCCTCGTCGCGGTCGCCGCGCTGTTCTGCGCGAGCCTGATGCTCTATCCCTTCCTCGGCGTGGCGTTCTTCCCGCGCACCGACGCGGGGCAGTTCGTAATCAATCTCAAGTCGCCATCCGGCACGCGGATCGAGGTTTCGACAAAGGATGTCCAGAAAGTGGAAGCGCTCGTTCGCCGCATCGTCGAGCCGAACGATCTCGAGCTTGTCGTCTCCAACATCGGCGTCACCGCCGACTTCTCGGCCATCTACACCAGCAATGCCGGGCCGCACGCGGCGACGATTCAGGTGGCGCTCACGGAAGACCACCGGATCGGCAGCTATGAGTACATGTCGCGGGTGCGATCGGCGATTCAACAGGAGCTGCCGTACCTCAGCGCGTACTTCCAGTCGGGAGGGATGGTCGATGCCGTGCTGAACCAGGGGCTACCCGCGCCGATCGATGTCCAGGTCAGCGGATCGAATCTCGAGACCGCGTTCGACACCGCGACCGAGGTGGCCGCCAGCATCCGGCAGCTGCCCGGCGTGAGCGACGTCTACATTCCGCAGGACGTCGACTATCCGTCGTTACGCCTCGACATCGACCGGGAGCGCGCCGGCGAACTGGGACTCGATCAGCGCGAGGTCGTGAACAACGTGATCACCGCGCTGACGTCGAACCAGATGATCGCGCCCAGCTTCTGGGTCGATCCGAAGAGCGGCAACGACTACATGCTGACCGTGCAGTATCCGGAAACCCAGATCCAGAATCTGCGCGACCTGCGAGGGATCCCGCTGCACTCCGGACGGCTCAAGGATCCGACGATGCTCGACGCGGTGACGCGGATCACGCCGCTGAAGTCACCGACTGAGATCGATCACTACCAGATCCAGCGCATCGTCGACATTTACGTGAATCCCGCCGGCGAAGATCTTGGAAAGCTGGCCGACGGCATCCGCGGTGTGCTCGCTGCCGCGAAGATGCCACCCAACATTCGAATCGCGATGCGCGGCATGGTCGAGGGCATGCAGGCTTCGTTTCGAAGCTTCGGCCTCGGCCTGATCCTCGCGTTGCTGCTCTTGTATCTGATTCTCGTCGCGCAGTTCCGCTCGTTCGTCGATCCGATGCTGATCCTGCTGGCGGTTCCGCCGGGACTGACCGGTGTGCTCCTGGCGCTCTATGCCACCGGCACGACGCTGAATGTCCAGTCGCTGATGGGCATCGTGATGATGGTCGGCATGGTCGTGTCCAACAGCATCCTGATTGTCGAGTTCACTCACCGACTCGAGGACGATGGGATGCCGCTGCTCGATGCGGTGGTCAACTCGTGCCGGATCCGGCTGCGGCCGATCCTCATGACGTCGCTGGCGACCATCTTCGGATTGATCCCGATGGCGCTGAAGCTCGGGACGGGCAGCGAGGCGTACGCGCCGCTCGCCCGTGCCATCATCGGCGGCCTTGTCGTTTCCGTGATAGTGACGGTGTTCGTCGTGCCGGCGGCATACCTGATCGTCTATCGCCGAAGGACTCCTGCCGTTGCGCGGGAGGGGCGGTCATGATGCGCACGGTCTGCCTCGTGGGTGCATTGCTGGCCGCGGCCCCTGTGGCGGCGCAAACAGGACCGGCGCTGTCCCTGCGCGATGCGGAGGCACGGGCGCTGCAGAATCACCCACAAGTGCTCGCGGGCCGCTATCTCGCGCAGGCCGGTTCGGAAATGACCCGCGAAGCACGCTCGGCGTACTTCCCGACCGTCTACGGCAACGTCACCGGGGCCGCCGCGCAGGACAACAGCCGGATCACGGCGGGCGGCTTGAATAACCCGATCATCCTCGACCGTGTCGCTGCAGGTGTTTCGTTTGCGCAGCTGGTCACCGACTTTGGCCGGACCTCGGATCTCGTGCAGACCGCATCGCTGCGCGCGCAGGCGCTGGAGCAGGGCGCCGTGACGGATCGGTCGGACGTGCTGCTGCGCGTCGATCGGTCGTACTTCAACGCGCTCCGCGCTCAGGCGATCCTTCGGGTGGCGGTGGAGACGGTGAACGCCCGTCAGCTGGTGGCCGATCAAGTGAGTGCGCTCGCCGCCAGCAACCTGAAGTCTGGACTGGACGTCAGCTTCGCGAAGGTCAACCTGAGCGAGGCGCAGCTGCTCCTGCTCCAGGCGCGAAACGACAGCGCCGCCGCCCTGGCGGGGCTCGCCGCCGCGCTGGGGCAGGGCGATGCGCCGGCCTACGTGCTGTCCGAGGAGCCGCTGCCGCCGCCTCCGCCGATCGACGAATCCGCGTTGGTCGCGCAGGCTCTACGCGACCGGCCAGACGTTTCCGCCGAGCGGTTCGCGAGCGAATCGTCGGCGAAGTTCGCCCAGGCAGAGCGTGCCTTGTGGTTTCCCACCGTGTCCGCGATCGGTGCGGCTGGCATCACGCCGATCCGGCAGGACACACTCGCCGCTCAGTATTCGGCGATCGGCATCAACGTCGCCGTGCCGCTCACCAACGGCAACCTGTTCGGCGCGCGGCGCGCCGAGGCCACGCTGCGTGCGCAGGCGGAGAGCGAGCGATTGCGCGATCTCGAGAACCGCGTCAGCCGCGACGTGCGGGTCGCGCTGCTCGACGCGCAGACCGGATTTCAGCGGCTCGATCTGACGAACCAGCTGCTCGACCAGGCGTCACAAGCGCAGGATTTGGCGGAGTCACGCTACAACCTGGGCCTCAGCTCCATCGTGGAGCTGACGCAGGCGCAGTTGAACAAGACGCGCGCCGAAATCGAGCAGGCGAGCGCGAGGTACGACTATCAGGCGCGAATAGCGGCGCTGCGATATCAGACCGGTGATTTGAAATAAGTTGAAGTAGTGCAGGCCTTCAGGCCTGCGTCGGCAGCGCACGAAGATGAAACCGCGGTTTCTTCTTTTCGTCCATCAGCTCCCGTCGCGAATCACCCGGCAATTCGCATCGTCGACCGTGAGCGCGCCGACGGTCGCCAGCGTTTGATCCCGGAAACGCGCGGCGAACTGGAGAAAACGATCGACGTCGGCGATGTTGCTCGCCACGCCGAGCGACACGCGGACGGCGCCGAGGCTCTTGTCGCCTCGCCGCTGCATCACTTCGATGAACCGCGGCAGCGTCAGCTCGTCGCCCTCGGCAAGGCCCGCGCGCATGTCGTCTTCCGTGAGGTTCTGGGCGGTTTCTCCTGAGCCGGGATTGCAGAAGCATCCCGTCCGAAGCGAGATGCCTTCGCCTGCGGCCAGCTCCTCGACGCGCCTGAAGTCGAGGAGCGTCCCGTTGGCATCGCGGAAGTTCATCGTGATCGTGGCGCCACGGTCGACGCTCGTCGACGGTCCGTAGATTTGTACCAGCCGCTGTCCGTTGCTGTGGCAAAGCGCGACGAGCTCCGACAGCAGCCATTTGGTCAGGCAGTCAGTCCGGTTCTGCAGCGCATCGATGCCGACGCGCTCCAGGTGGCGCAGGCCGATCTCGACGGCGGGGATGCTGAGGTAGTTGAGCGTGCCGTCCTCGAAGCCGGCTTCGCGCGCTGCCAGCACGTGTCCGCGACCCTGGACCGTGGCGAAGTTCACCGTGCCGCCGGCGAACCACGGCCGCTGCAGCTTCTCCAGCATCGCATGGCGCACCAGCAGGCATCCCACGCCCGTGGGATAGCCGAACATCTTGTAGAAGGAGACGGCGACGAAATCGGGAGCGACGTGCCGCAAGTCCAGGCGGTTGGTCGGAACGAAGGCGGCCGCGTCCAGCAGCACATCCCATCCGCGCTCGTGCGCGGCGTCGATCAACGCGAGCGAATGCTTGACGCCGGAGAAGTTCGACTGCGCCGGAAAGGCGAACAGGTTCGGGTGTGATCGATCGGCACGATCGAGGCGCGACAGGAGCGCCGGCGTATCGATCCGGAGTTCGGGTACCGTCAGCGGCGTGTAGTCGACGTCGGCGCCCTTCGTGCGCGCGAATTCCCGAATCCCGTTGACCGAGTTGTGATTATCGACAGTCAGCAGCAGGCGTCCGCCTGGTCGAAACGGGTACGACTCGCCGACCAGCTTCAGTGCGCCTGACGCGTTCAACGTGAAGACGGCGGTGTACTCGCCAGTGCCGTTGAAATAGTCGAGCACTTTGGCGCGCCCACGCTCGACGGCATCCGTCATGGCCGTCGAGCTCGGGCTCGCTGAGTGAGGGTTGCCGAACACATTCCGCGCGAGGAGGTCGGCGTGCTCCCGGACCTGCGAGTCGGCATGCAGCCCGCCGCCGGTGTAATCCAGGTAGACGATGCCCTGTGCGTCGAGCCTGCCGTACTCGGACCGTCGCCACTCGTCGAAGGCGCTCGTGGCGATGTACTCAGGATGGCTGGAGAGAAATCGCGAAACCGACGTCACCCGAAGAATTCTATCGTGTTCCCGCGCGCGAGAGCGACAAACGACGATTCAGAAGCAACCGCGGAGACCGCAAAGAAATATATCTCTTTGCGATCTCGGCGGTCTCTGCGGTTTCTTCCGATCGTGTCTCACGGCTTGCCCGATACGCCGACGGTGAACGATACGGCGACGCTGCGGCCGGCCATGAGCGTGAGGATGTCGCCAGGCGCCGCCGCGTTGGACTTCGCCGAAGCCGCGCTGACGGCGGTGATCGCGTGGCTGTCGGTGAGGTTGTTCAGCGCGAGCCTGATGCGTGATGCCGCCAGCCGCGATGAGCCGCGAAGCGTGTAGTTGACGAACAGGTTGGTGATGTTGAACGGATCGATCGGGATCGCCTGGTGCAGGTTGGCGTTGTCGTTGTACATCTCGCCGACCCGCTTGCTGAAGAAGCCGACGTTCCAGCTCCCCAGGTTGTAGGTGAGGCCGATGGTCTCGGTGTCGCTCGGCGCGTTCTGCACCCACAGGCCCGTGTCGGTGTACTTCGCCGTCCCCTTCGTGCCATTGAGGTAGACGGCCAGGCCGCCGCCGACGAGGATGGTGCTCTCCGCTTCGACCCCCTTGGTCACCGATTCGCCGTTCAAGTAGTACACCGTGTCGCTGGTCACGGGATCGATCGTCGACGAGTAGTCGCTCTGGAACGTGATGTGGTAGAAGTCGACGTCCAGCGTCGCGCGGTGTGATTTCCAGACCGAACCCACCTGGTAGGTGTCGCTGAGGATCGGTTCGGGCAGCACGCCGACTTGCCCGTTCTTCACGTCAAACACGCTAGAGGGCGGAATGTTCTGTCCTTTCCCATACTGCCCATACATCGACCAGTTGGACTTCACGAGCAGGTGCGCGTCGATCGACGGCAGCCACGCGTGGTACTCGGCGAGGTTGTTGACGAACGGCGCGCCGTTCAGGTTGCCGACGGTCTTGCCGTTGTCGGCAAACTGCGTCAGGTTCTGGCGGTAGTAGGAGTACTTGATCCCGGGTGTCACGGTGAGATTCGGCAACGCACGCCACGAATACTCGGCATACGGCTGCAGGGTGGTGGTGCCGAACATCTCGTGGAAATTCGGCAGCGCGGCATCGATCCAGGTACGCGGATCGGAAGGCGTCTGATAGCGGTCGGTCGATGCGTACTCGGACCAGAGGCCGGTTCGGAAGATCCCGGCGCTCGAGACGTACGTCAGCGGCAGGTTGTTGCCGTACTTGCGATAGCTGTTCAACTTGTCGGTTGCGCTCGTCGTGCTGATCGACGTGGTGCCGTTGTAGTTCTGCTTGTTGTAGTACCGCATCGTGTACACCTTGTCGTCGATCGACCAGTTGTTGCCGAACAGCGTTCGGAAACCGAAGTACTCGAAGTCGGTCGGAATCGAGTAGAAGTTGTACTTGTAGTACAGCGGCGACGAGGGATCGTCGGTCATCAGAAAGTTGTCGCCAAACTGCTGGATCTGCGCGCGCGTGGATCCCTTCTGGTTCGGCGTGTTGCTCTTGAGGTGCATGATCGACGTGAACGCGCTCAGCGACGTGTTCGCACTCGCCTGGTACTGGTATTTCGCAGAAAACGCATCACGCTGCTGGTAATTGAACGTCTGGTACCCGTCGGATCGCATTTCGTGGAGGTCGAACATCAGCCGCGACTTGTCGCCGCCGAACCGGCCGGTGTTGAAGTCCACGTCGAACAGCATCGTGTTGAACGAACCGTACGAGACTGTTCCGTTGAGCACCCGATCCGAATTCAACGAACGCGACAGCAGGCCTACCGATCCGCCATAGGTCGACGGGCCGATCGTCGCCGCCGACCCCGGGCTGCGGTCGAAGACCGTCGATCCGATCGTCTGCGCCGGGAAGAACGCCCACGAGTGGTGCGTCGGATCGTTGGTGTCGTTGAAGGGGATGCCGTCGTAGGTCATGCTGTATTGCCCGTCCTTGAACCCGCGGAAGAACGTCTTCGTGTCGCCGAGGCCGGGACCGTTGGAGCTGACGCTGAACGTGCCGGGCGCCATCTGCAGCACCTGGCTGTAGTCGGAAATCGGCGACGTGTAGTTCTGGATGTACTCCGCGCTGATGAGCGACTGCGCCGATCGCGCGGTGAGCGAGGATTGCGAAGGCGCGGCAACCGCCGCGGCGGGCAACGCCGCCGACACCGTCACCGTTTCGCTGATATTCGCGACGCTGAGTTGAATCGACACCGTCGTGGCGGCGGTTTCTGAAACCTGAATGCCGGCGCGCCGGACCGCTTCGAAACCGGGCACGAGAATCTCGAGGCCGTAGGTGCCCGGTTTCAGGTCCGTGATCGAGAAACGTCCCTGCCCGTCCGTCGTCGTGGTCGCGACCGCGCCGGTTGTTTCGTTTCGGACGACGATCGCGGCGTTGACGACAGCCTTGCTGTCCGGATCCAGCACCGTGCCTTGAAGGCCGGCTTTGGCAGCCGCCTGCGCGCGCAGGGAGGCCACCGACAGCGGCACAAGTGCCAGCCACAGCGTGAAGAACAGTACCCAGCCGCGTCGTACCTCTCGGAGCAGTCGAATCATCGTTGTGAACCTCTGGCGCTGTGGAAGGCAGCGCGACGGAGGCGACGATAAATGGACGACCTCTTTCGTCTTGTGACGATGCTGTTAATTCCGGGTGAACGATTTGTTCATCTCTCTTTCATGTTGCGGTGAACATGAACGGCTGATGAACGTCGGCGGCGCTCACTCGGTGTATAACCGCGCAGAGGAAAACCAACATGCGTCGAACGAGTGCCGTTGCGATCGCCGTCGCGTTGTGTGTCACCGGAGGGCGGGCGCAGTCGCCATCGATGGGACCGTACAAGGTGCTGAAGACCGCGAAGGTCGGAGGCGCAGGTGGGTTCGACTACGTCTACGCCGATGTGGCGAATCGGCGACTGTACATTCCGCGAGGCGCGGTCGCGGCCACGGCGGCCGCCCCAGCCATGCCCGGCAGAGTCACGGTCTTCGATCTCGACACGCTCGCGCCAGTCGGCGAGATCCCGAACACGCGAGGGAACGGAGCAGCCGTGGATCCGAAATCGGGGCACGGCTTCGCCAGCAGCAAGCCGGTGGCAATGTGGGACACGAAGACGCTCGCGCTGATCAAGACGATCGAGGTTCAGGGAAACCCCGACGGCATTCTGTTCGATGCGTTCAACGATCGCGTCTACGTGTTCAGCCACGCCGCTCCGCACACGACCGTGATTGATTCCAAAGACGGATCGGTGCTCGGGACCATCGATCTGGGCGGCGCGCCCGAACAGGCCGTCACGGACGGCCGCGGGCACATCTACGTGGACGTATCAGACAAGGCGAACGTCGCCGTCATCGACGCGAAGACGATGACCGTGACCGCTCACTACGATCTGGGCGGTGCTGGAGAAGGGCTCGCCGGCCTCGCGTTCGACGCAAAGACCCGCGTGCTGTTCGTCGCGTGCCGCCTGCCCGCGCCAGGCGTGATGGTGATGCTCAACGCCGACACGGGCAAGGTCCTCGCCACGCTGCCTCTCGCAGGCAGCTCCGACGGCGCCGTCTTCAACCCCGACACGCAGGAAGCATTCAGCTCCTCGGGTCAGGGTGACGGGACGCTCAGCATCATCAAGGAGACCGGCCCCACCAGTTTCGAAGTGGAGCAGAACCTGAAGACGATGTCAGGCGCCAAGACGCTGACGTTCGACAGCAAGACGAACCACGTCCTGCTGATCGGCGCCGAGTATCTGGCGGCGACGCCGCCTCCGACCCCGCCTCCCGCCGGCGGACGAGGTCCGGCACGGACGATGGTGCCGGATTCTTTTTCGATTGTCGTGGTGGGCAAGTAGATCTATCCGCGGATGAATCTTTACCGCCGCGGGAACTTGTCCGGGTTGTTCGTGAACAGCGCGTCGATGCCGAGGTCGTACAGGAAGTGCGACATCTCGGCGCGGACATCCGGGAATTTCATCTCCTTGTCGTCCGCGCGGAAGGTCCACGATGTGACCGTCAGGCCGGCGGCGTGGGCGCGCGCCACCATTTCCGGGTGCCGCGCGATGACGAACTTCTCCGGTGCGATCCCGGTAGCAAATGTCGCCAGCTCCTTGATGCGCGCCTCGGTGACGTCCTCGTCCTTCGCCGTCAGGAACACGCGCGGCACGGTCGGCAGCTCTTTCGACACGCGGCGGATCGCTTCCTCGTCGAACGACTGGATGATGACCGGCGTCGTCTTCAGCGACTCCGGCTTCTCGAGCCCGTTCTTCCGCATGATGTCGACGAACAACTTCACCTGATCGACGTTCCGCGATCGGTACAACTCAGGCGACTTGAGTTCTGGATAGAGGCCCGCCTTGCCGCGCACGAGATCGATCGCATCCTGGAACGTCTGAATCCGCTGGCCCGCGAACTCCGGCTTGAACCATTTGCCGGCGTCGAGCCGCTTGATCTCCGCCATCGTGAAATCGTTGCCGAGCCAGTGCTTGCCGGGTTGCCGTGTCTGATAGCCGGTCGACGGACGATCCGGGAAGACCTCCGCGACGTTCGTCGTCCGCTCGAGCGTGTCGTCGTGCATGCAGAAGAGCACGTTGTCCTTCGACACCGCGAGGTCGGGCTCGACGAAGTCCGCTTTCTGCTCTATCGCCAGCTTGTACGCCGCCTGCGTGTGTTCGGGAGCGTAGCCGGAGGCGCCGCGGTGTGCGATCAACTGCTTGGATGCCGCCGGCTGAGCCGACAAGCCGGCCACGGCCGCCACGGCCGCAGGCGCGAGCGCGAACAGAAAAGCCGAGCGTATGATGGTGGTCACAGTGAGCGGATTATATCGTCGGGCGGTGACGTATGTATGACGAACCGAAGGCGAGCGGCGTCTCGCGGCTCGCCGCATGGCTGGGAGCCGTTTCGCTGATCGTGTTGGCGTCGACCGGGCCTCTGCACCGCATCGGCCTCTTCGGCCTCGCGGGAACGTTCAACCTGTTGAAGTGGGCGGTCTACGGCGCCCTTGCGGCCATCGTGCTGGCCATCATCGGGATCATCGTTGACGTGCGCCGAGAAGCTCCAACGTCGACGGCGTTGATGGCGATGCTGATGTCGTTCATCGCCACCGGTTCGATTGCGGCGCTGGCCTGGAAGGCCTCCCGCGTGCCGCCGATTCACGATGTGACCACGGACACGATGCAGCCGCCGCCGTTTCTGGCCGTCCTGCCGCTGCGCGAGGGCGCGCTGAATCCTGTAGAGTACGGCGGGCCCGACGTCGCCGCTCAACAGAAGAAGGCGTTTCCGGACATCGTGCCGTTGACGTTGAAGCTTCCGCCTGCGCGAGCCTTCGACCGCGCGCTCGCCGCCGCGAGGGCGATGGGATGGGATCTCGTGGCGTCGGATCCGGCGGGCGGCCGCATCGAAGCGACGGCGACCACGTTCTGGTTCGGCTTCAAAGACGACGTCGTCATCCGTGTGACGCCCGAGCCGGACGGCAGCCGCATCGACGTCCGATCGCTGTCGCGCGTGGGCGGCGGCGACATCGGCGCGAATGCGGCGCGCGTCCGCAAATATCTCGCAGCGTTGAAAGCCTCATGATGCATCTTCGCGAACAGGACGCCGAGTCCCTTCAGCTCTCCGACGTTCGCCGCCGGCTCGCGGCCATCTTCGTCGGCTCGATTGGCAACCTCGTCGAGTGGTACGACTTCTACGCGTACGCCGCCTTCGCGCTCTACTTTGCCAGCGCGTTTTTCCCCGGCGGCGACCCGGTCGTGCAGCAATTGAACGCCGCCATCCTGTTTGCCATCGGCTTCATCGTCCGGCCCATTGGCGGATGGCTGTTCGGCCACCTGGCCGATCACTACGGCCGGCGCAACTCTTTGATGCTGTCGGTCCTGTTGATGTGCTTTGGATCGCTGATGATTGCGGTCACGCCGACCTACGCGTCGATTGGCATCGGCGCTCCGATCGTTCTGGGGCTGGCGCGCATGATTCAGGGATTGAGCCTGGGCGGCGAGTACGGCACCAGCGCCACGTATTTGACTGAAGTCGCCGACGAGCGCAACCGCGGTTTCTATTCGAGCTTTCAGTACGTCACGCTCATCGGCGGTCAGTTGTGCGCCATCCTGGTGCTGCTGCTCCTTCAGCAGGTGTTCCTCACCGGCGCTCAGCTGAAGGCCTGGGGCTGGCGTATTCCCTTCGTCATCGGGGCGATGCTGGCGATTGTCGCGCTCCTGATGCGGCGCAACCTGCACGAAACCGACGATTTCATCGCGGCGAAGAAGGTGGCGCGCAAGTCCAGCTCGATTGCGGCGCTGGCCAAGTACCCGCGAGAGGTGCTGGTCGTTGTGGGGTTGACGATGGGCGGCACGACGGCCTTCTACACGTACACGACGTACATGCAGAAGTTCCTGAAGCTGTCGGTCGGCCTCAACGACATCCAGACGACCATCGTGACGGCGACGTCGTTGATCTTCGCGCTGATCCTTCAGCCGATCTATGGCGCGCTGTCAGATCGGATCGGCCGCAAGCCGCTGCTGATCTGGTTCGGCGTCATGGGAACCTTGTGCACGATTCCGCTGCTGCGATCGCTCGAAGCGACCCGCAGCGCGTCAGTCGCGTGGCTCCTGATTGCGGCCGCCTGGTTGATCGTGGCCGGGTACACGTCCATCAACGCCGTGGTGAAGGCCGAACTCTTCCCGACGAAGGTCCGCGCGACCGGCGTCGGCGTTCCATACGCGGTGACGGTCTCGATCTTCGGCGGCACCGCGGAGTCGCTCGCACTCTGGTTCAAGTCGATCGGCCACGAGGTCTGGTTCTCCTACTACCTCACGGCCGTGATCGCCGCGTCGCTCCTCGTCTACGCGTCGATGCGCGATACCAGGCGCGACTCAGCGATGGGACGCCATGAGTAACGACTCGCGGTTTCCGATCAGCGAAACGCAAACCAGTTGAAGTTGGCAACCGAGCCGCCGGGGCCGTTGGTGTCGAGGACGACTTTGAGCACCTGCGTCCCCGCCGCCAGCGTGACTCCGGTTTTCGTCACCGTCTTCCACGTCTGCCAGCCGCCCGTATCCGGAACCTGAATCGAGCCCGTTACGTTCACGCCGTTGACCTCGATGTGGAACGTGCCGCCAACTCCGTCGGATGCGAGGCGGACGTCCAAACTGTACGAGCGTGACTGCGCAACGGTGACGGTGTAATTCAGCCACTCTCCGGCCTTCGTCCACCCGACGAGATATCCGCCGCCGCTGTCGGACGCTGCTTTGATATCCACGTTGTTGCTGCGGTACACGCCGCCGGTGTTGCCGGAGCCCGTGTCGAAGTAGGCGACGTTCGCGCCGCCCGCGTCGTAGTTCTCGAACTGCACGGTGCCGGGTATCGCGACCGGCGTCCCGGAATAGGCCGTGGAACCCGTCGGCGGATTCGACGGCGGATCCGGCGGCGTCGACGTGGACGCGCCGCTCAGGGCGGCGTTGAGAGCGGCGAAGTTCACGCCGATGTCGGTCCCGTCGCCCGCGGCCCCCTTGAGAATGCTCGCCGACACGAGCTGGTAGTTCGCTGCGGCGGGGCTCACGAAGTTGTCGAGCCACTGCGCGACAGTGGGGAAGTCGTTGCCGGTCGGGTACAGCTTGGCGTTGCCGCCGGCGAAGGCGTTGGTGATGACCTTGGCTCCAGGCGCGTAGAAGTTCAGCGAATCAGTCCCCTGTGTGTGGCTGTCGCCGGCGATCCCGTACGTGTTCGTGCGCCAGCTGTTGTCGTTCACCACGAGGCCATAGATCTTCGTGACGCCGTCGGTGGCCTTGCCGCTGTACAGGCGAATCAGGTTGCTCCCGTTGTGGTCGACCGTGTTGTGCTCGAAGCTCACGTTCTTCGGCGCGTTGCCGATGATCGCGAACCATCCGTTGGCCGGGTGCCCGGGGATGGCGTACGCGGTGCTCACGTCATACACCAGGTTGTTCTCGATGGCGATGTTCTGCGTCTGCTGCGACGTGAAGATGTCGTCCCAACCCGAGATGTTGAAGACCGCGGCGACGTGGCGGATCACGTTGTTGCGCACGGTGATGTCCCGCACCACGGACCATGGCGCACCACCGCTCTGATTGCGCGGCGTGAAGATGAAGGCGTATCCGGACTGTCCCGCCGCCCAGTGGTTTTCGATCGTGTTGCCCTCGACCAGGACGTTCTCGGCGTTCTTGAATTCGACGAGGTTCTTGACCGTCCACGTCTTGGACATCCAGGACAGCGGACGGCTGATCAGGTTGCGGCGAATCGTGATATTCGCCGGCACCAGGTTCGGGATGTTCGGATCAGTGCCGCCGAACATCACGTTCTCCCCGGCCGCTTCGAGGTAGTTGTTCTCGATGAGATAAGGGCCCGGGCCGTTCCACCCCATGATCGCCTGTGTGTCCTGCAGCACGCCTTTGATGTCGGCGAAGTACGAGTTCAGGATTTGCGCGTCGCCACTGTTGAGCGCCAGTCCGCGGCGCTGTCCGTAGCTCGCATTGCCGTGCAGGTAGCAGCGATCCATGACCAGGTGCGCGGGCACCACGGACAGCGTGGTTTGCGTCGAACCGGCGCCGCCGAATTCGACGAGGTTCGCGCTGCCCGACGAAGAGCTCGGCAGGAACTCCAGGAACCGCAGCGTCCAGTAGGTCGCGCCGGGATCGGTTCGCATCGCCGGACCCGCCGTCGTCGATCGAATCTTGGCAAGGAGAGGCCCCGCT
>Ga0105242_10001655_pt1 | contig 17606 bp, 11 predicted proteins | sample KBSM24metaG_FD_81521 | JGI IMG/M metagenome (GOLD analysis project Ga0105242, IMG submission 81521) | Miscanthus rhizosphere microbial communities from Kellogg Biological Station, Michigan, USA - KBS M2-4 metaG | ecosystem: Host-associated > Plants > Roots > Rhizosphere > Soil | place... | reverse complement strand
GCGGAACTCGGTCTTGAGGCGATAGATGGCGGTGGCGTCGGTGCCGAGGAGTTTCTTGAGGGCGACCACGTGCCCGCGCTCGCGATCGAAGGCCTCGTAGACCACGCCCATGCCGCCGGCGCCGATCTGCCGCTGGATGGTGAAACGTCCGCTCGCGAGTACTCCGGGATCGGTCATGACGACCCGCGCGTCGCCGCGCAGGCGTTTATCTTACGCAGAAACGTCATTCGAGACGCGCACACTTGAATCCCGGTCTCGGTGCTGCGTCTGCGGCAGAAAGACATGTGGTTTGGTGTGGTGCGCGCCTCCGGCGCGCCTCGGGGGAAAGGCAAAGGCGCGCCGGAGGCGCGCATCACACCAGGCTGCGCTGGCTTGCTATCCGGAGCGGCATCCTCAACTGTCCGATTTTTTCGGACACTTCAGCGTAGCCCTCGGCCCGTCACTCCAGGCGCGCACACGCTTGCTGCACGCTCTGCAACATGCGCGTGCAGCGCTGCTCGTTCGGATGCCCGCGCCGCGCGCATTCCTCCAGCTGCCACTTCACGGACCCGACAACGTTGGTCTGCTTCGGAACGCCTTTGCAGAAATCAGCCGGAACGCTCGCGGCCTGGATGCAGTTGTCGAGAAACAACTTCACCTTCACCTCGCACATCATCCCCGCAAACCCGCACTTGTCGCCGCGCTTGAGGGCCTCGTCCACGCACACATTGGCGTCTCTCCCCGCCCCGAACTCCTTCCCTTCCGCCACCACCTTCTCCGCCCCCTCGCGCAACTCGCCTCCATGCGCGCGAAACCAGCGGTACCCGAGGAAGATCGCGCCGGCGACGAGGAGGATGCCGAGGAGGAGGATCGCGAGAAGGATCTTCAACCAGGTGGGCATTGGTAGAGTGTACGCGCTGCGATCGATTTGCAGGCGCACAGATCGCTCACTCCTGCTGTCGAATCCTCAGTATGGATTCCTCCCTGCCTGTTGACTGCGCGTTCAAGTTGGGATGGATGACAGCCCGGTTCGCGTTCTCGAGGTCTTCGACGATTTTCTTCAGCCGCGCATTCTCCAGATCCACCCTCGCGGTCCGTCGATCGCGTTCCGCAAGCTCTCGCTCCAGCGCCGCGATCCTCCGTTCCAGATCCTCCGCGGCGACCGTTTCCAGCAGCCCCCTTTCGAGCAATACGGCGAATTGGTCGGCGGGTACGGCCCTGCCGAAATAGTGTCCCTGCCCCTCGTCACACTGGTGAGTCTGAAGAAAGGACAGATCTTCCAGGGTCTCCACGCCTTCGGCAATGACCCGCAGTTTGAGGCTTCGGGCCATGCTGATCACGGCGGTCACGATCGACGCATTGTCCGCGGCGGTGCTGATATGACTGACGAATGATTGGTCGATCTTGAGGGCGTCGACCGGGAACTTTCGAAGATAGCTCAAGCTGGAGTAACCCGTACCGAAGTCATCGACCGCCACCTGCACCCCTTTTTCTCTGAGGGATTGCAGAATGGATGCTGCGGACTCGGAATGCTCCATGAGGACACTCTCGGTCAGCTCGATCTCGAGGAATCTCGGATCGAGTCCCGTTTCGTCGAGGATTGCAAACAAACCTGGCAGAAAGTGTTCCTGCTGCAACTCCAGCGAGGAGACGTTGACGGCCATGGTCGCCGCAGGCAGCCCTGCATCCACCCAGGTTTGGGCCTGCCGGCATGCTTCGCGAAGCGCCCAATGGCCGATCGGCACAATGAGGCCGCAGTCTTCGGCGATGGGAATGAACTGCGCCGGAGAGAGCAATCCTCGAGCGGGATGCGTCCAACGCATCAACGCCTCCGCGCCGGTAATCGCTCCTGTCCTCAGATTGACCTTCGGCTGGTAGTGCAGCACGAATTCGTTCCGTTCCAGCGCGCACCGCAGACCTTCTTCGATGGATTGTCGCTCCACGGCCCGGGCGTTCATCTCCGGCTTGAAGAACTGACAGCTCTGACGCCCATTCTCCTTGGCCTGGTACATCGCGGTATCCGCGTTCCTGATGAGCGTCTCGGCATCCAGGCCGTCGTCGGGGAAGACGCTGACGCCAATGCTCGTCGTGACGTGAAGGTCGTACTGGTCGATGGAATGAACCTCCGCCACCGCGTGCAGGACTCTTCTCGCCGTCGTGGCGATGTCCTCCCATTGGTCTGCTTCTGCAAGCAGGATCACGAACTCATCGCCTCCCTGGCGGCTGACCGTGTCCGAAGCGCGTACGCAGTTCACCAGGCGTCTGGCGATGGATTGGAGCATCTTGTCGCCAATTGGATGGCCCAGAGAATCATTGATGTGCTTGAAACCGTCGAGATCCAGAAACAGCAACGCCACCTGTTTCTTGTGACGCGGTGCCAAGGCGATGGCCTGGTGAATGCGATCGTTCAGGAGCAGGCGATTGGGCAAACCGGTCAGAAAGTCGTGTTGAGCCGAGTAGGTCAGTTCCAGGGACATCGCCCGCACCGCGCTGACGTCGTGGAACACGATGACCGCTCCGGCAGCCCGCCCTGCACGGTAATAGATGGAGGAGCCGCTGTCCTCGATCGGAATCTCCACTCCGTCATGACGGATCAGAATGCAATTCGCGGGCAACCGCACCGATCGATTCGGGGTCGCGATCGCCATCGGATTGGTGATGGTTTCGCGACTGTCGGCGTCGATGATGCGGAGAGTCTCGGCCATGGGCTGGCCTTCCGCTTCGTGCCACGACCAGCCGGACATGTTTTTCGCGACGAGATTGAGGAAGGTGATGTTCCCCGAGATGTCCGTGCAAACGACAGCCTCGCCGATGCAATTGAGCATGACCTGGGCGTGCTGCTTTTCCTGAAACAACGCCTCTTCGATGGTCTTGCGCTCGACGGCATAGCGCAGAGCACGAAGAACCCCGCGCGGCTCGATCTGGCCTTTGATCAGATAGTCTTGCGCTCCTTCCTGCAAGGCCTGCACGGCCAGAGAGTCGTCGTCGAGACCCGTCAACACCACCAACGGGGTCCGAGGCGCGGCAGCGCGGGCGCGCCGCACCGCTTCCAAGCCCTGGGCATCGGGCAGCCCCAGATCGAGCAGGATCACGTCAACGGAGTGCTCCGCCAGATATTGCTCGGCCGCACTCATTTGCCCGAGGTGCGTGAATTCAGTGCCGGGCGAGCGCCGCTCCTTGAGCATCGAGCGGAGCAAGGCGGCGGCCCCTGGATCATCTTCGACCAGAAGAAGCCTGGTGATCGAGTTACCGTGCATCCTTCTCCATTCGTTGCGGCGACTCTGATACGTTTGGGTCAGGCATCCCGGCGCCTGTCACGGCCGCTGATCAGGCGTACTGGAAGGAACGTGCCACCTGAGCTCGTCGAGTTTCTCAAGTCGCTGTAGGCACGTTTGCGGAATGAGGGATTCCATGACGCATCCGCCGGGCTCCGACGAGTCGCTTTCGCTTTGGATCGACACCACGCCATCGACCGGCTATCCCCCGCTGCGCGGCGAGCTCGATGCCGATGTGGCGATCGTGGGAGGCGGCATCACCGGCATCACGGCGGCGTATCTGCTCGCGAAAGCGGGAGCGTCGGTCGTGCTCGTGGACAAGGGGCGGATCGCGATGTCCGAGACCGGCCACACCACGGCGCACATCGTCGAGTCCACCGACGCCGACTACGGTGACCTGATCAAAGCGCATGGTGAAGACGGCGCTCGCGCCAATACCGAGGCGACGCGAGCGGCGATTGCGCTGATTCGTTCCCTCGTCGACGAGCTCGGAATCGACTGCGGCCTCCAGCCAGTCGATGGCTATCTCTACGCCGAAGAGGAGGTGCATCGCCAGTACCTGCAGCGGGAACAGGAATCCCTTCGCCTGGCGGGCATCGAGACGGAATGGGTCGACGACGTGCCGGTGCCGTTTCGGACGATCGGAGGGCTGCGCTATCGCAACCAGTATGTCTTTCACATCCGGCGGTACGCGCTCGCCATCGCCGCGGCCGCGATGGAGCATGGCGCGCGGATCTTCGAAAACTCGCTGGTGAATGACATCGAGAACGCGGAGGAGAACGGCCGTTGCCTCGTGAAGAGTGAGCAAGGAAGCATCCGCGCGCGGCACGTCCTGCTCGCGACGCATGTCCCGATCAACGATCGCGGAACCCTCTGGCTGAAGATGCACGTGACGCGCACCTATGTCGTGGCCGCGCCGGTCGAGCCGGGCCAGATCGCCGATGCCCTCTTCTGGGACACGGCGTCCCCGTATCACTACACTCGCCTGCTCGACACGAAACAGGAACTGTTTCTCATCGTCGGCGGCGAAGACCGCGACATCGGCAAGGATGGCAACGACGCGGAGCGCTACGAGGCGCTGGAGGGGTACTGCCGCGCGCGATTCGGGATCACGACGTTCACGCACCGGTGGTCGGGCCAGATCAACGAGCCCGCCGACATGCTGCCTTACATCGGCGAGAGCTCGCACGGGAAAAACGTCTGGATGTCGACCGGCTACTCCGGCACCGGAATGACGTACGGAACGCTCGCGGCGATCCTTCTGACCGATTTCGCGCTGGAGCGGGAGAACCCATACGCGAAGCTCTACGACCCGGCGCGCAGGAAGATCGGATCCATCCTCGAGACCGTCTTCACGAAAGCGGCCGAGCTCCCGAAGCGGATGATCGAGAAGCTGACGCATCTCGACGTGGAGGCGGCCAGCGTCGCGGAAGTCCGCGAAGGCGAAGGGAAGATCGTCTCAGCCGGAGGAGAGAAATATGCCGTCGCCCGCATCGACGGCGAGCTGCGTACTCTCGACCCCACATGCACGCACATGGGCTGCACGGTCGCATGGAACGCTGCCGAGAAGAGCTGGGACTGTCCGTGCCACGGCTCGCGCTTCAGTACGCGCGGTGAGGTGTTGAATGGTCCCGCCACAACACCGCTCGCCCGGGCTGACGTCGCTCCATCGGAGTAGAGCGTAGCGCTCGACGTGTTCGCCTACTGATCGACACAGCGAAGGACTGCCTGCAGCAGCGCGTCGATATCGAATGGCTTTCGGAGCTTCGCTTCGACGTTCGCCGCTGCAACCTTCTCGAGATTTGCCGCAGACGTCGCGGTCATCACGACCACGCACTTCACGTCCGGGCGTTCCCTGGCCAGCACTTCCAGGACCTCATGGCCGCTGCCATCGCCCATCATGATGTCGAGAATCACAGCGTCGTAGCGCTTCTCCTGGATGCGCGCGATGGCCTCGTGGCCGCTCTGCGCGTCCTCGACTGCGAAGTCGCGCGCTCGCAGCACAGCATGTACGAGGCCGCGGGTTGCCGCGTCGTCATCAACGATGAGGATGGTTTTCGTCGGCACGATCGCGCCCATTATCCCTCTCCGGTCGCGCCTGGCGATCCCCTTGCATCGTCTTCAATATGGTTTCCGCAAACATCCCTGAGCCCGGCCCACCCACGCTCGAGGTATCGGAGGCTCGCTACCGGAGGCTCTTCGAGACAGCACAGGACGCGATTCTGATCCTCGATGCCGAGGAGCCGAACGGGAAGATCATGGACGCCAATCCCTTCGTGATCGGCCTGCTGGGGTATTCGCTCGATGAACTGATCGGGAAGGAGCTCTGGGAGATCGGCTTGTTCTCCGATAAAGCGGAGAGCAAAGCCGCGATGGAACGGCTGCAGAAGGATGGCTATATCCGCTACGAGGATATGCCCCTCGAAACCAAGCAGGGAAAGCGCGTCGAGGTGGAGTTCGTCAGCAACTCCTACACGGTCGAAGGCCGGAAGGTGATTCAGTGCAATATTCGCGACATCACCGAACGCGCGGAAGCGGTTCGTGCCCTCGTCGCTTCCGAAGCGCGCTATCGCCGGCTCTTCGAGACCGCGCAGGACGCGATCCTCATCCTTGAAGCAGACAGCGGAAAAATCATGGACGCCAATCCGTTCCTGATCGACCTGCTCGGGTACTCCCTCGACGAGTTGATCGGGAAGGAGCTGTGGGAGATCGGCCTGTTCCGCGACAAGGAGCAGAGCAAGGCGGCGATGGAGCAGCTGCAGAAAAAAGGCTACATCCGCTACGAGGACATGCCGCTCGAGACCAAGCAGGGAACGTGCGTCGAAGTGGAGTTCGTCAGCAACTCCTACCTGGTGGGTGACGAGAAGGTCATTCAGTGCAACATTCGCGATATCACCGACCGGAAGTGGGCGGAGGATGCGGCTCGCATCAGCGCGGAGCGTTTTCGTTTCCTGGCCGAGTCGATGCCGCTCATGATTTTCACGGCGAGACCGAACGGAGAGATCGACTACTGCAACCGGCAGCTGGCGGAGTTCACCGGGCTGCATTGCGAGGAAGTCTGCAACGCGGGCCGGCGGACATTCATCCATCCGGATGATGTGGAAGAGGACGCTCGGGGATGGCGGCGTTCGATCGAGAGCGGTGAGCCGTTCCAGATCGAGAGCCGCTTCCGCCGCGCCGATGGTGTCTATCGCTGGCACCTGACCCGCGCCTCGGCCATGCGCGATGCCGGGGGTAGCATTGTGATCTGGGTCGGCTCGAGCACCGACATCGACGATCGCAAGAGCGTCGAGGAGACTCTGGTCCGCCAGTACCGCGAGTCCGAAACCCTCAGCCGCGCCAAGGACGAGTTTCTGGCCACGAGCTCTCACGAGCTCCGAACTCCCCTCACCTCGATCCTCGGCTGGTCCGAGCTGCTGGTCACGGGCGAGCTGGATGCGGAGACCCAGCGGGAGGCCCTCGATTCCATCCGGCAGTCCGCAAGGGTGCAGTCCCGCCTGATCGACGACATGCTCGATGTCTCGCGCCTGCTCACCGGGAAACTCGAACTGAACACCGAACCGGTCGACGTCGCGGCGGCCCTGCTCCTCGCCCTCCGCGCCATCACGCCTGCGGCGGAAGCCAAAAACATTCATCTGGAGAAGTCGTTCGCGCGCGATGCCTCGCGCGTTTACGGCGACGCCACTCGGCTCCAGCAGATCTTCTGGAACATCCTCTCGAACGCGGTGAAATTCACGCCGGCGGGAGGAAGCATTCGCGTCCTTCTCTCCTCGGCCGACTCACGGATCGAAGTCCAGGTGAGCGACACGGGCAAGGGGATCAGCCGCGAGTTCCTCCCGCGAGTGTTCGAGAGTCTGACTCAGGAGGGAGGAAGCAGTACGCGCGAGCACGGCGGCCTCGGTCTTGGACTCTCCATCGTCAGGCAGCTGGTCGAGATGCATGGCGGCACGGTCCGCGCCGAAAGCGAGGGGCCGGGCCGAGGCTCTACATTCACGGTGTCTCTTCCCGCCCGGAGGCTCATCACGACCGTGCAGAGGCCATGGGAGAACGCCGGCGATGCGGACGCGCCGGTCTCGCTGGCGGGGATGCGCGTGCTCGTTGTCGATGACGAGCCGGCCATGCGGAAGATGATCGCGACCATTCTGCGGGCTGCCGGTGCCTCCGTAGTCACGGCCGCCCTCGCCGCTGAAGCGTTCGATCAGTTGTCCGAGCAATCGTTCGATGTCCTCGTCAGCGACCTCGCCATGCCCACGGAGGATGGCCACTCTCTCGCTCGCCGCATTCGGAACCGCGACGACGAGAAGTCCCGGATTCCCGCGATTGCGTTGACTGCGTACGGCGGTCCGTTGCAACGTCAGTTGGCGCTCTCTGCGGGCTTCGACGATTACGTGAAGAAGCCGTTCGCCCCGCAGGATCTCGTGCGCGCTGTGGCGGGCGTTGTGCGCCACGTGCCGCCGCAAACCCGGCGCGATATCGTCCCCGCCTAGTACTCGTTCAAAGTTGTTTCATGTGGTGACCGCTGCCCTCAGCGGTCACGGGTGGGACGGCGCTTCGCGCCGTGCGACCGCTGAGGGCAGCGGTCGCCACATAGCGAAGCAAACTCCTGATCAGCGACGCTGAAGCTGTCGCAGCGCCGCCGTCTTCAACGCCATGGTCGTTCCGCCACGAGCGATGTTCCGCACCTCGGATTCGGGGAGCGTGGGCAGGATGCGCAGCGCAAACGCGGGCGGCGTCTTCGCGTTGTGAATCAGCCCCAGACGCACATCGAGGCTCGCCATCCATTGCCCGGTTTGCAGGATCACGTCCGCGATCTGATAGTTCAGGTACGACGACTTCGCCACGCGCACGATTTCGTCCACGGTGATGCGCGGATTGCGCAACAGCGACAGCAGCACTCGAGGATCGTTGTCCTGAAGCAGAAGCGCCCGCTCGCTGCGATCGGCCTTGACCGCGAGGAGCAGTTTTTCCGTCTGCGTGAGGCCGCGCATCCGCTCCCACGGGCTGCCCGGTTGTGCCGGTTCGGCGGCCGGCTTCACGAGCAGCCGTTGGAGAAGCTCGGCGGCGTTCGCGTCCAGCGCGAGCGCGATTCCATCCGGCAGCGCCGCCACTACCGTCGCCTTCACGAATGTCTCCCCACCCCACGGCCCACGCAGCGTCACCAGTAAAGTCGCGTTGAGAGCGACGATCTCGCTCGTGACGAGACGGAGACCGCCCATGGAGAGGTTCGCGCGGTGCTCCTCCCGGAGCTCGTCTTCGCTTTCGAACTCGACCGTGAACGCCGCGGACGCCGTTCGTGCGACTTTCATGTTCGCCGAAAGCTTATATGGACTGCGGCGGCAAAGCCGCCGCTTTCAAACAGCGAAGCGCGAGTTTCGCTGGCGGGAGGAAAGCGGTGGCTCTGCCACCGCAGTCCATAGCGCTTCCGCGTCCGACTTGACACGACAGACCGTTGGGCGATGATGGAGCCCCCATGCGCCACGGCCGAGTCCTGATTTGCGCGATTGCGCTGTCTGCGGCATTGCCCCTCTGCGCGGACATGCGCGGGGTGCTGCACGAGCCGCGCGAAGGCGTAGTACTGCTCGGCGGATCACGTGCGACCGTGACGTGGTCGTCGCCGCAGCTTCCGCGCTTCGTGGAGGAGTGGGAGGCATTCCTCTCCGTCGACGGCGGAACCTATTACGCGTATCGCATCACCCCTCATCTCGAGCTCGGGCAGCGCACGTTCACCTTCGAAGTGCCGAACGTCGAGACAGAGCGCGCGCGGTTCCTGATTCGCGCCGGCGACGAGCGGCGCGAGATCGAGATCGAGTTGCCGGCCACCTTCACGATCCGGCGGGACGACGCGAAGGCTCTGACCGCCGGACATCTTGCGATCATCGACAGCGAGCGCGGCGAGGCCGCGCGGCCCGGCGACCGCGGGGTCATTCAATGGATCGACGGCGACCGCAGCGGCCGCCACCTCATCCTGCGAAGCGCGCTGCGACTCGCGCCCACGCTCTGCAACGCGCTCGTGACCGAAGCACCGTCGGAGTCCGCCGAAGAGCCGGGACCGCGATTCGCCGTCACCACCCGCTCGACAACATTCCTTCGAACGCTCACCGCCTCACTGCCGCGCGCGCACCTCGAGTCGAGACCTCGCGCCGGACGTGACGTGCTCCTCCTGCAGCGGCGCCTCAATCTTTAACGGGCGCTCCTTTGCGCGCTTTCCACCGTGATTCACGCACAAGGAGAATCCCTATGCGAAGACTCTTCGCATCCATCCTCTTGCTGTTTCTGTTCATGGCGATGCCGGCCGCCGCGCAGTCGCCCAACACGGCCACGATGATCGTCGTCGTCATCGATCCCTCCGGCGCCGTGGTGCCGGACGCCCGCATCTCGATCCTCAACACCGCGACCGGCGGCGCGCGCGAGGCCGTCTCGGGCAGCGACGGCAGCGCCACGATCGCCGCGCTGCCGCTGACCGGAACCTACAGCGTTCGCGTCTCGAAGGAAGGATTCGGCGACGAAGAGCGCAAGAACATCGCGTTGCGCTCGGGTGAGACTGCCACTCTGAAAGTCCATCTCCTGGTCGGCTCCGAAACGGCGGGAGTCACGGTCTACGGCACGACCGAAGGAGTGCGCGCGGATCCGCAGATCGGACGCCGCCTCGACAGCCATCAGATCGACGAGACCCCGATCCTCGGCCGCAAATTGACCTCGCTGCCGCTCATCAACTCCGCATTCCGCCAGGGCAAAGGCACCGGCGACTTGTTCGTCAACGCGACGTACTTCATCACCGGTGCGGGCTCACGCCGCACCACCACGTACACGCTCGACGGCGCGAACAACGACGAAGGGTGGGGACGCCAGACCATGATCGCCACGGTGCCCATTGGCGCCGTCGAAGAAGTGACCGTGCTCTCCAACGCATTCTCATCGGAGTACGGCTGGACGGCCGGCCCGGCGATGAACGTCGTCACCAAGTCGGGCACGAACGAGCTGCACGGCGAAGGGTTGTATCTCATTCGTCCGAGCACCGGCCAGGCGAAGACCTTTTCGATCGACGACTTCTGCCCGTCATCGGTGCCGTCCTGCACCACGCCGGGCACGCTCGCCGCCATCAATCCGGTCGACATTCCGGATGAACTGAATCAGATCTCCGGCTCGATCGGCGGACCGATCGTCCGCGACAAGACGTTCTTCTTCGCGGCGGCCGACTACACGGTGCAGGATCGCACCACGTTCCTCTCCAACAGTCTGCCCTACACCGGTCACTACCATCAGACGCTCGTCAACGCGCGGCTCGATCACACGTTCTCGCCGGGGCAGACGTTGATGCTGCGCACGAATCTCGATCGCATGACCGACGACAATCCGCAGGACGCGGTCGGCGGCACGAATGCACCAAGTGTGGCGCGCCGATACTCGCGGCGGGCATGGACCGCTCAGGTCAACGAGACGTCGGTGTTCAGCTCGAATCTGCTCAACGAAGCGCGCCTGGCGTTCCTGAACGGCGATCCGGTCACGTTGTGGGAAGCGCAGACTCTCTCGACGACGTACACGCGCGCGGGCTCGGTGCCGTTCACGATCGGGCAATCGCGCGTCTCCAACCTCTACGGCCGCCAGGCCCAACTCGCGGACACGCTGTCGTGGTCGCGCGGGAACCACTACCTCCGCTTCGGCGGAAGCGTGATCCGCCACACCTCCGGCGGCACGGGAAGCGAGCCGGGCACCGCGATTCTCGGCACGTTCACGTTCAAGAACACGACGACGAAGCCCTTCGATGAGCTGACGCTCGCCGACGTGCAGCAGTACACGCAGCCGATCGACTTCGGCATCGACAGCTACAAGTTGTCGCAGTGGCTCTACACCGCGTTCGTGCAGGACAGCATCCACTTCCGCGACCTCACGCTCGACGTCGGGTTCCGCTACGACCGCCAGACGCTGACCGACGACAACAACAACATCGCGCCGCGTGTCGGATTCGGATGGCATCCGAACGGGGATCCGCGCCTGGCAATTCGCGGCGGCTACGGCCTTTATTACACGCAGATTCGCAGCAACGCCGTGGCCGGCTATCTCGTGAACGGCCTCGACGGATTGGCGACTTACACCGCGACGCCGGGACAGCTCGGATTCCCGACCTGCCTGACCGGATCGTGCCTGCCGCTGGTCTTCGATCCGAAGACCCTCGCCCCTTCGCAGTTACCCGCGCGCGACATCACGATCCGCGCGGGGCAGCGGGACTTCTACAGAGAACAGTTCGCGAAATTCGGCCTGAACTTCGACCTGCTGCCGAACTATCCCGATGAGCTGGTCAACCCGCGCAGCGAAGTCTTTTCGATCGGCGCCGAGCGCGAATTCTTCAAGGGCCTGTTCATCGGCGCGGACTACGTGCATCAAAACTGGACCGATCTCGATCGCACGGTCGATTTGAATGCTCCGGCGCCCTTCGATCGCACGGCGCCGGGACAGACGAGAAGCGTGGCCGCGGCGAATGCCACTCGTCCGATTCTTCCGGTGAACGGCGGCGTGCGCCAGGTGAACGTGTTGATGAACCTCGGCGAGGCCGGGTACAACGGAGTGCAGACGCAGATCAGCTACCGCGGCAGCACGCGATGGTACGGCGCGCTCAGTTACACCTATGCGAAAGCGACCAACACGTTCGAGCCGGACGGCAACGGCATCGCGCCGAACCAGGGCATCCTCTCGCGGCTCGGCGAGGAAGAGCGCGGACCGAGCGTCGTCGATCAGCGTCATCGCGCGGTCATCACGCTCACTTACCAGTTGCCGTTCAACATCTCCGTCGGAACCGTGAGCCAGTTCGCGTCCGCGCGTCCGTTCAGCGCCACGACGGGCATCGACAACAACGGCGACGGCGCGAACAATGACCGCCCCGTCGTCAACGGCGAGGTCCTCAGGAAATCCGCGTTCCGCGGCAGTCCGACCTCCGAGGTTGCGGCGTTCGTCGAAGGACGCATCCATCGGGGAACGTTGGGCACGGTGATGCTGCGGCTGGAAGGCTTCAACCTCTTCAACCACGGCAACTACCTCGGCCGCGGACAGACGGTCTACGGCGACACGGCCGCGCCGAATCCGACCTTCGGCCAGCTCGTGGCCGCCGGCGCGGCCACGAACGCGCTCCCGGCATTCGCCAACGTCGATCCGCCGCGCATGTTCCAACTGCAGGTGCGCTATGTCTTCTAACAAAGGGGGGCGGGCGTCCCGCCCGCCAGGCGGGCGAGACGCCCGCCCCCCACTCTTCTCCGTCCTCATTCTCTCCGCGGTGACCGTGTCGCTTTTCGCGGCATCGCGAACGATCACGATCAGCCTCGCGAAGGAGCGTGCCGGCCGTCCGCCGGCGCGTTTCCTCGCCGTCGTCGGCAACTGGATCATCGCCACCGACGAGCAGCGCAAGCCGGTGCTGCAAGTCGACGGCCGTCAATGGATCAAAGGCCAGCCGTCGGCCGGACTCGCGGCAAACGCGCGCAAGATCTATGGCGCGAAACACGAGGAGTTCATCGACAGCGTCAAGGCGTACGCGTATTTCCCCTATTCGGTCGCGAAGGACATTCCCAATTTCGGGAACGGCGAGATCTCGATGCGCTTCAAGCTCCTCGGCGGACAACTCGATCAATGCGCCGGCATTCTCTTCAACCTCAAGCCGAACGGCGATTACCTCACCGTGCGCTTCAACGCGAAGGAGGACAACCTCGTTCTCTGGACGTTCAAGAACGGCAAGCGAAGCTTCGTCAAGAAGGGCTCGCACGACGTGCACCTAGGAATGGGCGAGTGGCACCGGATGAAAATCGCGGTGAACGGGACCCAGCTTCGCGGCTATCTCGACGACGAGCTGCTGATCGACTACACGCTGGCCGAACCGGTGTCGGGAAAAGCCGGGGTCTGGTCGAAGACCGACAGCGTCAGCCAGTTCGCCGACTATACGGTCGTCTCGCAATGACGAAGAACACGATCACCAGCAACGGCCACACGACATAGAACAGCGTCGCCGCGCCGCGCGGCGACGCGTTCAGCGGATAGCCGGGATAGTCGGACTGGCCGCGCCGCGGCGGCGTGAGTCCCGCGAGCGTTTCCATCTCGTCGAGCACGATCTCCTCGGTCGCCGAGCGGCTCACCGCTTCCTTCGCGCCGATCCGATAAACGATCGTGCCGTAGCGATCGTCGTTGTCGAACATCGCCGTGCGTCCCGCGTACGGATATTCGATGCGCAGGTCACGGAGCGAGCGGCGCATCTTCGTCAGGACGTTGCGCTCGTAGTCGTTCGCGCGCGGATCTTCCGCCGCGAGAAAGATGCGGATGGTCACCGTTTTTTCGATCGAACGAAGCAACCGCTCGTCCGCGGAGGAGAACGAGTTGCGGCGGTCTTCCGACAGATCGGCGCTGCCTGCATGTTGCGTGGCGGCGATCGCGGCGATCGCCAGGATGAGCGCCGCAGCTGCGGCCGCCGCTTTCAAAAGCGGCGGCCTTGCCGCCGCAGTCCAAATCGCGGCGATCGAGAGCAGCGCGATCGTGACGATGATGGATGCGATCACGACGTCGAGGCCGAGAAGGCCTCGCTCGAACTGGCGCAGGATCGCGGACGGCGTGTAGCGCGCGACGGCGGCCGGCCATCCACCGCGACCGGCGGCGAAGAAATCAAGTGCCCACGTGCCGATCGTGAAGGAGAGGACGACGATCGCCGCGCTCGCGGCTCCGTTCAGGATCGACGCCGCGGCGATGGCGATGCTGCAGGTGACGAGATACCGCAGTGTGTGTCCCAGGAGCAGGTTCGCGGTCTCGGGGAACGCGAGATGTCCGCCCCACGATCGCCACAACAGCAGCGCCGCCGCCGCTGGAAGGAGACAGGCCAGCCACCCGGCCAAGAGCGCGATGAGCTTCGACGCGAGTTGCGCCGGGAGACGTGCGGGAGTCTGAAGAAGGAGCTGGAGCGCGCCCGATGACTTCTCCGCCGCGACGAGCCGGATCGCGACGAACGGAACGAGGAACGTGATCAGAAGATCGTACGCACCGAAGGCCGGGACGAGCATGCCGTCGAGCGGCGACAGCGCCGATGCCAGCGCTCCGCCGCCGCTCGCTTCGGCATAGGCGCGGACCGCGGCGATGAAGGCAACGCCGGTGAGCGGTCCGGCGACGAGAAGAAGGAGCAGCAGCGCGGTCGAGCCGAACAGCTCGCGGCAGTCTTTCGAGAGGAGCGCGCGCCCTTCACTCCAGCGCAAGAAAGACCTCGTCGAGCGTCGCGTCTTCTTTGCGGGCGCGCGTCTGCAATTCGCGCAAGTCGCCTTCGCCGATGGCGCGTCCATGATCGAGGAGAAGAAAACGATCGCAAACGCGCGCCGCATCCGCGAGCTGATGAATCGACAGAATGAGCGCGCGTCCCGCCGCGGCTCGCGCGCGAAGAAGCGACATCGCGCTCCGGGTCTGCCTGAAATCGAGCCCATCGAACGGCTCGTCGAGCAGCAGCACCGCCTGCGGCGTCCCGAGCGCCAACGCGAGCACGAAACGCCGCGCCTCTCCTTTCGAGAGCGTGCCGATGCGCGCCTCCAGAAGTTGGTCGAGCTGCAACATCTCGATCGCTTCGCGATCGCGCTGCCGGCGAAAAAGTCTCGCGAAGAAATCGAGACACCAGCCCACCCGCCGGTCCGGCCACGGCCGGATGGCCTCGGGCAGATAGAACAATGCGTCGCACTCCACGCTCCCACCCGTCTTCGGAACAAACCCCGCGATCGCCTCGAACAGCGTCGTCTTCCCCGCCCCGTTCGGTCCGATCACGCCGAGGATCTCACCGCTTCGCGCGGTGAACGACACGCCCTCGAGCAGCATGCGGCCCCCACGGCGGACGGAGACTCGATCGGCGCGCAGGAGAGAGGAAAGGCTCACGCCGTCTGATTATCTCCTGCGGACAACTCGCACCGCGCTAAGATGAACCGACCCATGACTCCAAGCGCCCTCTCCGTCGGCGGCCGCGTCGCGCGCGGACTGCTGCTGGCGCTGCTGCTGCTGCCTGTGAGCTCTACGGCACAACAAGCCGGAGCGGTTGCGCACGAGCCGTGGGCCACGCACACCGGCGATGATCCGCGCTGGTCGCGGCCCGAATTCGACGACTCGTCCTGGCCGCGCGTGCCCGTGCGGTCCACCTGGCGGGAGCAGGGCCGTCAAGCGTACGACGGCGTGGTCTGGTTCCGGCGCGTGGTGACGCTCGGCGATGAAGCCCGCCTCGCCGGACAGAAGAACGAGCTCGGGCTGCTTCTCGGCCCGCCGGCTTACGGCGGCTATGAAGTCTGGGCGGGCGAGCGTTGGATCGGGCGCTCGCGAGGTTGGCCGGCCGCGCTCGCGTTCGGATTCCCCGAGGTCTTTCATGTGCCCCGCGATGCGATCGGGAAAGACGGGAAAGTCAGCCTGGCGTTGCGCGTGCGCAGGATCGGGTGGGCATCGGATCCGGACCGGCAGAGCGGTCCGGTGAGCGGGGTCCTCACGCTCGGCGTGCATCGGGCCCTCGCGGACCGCCTGCGTGTCGACTGGACCGATCACTTGCTGAGCGAGCTCCCCCTGCTCATCCTCGCGGCGCTGTTCGGATTCGCTTCCTTCCATCACCTCCTGCTGTTCGGCCGGCGCCGCTGGCAGACCGAGCACCTCTGGTTCGGCCTTCTTGCCCTCGCCTTCGCGGTCAACACATTCGCGAGCACTTATTGGATCTATGAGCTCACCGCCAGCCGCGGAATCGCGGCGCGAATGAGCGACATGACCGGTCACCTGGCCGCGGCGTGCGCCATCCAGTTCCTGTGGACGTTCTTCTCCCGGCCGATCTCGCGGCCGTTGCGCGCCTATCAGCTCTCCCACCTCGCACTGGCCGGCTTCGTCGGGCTATGGCCGGATCTCCGCGTGGTTTTCGCCAGTGGAACCGCGCGCTGGTTGTGGCTCCTGCCGTTGCTGGTGATGGCCGCCGCGCTGGTCGTGAAGGAGGCCTGGCGCGGTGACGCGGAAGCGCGGGTCATCGCGGTGGGCGGCGTCATCATGATCGTCGTCGAGGCAGCGGAGCTGGCTCGGAACGTCCTCCCCATCGCCTGGCCCTTCCACTTCTCCGTGGCTGCCTTCGGCTTCGGCGCCGTGCTGGTGGCGATGAGTCTCGCGCTTTCCTATCGCTTCCGACGCGTTCACGATGAGCTCGACCGCCTGCGATCCCGCCTGGAGGACGAGGTGCTGGAGCGTACTCGCGACCTCGCGGAAGCACGGGACGAGGCGCTGGCCGCCTATCGCGCCAAAGGCGAGTTCCTCGCCAACATCAGTCATGAGATCCGGACGCCGATGAATGGCTTGATCGGCATGGCCGAGCTGCTGGCTTGTACATCGCTCACCCCGGAGCAGCAGAACCACGTGAAGACCATCCAGGTCAGCGGCCGCTCTTTGCTGACGCTGCTCAACGACGTCCTCGACTTCTCGCGCCTGGAGTTGAAGAGCCTGACCGTGGAACAGATTCCGTTCCGCATCGCGAGTGTGGTCGAGGACTGTCTCGAGATCATGGCTCCATTAGCCAGCGGGAAGGGCCTGATTCTCCGTTCCTCCATCGCGGAAGGCACGCCGCAGGCGTTCGTGGGCGATCAGCAACGCACGCGACAGGTGCTCCTCAACCTGCTGACCAATGCCATCAAGTTCACTCGCAGGGGAAGCGTCGAACTGGCACTCAGCTCGCAGCGATTGGGAGACGGCCGCACCGAGGTCCGATTCTCCGTCATCGACACCGGTCCCGGCATCGCTCGCGACGATCTCGATCGCCTCTTCGTTGCTTTCCAACAACTCGACGGCTCGTCGAGCCGGCAATACGGCGGCGCGGGCCTGGGACTGGCGATCAGCAAACGATTGACGGAGCTCATGGGCGGTACGCTCACGGTGGAGTCCGCGCCGGGGCGAGGATCGACGTTTCATTTCACGATCGTCGGCGAGGCCACCACGCTCGCCGCGCAACAACCCTCCGAGCCGTCCACACCACCACGTCCGCCGGGCCACAGCCCGCTGCGCATCCTCCTGGCGGAGGACGAGGCGGTCAACCGAGTCGTCATCCTCGGCATGCTGCAATACCTCGGCTATCAAGCCGACGCGGTGAACAACGGACCCGAGGCGCTGCAGGCAGTCGATCGCGAACCCTATGACGTGATCCTGCTGGACGTTCAACTGCCCGGAATGGACGGCCTCGAAGTAACGCGCCACATCCGCGGCGAGAAGAAACACCAGCCACACATCATCGCCGTGACCGCTCACGCTCTAGCCGGCGACCGCGAGCGCTGCCTCGCCGCGGGCATGAACGATTACCTGAGCAAGCCGTTAAGCCTGACGGACCTGCAGGACGCTCTGGCCGGC
>Ga0105242_10001654_pt1 | contig 17608 bp, 14 predicted proteins | sample KBSM24metaG_FD_81521 | JGI IMG/M metagenome (GOLD analysis project Ga0105242, IMG submission 81521) | Miscanthus rhizosphere microbial communities from Kellogg Biological Station, Michigan, USA - KBS M2-4 metaG | ecosystem: Host-associated > Plants > Roots > Rhizosphere > Soil | place... | reverse complement strand
TACGCGAGGCCGGGATCCTTCTGCGGCTCGAAGAAGAACGAGGTGTTGCCGATGACCTTCGCCTTGGACGCGGCGAGCTGGTCGATCATCTTCGCCTGCACCTCGCGCGGCCACGGCCAGCGGCCGATGTTGGCGATCGACTGCTCGTCGATGGCGATGACGGCGATCTTGTCGCTCGGCGTCTTGGACGTCATCCGCACGCCCTGGTCGTAGGCCCAGCGCTCGACGCCGGGAATGAACCCCGACATTCGCGCGAAACCGAAAAGGGCGATGACGACGATCAGGCCGAAGAACCAGTCGGCCTTCCAGAATGCGGTTTTCATGAACTCCCCCTGAGTTCTCCCCTGTCGCGCATCTTACATGGGAGGGGCAGCGGAATCACCGTCCCAGGTCGAGCTCCGCCCCCATGCCGCGCGCCCGGGCGAGCTTCGCCAGCTCTGCGGCGATGATGAGGTCCTGGATCGCCATGCCCTGGGACTCGAAGAGGGTAGTCTGGTCGGAGGAGGTCCGTCCGGGCCGGATGCCGGCGATCACCTCGCCCAGCTCGGTGAGCCCCCCCACGTGCAGGCGGCCTTTCTCGAGGGCCGGCAGCAGGTCGCCCGCTTCCTTCAGGGCGCTCGCCCGCGAGTCCACCACGATGGGGTTGCACTTGCGCAGCGTCGCCTCGTCGATTTCCTGGCGCAGCAGCGAATTGGAACCCGCGGCGTTCACGTGGGTGCCGGGCTGCAGCGACTCGCCCGAAAAGACCGGCGTCGCGGACGTCGTGATCGTCACCACGATGTCGCTCGCCTTCACGCAGTCGTCCGGGGACGCGGCGGGCACGACGTCGAGCGAGAGCTTCGCGCGCATCGACTCGCAGAACTTCGCGAGCTTCTCGGCGTTGCGCGACCACACCTTCACGCGCTCGAGCTTGCGCACGTGGGCGAGCGCCTCGATCTGTCCCTGCGCCTGCCAGCCGGAGCCGAAGACGCCGGCGACTTTCGCGTCCGCGCGTGCGAGCCACTTCGCCGCGACGCCGCCCGCCGCGCCGGTGCGCATCATGCCGAGGTGGTTCGCCTCGACCACCACGTCGAGGTTGCCGCGCTCCGCGTCGAAGCCGTAGACGAGGAAGCGGATGCCCTCGCGGCTCGACGTGTACGCCTTGTAGCCGAAGATGTTCGCCGACGGCACCGCGCCCTGCAGGATGTGCAGCGCCGCTTTCGGCAATCGCGTGCGCTCGCGCGGAACGTCGATCGCATTCCCGGTGGAGTATTCGCGGTGCACGCGCTCGATGAGCTCGAGCGTGGTCTTCATGGTGAGCAGCTGCTCGACGTCGGATTCGCGGAGGAAGAGGGCCATTCGCCGATTCTATACAATCGCCCCCATGAAACCGGCGCTGCGCGCCAGCCTCCTCGCCCTCGCGGCCCTCGCCGCCGCGGGCGCGCTGCTTGCGCAGTCCCCGGCCCCCGCCCCCGCGAAACCCGCGCGCCTCGCCCTCGTGATCGGCAACGGCGCGTACAAGGACGCCCCGCTGCCGAATCCGGTGAACGACGCCGCCGACATGGCGAAGGCGTTGGAGGCGAGCGGCTTCACCGTGATGAAGCGCGAAAACGCGACCCTCAAGGAGATGCACCTGGCGCTACGCGAATTCGGCGACCGGCTGGGCCGCCAGTCGACCGGGCTCGTCTATTTCGCCGGCCACGGGCTGCAGGTGCGCGGCCGCAACTACCTGCTGCCGGTCGACGCCGACATCCAGCGCGAGGACGAGGTCGCGTTCTCGGCGATCGACGTGGCCGCCGTGATGGAGAAGCTCGACAGCGCGAAAAACCCGGTGAACATCGTGATCCTCGACGCTTGCCGCAACAACCCGTTCGGCGCGCGGCTCACCACGACCGCGAAGGGCCTCGCCCCCATCGACGCGCCCCCGGGGACCTTCATCGCGTTCTCCACGGCACCCGGATCCACCGCGGCGGACGGCAGCGGCCGCAACGGGCTCTACACGCAACACCTGGTGCAGGCGATCGCCAGGCCCGGGCAGCCCATCGAGGAGGTGTTCAAGTCGGTGCGCGCCGGCGTGCGCAAGGACTCGAGGAACGCGCAGGTCCCGTGGGAGAGCACGTCGCTCGAGACCTCGTTCGCATTCCACGACGCGCCGCAGCCCAAGGAGCCGCCCGTCCAGCTCGCCGCCGCGAAGCCGGACGCGCAGGCGCCCTCGCAAAAGCGTTCGCTCCCCCTCGCAGCACCGCCCGCGTTCAACGTGGGCGACACGTGGAACTACCGGATCACGAACCTGCTCGACAAGACCGAGCGCCAGGGACGGATGCGCGTGACGGCGATCAAGGGCGACGAGGTCTTCTACGCCAACGGCAACGTCGGCGATGTCGTGGGCAACATGTCGCGCGTCGTGCGCCAGGGCGGGGTGGTCGAGGAGATGCATCCCTCGAACCACTTCTACCTCTTCCCGATGCGCTCCGGTGCCACCTGGGACCTCACCAGCGTCCAGACGGTCGGCAACCGCACCTTCGACCTCAAGGTGAACCTCAAGGTCGGCGCCGAGGAGGAAGTCGACACCGCCATGGGCAAGATGCGCGGGCTGCGCGTCGAGCGCGTCACGCATTGGAAGATGCGCGACGGCAAGGCTTCCGGCGTGAACACGTGGACCTACTGGTACAACGCCAACGTGAAGCGCATGGTGCTCGGCGAGACGACGAACGTCACCGACGCCGGGAAGTTGCTGCAGCACGAGCGCCACGAGCTGGCGTCGTACGACCTGAAGTGATCCACACCCCGCCCTCTGCCCGGGCGAGAGGGGAGTGCGTCAGGGAAAGGCCGGCACCGTCGGCTCGTTGCCGCGGTCCGTGGCCTCGGGGTGCGTCTTCGCGATGACGTCGCGGATCTCGTCGTAGCGACCCGAAGGCACGTCGAGCATGAGGAGGATCTTCCCCTCCTGGATCTCGAGGTCGAAGCCCTTCAGCTGCGAGTTGGGCACCTGCAGCCCCACCATGCTCGCCACCCAGATGCCGAGGAAGGCGCCCACCACCGCCGCGATGAGCACCGCGACGAGCTGGATCGATGCCCCGCCCGGCGGGAAGTAAACCAGCAGCAATCCCACCAGCACGCCGACCACGCCGCCGATCACGAGGCCGGTGAAGGCGCCGTGGACCGCGTCGGTCTTCTGCAGGTAGGACGCTTCGTGGAGCTCGCCCAGGTCGGTCCCGCGGCGCGCCAGGAAATGCATGTGGCGGTCCTCGATGCGGGCGAGGAGCAGGTCGTTGGCCAGCTGGCGGGCGCTTGCGAGGTCCGGAAGCGTCACGTACATGCGCAGTCTCACTGGAACCTCCTTTCGCCGAAAGGAAATTCCAGCCTAGACCTGCCGCCGGCTCAGCGCAACCGGCGGTTCCCTACGGCACCAGGATGGTCGAACCCGTCGTCTTGCGGGCCTCGAGGTCGGTGTGCGCCTTCGCCGCGTCCTTGAGCGCATAGGACTGCCGCGGGACCACCTTGATCTTGCCCGCCAGCACCAGGTCGAAGAGCTCCTTCGCCGCGGCCACCAGCTCCTCGCGCTTCGATGTGTAGGAGATGAGCGTCGGGCGAGTCACGTACAGCGATCCCTTCGCCGACAGCAGGCCCGTGTTGAGCGCATCGACCGGGCCGGAGGCATTGCCGAAGAGCGCCAGCAGCCCGCGCGGCTGCAGGCAGTCGAGCGACTTGAGGAAGGTGTCCTTGCCGACCGAGTCGTACACCACCGGGCATTTCTTGCCGCCGGTGATCTCGTTCACGCGCGCGACGAAGTCTTCCTTCGTATAGATGATCGTGTGCGCGGCGCCGTGCTCGCGCGCGAGCTTCGCCTTCTCCTCCGAGCTCACCGTGCCGATGAGGTTGATGCCGAGCGCCTTCGCATACTGGCACGCGATGAGGCCCACGCCGCCCGCCGCCGCCTGCCACAGGATCGTGTCGCCGGCCTTCGGCGTGAGGTGCAGGCGCCGCAGCAGGTACTGCACCGTGAGGCCCTGCAGCATCATGCTGGCGGCCTGCTCAAAGGAGATGCCCTCGGGAATCTTCACCAGGCGCTCGGCCGGGTGGACCTTGAGCTCCGAGTAGGCGCCGAGGGGGCCGTTGCAATAGGCCACGCGGTCGCCCGGCTTGAACTCGTTCACGCCGGCGCCGACCGCCTCCACCACGCCCGCGGCCTCGAGGCCGATGCCCGAGGGCAGCGGCACCGGATAGAGGCCCGTGCGGTGATAGGTGTCGATGTAGTTGAGGCCGACCGCCTTGTGGCGGATGAGGCAATCGCCGGCCGCCGGCTGCGGGACGCTCACGTCCTCCCACTGCAGGACTTCGGGGCCGCCGGTCTTGTGGAATCGGATGGCATGGCTCATCGCTGTTCTTCCCTCGCTGGATTGGCTTTCATTGTAGAACCTTGCGCGCCACGGCCTGCGTGACCGCGGTCAATCCGCCTTTGACGACTCGTCGCGGTAGACGTCGGCGATGAGCTTGCGCAGGACCGGCCCGATGCGCCCGAGCTCGGCGCGGTGCATCGACGCCAGCTTCGCCAGCACCTGGCGCCCCCGGCTCGAAAGGCGCAGCTCCACCTTGCGGCGGTCGTCCCGGGCGGCCTCGCGCACGATGAGCCCTTCCCTCTCGAGCCGGTCGACCAGGCCCACGGCGCTGTTGTGCTTGATGAGGAGCTTGCGGGCGAGGTCGTTGATCGTCACCGTCTCGCCATCGAGGCTTGCGCGCAGCACCAGCATCGCCTGGTAGTGCTGGGCGGTAAGTCCTACCTCCTCCGCCGCCTCCTCGCTGAACCGCAGGAATTCGCGCAGCTGGTTGCGCCACGCGGCGAGCCGCGCGTAGTCGCTCGTGCGCAGGCGATAGCGGCGCTCCGCCTTCTTCAGGAGCAAGGGTTTTCCCTAATAGACGCGCCCGCCCGGCGGGGTAATATCGCAGGCAGATATGATCGTGACACGATATATCTAGCTCACAAACATTCGAGGAGGACAGTATGGCCGATTTCCGTAAAGCTGCCCCCGGCGGGCGGCGCGACTTCATCCGCACGAGCCTCGGCGCCGTCGGCGCCCTCGCGCTTCCAGGCTTCGCGACCCGCGCGATGGCGGCGGACCAGCCGCCCATCGGCACGTGGCCCGCGGGCGCGCAGGGCGACTCCGTCTTCATCGGCATCGCCGTGCCGCGCACCGGCACCTACGCGGTGCAGGGCGAGGACGAGCTCAAGGGCTGGCAGCTCGCCATCGAGCACCTCAACTCCGGCCACCCGCTGATGAAGGCGATCTCGCCCAAGACGAAGAAGGGCGTGCTCGGCAAGGAGGTGAAGTACGGCGCCGCCGACTCGGCCGCGAAGCCGAACAACGCGGTGCAGGCCGAGCAGCGCTTCATCACCGAGAACAAGGCGATCCTGATGACGGGCTCGACCTCGAGCGCGGTCGCGGTCGCGATGAACAAGCTCGCGCAGCGCGAGAAGGTCCTGTACGTGACCGGCATCTCGGGTTCGAACGACACCACCGGCAAGGACTGCGTGCGCTACGGCTTCCGCCAGAACTTCTACGGCCAGACGGCCGCGGCGGCGCTCGGGCCGGTCCTGGTGAAGGCGTACGGCAAGAACAAGAAGGCGGCGTACATGACGCCGGACTACACGTACGGGCACACCGTCACCAAGTCGATGCAGGACTACCTCGCCACCGCCGGCTGGACCACGGTGACGAACCAGGTCTCGCCGCTCGGCGCGCCCGACTACTCGTCGTACCTGCTCAACATCGCCAACTCCGGCGCCGACGTGCTCATCAACGTGAACTGGGGCCACGACGCGGTGCTGTCGATCCAGCAGGCCGAGCGCTTCGGCATCTTCGGCAAGATGAAGCTCGCGGTCCCGTACCAGATCCCGTTCCTCGCGCCCGAGGTGGGCGGCGACCTGCTGGGAGGCGTCTACGCCGCCACCGACTTCTGGTGGACGCTGGAGAACAAGTATCCCCTCGCCAAGCAGTTCGTCGAGGCGTTCGAGAAGCGCTGGAACTACAAGCCCGAGTGGGGCGCGAACAACGCCTACATGTCGTTCGCGTTCTGGGCCGACGCGGTGGAAAACGCGGGCACCTTCTACCCGCCCGACGTGATCAAGTCCTTCGAGGCCGGCCGCAAGCTCCAGTCGACCGTGGGCGAGGTGTACTTCCGCAAGGAAGACCACCAGCTGGTGCGCCCGGTGGTGATCGTCCAGGGCAAGAAGCAGTCGGAGATGAAGAACAAGGAGGACTTCTGGAACGTGATCGAGATCATGCCGGGCGCCCCGCTGATGCAGAAGCCCGACGCGTTCGGCTGCAACCTGGGCGACTACACCTGATCCTCGCGTGCTGAACTGGTCCAACTTCGTCTCGCAACTGATCAACGGCCTCGCGCTGGGGGCGCTGCTCGCGCTCATCAGCTCGGGGCTGACGATCATCTACGGGACGCTGGGGGTGCTCAACCTCGCGCACGGCGCCATGTTCATGCTGGGCGGCTACGCGGGGTACGCGGCGTGGGAGGCGACGCACTCCTTCACCGTGGCGGTCATCTCGGGGGCGCTCGCCCTCATGGTGTTCGGCCTGGTGATGGAGCGGGTCGTGATCCGCTACTTCTACGGCCGCCCCCACGAGGACCAGCTCCTCGTGACGTTCGGCCTCGCGATGGTCATCGTCGAGGCCGTCCGCTTCTTCTACGGCAGCGAGACCCGGCTCGTGCCGGCGCCGGACGTGCTGAACGGCGTGGTCTCGCTGGGGTTCATGATCTATCCCAAGTACCGGCTGGTGCTGGTCGGCATCGTGGCCGCCGCCCTGCTGGCGCTCTTCATCGTCCTCTACCGCACCCGCCTCGGCATGATCGTGCGCGCGGGCATCGAGGATCCCGTGATGGTCGATTCCCTGGGCATCGACGTGTATCGCGTGTTCATGGTGGTCTTCGGGATCGGCGCGATGGCGGCGGGATTCGCCGGCATCGTCAATGCGCCGGTGGTGTCCCTCACGCCCGAGGTGGGTGAGGCGATCCTCGTCCAGACTTTCGTGGTGGTGGTGATCGGCGGCGTGGGCTCGTTTCCCGGCGCGGTGCTGGGCGGACTCATCGCGGGCGAGATCATCAGCATCACCTCCATGGTCAATCCCGGCTACGCCTACGTGATGCTCTTCGCCGCGATGACGCTCGTGCTCATGGTCCGCCCGCACGGCCTGCTCGGCACGCCCGGCCGCGAATGAGCTCCTGGCGTCCCCCGGGGCGGCGCTCGCCGTACCTCGTCGAGATCGTGACCGCCGCCTGCCTCATCGCGGCGCCGTTCGTGCTGCCGTACCTGGGTTCCGCGCCCAACACGGTGAACCGCATCCTCGTCTGGGGCCTGTTCGGGATCGGCTTCGACATCCTCTTCGGCTACACGGGATTGCTCTCCTTCGGCCAGTCCGCGCTCTACGGCACCGGCGGCTTCGTGGCGGCCTACCTCCTCACGCGGACCGGCTTCCACCACGTCACCACGGCGCTCGTGATCGGCATGGTCGCCGCCGCGTTCGTGGGCTACCTGGTGGGCCTCGTGGCGCTGCGGCGCACCGGCATCTACTTCGCGATGATCACCGTGGCGATCGCGGAGGTGTTCTTCTTCGTCGAGTTCAACCCGCTCGCCGACTGGACCGGCGGCGAGAACGGCCTGCCCGGGGTGCCCACGCCGTCGTTCGACCTCGGCTTCACGAAGCTCGACTTCACCACCGGCTGGTCGCTCTACCCGTACCTCGCATTCTGGTTCTTCGTGGGGATCGTGATCGGCCTGAGGATCGTGCGCTCGCCCGTCGGCGCGATCTTCCGCGCGATCCGCGAGAACCCCCTGCGCGCCGCCGCGGTGGGCCACAGCATCCACGGATACAAGCTCACGGCGTTCGTCGTCGCCGCGGCGTATGCCGGCTTCGCGGGCGGGCTGCTGGGCGTGATGCAGGCCTTCATGCCGCCGGACGCGTTCATGTTCGACACCTCGGGCCAGCTGGTCATGCAGACGGCCATCGGCGGCCAGGGGACGCTCTTCGGCCCGCTCGTGGGCGCCGCGGTGTGGCTCTTCCTCCAGGATTTCCTGCAGGCCACCCTCAAGCTCGGCGCCACGTGGAAGCTGGTGCTGGGCCTCGTCTTCGTGCTGCTGGTGTGCTTCCTGCGCCAGGGAATCATCGGCGGCCTGCGCGACCTCGTGCGCCTCGTTGGCCACAAGAAGGGCCCGGTCGTCGAGCCGGCGCAACCCGCGCCCGTCCATCATGCCCCCAACCCGCCCATCCCGATGCGCGGCCGCCGCCGCACGACCGAGCACGGCGAGGGGCCGATCCTGCAGGCCACGGGTTTGAGCAAGCACTACGGCGGCGTGATCGCGAACGCCGACATCAGCTTCGCCGTGAACCGCGGCGAGATCCGCGGGATCATCGGCCCCAACGGCGCCGGCAAGAGCACGTTCTTCAAGATGCTCACGTGCGAGGTCCATCCCACGTCGGGCAAGATCGTCTTCGAGGGCCGCGACATCACCGGCATGAGCGTGACCGACGTGTGCCAGCTGGGCCTCACCAAGAGCTACCAGGTGAACCAGCTCTTCAACCGCCTCACGGTGCGCGAGAACGTGACCGTCGCGGCGCTGGGCTACCTGCGCGGCAAGTTCCGCCTCGACCTCCTGCGCTCGATGTCGTCGGTGCCGGGCCTCGAGGACCAGGTCGAGCACACGCTCGGGCTCGTCGGCCTGCTGGCGCGGCGCGACGTGCCCGTGGCCGAGCTCGCCTACGGCGAGAAGCGCCGCCTCGAGATCGCGCTCGCCCTCGCCTCGTCGCCCACCCTGCTGCTGCTCGACGAGCCGCTCGCCGGCATGAGCCCCAGCGAGCGCGTGGAGACGGTGCGGCTGCTGAAGTCCATCGCCTTGGGGCGCACGATGATCGTGATCGACCACGACATGGACGCGATCTTCGAGCTCGCCGGCCGCATCACCGTGCTGCAGGAAGGCCGCGTGCTCGTGGAAGGCTCGCCCGAGGAGATCCGCGGCGACGCGCGCGTGCAGGAAGCCTATCTCGGCGGGATGGACGAGGCCGCATGAGCCTGCTCGAGGTCGAGGGCCTCAACAGCTACTACGGCGATTCGCACATCCTGTTCGACGTGGGGATGCGCGTGGAGCAGCACGAGGTGGTCGCCCTCCTCGGCCGCAACGGCGCCGGGAAGAGCACGACGCTGAAGAGCCTCATGGGGGTCGTGACCCCCACCGCGGGAACGGTCAAGCTGGGCGGCAAGGACGTCGCCGGGCAGAAGAGCCACTCCATCGCGCGCGCCGGCATGCAGCTGGTGCACGAGGACCGGCGCATCTTCGGCAGCCTCGACGTCGAGGAGAACCTGGTGCTCGCGGGGCTCACCGCGCCGCAACGCTGGCCGCTCGAGCGCATCTACACGATGTTTCCGCGCCTCAAGCAGCGCCGCAAGAGCCGTGGCACCGACCTCTCGGGCGGCGAGCAGCAGATGCTCGCGATCGCCCGGGCGCTCATCCGCAACCCGCAGATCGTGCTGCTGGACGAGCCGTTCGAGGGCCTGGCACCGGTGATCGTGCGCGACCTGGTGAACGCGTGCCGCGAGCTCGCGGCCTCGGGCCTCACGCTGGTGCTGGTGGAGCAGAACATCGCCGCGACGCTCGCGCTGGCGCACCGCGTCTACATCCTCAACAACGGGCACATCGTCCACGAGGCCCCGGCGGCCGAGCTCAAGGCCAAGCCGGATGTCCTGCACCGCTACCTCGGCGTCTAGGTCCTAGCTGCCGAGGATGGTGCCGACGGCAGCGCCGGCGCCCTTGGCCCACTCCGCGGGCGAGATCTTCTTGGTCTCCTCGCCCTTCACCTTCGAGACCTCGACCTGCCCGCCCTGCGCGGTGATGCGCATGCCGGCGTCGGTGATCTCCGTGATCTCGCCGATCTTGCCCTTCACGGCGCCGAAGGTGCGCACCGGGTGCTTCCTCGAGCCGAAGAGCTGCAGCTTCTTGCCGTTGATCGTGGTCCATGCGCCCGGCGCAGGATCGGCGCCGCGGATGATGTCGTGGACGAAGTCCACGTGGTTGTGCCAGTTGACCCTGGCCTCGTTGGCCCGGAACCAGCCCTCGTAGGTGGCCTTGGACTCGTCCTGCACCACCTCCTTGTGCTTGCCCGCCACCACGAGGTCGGCCGCCTCGAGCATCGCCTTCACGCCCATCGGGAACAGGCGGTCGAAGTACACGGTGCCGAGCGTGTCGTTCTCGGAGACCTCGGTCTCCTTCTGCAGGATCACCGCGCCCTCGTCGAGGCCGTCGGTCGGTCGGAAGATCGTGAGCCCGGTCTTCTTCTCGCCCCGCGAGATCGGCCAGTTGATCGACGACGGCCCGCGGTACTTCGGCAGCAGCGACGGGTGGTACTGGATCGTGCCGTGCCTGGGGATGTTGACGAATTCCTGCGGCGCGAACTGCAGCACGAAGGCCATGATGCCGATGTCGGCATTCGCCTCCTTCATCGCCTGCACCGCCTCCGGACCCTTCAGGTTCGGCAGCTGGTAGACCTTGAGGCCCTTCTCCTGCGCGGCCACCCGCATCGGGTCCGCCTTGGCGCCTTCCTTCTCCGGCGCGCAGAAGACGGCCGCGACCGTGTCGCCGCGCGCGAGGAACGCCTCGAGGACCGCTTTGCCGAAATCCTGTTGCCCGATGATGGCTATTTTCATTTTGTTTGAGCTATCGATATGGTTTGGAAGCGAAGTGCCCGCTCAAGCGGCCACCTTCTTCGGCGAGCTGAAGGCTCCCGCGCCGCGCAGGTTGTCGATCTTCGCCTTGTCGTAGCCCAGCACTTCCTGGAGGATCTCGTCGGTGTGCTCGCCGAGCGTGGGCGAGCGCTTGATCACCGCCGGCGAGGCCGAGAGCTTGATCGGCATGCCGACGTTGAACCACTTGCCGCGCTGCGGGTGGTCGAGCTCGACCCACATGTCGCGGCCCTTCACGTGCTCGTCGGTCGCCAGGTCCTGCGTGGACATGATGGGGCCGCACGGCACGTCGAGGGGATTCAGGATCGCCATCAGCTCGCGCTTGGTGTACTTCTCGGCGAACTTGTTGAGCAGCGTCCACACCAGGTTCTGGTTCTTCCGGCGGTCCGCGATCTTCGCCACGCGCGCGTCGGTCGCGAGGTCGGGCACGCCCACGTCCGGGCCGATGCGCTCGGCGAGCGCGGTCCACACGGCCTCCTGCACCACGACGTACAGCCAGTCATTGGCGCCATGCGGCTTGCAGTGGATCGCGTTGCCGAGCTGGCCGCCGCCCGAATCGTTGCCGGCGCGCGGCACGTCGCCCATGCCCTTGTAGGTCGGAACCGAATACTCGGCGAGCTCCCCGTGGTCCAGCCGCTGGTGGTCGCGGAACTTCACGCGGCAGAGGTTCATCACGCCGTCCATCATCGCGACCTCGACGTACTGGCCCTCGCCGGTGCGCTGGGCCTGGTGCAGCGCCGCCAGCAGCCCGATCGCGAGGTGCAGACCCGTGCCGGTGTCGCCGATCTGCGCGCCGGTCACGAACGGCGCGCCGTCGGGCACGCCGGTGGTGCTCATGGCGCCTCCCATCGCCTGCGCCACGTTCTCGTAGGCCTTGAAGTCGGAGTAGGGACCGGTCGAGCCGAAGCCCTTGATCGAGCCCATCACGATCTTCGGGTTGATCTCGTGGATCTTCTCCCACGTGAAGCCGAAGCGGTCGAGCACGCCGGGGCCGAAGTTCTCCATGATGATGTCGCACTTCTTCAGGAGGTCCACGAAGACCTGCTTGCCCTCGGCGGTCTTCATGTTGACCGTGATCGAGCGCTTGTTGCAGTTGAGCATCGTGAAGTAGAGCGAGTCCGCGTTGGGGACGTCGCGCAGCTGCCCGCGCGTGGCGTCGCCCTGCGGGTTCTCGAACTTGATCACGTCCGCGCCCATCCACGCGAGCAGCTGCGAGCACGTCGGGCCCGCCTGCACGTGCGTCATGTCGAGGATTCTTACGCCTTTGAGTGCTTCCATGGGAATTCCTATTTTTTCTTCGCGGTCGGATTCAATGCGGTGATGCGGCCGCTCTCGGTGCCGCCGCCCTCGTTGATGACGGCATTGACGAGCGTGGGCCGCCGGGTGCGGATCGCCTCTTCCATCGCGGCGCGCAGCTCCGCCGGGGTCGTCACGTGCCTGCCGACGCCGCCGAACGCTTCCATCATCTTCTCGTAGCGCGCGTCCTTCACGAAGACCAGCGGCGACGGATCGGATCCGCCCGTCGGGTTCTTCTCGTCGCCGCGGTAGACGCCGTTGTTGTTCATGATCACGATGCACACCGGAAGGTTGTAGCGGCAGATGGTCTCCACTTCCATGCCGGAGAAGCCGAAGGCGCTGTCGCCCTCCACCGCGATCACCTGCTGCTTGCCCACGACGGCGGCGGCGACCGAGTAGCCCATGCCGATGCCCATGATGCCCCAGGTGCCCACGTCCAGGCGCTTGCGCGGCTTGTACATGTCCACGATCGAGCGCGTGAAGTCGAGCGCGTTCGCGCCCTCGTTCACGAGGAACGCGTCGGGGTTGGCCTTCACGATGTCGCGCACCACGTTGAGCGCGCTCTGGAAGCTCATGGGGCTGGGGTTCTGCGCCAGCGTCTCCGCCATCTTGGCGACGTTCGCCGTCTTCTTGGCATTGATCGCGTCGGTCCACTCCGCGGGAGGCTTCGCCCAATTCGAACCCATGCCGGCGAGCAGGGCCGAGACGCACGAGCCGATATCGCCGATCACCGGCGCATCGATCTTCACGTTGCTGTCGGCCTCGGTGGGCGATATGTCCACCTGCACGAACTTCTGTCCGCCCCAGGATTTCGAGGAGGCGCCCCCCCAGGTCTTTCCCTTGCCGTGCGAGAGCAGCCAGTTGAGGCGCGCGCCGATCATCACGACCACGTCCGCCCCGGGCAGCACGAAGGAGCGCGCGGCGCCCGCGTACTGCTCGTGGGTGTCGGGCAGCAGGCCCTTCGCCATCGACATCGCGATGTACGGGATGCCGCTCTTCTCGACGAAGGCCTTCACGTCCGCGTCCGCCTGCGCGTAGGCCGCACCCTTGCCCAGCACGATGAGCGGCTTCTTCGCGCCTTTCAGCAGGTCGAGCGCGCGCTTGACCGCGTCCTGCGCCGGGATCTGCTTCGGCGCGGGATCGACCACCTTGATGAGCGACTGCTTGCCGGCCGCGGCATCGATCGATTGCGGGAAGAGCTTCGCCGGCAGGTCGAGGTACACGCCCCCGGGACGGCCCGACACCGCCGAGCGGATCGCGCGCGCGATGCCCACGCCGATATCCTCGGCATGCAGCACGCGGAAGGCCGCCTTGCAGAGGGGCTTGGCGATGGCGAGCTGGTCCATCTCCTCGTAGTCGCCCTGCTGGAGGTCCACGATCTCGCGTTCCGACGAGCCGCTGATGAGGATCATCGGGAAGCAGTTGGTGGTCGCATGCGCGAGCGAGGTGAGCCCGTTCAGGAAGCCGGGCGCCGACACCGTGAGGCAGATGCCGGGCTTCTGGGTCATGAAGCCCGCGATGGAGGCGGCGTAGCCCGCGTTCTGCTCGTGGCGGAACGAGATCACGCGCAGCCCCGAGGCCTGCAGCTTGCGGGTGAGGTCCGTGATGGGAATGCCGGGCAGCCCGAAGATCGTGTCGATGCCATTGAGCTTCAGCGCCTCGATCACGAGCTGGAAGCCGTCGATGGTTTCCTGGGGCGCGGCGGCCGGGGTGGGGGCGGCGGAAGTGGTGGGTGGCGTGGCGGTGGCCATTTCGGGGGTTCCTCCGGGGGGCCCGACCGGCGCTAGGCATTTGGCCGGACAGGGAAAATTGGGAGCGGCGAGTTCAGGCTACAATGTTAAAAAGAGCCCTCCACGGGCCACCTTGATACGGGTCAAGATTCGACCCGCCCGCGCTCCACATGACCCTCCTGGTAAACCATCCCGAGCACGCCACCCTCCGCGAGGCGCTCCAGCGCAACATCGTCCTGCGCCGCCTGCCGCGGGAGGCGTTCGACGAGCTCGAGGGGCAGCTCGCCGTCGTCGACTACCGCAAGGGCGACATGCTGCTCGCGCAGGGCGCCCACGAGATGGAGCAGTACTTCGTGCTCGACGGCATCCTCAAGCGCGTGGTCGCGAGCCCCGAGGGCAAGGAGATGATCCTGCGGTTCGCCAAGGAGGACGACATGGACACGAGTTACGCGGCCTGGAAGCTGCGCACGCCGGCGCCCTACTCGATCCGCTGCGTCACCAAGGCGCGGGTCGCAAAGCTGCCGCTGCCGCAATGGGCCGCGTTCCTCGATCGCCATCCGGACCTCAAGGAAGACTTCGAGTACGAGGTCATGCACCTCATGAGCGAGGTGATGGCCCACACGATCACCCTGCATCTGCTGGACGCGCCGGGCCGCGTCCACCGCTTCGAGCGCAAGCACCCGGAGCTGTCCGAGCGCGTTCCCAAGAAGGAGCTCGCGTCGTACCTCAATCTCTCCGCCGAGACGCTCTCGCGTCTCAAGCACGCGGGCAAGATCTAGCTCGCTTTACGGTCGGAGGACGAGGCGACCTTTGCGGCGGTAGCGTTTGCTGCGGTGCGCTCGTCAACCCCGCATTACCTGCCAGGCCAGCAGGCCGGCCATGATCCACAGGACGACGCGGATGAGGCGCTTGAAGAGATCGGGTGGGATACGCGGCCGAAGCTTGATGCCGATCCAGAATCCCGCGAGTGCCACCAGCGTGACGGGAATGCCGAGGAGCACCAGGTGCCAGGTGAGCAGGCCCTGCACGGCGAATACCGTCGCCTGCGACACCTTGCCCACCAGGAAGCAGGCGTTCATCACCTGCGTCATGGCGAGGCCGGGGAGGTTGAGCGCCGAGAAGTAGATGAGGATCGGCGGCAGCATCACGTTCACCGTGCCGGAAAGGAAGCCGCCGAGAAGTCCCATCACGCAACCGGTCGCGTCGGGGTGGCGCTGGATCACGGACCAGTCGATCAAGCGCAGGCGGCCCTGCTCGAGGTAGACCACGATCATCGCGGCGAGAAGGAGCCGCAGCACGTTCGCCGGCGCCCAGATCGCCACCTGCGTGCCCACCGCCGAGCCGATGAGGACCCACAGCGGCATCGCCCAGTGGCGGCGCAGGTTCTCGCGCCATCCGGCGCCGCTCGCGGCGCTCACGACGTTGAGGGCGATGTTGGGCACCACGGTGATGAGCACCGCGGCGCGCACTTCCGAGAAGAGCGCCACGGTCGGCGTCGAGATGAGCGGGAAGCCGAACCCGGAGAGCCCGTGGGCGAGGCCCGCGAAGAAGACGACCGCGCAGGTGGCGGCCATGCCGCCCGCCGACTCCAGCAGGGCGGCGGTCACGCGGGAATCAGCCCTTGTCCTTGACCTGCGAGGGGAACCGGAAGAGGCCGCCCGCCATCGTGCGCAGCTCGTCCTTCACCGACTTCACGCCGGCGAGCTTCTGCACGATGTCGTTCACCTGCGCCTTCTCGCGGTCGTTCACCACGATGCCGCGCAGCGTGACGACGCCGTGGTCGGCTTCCACCACGATGTCGATGCCGGCCGTCTGCGGATCGGCGCGAAGCGCGGCGCGAGCGCGCGCCTGGAGCGCCAGGCCCTCGAGCTTGTTGCGCGACGCGGGGGTCTCCTGGAACTCCTTCGAGCGCGCGAGCGCGACCACCTGGTCCACGCACGCCGGGATCGAGATGCGCTCGGTGTTGAGCGTCATGTCGTAGAGCGTGGCGTCGCCCCACGGCACGTTGAAATGCTCCTCCATGCGCGCCGCGCGGGCATGGTCGTCGATCTCGATCTCGTGGCGCGCGAGCTCGCCGTCGTCGGTCTCGAGGCGGTCCATGAGGCGCTTCACGCGAAGGTCGAGGGGCGCGCACACGCGTATGCACGGCACGTGCGACACGGGCCGCAGCCACAGCGTCGCACCCCAGCCGCGAATCAGCACATTGCCCTTCACCGCGAGGTCGTACACCTCCTCCGCGGTGAAGATCGAGATGGTCTTCTCGTCGGCGCTCCAGCGCTCCACCTTGCCGGCCTTGCCCTCGCGGATGCGGCGGATGAGGCTCTTCTTCACGCTCATGCGGCCGGCGACGACATCGCCCACCTCGTGGCGCACCTGCTGGAGCCCGAGCTCCTCGCATACGCCGAGCGCCACGTCCTTGCCGAGGCTCGCCATCTCCTGCGTCATCGCGATGACCGCCATGCCCTCACCCTCCGGAAATGGTGCGCGCGCGCTTGCCGCGCAGCACGTCGATGGCCATCGAGATGAGCGGCCAGAAGAGGAGCAGCAGCGACAGCGTCGTGATGAAGCCCACGAGGCCGTTGGCGAAGAAGATCGAGAGGCTGCCCTGGGAGTCGAGCATCGACTGCCGGAAGGAGTTCTCCGCGTTGTCGCCCAGCACGAGCGCCAGCACCAGCGGGGCCAGCGGGTAGTTGAGCTTCTTGAAGACGTAGCCCATGACCCCGAAGACCAGCATCAGCCAGACGTCGAACATCGAGTTGTGGACGGTGTACGCACCGATGGCGCAGATCACCACGATCACCGGCATGATGATCGAGAAGGGGACGCGCAGGATGGCGGCGAACAGCGGCACGCAGGTGAGCACGACGATGAGGCCCACGATGTTGCCGAGATACATCGAGGCGATGAGGCCCCAGACGAAATCCGGCTTCTCGGTGAACAGCAGCGGTCCCGGCTGCAGGCCCCAGATGAGGAGTCCTCCCAGCAGCACCGCGGCGGTGGGCGATCCCGGCACGCCGAGCGTGATCATCGGCAGCAGGGCCGAGGTGCCGGCCGCGTGCGCCGCCGTTTCCGGCGCGACGACGCCCTCCACCATGCCGGTGCCGAACTTCTCGCCGTCGCGCGACATCTTCTTCGCGAGGCCGTAGCTCATGAAGGAGGCCGGAGTCGCTCCGCCCGGGACGATGCCCATGAGGCAACCCACGGCGGCCGATCGCAGCGACGTCTTCCAGTAGCGCGGCAGCTCCTTCCAGGTCTCGATGACGACCTTCATGTTGAGCTTGGCGTTGGCGCCCTTGAACTCGAGGCCTTCCTCGAGCGTGAGGAGGATCTCGCCGATGCCGAAGAGGCCGATGACCGCGATGAGGAAGTCGAAGCCCTTCAGGAGCGAGGTGAAGCCGAAGGTCATGCGCAGCTGGCCGGTCACCGTATCGGTGCCCACGGCCGCGAGCGCGAAACCCAGCATCATCGCCGCGATCGTCTTGAACGGCGAGCCCTTGCTCATGCCCACGAAGGCGCAGAAGGTGAGCAGGTAGACGGAGAAATACTCCGGAGGGCCGAACCGCAGCGCGAACTTGGCGACGATGGGCGACAGGAACGTGATCATGAGCACGCCCACCAGCGCCCCGAAGAAGGACGACGTGAACGCGGAGGTGAGCGCCGCGCCCGCCCGTCCCTTCTGCCCGAGCGGAAAGCCGTCGAAGGTCGTGGCCACCGACCAGGGCTCACCCGGGATGTTGAAGAGGATCGAGGTGATCGCCCCGCCGAAGAGCGCGCCCCAGTAGATGCACGACAGCAGGATGATCGCCGAGGTGGCCCCGCCGGGCTGCTGCGCCATCGAGAACGTGAGCGGGAGCAGGATC
>Ga0105242_10001652_pt1 | contig 17627 bp, 16 predicted proteins | sample KBSM24metaG_FD_81521 | JGI IMG/M metagenome (GOLD analysis project Ga0105242, IMG submission 81521) | Miscanthus rhizosphere microbial communities from Kellogg Biological Station, Michigan, USA - KBS M2-4 metaG | ecosystem: Host-associated > Plants > Roots > Rhizosphere > Soil | place... | reverse complement strand
TACCTCGCCTACGTGCCGATGCCGATCCCTGCGAAGGTCGACTCCGGCACGCTCGACGCGCACGTGACGATCCGCTTCACGCACGGCACCGGGAAGGCGCCTACGGTCGATGCCGCGGGAACCGCCGCGCTCTCCGACGTCTCGCTCACCAGCGGCTCGGGGAAGCTGCTCAGGTTCTCGCGGGTCGAGGCGCGGCTCGGCTCGCTCGATCCGTTCGCGGGCAAGGCGCGCGTCGACGTGGTGAAGCTGGAGGGGGCCGCGGGACTGGACGACGACGTGCGCGCCGCCTCGCTCGAGGTGAACGGCATCGACATCGACCTTCACGGACACTCGGCGCACGTGGAGTCGGTCGCCACGCGCGACGGCCGCGTGAACCTGCGCCGGTCCGCGGACGGCAGCCTCGAGCTTCCCGGGATCCTGAAGGCGTCGTCCGATGCGACGTCGTCCTCGCCGCCATCGGCGCCATGGCGGCTCGTCGTCGATCGCGCGACGGTGGCGGGCTACCAGGTCACGCTGGCCGATTCGGCGGTGAAGCCCGCGTTGACGCACAGGGTGGCGCTGCAAAGCCTCGAGGCGACGGGCCTCGCGAACGACGGCGGCTGGCGCGGCAAGGCGGTGGCGAAGCTGGGCCTCGATCGCGGCGGCTCCCTCGACGTGGATGCCGGTTTCGCGCTCGAGCCCCTGCAGGTGACCGCCAAGGTCGACGCGCGCAACGTGGACCTGGTGGCGCTGCGGCCGTACATGACGCAGTTCGCCACCGTCACGCTCAAGAGCGGTGCCGCGTCGGCGCGTGGTGACGTGACCCTCGACGGCGACCGGGGCGGTGTGCGCGTCGCCTACAAGGGCGGTGCGGAGGTGGCGCGCTTCGATGCGTACGACACGATCGGCCGGGAAGACCTCCTCAAGTTCCGCGCGATCAGGACCTCGGGCATCGACTTCGCCTGGGCGCCGGACGCGCCGCTGGCACTCGCGGTGGGCGACATCGTCGTCGATCGCGTCTACTCGCGCCTGGTGGTGCAGCCGGACGGGAAGCTCAACGTGCAACAGCTGCGCACGGCCACGCCCGAGGCGCCCGAAGCGCCGGCGCAGGCGAGTGCCGAGCCACGCCCGCGCAACGTGCGCATCGACCGCATCACGTTCGTCGACGGCCGGCTCGACTTCACCGACCATTTCATCCGGCCCAACTACTCGGCGGACGTGGGCGAGCTGCAGGGGAGCGTCACGGGGCTGTCTTCGGCACCCGAAAGCCGCGCGACCGTGGACCTCAAGGGCCGCTACGACAGCTCTTCGCCGGTGACCATCGCCGGTACCGTCAACCCGCTGCGCGGCGACCTCTTCGCCGACATCGGCGCCCGGGGTGAGAACATCGAGCTGCCGAAGCTCACGGCGTATTCGATGCGCTACGCCGGATACGGCATCAAGGAAGGGCGCCTCACGCTCGACGTGAAGTACCACGTCGAGGACGGCAAGCTCGACGGCCGCAACAACATCACGCTCGACCAGCTCACCTTCGGCGACAAGGTCGAGAGCCCCGACGCGGTCCAGCTGCCGGTGCTCTTCGCGGTGAACCTGCTGAAGGACGAGAACGGCCGCATCGCGCTCGAGCTCCCCATCGCGGGCTCGCTGGAGGATCCCAAGTTCGAGGTGGGGGCCGTGATCGCCCAGGTGCTGGGAAGCCTGCTCAAGAAGGCGGTGACCTCGCCCTTCTCGCTGCTGGCGGCCGCATTCGGTGGCGGCGGTGGCGCGGATAAGGCGGGCGCGGGCGCGGCGACCGGCGACGGATCGAAAGCCGCGCCGGACGACCTCGCGTTCATCGACTTCAAGCCCGGGCATGCCGACCTCGACGCGGGCGACGTGCGCAAATTGCAGACCATGGCACGGGCGCTGCAGGGGCGGCCCGGGCTCACGCTGGAGATGGCGCCGCGGCTCGATTCCGAGCGCGACCTCGCGGCGCTGCGCTGGCTCGCGCTGCAGAAGGCGCTCGAGTCCGGCGGCAAGGCGCCGGATGACGAGGCCTATCCGGCCGCGGTGCGCGCGGCCTATGCGAAGGCGAAGCTGCCGGGCGACCCGAAGGACCTTTCGGTGGCGGCGATGGAGACGGCGCTCATGGAGAAGTCGGCCATCGGCGATGCCGAGCTCTCCGCGCTGTCCGACCAGCGCGCGCGCAGCGTGCGGGAATGGCTGGTCGGGGAGGGGAAGCTCCCCGCGGGTCGGCTGGTGCTGGCGGGGGCGGACGTTTCGGGAGCGCCCGTGCACGCGAGCCGCGTGGACTTCGCGCTGAAATAGGGCAGCCCCTACTCCGGGTCGTCCTCCCACTTCTTCATCTTGGCGTAGTCGATCTTCTTGTCGAGCTCCTTGCTCTCGCGGAAGAACACCCGCATCACGAGCAGGTACCCGATCACCGCGATGACCGCGACCACGACCGAGATCAGTACGATGCGATGGTCCACAGAACCTCCGTCCGGTACGGCTGACGGGGGTTAGACAAGTTCCCTGCGGACAAGTGCGGCGCCGGCGCCCAGGGCGGCGAGCTTTCCGGCGGCCACGTCCCGGTGCAGCGGCACCATGCCGCAGTTGGTGCAGGGGTAGAGGCGCTCCTTGGGGACGAACTTGAGGGCCTCGCGGATGGTCTTCGCCACGTCCTCGGCGGTCTCGATCCGGGGCGAGGCCACGTCGATGCAGCCCACGAGGACGTCCTTGCCTTCCAGCATGCCGATGAGGTCGATGGGCACGTGGGAGTTGGCGCACTCGAGCGAGACCTGGTCGATCGACGACTTCGCCAGCAGCGGAAAGGTGTTCTCGTACTGGCGCCAGGAGTCGCCCAGCGTCTTCTTCCAGTTGTTGTTGGCCTCGATGCCGTAGCCGTAGCAGATGTGCACCGCGGTCTTGCAGCGCACGCCGCGGCGCGCGCGCTCGAGCGCCGCGATGCCCCACTCGCGCACCTCGTCGAAGTACACGTTGAACGCCGGCTCGTCGAACTGGACCACGTCGATGCCGGCATGGGAGAGCTCGATCGCTTCCTGGTTCAGGATCTCGGCGAACGCCATCGCGAGCTTCTCGCGGCTGCCGTAGTACTCGTCGTAGAGCGTGTCCACCATGGTCATCGGACCCGGCAGCGTGAACTTGAGCGCCCGGTTGGTGAGCGAGCGGAAGAACTTCGCGTCCTCGGAGTGCACCGGCTTCGGCCGCGACACCGGGCCCACGACGCGCGGCACGTTGGCGTCGTAGCGGTTGCGGATGCGCACCGTCTTCAGGTTCTTGAAGTCGATGCCTTCCAGCTTCTCCATGTAGCCGTTCACGAAGTGGCGGCGCGTCTGCTCGCCGTCGCTCGAGATGTCGATCCCCGCCTTTTCCTGCATCTCGACGGCAAGGCGCACGGCGTCGCGCTTGCCCTCGTCGAGCGCGCGGCCTTCGAGCTTCCACGGCGCCCAGAGCTTCTCGGGCTCGGCGAGCCAGGCGGGCTTCGGCAGGCTGCCGGCGATGGTGGTGGGAAGGAGCATGGATCGACTCTATCCCTTGCGGCGGTTGCGCACCAGCCACTCGTCGACGCGTTCCACGACCTCGTCGACGGCGGCGTTGCGCCTTCCTTTCTGCGCCCCGACGGACTGCACGAGGCGATCGACGCGTTCGATGTTCGGCGCGCCGGCGGCGAGCGCCCGCGCGGCCGACGAGGGGCTTCCGAGCGACAGCGCCGCGTTGGCGTACTTGTCGAAGGCAACCATGTCGTCGCGCGAGGCCCCGAGCGATATGCAGAGGTCCACCACCCACTCGTACACGGAGCGCGACTCGGCGAGGTTGCCGTGCACCGCTTCCTTGATCGGCACCATGCCTTCCTTGCGGACGCAGCGGTAGTTGCCGGCGAGCAGCATCGCCCACTTGGCGAGCGGCACGAACACCGAGTCGTGGACCTTGAGCTTCACCGGCAGCTCGATCTTCTCGCCGTTGAGGTCGAAGCGCGCCCGCTCCACGCCGTCGGCCAGCTCGCGCAGGATCGCCGTGTGCGCGTCGGAATCGAAGCGCGCGGCCTTGAAGTTGGTGGGCAGCCGCACCTGCAGCACGTTCACCCCTTCCTCCGGCGGGCGGAAGGCCTGCGGGTCGGGGCTGCAGAGCGTCATGAGCTTCGGATCGAAGCTCGCCCACACCGAGGCGTCGGTGAAGCTCGACTCGAGCTGCCGGGTGTCGATCCCGGGAATGCGCGCGAGGTAGGGCAGCGGCGGCATGTTCATGATCGACATGCACGGCACGCGGGACTTCGCGACGTCGTCGAGCAGCTCGCGCACGCCCGCGGAGCGGTATTGCGGCTCCTGCATCGCGAGGCCCACGAGATCGTAGTCGCGCGGATTCACATCCGCAGTGCCCGCGGCCGAGACCTTGCCCGGCAGCGACTTGGTGTTGACCTCGACGAGCCCCTCGCGGCCCTTCACGGGCATGCGCACGATCGCGCCCTTCGCGTTGATGAGCGATGCCTCCTGCGGGAGGCACACGAGCTTCACGTCGTGGCCCGCGAGCGCGAGCTTCGCGCCGAGCAGCGAGCCATACGACGCGCCGAGTATGAGAATTTTCCTGGACATGCCTGCCTCTCCTCCAACGGATACCCCTTGAGGATAGGCGCGCTGCGGCGCGAGTGGTGCGCCTCGGCTGTCTAAGAGCCTGTTATTTCCAATCCCGTTCGATCGCCCGCGTCAGCCGGGAATCGTTCCCGGGACGAGGATCGATCGGTCGCATTGCGCGAGGCTCGTCTTGCCGCATAGCGCCATGCTCACGTCGAGCTCGGCGCGGATGAGGTCGAGGCACTTCGCGACACCTTCCTCGCCCGCCGCGCCCAGGCCGTAGAGGAACGGCCGGCCGATGAGCGTCGCCTTCGCGCCCAGCGCGATCGCCTTCAGCACGTCCTGGCCCGAACGGATCCCTCCGTCCATCCATACCTCGGTCTTCGACCCGACGGCGTCCGCGATGGCCGGCAGCGCGCGGATCGACGACTCGGCGCCGTCGAGCTGGCGGCCGCCGTGGTTGGAGACGATGAACGCGTCGGCGCCGCAACCGGCCGCGATGCGCGCGTCCTCGACGTCCATGATGCCCTTGAGGATGAGCTTGCCGCCCCACTTCTTCTTCACCCACTCGACGTCGTCCCAGCAAAGGGTCGGATCGAACTGGGTCTTGGTCCATTCGGCGAGCGAGGTCATGTCGGCCACGCCGGTGACGTGCCCGACGATGTTGCCGAACTGCCGCCGGCGCGTGTTGAGCATGTGCCAGCACCACGCCGGCTTGGTGAACAGATTGAGGAGGTTGGCGAGCGTGGGCTTGGGCGGCGTGGACAGCCCGTTGATGAGGTCCTTGTGGCGCTGCGCGAGGATCTGCAGGTCGAGCGTGAGCATCAGGGCCGAGCACTTCGCCGCCCTCGCGCGTTCGATCAGCCGCTCGATGAAGCCGCGGTCGCGCATCACGTAGAGCTGGAACCAGAAGGGCCTGGTGGTGTTGGCGGCCACGTCCTCGATCGAGCAGATGCTCATGGTCGAGAGTGTGAACGGCACGCCGAACTTCTCGGCCGCGCGCGCCGCGAGGATCTCGCCGTCGGCGCGTTGCATGCCGGTGAGTCCCGTCGGGGCGAGTGCCACCGGCATCGTCACGTCCGAGCCGAGCATCTTCGAGCCGACGCTGCGCTTGTCCACGTCGATCGCCACGCGCTGGCGGAAACGGATGTCGGCGAAGTCGCGCTCGTTGGCCCGGTAGGTGGTCTCGGACCACGAGCCCGCGTCGGCGTAGTCGTAGAACATGCGCGGCACCCGGCGCTCGGCGAGCCGGCGCAGGTCTTCCACGCAGGTGATCGGTCTCATGCGGTCTTCCTCCCGGATGCGATTCTATAGAATCGCCGCATGCCGACGACATACGCACCCGTGATGCTGGGGCCGGTTCCCCTCGACTTCCTCCTCTTCGCGTGCATCCTCCTCGGCATCGCGCTGCTGCACCGCCACACGCTCGCCGTCGCGCTCACCGGGCTTGCCGTGGTGACGATCTACAAGGTCGGGTTCTCGGGCTTTCGCACCGGCGCCGGGTTCGAGGGGCTGCTGGGGCTCCTCGCGCACGAGTGGGTGATCCTCGCCAACCTCTTCGGCCTGCTCATGGGCTTCGCGCTGCTGTCGAAGCACTTCGAGGACTCGAACCTGCCGGTGGTGATGCCGAAGATCCTCCCCGACGACTGGAAGGGGGGATTCATGCTGCTCGCGATGGTGTTCGTCATCTCGAGCTTCCTCGACAACATCGCCGCGGCGCTGATCGGCGGCACCATGGCGCGCGCGGTGTTCCGCGACAAGGTGCACATCGGATACCTCGCCGCCATCGTCGCCGCGTCCAACGCCGGCGGCTCGGGCAGCGTGGTCGGCGACACGACCACGACGATGATGTGGATCGCGGGCGTGGATCCCCTCGACGTGCTCGAGGCGTTCGTCGCTGCGGGCGCGGCGCTCGTCATCACGGGCTGGGTCGCGGCGCGCCAGCAGCAGGCGTACTCGCCGATCGTGAAGGACCCGCCCCCCGGGGTGCGCGTCGACTGGGCCCGCGTGGGCATCGTCGGGTTCATCCTCGTGGTCGCAGTGGTGGCGAACGTCGTCGCGAACCTCCGGTTTCCCGATGCCCTCGATGCGTTCCCGGTGATCGGCGCGGCGGTGTGGGTGGCGATCCTGGCCTCGGCGCCGCTGCGCCGTCCCGACTGGTCGCTGCTGCCTGCGACCTTCCGCGGGACGCTCTTCCTGCTGGCGCTCGTGACCACCGCCGCGATGATGCCGGTAGAGAAGCTCCCGGCCGCTTCGTGGCAGACCGCCTTCGGCCTGGGTTTCCTGTCTTCCGTCTTCGACAATATCCCGCTCACGGCCCTGGCGCTGCACCAGGGCGGCTACGACTGGGGCTTCCTCGCGTACGCGGTCGGGTTCGGCGGCTCGATGATCTGGTTCGGGTCCTCGGCCGGCGTCGCGCTCGCCAACGCCTTCCCCGAGGCGCGGTCGGTGGGCCTCTGGATCCGGCACGGGTGGCACGTCGCCGTGGCGTATGTCATTGGTTTCTTCATCCTGCTGGCCGTCCTCGGCTGGCATCCCCACGGCCAGCGGACGAAGGAATTCGCGCCCTCGGCGCCCGCCGCGCAGCCCGCCCGCTGACCATCCGCCGTGCCGGTATCCGCAGTTGATACCGGAATGCACCAACCGGGGGCCCCAAGCCCCCGCATTTTTGACATCTGTCTATTGCCTTTTTACGCGGGCCGAGAATAGGATGGGCCGTTTTGCGGCACGCCTCACCGCCGCGATCCAAAAAGCGTTCTCCGAAGCGCGACAACCATCCCCAGGAGGAGTCATGAGCACCACCACGCGTCGCAAGTTTCTCGCGGGTTCGGCCGGCGCCGCAGCGCTCGCCTTCCCGATGATCTCCAAGGGCCAGACCGGCCCGATCACCATGCGTTGGCAGTCGACCTGGCCGACGAAGGACATCTTCCACGAGTACGCGCAGGACTACGCGAAGAAAGTGAACGACATGTCCGGCGGCGACCTCAAGATCGAGGTGCTGCCCGCGGGCGCCGTCGTGAAGGCGTTCGACCTGATCGACGCCGTGTCGAAGGGCACGCTCGACGGCGGGCACGGCGTGCTCGCGTACTGGTACGGGAAGAATTCCGCGATGGCCATCTGGGGCTCCGGCCCCGCGTTCGGCATGGACGCGAACATGGTGCTCGCGTGGCACTACTACGGCGGCGGCAAGGCGCTGCTGGACGAAATCTACAAGGGACTCAACCTCGACGTGGTCTCGTTCATCTACGGGCCGATGCCGACCCAGCCGCTCGGCTGGTACAAGAAGCCGATCACCAAGACGGCCGACTTCAAGGGCCTCAAGTTCCGCACCGTGGGCCTCTCGATCGACATCTTCCAGGGCCTCGGCGCCGCGGTGAACGCGCTGCCCGGCGCCGAGATCGTTCCGGCCATGGATCGGGGCCTGCTCGACGCGGCCGAGTTCAACAACACCACCTCCGACCGCGCGCTCGGCTTCGCCGACGTATCCAAGGTGTGCATGCTGCAGAGCTGGCACCAGTCGGGCGAGCAGTTCGAGATCCTCTTCAACAAGAAGAAGTACGACGCCCTGCCCGACAAGCTGAAGTCGATCATCGCCAACGCCGTCGAGGCCGCCTCGGCCGACATGTCGTGGAAGGCCATCGACCGCTACTCGCAGGACTACATCACCCTGCAGCAGGCCGACAAGGTGAAGTTCTACAAGACGCCGAACTCCGTGCTCGCCGACCAGCTCAGCGCGTGGGACAAGATCATGGAGAAGAAGTCCGGCGAGAACCCGATGTTCAAGCGGGTGCTCGACTCCCAGCGCAAGTTCGCGGAGCGCGCCACCAAGTGGCAGAACGACACCAACATCGACTTCAAGGTCGCCGCGGCGCACTACTTCGCGAAGAAGGCCTAGCATTTCCAGCAACACGACCACCCTGCGGTGACCCGCTGCAGGGTGGTTTTTTTTAGGCAGGAGATTCCATGACGGTCCAGCGTTACCTGTATTGGGCGGACAGCGTGAGCACCTTCGTCGGCAAGGCGTTCGCCTGGGTGATCCTCATCCTGATGCTGTACGTGTGCCTCGAGGTGGTGAAGCGCTACTTCCTCAACATCCCCGGCAACTGGTTCTTCGACATCTCGACCATGATGTATGGCGCGGCGTTCATGATGTGCGGCGCGTACACGCTGGCGCAGGACGGCCACGTGCGGGGCGACTTCCTCTACGGGTCGATGAAGCCGCGCACCCAGGCCACCCTGGACTTGATCCTCTACATCGTCTTCTTCCTGCCTGGCATCGCGGCCCTGTGCTATGCCGGCTGGGACTATGCCAACACCGCGTGGAAGATCCACGAGCACTCGAGCATCACCGCCGACGGCCCGCCGATCTACCACTTCAAGTCGTTCATCCCGATCGCGGGCGGCCTCGTGATGCTGCAGGGCATCGCGGAGATCGTGCGCTGCGTGGTCTGCCTCAAGACCGGCGAATGGCCCTCGCGCCTCAAGGACGCCGAGGAGATCGACGTGATCGAGCAGCAGCTGGGATCGAGCACGCTCGTCGACGACGAGTCCCGCAAGCTCGCGATCGAGCAGGCGCACGCCATCGACGAGGCGGCGCGCCAGCGGGGGCTGGGCGACCGCGCCCAGGAAGAAACCGGCCGCCACGGAGACAGGAAATGAGCGATCCCGCACTCGGCCTCACGATGCTCACGCTGATCGTCATCGTGATCATGCTGGGATTCCCGACCGCATTCACGCTGATGGGCCTCGGCATGATGTTCGGCTTCATCGCCTTCTACGACCCCAGCGCTTCCTGGACGCAAAACCGCATCTTCGACCTCATGGTCCAGCGCACCTACGGGGCCATGACGAACGACACGCTGCTGTCGATCCCGCTGTTCGTGATGATGGGATACGTCATGGAGCGCGGCGCGCTCGTGGACAAGATGTTCTATTCCGTCCAGCTCGCCTTCCGCCGGGTGCCGGCGTCGCTCGCGGTCGCGACCCTCATCATCTGCACGTTCTGGGGGATCGCCAGCGGCCTGGTGGGCGCGGTCGTGGTGCTCATGGGCGTGATCGCCTTCAATCCCATGCTCAAGGCGGGCTACGACGTGCGCCTCGCCTCGGGCGTGATCACCGCCGGCGGCACGCTCGGCATCCTCATCCCGCCCTCGGTGATGATCATCGTCTACGCGGCGGTGGCGGGACAGTCGGTGGTGAAGCTCTACGCTTCCGCGATGTTCCCTGGCTTCTTCCTCTCGTTCCTGTACCTCGTCTACATCGTGGGCTGGGCGCTCATCAACCCGAAGGTGGCGCCGAAGCTGCCCGAGGCCGAGACCAAGGTGCCGGTGCCCGACTGGGTGGGGCAGGTGCAGCAGGCCTATTCGCAGAACATGACGTTGTCCGCGCTCGCGGCGATGGTGCGGCCGGGGCCGATGCTCGCGATCTCGCACGAGGGCAAGCGCTTCACGTACCTCACGGTGCTGCGTAACGCGCTCGCCGTGCTTTTCCCGGCGCTGCTCACAATCGGCACCTTCTGGGGGACGTACTGGTACGTCGTGGTCCACCAGCAGGACGACGCGGTGCCCCAGGCCTCGGTTGCCAAGCAGGCGAAGCCGGTCGCCGCGCCCGTCGCGAAGGCGAAGGATGCCGCGCCCGCCAAGGAGGCCGCGCCCGCCGAGGACAAGCCCGAGGAGCTGGGCGGCTCGTTCAAGGAGAGCGACGCGGTCACCAAGGACGAGGGCCTGCAGGAGATGGGCACCCCGGAGCTCGCCGAAGGCAACGCCGCGCCCGCGGCGAGCGGCCCGCCGGCGGAGTTCTACACCTGGTTCTGGGCGCTCGCCATCGCGTCAGCGCTGCTGCTCGCCTGGTACCACATGAAGATGCGGGCGGAGCAGTTCGTGATCCTGCGCCTGCTGATCGAGTCGGTGATGCCGTTGGGCATCCTCACCATCGTCGTGCTCGCCGTGATCCTTTTCGGCATCACGACGGCGACGGAATCGGCGGGAATCGGGGCGGCGGGCGCGTTCCTCCTCGCGATCCAGGCCGGGACGCTCGACTGGGAGCGCGTGAAGCAGTCGGTCTTCCTCACCGCGAAGACGACCGCCATGGTGTGCTGGCTCTTCGTGGGCTCGGCGCTCTTCTCGGCGGTGTTCGCGATCCTGGGAGGGCAGTCGCTGGTCGAGCACTGGGTGCTGTCGCTCAACATGACGCCGATCCAGTTCATGATCCTGTCGCAGGCGATCATCTTCGTCCTCGGCTGGCCGCTCGAATGGACCGAGATCATCGTGATCTTCGTGCCGATCTTCCTGCCGCTGCTCAAGCACTTCAACATCGACCCGATCCTCTGGGGCACGCTGGTGTTCGTGAACCTGCAGGCGGCGTTCCTTTCGCCGCCGGTGGCGATGTCGGCTTTCTACCTGAAGGGCGTGAGCCCGCCGCACGTGACGCTCAACCAGATCTTCGCCGGGATGATGCCGTACATGCTCATCGTGATCCTCTGCATGGTGGTCATGTACTTCTGGCCGGGCATGACGCTCTGGCTGCCGAACTACCTGTATGGGGGGGGATAGCGCGGCGCCCTACCTGCCGCAGATCTGCGTGAGCCGCCGCAGCCAGGCGTCGCGCTTGGCGCGGCGGAACTGGAACCAGATCCGGTAGACGGGGAACGACGTGTCGGCCACCTTCACCGCCACCCAGTGATGCGTGATGCCGAGCGTCGATTCCTGCACGGCCTCCAGCAGCTTCACGTCGGCCGGGGCCAGCACCTTGCCATGCGGCCAGTCGACGAGTACCAGCGTGTTGCTGCGCTTCTCGTATCCTACGTAGGTGTCGCCGAGGCGGTGGAAGTCGTCGGGCTTGAACCCGGCGGGCAGGAGCGAGGCGACCCTCTCCTCGTAGGTGCTGCCCCGCATGAACAGGCGATATGAGAACCAGATGCCGACGCTGAATGCCGCGAAGATTCCGATTGCGATGATGGTGTCCAAGTCCCAGGCCTCCCCGATGCGCCGGCCGAATCGAGCGGTGGCCGCATGATGAGGATCGTCATTACACGACGAATCTTTCACGAGCCTGTCGAAGCCCTCGCCAGGCGCTTCGACGTGGTGCACAACGAGGAGGACCGGCCCTGGTCGCCCGAGGAGCTGGCGCTGAATCTCCGGGGCGCCGCGGGCGCCATGGCCACGGTGATGGACCGGTTCGACGAGGCGATCCTCGACCGGTGTCCGGACCTCAAGGTCATCTCCAACATCGCGGTGGGCCACAACAACGTCGACGTGGCCGCCTGCACCAGGCGCGGGATCCGCGTCACCAACACGCCCGGCGTTCTGGACGACACCACCGCCGACCTCACGTGGGCGCTGCTCATGGCCTCGGCACGCCGCATCGCCGAGGGCGACGCCTACGTGCGCGCGGGCGACTGGAAGATCGCCTTCGGCGTGCAGTACTTCCTGGGGCAGGACATCCACCACGCCACCCTCGGCGTCATCGGCATGGGCCGCATCGGCCAGGCGGTGGCGCGCCGCGCGCGCGGCTTCGACATGCGGGTGCTCTACAACAACCGCACTCGGCTCGCGGGCGACGAGGAGCGCCGGCTCGGGGCCGAGTACGCCGAGCGCGACCGGCTCCTCGCCGAGAGCGATTTCGTGGTCGTGATGGCGCCGTACTCCCCGGCGACGCACCATCTCATCGGCGCCGCCGAGATCGCGAAGATGAAGCCGACGGCGATCCTCGTGAACAGCGCGCGCGGCGGCGTCGTGGACGACATGGCGCTGGTCGAGGCGCTGCAAGCGAAGCGAATCGCGGGCGCCGGCCTGGACGTCTTCGAGGGCGAGCCGAAGGTCCATCCCGGCTACCTCGGGCTTCGCAACGTCGTGATGACACCCCACATCGGCAGCGCCTCGCGCGCCACCCGGTTGGTGATGTGCAACACCGCAGCGGCTAATATGGTCGCGGTGCTCGAAGGCCGAGACCCCCCCAATCCCGTCAACTGAGGCTTATCCAATGTCCGCCAAAGTCGCTTTCATCGGCCTGGGCGTCATGGGCTTTCCCATGGCCGGCCACCTCAAGGCCAAGGGCTACGACGTCACCGTCTACAACCGCACCGGCGCCAAGGCGCAGGACTGGGCCGCGAAGCACGGCGGCAAGAGCGCGCCGACGCCCGCCGCCGCGGCGAAGGACGCGGACTTCGTGTTCACCATGGTCGGCAACGACAAGGACGTCGAGGAGGTGATCCTCGGCAAGGACGGCGCGCTCGCGGGCATGAAGAAAGGCGCGATTCTCGTCGACCACACCACCGCGTCGGCCGACGTCGCGCGCAAGGTCTACGCGGCGGCGAAGGAAAAGGGCATCCCGTTCATCGACGCGCCGGTTTCCGGCGGCCAGGCGGGCGCCGAGAACGGCAAGCTCACGGTGATGTGCGGCGGCGACAAGGAGCCGTTCGAGCGCGCGAAGCCGGTGATGGATTCGTACGGCCGCGCGGTGACGCTGCTCGGAGCCGCGGGCGCGGGCCAGCTCACCAAGATGGTGAACCAGATCTGCATCGCGAGCCTGGTGCAGGGCCTCTCGGAAGGCATCGCCTTCGCGGAGAAGGCCGGGCTCGACGCGGAGCTCGTGCTCGACGTGATCTCGAAGGGGGCGGCGCAGTCGTGGCAGATGGAGAACCGCGGCAAGACGATGCACGCGCGCAAGTTCGACTTCGGCTTCGCGGTGGACTGGATGCGCAAGGACCTCGGCATCTGCATTGCCGAGTCGAAGCGCAACGGCGCGAAACTTCCCGTGACGGCGACGGTCCTCGGCTACTACGACGAGGTGTCGAAGTCCGGCGGCAGCCGCTGGGACACGTCGTCGCTCATCACGCGGCTCTAGGAGGCCTCCATGGGAACGAAGCTCTACTACGCTCCGGGCGCCTGCTCGCTCGCATCGCACATCGCGCTCGAGGAAGTGGGACTGCCCTACGACACGCACAAGCTCAACCTCGCCGAGGGCGACCAGCGCAAGCCCGAGTACCTCGCGCTCAACCCGCGCGGCCGCGTACCCACGCTCGTCGTGAATGGCCACGTCCTCACGGAAAACGTCGGCATCATGACCTACCTCGCCGGCGGCTATCCCAGGGCGAAGCTCTGGCCCGAGGACACGTGGCACCAGGCGATTGCCGTGTCGACGATGGCCTGGATCTCCAACACCGTGCACCCCGCGTATGGCCATTTCCTGCGGCCGGCGCGCTACGTCGACGGCGACGACCACCAGGCGGCGGTGAAGGCCAAGGCGAAGGACAACTTCGCCAAGTGCCTGGAGGAGATCGACGGCCTGCTCAAGGGCCGCAAGTGGACCATCGGCAGCCACTACACCATCGTGGACGCCTACCTGCTGGTGTTCTACCGCTGGGGCAATCGCAACGCCCTGCCCGTGAAGCAGCTCGGCAACTACACCGCGCTCATGGACCGCGTGCTCGCGCGTCCCGCGGTGAAGAAGGTGATGGCCGACGAGGGCATCACGCTGGACTAGCGTGGAGCTTCGCTTCGATCACGTCGTCATCGCCGCGCGCACGCTCGGCGAAGGCGTGAACTGGGTCGAGCGCCGGCTCGGCGTGACCGTTGCGAGCGGCGGCAAGCACGACGTGATGGGCACGCACAACCGGCTGCTCTCGCTCGGCCCGGGCCGTTTCCTCGAGGTGATCTCGATCGATCCGGAGGCGCCGCAGCCGCTGCAGCCACGCTGGTTCGAGCTCGACACGCCGGCGATGAAGGAGCGCCTCGCGAAGGGACCCGCGCTCATCCATTGGGTCGCGCGCTCCGACGACATCGAGGCCGCGCTGGATGCCGTGGGCGGTCCGCGGCCCGAAGTGCTGGCGCTCTCGCGCGGCGCTTTCCGCTGGAAGATCGGCGTGCCCGCGGATGGCCACCTCGAACAGGGCGGCGTCCAACCCACCGTCATCCAGTGGTTCGGCCAACACCCCGCGGACGTGTTGCCCGACTCCGGCTGCCGCCTCGACTCGATGGTGCTGCATCACGCCGACGCATCGGCGATCGTCCATCGCCTGCGCTACGCGGGCCTCTCGGCCGAGGATCCGGTGCGGCCGAGCCACGAGGGCGTGGGGCTCGAGGTGCGCATCCACGCGCCGCGCGGCCTGGTCGAGATCCGGGAATAACGCGCCGCGGCCCCTGTTCACTCCTCCGTGGATTACGACCTCATCGTCCCGTACATCCCCAACCTGCGCCGCTATGCGCGCGCGTTGGTGGGCGATCGGGACGGGGCCGACGATTTGGTGCAGGACACGCTCGAACGCGCGGTGCGCAAGTTCCATCTGTGGCGACCGGGCGACCTGAGGGCATGGCTCTTCTCGATCATGCACAACGTGTTCGTGAACCAGCTCAAGGCGCGGCGCATCGCGCCGGACGTGGAGCTCGACGAGTCGTTCGCCGCGCCCGTGGCTTCGGTGGGGCCGCTGGACCTGGAGGACATGCAGCGCGCGCTGAACACGCTCGCACCGGAGCAGCGCGAGGTGGTGCTGCTGGTGGCGCTCGAGGACATGAGCTATGCCGACGTGAGCCGCGCGCTCGGCATCCCGATGGGAACCGTGATGTCGCGGCTGTCGCGCGGCCGCGAGAAGCTGCGGCGCGTGATGAACGAGAACGGCCCGAAGGCGGGCCTCAAGGTGGTGACATGACAGACCAGGACGACGCCCAGCTAAAGGCGTTGCTGAAGAAGCACTACGACCCGGTGGTCACGGAGCCGATCCCGGCGCGCATGTACATGCGGCGTCCCGCGTGGATGGGCTATGCGCGGGGATTCGCATTGGTCGCCGTGGGCATCCTCATCGGGCTGGCGCTGCCGTACTTTCGTCCGGCGCCGCCGCCGGTGGCTGCCGCGCAGCCGGCGGCGACCTTTTCCATGCGCGCGGCCCGTGCGCACCTCGTGTACGCGCCCGAAGTGCGCCATCCCGTCGAGGTGGACGCGACGCAGCAGGAGCACCTGGTGAAGTGGCTGTCGAAGCGGCTGGGCCTCGATCTCAAGGTGCCGTTGCTGGCGGGCGAGGGCTTCGAGCTCCTTGGCGGGCGGCTGTTGCCCGGCCCCGAGGGGCCCGTCGCGCAGTTCATGTACCAGGATTCCGGGGGCAAGCGCCTCACGCTCTACGTAAGCAAGCCCAACCGCGCCGACCAGCCCGCGGCGTTCCGCTTCGCGCAGGAAGGCCCCGTCGCGGTGTTCTACTGGATCGACCGCGACTGCGGCTATGCGCTCTCCGGAGAGCTCGATCGCGGCACGCTGACAAGGGTCGCCACGGCGGTCTACAAGCAGCTTGAGCCGTAGATTTTCTGTGACCTGGTTCACGGCGGGGGGCACTCCGGTACGTCAGGCTAGAATGCTTTGGCGCACAGGCTCGCCCCCATGGACCGGCAACCAAAAATCGAGGGTCCGCCGACCGGAGGAAAGTGGCCCGAACCCAGGTTGCGGGCACTCCAGGTCGACGAGTTGTACCGGCTGGCGCCGACCGCGGCCGGCTTCTCCTATTTCGGCGCGCTCCTCACGCTCGGCGTCCTGATCCAGACCGGGGACATCGGCCGCGGCACCGTGTGGTTCCTGTGGGCGACGGCGGTCACGTTCTTCCGCTTCATGATCGCGGTGGCCTATCGTCGCCGCACGCCCGATTCCGATCCGGGCGCCTGGGCGCACCTGGTGATCGCGGCCAATTTCCTCGCCGGCGTCCAGTGGGGCGTGCTCGGGACGATCCTGTTCCCCGAGGCCCCGGGCTATCGCCAGCTCTTCACCCTCATGGTGATCACCTGCTTCGTGGGCGGATCGATCACGGCATATGCCTCGGTCCGGTGGGCCCACGAGTCGTTGTCGATTCCTGCGACGATCCCGACGGCGATCAACCTGTTCTTCGTGCAGCAGGGGATCCATTGGTTCGCGGGCGCCATGGCGCTCTTCTTCTGCTTCGCCATCGTGTACTACGCGCGCAAGCAGACCGCCTTCATCGAGGACCGCCTGCGCCTCGAGATGGAGCGTGACGGGCTGCTCGAGCTCACGACGCTGCTCAACGAGAAGCTCGAGCGGGAGAACAAGGAGCTCGCGCACCGCGCCGCCGTGCGCGGCATGTCGGTGGAAAGCGCGCGGGAACGCGTCGGGCGCCTGGAAACGCTCTTCGAGCACTCGCCGCTGCCGCAGATCGAGTGCGACGCCCATGGCAAGGTGATCTCCGTGAACCTCGCCGCGGAGCGCCTCTTCGGGCGCAAGTACGAGGACCTCGCCGGCAACATGTTCTCGACCCTCCTCACGGGGCCGTACGCGGCGAGCAAGGCCTACGCCGGCGCCCAGGAGGCGATCAGCATCGAGGTCGAGGTGGTCGGGCCCAACGGCCTCACGATCCCCTGCACCGCGAGCTTCACGCCGATCAGCGCGCGCGAGGGTCGCCCGCCGGGATTCGGGGTGATCCTCAGCGGGGCGACCATCCCGGCTTAGTTAAAATCGGGGGCTTCGCCCCCATGAAGCTCCCTTCCGAAATCCTCGACGGCACGCTCGCCGCCGACCACCCGCGCATCGCCACGCTGCTGGAGTCCATCGCGGCGCGCGAGCGCGCCGGCCGGCCCGCGGAGCGCGAGCGCGTGCTGCTGGCCGAGCTCGTCGAGCGCTCGCGCGGAAAGCGCGCGGCGCGCGCGGCGCGCATGCCGCGGCCCGGATTTCCCGAGGAGCTGCCGATCGCGCGGCATCGCGACGAGATCGCGGCACTCGTGCGCGACCACCCGGTCACCATCGTGTGCGGCGAGACGGGCTCGGGCAAGACCACCCAGATCCCGAAGATCTGCGTGTCGCTCGGGCGCGGCGCCGCCGGGCTCATCGGCTGCACGCAGCCGCGCCGGATCGCGGCGAGGAGCCTCGCGCAGCGCCTCGCGGTGGAGCTGCCGGGCGCGCCGAAGGGCTTCGTCGGCCACAAGATCCGCTTCCAGGACGAGACGCGCCCCGACACCGTGGTGAAGGTGATGACCGACGGCGTGCTGCTCGCCGAGACGCACTCCGACCGGGAGCTGCGCGCGTACGACACGCTGATCGTCGACGAGGCGCACGAGCGCAGCCTCAACGTCGACTTCCTGCTGGGCTACC
>Ga0105242_10001651_pt1 | contig 17629 bp, 10 predicted proteins | sample KBSM24metaG_FD_81521 | JGI IMG/M metagenome (GOLD analysis project Ga0105242, IMG submission 81521) | Miscanthus rhizosphere microbial communities from Kellogg Biological Station, Michigan, USA - KBS M2-4 metaG | ecosystem: Host-associated > Plants > Roots > Rhizosphere > Soil | place... | reverse complement strand
GCTCGACAACATGTTCGTATTCGTGCTGATATTCCAGCACTTCGCCATTCCTGCCCGGCATCACCATCGAGTGCTCTTTTATGGCATTCTGGGCGCGCTGCTGTTTCGCGCCGTTTTTATTGCGCTGGGGTCGGCGCTGCTGCAATACGCCTGGGCAGTCATTCTCTTCGGTGGGTTTTTGATTCTAACCGGCATCCGGATGATGTGGGCGCCAGCTCGCGAGATGCAGCCGGAAGAGAGCCTGTTGGTCCGGCTGGTGCGAAAGGTCATGCCGGTCACGCCGGGACTTCATGAATCGCGATTCTTTGTCCACATTGGCGGGAAGCTGCACGCGACGCCGCTGCTGCTGACACTGGCTGTGGTCGAAGCGAGCGATATCCTTTTCGCGATCGATTCAGTCCCCGCGATCTTTGCCATCACCCAAGAGCCGCTGATCGTCTACACCTCGAATATATTCGCCATTCTCGGTCTCCGTTCGATGTACTTTCTACTGGCGGGCGCGGTGGAGCGATTCCATCTACTGCGGCACGGCCTGGCGCTGATCCTGATCTTTGTTGGACTGAAAATGTCGTGGCTGAACCAGTATTGGGAGGGCCATTTCCCGATAGGGATCTCACTCGCGGTCATCGGCGGCATCATCGGGGCTTCGATCGGTTTGTCTTTGGCATACCCCAAGAAGGCTCTGCAGCACGTGGGGTCCAGGGACTGAGAACGCACAGCCCTGCCCATTTTAGGACAGCAGGAACCGCAAATGGCCGCTGACGGCTAGATACTGGGCGCCCGCAAATGGTAACGTACGTGCTTTCCCACGCTCCGAACTCTCGACGCAAAACTTGGAACACAGCACGAGGAGGGAAGAGTGACAGCCCAGTTAGCACCGATCTTAAAGCCGCTGCCTTTGACGTCACAAAGGACGGACCCATCCAATCACCGCTGGGGCGTGATTCTTGCGGGAGGCGACGGAAAGCGCTTGCTTCCACTGACGAGAAAGATCACCGGCGACCATCGGCCCAAGCAATTCTGCGCCATCGTGGACGGCGAAACCTTACTCGATAAGACGCGCCGCAGAGTTGGGCGGATGATCCGCCCGGAGCAGACGCTGGTCGCCGTGACCAAAACTCATGAGCGTTTCTACTCGAGCCGAGTAGATGGAGAGACACTGCTGATCCAGCCAGAGAACAAAGGCACGACGCCCGCGATCGTATACAGCCTCATGCGGCTGCAGGAGTTGGATCCCAAAGCCGTCGTGGGCTTCTTTCCTTCGGACCACTACTACGCGGATGACGAGGCCTTTATTGCTCATGTCGAGTCTGCTTTCGAGGCGGCGGAGTCCCGACTTGGGCCGGTCGTCTTGCTGGGCGTCGTCCCAGGAGGGCTAGAGGTAGGTTACGGCTGGATCGAGCCAGGCGCGCCCTTGAAGGCCCAAGCATCCGGCCCAGTCTTCTGTGTTCGTTGTTTCTGGGAGAAGCCCTCTCTCTTGCTCGCGTCCGCACTCATGGCGCGTGGTTGCTTGTGGAACAGCTTCGTGATGGTCGGCCGCGTGGACGCTTTCCTCAACCTGATCCGGCGAGCGAACCCGGACCTGGTAGAGGCGTTCGAAGCGATGCGTGCCACGCTTCTGACGCCGATGGAGGCAGCTACGCTGTCCGATCTCTACTCGCGTATCCCAGTGAGCAGCTTTTCCGATGAGGTTCTGTCCTGGCGCCCCTGGGAATTTGCGGTGCTGCGCTGCGAGAACCTCGGCTGGAGTGATCTGGGAGAGACTCATCGAGTCCTATCCGTCCTGGAGAGAAAAGACGTAAAACCCGAATGGGCTTCCCAGCACGCCCCAGGTAGGAGTGTGGCCAGCTAGCCCCACGAAACCGCGAGTGGCCTCCTACTTGCAGTCATCGGTGTGAAATGGACAGCAGTGATGTCACGCTTAGCTCGCGACCGACGGTGACTTTTGTTCTGGAAGAGCCCTTTGAGCCTGCGCTGAAGACTCTTCGCCGGGCTTTAGCGGAGGAACAACTCTCTATCGTGGTCGAACTGGATGCCGCCAAGAGAATCCGGCACGCCCTCGATATCGTCGTCTCTCCGTGCCGGATTCTGTTTGTCGAGAACCCGCTTTTTATGTTGGAGGCCACGGCTATCGATCGGTCGTCGGCTGTATTTATCCCCTTGCACTTGGTCGTGTCGAGCAGTGGCGCACGCACGTTGATTCACGTGTTAGGCCCTCAGCACAGTCAACTGCGCGATTTTCCCATAGGAGTGAGAATCCCTTTGACGCGAATACAGGATCAACTCCTTGGCACTCTGGGGAAGGTGGCGGAACGGACTCGCGATGCCGACGAGCGGGCCGACCGGGGCGACGGCCGCTCCGCAGCATTCGATCGGCCAGACGTGGCGTGAGGTCCCTCCCTCTCATTCGCCTCCAGTGCGCGGTGGGCTTATCCTTGTTGCATGACAGGAGACGGCGTACTCTAAAGGCTCGTGCGCTTTTCAAAGATGATGGGGGATCGGACTGATCTGCCGCATCGTTCCCTAACCCGTGCGCTCGCAGTGATCGGTCTGACGTGTGGGATCAGTACGCTGCACTACTTCATACCGAATGAGTTGGCGCTGATCGATATCTACTATCTTTCGCAGCGCCTGTATTATCTGCCAGTTGTGTATGCCGGCTTTTACTTCGGCTGGGGAGGAGGCCTGGCAGCGGGCATCTTCGCGGGGTTGGCCTACCTGCCTCAAATTTTTGCGATCTGGACTATCCACCCCAGATACACGCTCAACCAATACACCGAAGTTATACTGTTTTGCATCGTGGGGGCGCTGACAGGTGTCATCGCCGACCGAGAGCGCAGGGGGAAGAAGACGCTGCAGGAGACCGCCGAAAAACTTGCGCGTCTCTACGCCGAGTTGCAAGACAATTTCGAGCGGATGAAACGGGCTGAGCGGTTATACGCGTTGGGACAATTGTCAGCGGGCCTGGAGCACGAGATCAGGAATCCCCTGGCAAGTATCGACGGTGCCACCGCCGTGTTGCTGCGGGAGCCACGATCGGAAGAACGGCGCGTGGAATTCCTGGAGATCATTCAGAAGGAGTGTCGAAGGTTGAACCGGCTCTTGACTACTTTTCTGAACTTTGCAAAACCACCTGTGCCCGAATACCGGACTACCGTAGTGGAAAAGCTATTCGATTCCGTAATCGCGCTAGCCGAACCGGCCACTCGCCACGACCAAATTCTGTTTCGGAAAGAACTCGCCGAGAACCTGCCTCCGGTCGAATGCGATCCCGAACAACTCACTCAGGTACTCCTTAACCTGACCATCAACGCCATTCAGGCGATGCCCCAAGGAGGTCAGATCGTGTTTTTCGCCGGCCGGAGCGATCGCACCATGATAATAGAGGTGCGGGATGAGGGATCCGGGGTGAGCGAACAGACTATGGAACGCATATTCGACCCCTTCTTTACCACCAAGGAAACCGGCAGCGGTCTGGGGTTGTCCGTCGCGTACCAAATTGTTCTCCAGCAATCAGGTGTATTGACCGCAAAGAGAAACCAGGATCGGGGTATGACCTTCTCCGTGCAATTGCCCCTGGATCGGAAGAGGACAAAATGAATCGCCGGCGGGTCCTGGTAGTGGATGATGACGAGAGTTTGCGACGAGTTACACAAGTACAACTGGAACAAGCCGGTTATGAAACGAAAGTAGCCGCGGATGGCCACGAGGCCATGACGCTTCTGCAGAAGTCCCCCCAAGATCTCGTGATCACTGACTTACGGATGCCAGCGATGTCGGGACTTGAGCTGCTCCGCCGGATTCATGCGGAATACCCAGACACCGTGGTGGTGATGATTACCGCGTTTGGCGCGGTCAGCACTGCGGTGGAGGCGATGAAGGCCGGTGCGTACGATTACATCACGAAGCCGGTTCATGCAGACGAACTTGAATTTGTCGTACGGCGGTCTCTTGAGCACCTGGATCTTCTGGAAGAGAACCGGCTTCTGCGGAGTAGCTTGGATGGCAAGTATGGATTCGAGAACATCATTGGACATTCGAAATCGCTGCTGCAGGTGCTGGCTATGTCAGCGCGGGCCGCGCGGACGGACGCGACGGTGCTGATCCGCGGTGAGACGGGAACCGGCAAGGAATTGCTGGCCAAGGCGGTACATGTCAGCAGCTCTCGCCGGGAGAAGCTGTTTGTGACCATCAACTGCGGCGCCATACCGCGGGAGTTGCTGGAGTCCGAATTGTTCGGTCATGTAAAAGGATCCTTTACCGGGGCTATTACTCACAAAAAGGGCAAGGTCGAATCGGCGGATGGGGGAACGTTGTTTTTGGACGAGATCGGGGAGATGCCCATGGAGCTTCAAGTCAAGCTCCTGCGTCTCATCCAGCAAGGTGAAATCGAGAAAGTTGGCGCGCCCGCCGCCAGCACGGTGGACGTGCGCGTCATCGCGGCGACGCATCGCAACCTGCCCGCGATGATTGAAGACGGCACATTCCGCGAGGATCTCTATTACCGCCTTTCTGTGATCCCGTTGGATCTGCCCCCATTACGCGAGCGTATCGACGACGTGCCCGAACTGGTCCAGCATTTCTTCACAAAAGCCAAGCGCAAGCATGAGCGCGAGCAACTCACCATGCCCGACACCCTGCTGTCGCGCTTCAGCAATTACCGCTGGCCGGGGAACATTCGGGAATTGGAAAACATTATCGAGCGTTTGGTAGTGCTCACAGAGGGCGACGAAATCGGCGTCGCGGATCTTCCCGAGCATCTTCGGCGGGAACATCCATCGGTGGATATGTTGAGCTTGGAGATGCCGCCGCAAGGCATCAGCCTGGAAGCCGTGGAGAGGGAACTCATGCTGCGCGCGCTACAAAAGTTCAACTGGAACCAGACCCACGCGGCTAAGTATCTGGATATTAGCCGCAAGGCGCTGATGTACCGGATGGAGAAACACGGCATCGAGAAGCCAGCCACGGCCCCTGTGGACGAGGAAGAGAACGAAAATCCTCGATGAAAGGGACTGCGGGTCAGATCTGCTTACGTGCGTTGTTTATCAATTCATAGAGTCTTTTGATTTGACCCTGAGCGCTCTCCAGGCTAGGTTGTAAATGGGCTGCATTTCGAAAGGAGCGTCATCTATGCGCTGGGTGTTTGCCTGTCTAGGACTTACGACGGTCATGTGGGCTGCTGATACTGGTGCCAATTCCTCAGCGGTCACCTTCGGCAAGGACGTTCTGCCGATCCTGCAGAGAAATTGCCAGACGTGCCATAGGCCCGGCCAAATCGCGCCGATGTCGTTCCTTACCTACCAGAACACCCGCCCTTGGGCGAAGGCGATGAAGGCAGCGGTCGTTTCCCGCAAAATGCCGCCCTGGTTTGCGGACCCGCAATATGGCCACTACACCAATGACCGGTCGCTCAAGCAGAGCGAGATCGAAACGATCGCCAAATGGGCCGACAGCGGCGCGCCCGAAGGCGATCCCAAGGAGGCACCGGTGGCTCTCCAATGGCCGGAGGGCTGGAGAATCCAGCCAGACGTGATTGTGCCCGGGCCTGTGATGGAGATTCCGGCGCGACCCAAGAACAACGTTGTCGAGTGGATCTCAGTGACCATGCCGAGCGGGTTCACCAAAGACACGTGGGTGACATCCGTGCAGATCAAGCCGGAACATCCCGAAGTCACCCACCACATCTGCGTCGCTTACATGCCGCACAACCCGAACGCAAAAATGGGAGTACCGCAATGGCAGGATAAGGAACGGGACGAGGACGGCGCCGCGATTCCCGACAAGGGTCCCACCTTTGGCGGCGGACCACCGCGCGGCGCAGCGGCGGCTGCACGTCAGGGCGCGACCGCTCCGGCTACTTCAACGAATGGCGGCGCGGAAGATTGCTACCTGCCTGGGAACCCGGCAGCGGACTATCGTGGACTAAAGGCCGCGAAACTGATTCCAGCCGGTTACGACGTTTTCTATAGCATTCACTACACTCCCAACGGCAACGCCTACACCGATCATATTCAGTTGGGATTCACAACGGCGAAGGAAGCGCCCGAGCGGCGCTACGTCTCTTTGGCAGCGTCCGCGCCGATGGATGCCAAACGGTTCGCAATTCCGCCAAACGACCCCGCCTGGCTGAGCCCGCCGGCGGAAGCGACGTTTCTCCGGGACGTGGAATTAGTCTTCATGATGCCGCACATGCACTATCGGGGCAAAGACGCAAAATGGACGCTGGAGTATCCCGATGGGCGCCAGGAAGTGGTGCTTAACGTTCCGCGTTACGACTTCAACTGGCAACTCGGTTACGACACCTCCATAAAAGTGCCGGCAGGAACCAAGCTGCATGTGGACGTTCACTTCGACAATTCCGTGAACAACAAATTCAATCCCAATCCCAATAAGACCGTGTATTACGGGCAGATGACCTGGGAAGAGATGATGTACCAGTTCTTCGGTGTGGTGGTTGAGAAGGATGCCGATGTAACCAAGATCATCAAGCTCGCGGTGCCGCTCGCGGGGGGCGGCGGCTGAGCTTGACTCGCTAGTCTTCGCAAGGTATTCTAAACCCGTCCTCTAGAGGTCGTGGTTGTGCTTGCACGTAAACTTGAGTACCTGATCGCACTTGCCAAAGAAGGTCACTTCGCCAGAGCTGCTTCGGCATGCCATGTTTCGCAGCCCGCACTGTCCGCCGGAATTCAGCAGCTGGAGCATGAGCTAGGGGTTCAGATCGTCAAGCGTGGACAGCGCTTCCAGGGATTCACGGAGCAGGGAGACATCGTCCTCAATTGGGCGCAGCGCATGGAGATGGATTGTAAGAACCTCCGCCAGGAACTGCGCGACCGTAGTAATCACTTGGCGGGCACACTCCGGATCGGGGTTTTGAACTCGACCACGCCTTTCCTCTCGATTTTCACAATCCCGTTTTCGCAGCGTTTCCCCGAAGTGAACCTCAAAGTCATGCATCACAATCCGTTTGATATTCAGCAGGGGCTGGAAGACTTTGCATTCGATGTGGCGATCAGTTATCTGGACGACAAGCCCCGACGTTATCGCTTTTCACACTCTCTGTACACCCAAGAGTATTACCTGTTGACGCGAAAGCGGAGTCGGTTTTCACCGCAGGGCTCGGTCTCCTGGGAGGATGTGAAAGGTTTGCCGCTGTGCTTGTTTCCTGCGGAAACGCATGTGTTCGGCACCGAGGTTTACGAGACTCTAGGTGGTGCTCATCCCGGTGTCGCACGCGTCGAGACGAATGCAATGATGATACTGCTGGATCACGTGCGGACCGGAAACTGGGCGTCGATTCTGCCCAAGCCAGTCCTCTTCATGATCGCCGGTAGTGATGAATTCGAAGCCGTTCCGCTCCCTCTCACTGCCGATGCCGGCGCCATTGGAATCGCTGTGCCTCATCGTGAACCTGAGTCCTATTTGGCGGAAGCGTTTTTCGAAATCGCGACTAGTTCCGATGTGCTTGGCAAATTCCACGAGTTCTTCCAGCCTTCTCCCGCAGCCACACACCGATAGAGTTTTTCTATCAATCAAAAGAAACCTTTGATTTGACCACAGGCAGGTTCCATCGTCTTGGCAATGGCATGATCCTGGTCACCCAAAACGCAGGAGCGCGGCTTCTAAGCCAGCGCCTTGATAGAGCAGGCTTATCAAATATAAGGAAACTTCGATTTGACATCATCTGAGCACCGCAGTACCGTTGACAGCAGCTTGGAAATGTTCGCCATGCGGAAGTTGCATGCGAAGTAACGGGAAGGGGTTCGAGGGAAGCCAAATGTTTAACAAGTCCAATTATTTCCAGACTTTCAGTGTGCTCACCAGGGTGGCATTAATCGGTGTCTTCAGTGCAGGTGTGGTGTGGGCGCAGGCGGTAACCGCGCAGATTAGCGGCACGGCCAAGGACCAATCCGGAGCAGCGTTGCCCGGCGTGGAAGTCACGGCCACACAAACGGAAACCGGGACCAAACGAAACGTGATGACCGACGAGTCAGGGTTTTACAACCTGACGAATCTGCCGATTGGACCCTATCGACTGGAGGCCACTAAACCCGGTTTCCGGAGCTATGTGCAGACCGGAATCGTTTTGCAAGTGAACAGCAATCCGGAAGTCCCGTTGACGCTGAATGTAGGCCAGGTGACTGAGACGGTTGAAGTGGCCGCGAATGCTAGCGCCGTAGAGACGCGCAGCATGGGTGTCGGCTCAGTCGTCGAGAACCAGCGCATTTTAGAGCTGCCACTCAATGGACGTCAGGCCACTGATCTCATTGCGCTGGCGGGTGCGGCCGTGCAGACCGGCTCCTCGCCGGCCTGGGCCATGAAGACGGGTGTCAATATTTCCGTGGCGGGAGGCCAAACCTACGGTGTCACATATCTGCTGGATGGGGCTCCGCACAGCAATTTTTATGACGCCACCGGTATGCCCGTTCCTTTCCCAGATGCGCTGCAGGAATTCAAGGTCGAGACCAGCGCCCTGAGCGCGCAAAACGGAACTCATTCGGGAGCGGCCGTGAGCGGCGTCACCAAGTCCGGCACCAACGCGTTTCATGGCGATCTATTTGAATTCGTGCGCAACTATAAATTCAATGCCCGGAACGCTTTTGCGGCCAAGCGCGACACTTTAAAGCGGAATCAATTCGGCGGCACGATCGGCGGAAGAATCATCAAAGACAAGCTGTTTTTCTTCGGGGGCTATCAGGGCACACGGACTCGCCAGGAGACCAGTGACAATACGGCCTTCGTCCCCACGCCGAAAATGCTCGCGGGCGACTTTACGACTTTCGCGTCCGCCCAGTGTCAAGGAACCAATAAAATCCTCACGGGCGGATTCAATGGCAATAAGATCGATCCCAAGCTGTTCAGCCCCGCGGCATTGAAGGTAGCGGCCCTTCTCCCCGCCGCCACGAATGAATGTGGACTCATTCTGTTCGGCCTAAAAGGCGTTGAAAATCTGGGTCAGTATGTGGCTCGTGTCGATTATCAAGCGAATGACAAGCACACGATTTTCGGGCGGTATCTGGCAACACCGATCTTCGACGCAGTCCCTTATAGTCTCTCGGGAGGCAACGTCCTCACCACGGCTACGCCAGCCGGTTCGCCCGTGAACAGTTATGGCCAGGATGACTTGGCGACTTCGTTTACAATCGGCGAAACCTGGCTGATCAACCCGACCACGGTTAATTCGTTCCGTGCCTCATTGAATCGCGTGGCGGCGAACCACCCGGGCCCGTCGTTTTTTGGACCCTCCGACGTGGGCGTCAAAGCGTTCAGTTATCTTCCCCACTTCATGAGCATCACGGTTACAGGAGGCCCAACCATCGGGCAGGGCACGGGCGCGGATCTGTTCGCGAACAGCACTCAATACCAGTTGAACGATGACGTGAGTCTGGTGCGAGGGTCGCATCAGTTCGGGTTCGGAGTGAGTGCAGCGCTCTCCACCGTGTATGCACTGGCGAATGTGTTCTCGATTGGAACTTACCCCTTTACTGGTCAAGCTACGGGTTTAGGAATGGCCGATTTTCTGATGGGAAGAGTAACTGGCTCGCAGCAAGCGACTCCCAATGGACTCGTCAACTACGAGCGTTTCTTCGGGCTCTATGCGCAAGACACCTGGAAGGTGAGCCAGAGGCTGACGGTGAATTACGGTCTGCGCTGGGATCCGTACTTCCCTATGCAGCTCAAGCAAAATACCATCTTCAACTTCAGCATGGACCGCTTCCGCCAGAACATTATCAGCAAGGTGATTCCTAATGCTCCCGCAGGCTTCTACTATCCGGGCGATCCCGGTTTCAATGGGCAAGCCAGCATCGAAAATCAGTGGATGCACTTCCAGCCGCGCATTGGTTTCGCGTGGGACCCGACGGGCGACGGGCGCACTTCGATTCGCGGTGGCGCCGGGATCGCATACGACTTCGTAAATCAACAACTGCATCACAACACCACCACTGCGGCGCCCTTCGGCGGGCGTCAGCTCAAACCCAACACGATTAGTTTTGACGATCCCTGGGGCGCCTTCCCGGGAGGAAACCCATTCCCGTATGTCTCAGGCCCTGGGAACTATCTATTTACGCCCGCTAGCACCTTCCAGCCGATTCCTACAGACCTGCGAACGCCTAAGGTCTACTCGTGGAACCTAGCGATCCAACGGCAAGTCACGCAGGCGCTATTTATATCGGCGAGCTATATCGGCAACAATGCGATTCACCTGCTAACTTCGGTGGAATTGAACCCGGCGATTCTAGTTCCGAACACCGCAGGCACACCGCTCGGCACTTGCCCGACTGGAGTCACTGTGGGGTGCAATGCACTTTCCAACACGCAGCAGCGGCGGGTACTCTCCCTGCAGGATCCCGTAAAGTCCGCCAACATCGGATTTCTCACTCAGTATGATGACGGGGCCACGCAGTCTTACCATGGGCTGTTGCTGAATTCCACCTGGCGCCCGAAGAAGGGGGTGAACATTAATGGGAACTACACGTGGTCGCATTGTCTGGCGGACTATATCTTCCAGGGAACGCCACCCAATCCGGGACAAAACTATTTTCATTATTTTAACCGGCATGCAGATCGCGGGAATTGTGTCGGCGATCGGCGTCATATTTTCAATTTGACGGCTGTCGCGCAGACCCCGCGGTTTGATAATCGGGCACTGCGTGTCGTGGGAACCGGCTGGACGGTCTCCACGATTTATCGCTATCAAACCGGAGCGTATCTGAGCGTCATCTCTGGCGTCGACCGCTCGCTCAGCGGAATCGCGGCGACAATTCAGCGTCCCGACCAGGTGAATCCCAATGCAATCGCGGCCGATTCTGGTTCCGCGTGCGTGGGCCGTCCCGGATGTATTAGCTGGCTGAATCCCGCTGCCTTTGCGCAGCCGGCCTTCGGTACCTTTGGCAATCTTGGGTATCAAAATATTCTGGCCCCCGCGTTCTGGCAGTTCGATGCCGCGCTCTCCCGCGAATTTCAGGTGCGGGAAGGCCAGCGCCTGGAAATTCGCGCCGAAGCGTTCAATATCATCAACGGCGTCCGCCCGGTTACCCCCTTAGCGGGCAGTTCGACGTTGAACATCAATAGCCCGAATACCTTCGGCGTCATTTTGAGTTCGTACGATCCGAGAATCATGCAGTTCGCTGCCAAGTTCGTTTTTTAGGGAATCACGCCCCCTCATCAGCCGAGCTTGATCAGCGATGTCCCTGGCATGTGAAGGCGGCTGAGCTTCTCGATCTCCGCTAGAGCGATCTCCAGATTGCGGCGAGCGACCAATGCGTGTTCCCGAGTCAGGCGCTCTGCGAGAGGCCCGTCCTTCTTTTCGATGGCGCGGATAATTTCATGATGTTGCTCAATCGCCAGCGGCATGATGTCGCGGCCGGAGACCGGAATTGGGGCTGCAGGGGAGGCGAAGGGAATCGCATAAACTCGCTCGACGACTGAGCGCAACATGGGACTGTGGGCGAGATCCACCAGCGCGAGATGAAAGGCCGCATTCAATTCCCCATAACGCGACAATTCATCTGTAGGGCCTGAACCTGGCTGCATCGCGGTCGGGCTGACGCTCATGAGCGCATCGATCTCGGCGTTGCACTGACGGAGAAGCTTTAATTCGTTGGGATCGGTAATCCTTTCGGCCGCGAGTTTCGCAGCCAACCCTTCGAGTACGCCCCGCATTTCGATGGCGTCCCAGATGTCGCTCTTGGTGAATTCGCGTACGGCGAAGCCGCCACCTGTCGACGGTTCGAGTAAGCCTTCCTGCGACAGGCGCTCCAATGCCAAACGCACCGGCGTCCGCGAAATGCCTAATCTCGCAGCCAAGGGAATCTCCGCGATACGTTCATGCGGCCGAAACTCTCCCTTGAGGATCATCTCGCGCAGCTTCACTGAAGTGCGGCCGCTGCGAGAACCAGCCGCGGAATCGCCTCGCGACTTCGAGGAATTCTTCAACGGCTCATCATAACACCTACTGCATACAGGCTCGAAATTTCCCGTCGGTTTTTCTGAGAAGCTGGGTCATATGAAAGCAGATGAGCTTGCAATTTCTTACACTTAGGCGTACGTCGAATTGATAAGAAGAAGTTATTGAACGTAATCCAGTATCTATTTGACGCTGCATGCAGCCCGGACTTATCATTCGTGTTGTAGTTTGTGGAGGAGAGCGACTGTATGAAGATGTCACTAGGCACGATTGCGATCGGCCTTTCGTCTTTGGCCGGGTGCTTGGCAATTCTGGTGTTCAACGGGTACGCGCAGCAGCCGCCATCCGCCTCCCCGGCCGAACACGTCGATTACAACTGGCAGATCCGGCCCATCCTTTCAGACAACTGCTACCGCTGCCACGGGCCGGACGCGAAGAGCCGGCAGGCGGGACTGAGACTCGACCAGCAAGAGAGCGCGTACGAGCAGGCGATCGTGCCCGGCAAGCCACAGGAAAGCGAAATGATCCGGCGGATCTCTTCCAAGGACGCCGCGTACCGGATGCCGCCGCCCGCCGCAAGCGCCAAGCCACTCACGGACGCTGAGGTGGCTACTCTCACCGAATGGGTCAAGCAAGGCGCCGAATACAAACCGCACTGGGCTTTCATCACGCCTATTAAAGCACCCTTACCGCAGACGACTCTAACAAGCCGTGTGGTGAACGCCATCGATCGTTTCATCTTTGCGCGGTTGGAGAAAGAAGGATTGAAGCCCTCATCCGAAGCCGACAAGGAGACTCTGATCAACCGTGTCACGCTTTCGCTCACAGGTCTGCCTCCGACACTTCCGGAAGTGGACGCCTTTCTCGCCGACAAGAGTCCGAACGCGTATGAAAAAGTGGTCGACCGGCTGTTAGCGTCGCCCGCGTACGGTGAGCATATGGCGGCGTACTGGGCCAATATCTCGCGGTACTCGGAGAGCGATGGTTTTCTGGACGATCATCACGACCGCCTGTTCTGGCCGTATCGCGATTGGGTGATCTCGGCATTCAACAGGAACATGCCATTTAATCAATTCGCGACTTGGCAGCTAGCAGGGGATCTCTTGCCCAACGCTACCAAGGAGCAGAGACTGGCGACGGCATTCCTGCGAGTTGGAAAGCGCACGACGGAGAATGGCGCCATCGACGAAGAGTATCGCGTCGAGTATGCGCTCGATCGTGCGAATGTCGTCGGGGAGGGATTTCTGGCCCTGACCACTGGATGCGCGCGCTGCCACGATCACAAATACGATCCCATCGCGCAGAAAGATTACTACTCACTGTCAGGATTCTTCAATAGCGCGGATGAGCCCGGATTCTTCGCGCCCGGGTTCAGCACCATTCAAGGCGGTCCGACTCTGCCTTGGACCGACAAGGTAACCGATGAAAAGATTGCCGCAGCGGAGGCTGCTCTGAGGACAGCGGAGAGCGCTTATTCGGCTGCGCGCGAAGCTGCCAATGGCGATGCGATCGCACGAGTCGGTGCGCTGCTCAAGCAACCATCCAGCGAAGTAGCGGGAGCAGTTCAAAAGTCGCTGGATGCTGCAACGGTGGCTTACTATCCTTTCGAAACCACCGCCCCTATTCCGGACGACCAGTTGCCTAAATCTCGGGCGCGGCGAGGGCAGAAGCCTCCGGCAGATCTCGTGTCACCCTTCCGTGGACGCGATCCCAACGGGCCTCCTCCCGACGTCGACGCCGTTCGGGCGGCGCGAGAGTTCGGGCAGCGTCTTCCGAACAGCATGATCCGCGAGAACCTGACGTTCTCACCCAGTGGTCTTCCGGGCGGAGAGCCCGCGGTGCTGGAGGAAGCGAATCTGCGGCCCGGCGGGGCGCAAGGGAATGCGTTATTTTTTACGGATACCAATCGTGGGTTTCTGGGCAAGAGCGTAGGGTTCTACGACCGAACGCAGCCGTTCAGCTTCGACCTGTGGGTGTATGCGGCTTCGGTCTATGAGAACTCGCAGGTCTTAAATCATCGCGATGATGACAACTCCGGTGGTGCGGGTTACAAACTGAACCTCGAAAAGAATCATCTGTCGTTTTTCATGATGCACTCCTGGCCCTACAACATGTTGCACGTAGTCTCAAAGGAACCGGTTCCTACCAAGCAATGGACTCACGTGTCGATTACGTACGACGGCTCCAGCCGGGCAGCAGGATTGCATCTCTATGTCAATGGCAAGCCCGCAGAGGTGGACGTCGAACATGATCATCTCACCGAAAGTAGTCTGCCGCGAAGCTATGCGGCGGCGTTTAACGAGTTTGTGGGCGTTGAGTTCGGTCGCCGTTTCCGCGAAGTCACTATGAAAGACGGCGGTATCGACGAGATTCGCTTCTTCAACCGGGCCCTTACTCCGATTGAAGTGAGCTATCTGCACCAGGGTACTCGGGCAGTTGAGACCCAACGGGCGAAGCTGACCGAGGAGATGGCCGAGTTGATGACCGCCAATGATTCTCGAGTCGTCGAGGCTGGCAAAAGTCTGTATGTGGCGCGCGAAGCTCAAAATCAAGCTGTGTCGTGGGTGCCCGAAGTGATGGTAATGGCGGATGCGCCCAAGCCGCGGCAGACTTACGTTCTGAGCCGCGGGCTCTACAACGTGCGTCTGGATTCAGTGGACCCGGCGCCGCTCACACAAGTCTTCCCCTTTGATCCCAAAGTGCCGAAGAACCGAATCGGTCTGGCGCAATGGCTGTTCGATCCGAACAACCCGCTGGTGTCACGAGTCTTTGTGAACCGCATGTGGCAACAGTTGCTGGGGAAGGGAATCGTTGAAACTTCCGACGACTTCGGTATGCAGGGGTCGCGGCCGACGCAACCCGAGTTGCTCGACTGGCTAGCGGTGGACTTCATCGAATCCGGTTGGGACATTAAGCGCCTGAATAAGATGATCGTGATGTCGGCGACGTTCCGGCAGTCTTCCGATGTTACCGACGAGATCGTGAAGCGAGATCCCAATAACGTCTTGTACGCTCGCGGGCCGCGCATGCGCATGTCAGCCGAACAAGTCCGCGACAACGCGCTAGCGGTCAGCGGACTACTAGTGAAGACCATCGGCGGACCCAGCGTGTATCCGTACCAGTCGGACGGCGTGTGGGTGCTGGGCGTGACTCCCTATCGCTATCCGAAGCCTGAAGAGCTTTCGCCGGACGAGCAGCATCGGCGCAGCTTGTATTCTTTTGTGAAACGCAACACACCGCCTCCCTCGATGTCGGTGTTCGATTTCTCGGAGCGCCACGGCACTATCGCGCGGCGCCTCACCTCCAATACGCCGCTGCAGGCGCTGGTGTTGCTCGACGATCCGCAATATCTGGAAGCATATCGCGCGCTGGCGACCAAAGTCCTTAAGGAGAAGGCCGATAAGGACGACCAGATCAAGCTGGTCTTCCGTTTGGCCACCAGGCGTATGCCGAACGAAGCGGAGATGGCCGAGCTTCGCAAATACTACGAGCAGGAACTCGCCCGATTTGACGGCGAACGGAAGAAAGCCGAAGAGCTGGTTCATGTCGGTGTTGCGCCCGTGGATTCCGCCGTGGATGTGGTTAGAATGGCGGCGTTGACGAACGTGGCCGCGGCAGTGATGAACACGCCGGACGCATATTCGATTCACTAGAGGCTCCCATGAAACAGATAGACGCGAACAGATTGAAGACCGCTCTTGCTCGCCGAGCCTTTCTGAAGACCGGCAGCGGATTAGGTGCGCTGGCGCTCGCCGAACTCATGGGAGGGACCCGGCTGCTAGGGCAGGCTCCTTCATCCGCGGGAGGCGTGATGCTCAAGAGCAATGGAGTGCTAAAGGAGCTGCACTTTGCGCCGCGTGCGAAACGAGTAATTCGCATCCACATGATCGGCGCGGTTTCACAAGTGGATAGCTTCGATTACAAGCCGATGCTCGAAAAGATGCACGGGGAGCAACTCCCGGCTTCCATTCGCGGAAAAGGGCGGCTTTCGACCATGAGCGCGGCGCAGTCTTCGTTCCCGATTGTGAAACCGATTAGCCCGTTTTCGCAGCACGGCCAGAGCGGCGCATGGGTGAGCGATCTGTTCCCGTATACGGCGAAGATCGTAGACGATCTCTGCTTCATCAAAACTCTTCGTACGGATCACGTGAATCACGATCCTGCCGCGAAATTCTTGCATACCGGTTTCCAGTTGGCCGGGCGGCCACCCGAGGGCGCCTGGGTAGCGTATGCGATCGGATCGGAAAATCAGAATCTTCCGGCATTCGTGGCGTTTACGTCGGGAACTTTCGGCGGCGTGAGCCACGATGCCTCGAACTGGGGATCGGGATTCCTGCCCTCGCAGTATCAGGGCGTGCCTTTCCGCGCGGGCAAGGATCCGGTGCTGTACGTGAGCAATCCAAACGGCATGGATATGCAGGACCGACGCGGGATGCTGGACGTGATCGGCAAGCTTTCTGAGAAGCAGCATGAGATTTCCGACGACCCCGAGATTCCAGCCAAGATCAGCCAGTATGAGATGGCGTACCGGATGATGACTTCGGTCCCGGAAGTAGCCGATATCAGCAAAGAGCCCGATCGTATTTTGGATATGTACGGTCCGGATGTGCGCAAAGCCGGCACCTTCGCGCGAAATTGCCTGTTGGCACGGCGCCTGGCGGAGCGCGACGTGCGCTTCATTTCCGTGATGCACGTGGGCTGGGATCATCACACAAACATCATGCAGCGGCATCCGCCGGACTGCCTGATGGTAGATCAGCCGTCCGCCGCGCTGGTCGCGGATCTGAAGCAACGCGGGTTACTGAAAGACACCTTGGTGATGTGGGGCAGCGAATTTGGGCGGACCTCGTTTGCGCAGGGCCCGATCGATTCGAACGTTGGGCGCGATCACCACGGTAACAACTTCACATGGTGGCTGGCCGGAGGCGGTGTCAAACCCGGCTTCAGTCACGGTGAGACTGACGACTTTAGCTATAACGCAGTGACGCCTTCCGTTGAAATTCACGACGCACATGCCACTATGCTGCACATCCTGGGTATCGATCACGAACGATTGACTTACCGCTCGCAAGGACGCGATTTTCGTCTGACCGATGTTGCAGGCCGGCTTGTAAAGGAAATACTGGCGTAATACCTGCTGTGACGCGCAGCGGAAGCGGCCGGGCACCGATGGTTCGCTGTTATCGATAGAGCCCGCGATACAATGACGGTAACAACGGGGATGGTGGGCCCGAAGGAGCCGTGCCCAATGACGATCACTCGATCGGTCGTGCGTGCTGTGTTTACGCTTGCCTCCCTCCCGCCGTTGCTGGACTTGCGTGCTGATGCGCAAGTCAACGCCACTGCAACGTTCTCCGGCCGCGTTATGGATCCCGCCGGTCTCGCCATTCCGCGTGCGACGGTGAAGGTCACCCGCCAGGCGACGGGCATTGAGATCACTCGCTCGACGGACGCCGATGGGCTTTACAGCATCCCACTGCTCAAGTCGGGCGTATACTCGATCCAGGTCAGCGCTCCGGGATTCACACGACAGACCCGAACCAACCTCCGGCTGGAGATCCAACAAGTGGCTCAAGAGGATTTCGAGCTGCAGTTAGGCGGCCTGGAGCAGGAAGTCACAGTAGAAGGTGCCGCTCCGCTGCTGCAAACTCAAAGCACCGAAATAGGCGATGTGATCCATCGGGAATTGTCGGAACAACTGCCGTTGAACGGAAGGAACTTTTC
>Ga0105242_10001644_pt1 | contig 17659 bp, 20 predicted proteins | sample KBSM24metaG_FD_81521 | JGI IMG/M metagenome (GOLD analysis project Ga0105242, IMG submission 81521) | Miscanthus rhizosphere microbial communities from Kellogg Biological Station, Michigan, USA - KBS M2-4 metaG | ecosystem: Host-associated > Plants > Roots > Rhizosphere > Soil | place... | reverse complement strand
TCGACGACCGCGATGGGCAGCAGGTTCAAGTCCTGCAGCTGGAACGGGATGCGGTGGCCGTTGATCAGCAGCAACGTGCGGTTCGAGCCCAGGCCGCGCAGCGACACGCCGGCCGTACCGATGCCGCCGTTGTTGACCTGCGGGTTCATTGCATTGCCGGCGATCGAGGGCAGATCCTGAACGAGGTCGCCCAGGTTGACCTTGCCGGAGGCCTGGATTGCGGCCTTGTCGATGGTGACGATCGGGTTCGCGGTCTCGGTATCGACACGGCGGATGTTCGAACCGGTCACCACGATGGTTTCGAGGGACTGCGTCTTCTGATCGGTACTGTTTGCGGTCTGCGCCTGGGCGGTCCCCAGCGTAGTCGCCGTCGCGGCTACACCAAAAGACAGTGCCAGGCGAACCGACGACGAAAGCTTGTTCGCGTCGAGTCTCATTGCATTCTCCAACGTCAGGTTGTACGGATTCGGGGAGTCAAATTCGATGAATGTTTCTTGCTGATCTCACCGCGACAAAACACCGGACGCGCATGCGTCGGCGGCTGCAGTGAGTCTATTCATCGTGAAGATTGCGCAAGATCGAAATGTTCCGAAACTATTGTCGAATAATTACGAATCTTTTCGTGCTTCCTAACATCTCGTGGCAAAACGGGACGCGAGATCGCGCGGATGTTTGGGACGAAATGGGACAAAATCCGGTCATTGTCGTGCGCGCGAAAACATTGCTGCGCACGCCGCCACGCGCGGCGCCGGCAAGCGTCGTCAATTCTCCTGGGGCGTACGCCCGGACTATCGGGATTCGGCGACGGAGTCGTCAGCGCGCATCGGCGATACGAGACCGGCGATAAGCCGGCGCAGCTTATCGTTGTCGCTCAGCGCGCGTTCGAGGCGCGCAAGAATGTCGTCCGGCACGTCGCGGCAGACCGTTTCGACCGCGCGCACGCTGTCGAGCGGCAGCCGCATCGCTTTGCACACCTGATCGGCGGCCGATCCGGCGCGAATCATGCGTACCGCTTTCAATTGCCTGGGATGAAGAGCCTTGTCCGACATGTCGTTGCGCTCACTTGAAGCTGCGGATGAGATTTGGAACGGCGATCTGAACCATGAAATCATTTCTCCTGCAGCCGCACATGATCAACAGCGACAGTCATCGGCTGCGGCGCTGCCGAGACGGAAGCGGGCCGATTCATCATCATGCAGAACTGCGACACGCTCGCACCTTCGATCTGTTTGAACGCGCGATTCAAACTCGGCCCGGAGCGGAACCCGACCCCCGCCGCAATTACCTCGATCGGTTCGCGCGATGAAATCAGCAGGCGCTTGGCGGCGCCGATGCGCTTGCGCGTCAGATATTGATGGGGCGATATTCCAAATGCACCGCTGAACATGCGGATGAAGTGATGGCGCGACATGCGCGCGGCATCGGCAAGCAGCTTGCTGTCGATATGCGAAAAGTACTCGGCGTCGATGAGCCGGCGTGCCGCTTCCAACCTGTGCGTGACGGCCTGTGATGTCTTTCGAAGACGCACCGCGACGCGGTCGCGCGCGCGCGCAGGCGACCGCGTCGGATGCGTTTCCTCCACTGCAGCGTCGTGAATCAGCGCCGCGGCATCGCCCACGCCTTTGCCACGCAAACTCAGCGGACTGGCGATGGAGGGCACATCGTCGCCGAGCTCCCGACGCGCGACCTCGATCGACAGCCATTGCGGCCGGTCGGCGCCGGACAGGCGCTCGGCAAAGCGAAAGCCGAGCAGTTCGCACTGCGCGAGCAGCGTCGCGATCGTCTCACCGCTCGCGCGCGGGTTTTCGTGCTCGGGCCTGGCGAATTTCCGCGCACGCCAGCGATAGATCACGCTCATCGGAAGATCGAGCACGCGCGCCAGCTGCGGCACCGGATGCTGAGACATCAACAGTTCGACCAGGTCGACGACCGGCCTGGGATATGAATGGCGTACGCGCCAGCGGCGATGCATGCTCACCTCTACTTCCGCACAGGCATGAACGAGTCCTGCCGCAGCGTCGCGGAATTGGCTTTCTGCGACATCGCTATGCCACCTCATCCGCAGGCTCGCCTGCAAACATTCCGGTGCTTGCGCGAAACTGTGTTGCCGAAGAGCCCAGATGCTTCCTGATCGCACGCGTGAACGACGACCTGCTCTGATAGCCGATCGCTTGTGCGATATCGCCGATGCCGAGCTTGCTTTCGGAAAGCAGGGTGCTCGCGCTTTCCAGACGATATCGGCTGACGTTCGAGTAAGGTGTCTCGTCGAACACCGACCGAAACGTCGTGATGAAATGCCCTACGGAGTAATTCGCCATCAACGCCAGATTCGCGACATCCAGATCCTGATGAGCGCATGCGGAAATGTGGTTGCGTACTCGCTGCAGGCGCAGGAACACGGCTTTTTTTCTCGACAGCGTGGAGCCCGGACAACGCGCAATCATCGCGTCGAACTCGCATTGCAGTTCATTCACCAAGCTGACCAGCTGATGCGCAAGCTGCTTGCTGCCTGCGCCCTGCCGGTCGTTCATGCAGTCGCGCGCGAAGCGCAGCAGCCGTCGGCTGTACCTGCGCACGCACCGGTGAAAAGCCGGGAAGAGCACTGCGCCGGAGTGCACCGCCTTCCTGCCGGGCGCAGTCCATGCAGTCGGTGTTCCGGCTATCACGATACAGGCACCGCGCGGTGAAACGACGACGTCGTGCCGCGTCTGCGCGTCACCCACGCAAATGTCGCCCCTGGAAAGTCGTGTACTCCATTCTCCCGTCATGACGCCGGCACTGCCGAGAATCGGGCAAATCATCGCGACGACTCCGAGCGGTACAGACAGCAACGTTCCCCGCTCGCACATGACGACTGCCAGCCGATTGTCGCGCAACGCGTCGGATTCATGCACGTCGAGGCTCAAACGCGAGCCGAAAATCGCGCGCACCGCTATGAAGTTCATTGCGACACCGTTTGTGCTGGTCCCGAACAGATCATGGTCGCCGCCTACGCAGCGCAGACCGATGAGTCCGAGTAGCGGAGATCCGGGTTCAAAGACCACAGCCGACAACGCGCGATTGATTCCGAGTGCGCGGTCGCGACATTCGGCGAGACAATGTATCGGCAAGACAAGAACGCCACGCTTTTCTCCAGTACGCTTTCGAGCATCAATCTGCAATAACGAGATTCAGTCCCGTGTTGCGCCATTGACGCGATCCGGCGCCGTACGCCGAAGCAGCAAGTCGGCGCGAACTGACGAGTGCGATCCCTCGGCGATCGCGCTCCGGATCGATGTGGCGCGCTGCCACGACGACGAGGATATTAGGCGCGTCGCGCGTGCGCGACGAGGTCGCACACGGTCGACTAGCGGACACAAAAGGACATTCGATGTCTGATAGCTTTTTTGATTGCAGAAACGTTTCGGTATCGTGCGTAGGCGTCAACAGCCGCAAGCGAAGGGACAGGCGTTTGCTGGCGTCGTCGAGCGCTGAAGCGACCTGCGTCGACGAGCGGAAGCTACCGTCAGGCAGCGCGAAACTCGTCTTTCGCGCGACGCAACCAAGCGAAACGCGCCACGCGGTCCTGTGCGGCATCCGCGTCGAGCGCCGCGCTGCATGCTGCGCGCAAGGCCGGTGAATCGACGCGCAGGAACGGATTCGTCGCGCGCTCCATGGCGAGCGAAATCGGCAGGGTCGGCTCGCCGCGCGAACGCAGGGAACGTACGGCGTCGCTGCGCTCGCGCAAGGCCACATTGTCCGGATCAACATTCAGCGCAAACGCACAGTTGGCCGCGGTGTACTCGTGCCCGCAGCACAGTTGCGTGTCATCCGGCAACGCCGCGAGGCGATCGAGCGACGCGAGCATCTGCGCCGGCGTGCCTTCGAAAAGGCGACCGCAGCCGACGCTGAACATCGTGTCGCCGGCGAAGACGACGCCGGCGCCGTGGAAGGCGATGTGGCTCAGCGTATGTCCGGGAATTTCGATAACGTCGAAACCGGCATCAGGCGCCGAGAAGACGACACGCTCGCCGTCGCTCACGCGCCGCGTGGCCGTCGTGATGCGCGGATCATGCGGCGCGACGACCGGCAGGTGCGGATGTTGCGCCAGGATTCCGGGGACGCCACCGATGTGGTCCGGATGATGATGCGTGAGCAGGATACCGGCAGGCGCAAGCCGCTCGCGCCGAAACGTGGCCAGCACTGGCGCGGCTTCGCCGGGATCGACAATGAGCGCGTTGCCGGCCGCGTCGGCAAGTAGCCAGATGTAGTTGTCGGCCAGCGCCGGAACCGGAATGATGCGCATCGAAGTCGACATCGACTCACCTTCCGCAATCAAATTTAGAAGAGCCTAGCATCGAATGTCCGAACCGTTCCTCAACCAGGGCTTGTAACTGGAGCGGACTCCCGGCATCGTGCCTGCTTTCAAACGCCTGTTTGATGCGAGTATCCATGACCGACGCCACCGCCGCGCATCCGCACTATCCGCACTTGCTCGCACCGCTCGATCTGGGCTTCGTCACGCTGCGCAACCGCGTACTGATGGGTTCGATGCATACGGGCCTTGAGGATCACGCGCGCGACTACAGCAAGCTTGCGGCGTATTTTGCCGAACGCGCGCGCGGCGGTGTCGGATTGATGGTGACCGGCGGTTTGTCGCCGAACATCGCCGGCTGGCTGAAGCCGTTCGGCGGCCGGCTATCGATGCCGTGGCATGTTGCGCGCCATCGCAAGGTCACGTCGGCCGTGCACGCCGATGGCGGCCGCATCTGTCTGCAGATCCTGCATGCCGGGCGCTACGGCTATCAGCCGTTGTCGGTGGCGCCGTCGAAGATCAAGTCGCCGATCACGCCGTTTACGCCGCGCGCGCTCTCGACGGGCGGCGTCGAAAGGACGATCCGCGATTTCGTCGGCTGCGCGAAGCTCGCCCAGGATGCGGGCTACGACGGCATCGAGATCATGGGCAGCGAGGGCTATCTGATCAATCAGTTCCTGACCGAGCGCACGAATCGCCGCAACGATGCCTGGGGAGGCAGTGTCGAGAAGCGCCAACGCTTTCCGATCGAGATCGTGCGCCGCACGCGCGCCGCGGTCGGACCGAACTTCATCATCATCTACCGGCTGTCGATGCTCGACCTCGTCGACAATGCGCAAAGCTGGAACGAGATCGTGCAACTGGCCAAGGCGATCGAGGCCGCCGGCGCGACGATCATCAACACCGGCATTGGCTGGCACGAAGCGCGCGTGCCGACGATCGTCACGAGCGTGCCGCGCGGTGCATTCGCCTGGGTCACGCGCAGGCTCAAGGGCGAAGTCGCCGTTCCGCTGATCACGACGAACCGCATCAACATGCCCGACGTCGCCGAGAAGATCCTCGCCGGCGGCGATGCGGACATGGTGTCGATGGCACGGCCGCTGCTCGCCGACTCCGACTGGGTGATGAAGGCTGAAGCCGGACGCAGCGAGCGCATCAACACCTGCATCGCCTGCAATCAAGCCTGCCTCGACCATGTATTCGAGAACCGGCATGCGACCTGCCTGCTCAATCCGCGTGCGTGCAACGAGACTGAACTCGTCGTCACGAAAGCGCCGGCGCGCAAGACCATTGCCGTCGTCGGCGCAGGTCCTGCCGGACTTGCCTGCGCCACGACGCTGGCCGAGCGCGGCCACGCGGTCACGCTGTTCGACGCCGCGGCGGAGATCGGTGGCCAGTTCAACATGGCCAAGCGCATCCCGGGCAAGGAGGAGTTCCACGAATCGCTGCGCTACTTCCGCTATCGCATCGAGGACACCGCCGTCACGTTGCGGCTGAACACGCGCGCGACGGCGCAGTCCCTGCGCGGCTTCGATTCGATCGTGCTCGCCACCGGCGTCACGCCGCGGACACTGAAGATTCCCGGCGCCGATCATCCGCAGACGCTGACTTACCTCGACGTCGTGCTGCACGGCAAGCCGGTCGGTCCTCGCGTCGCCATCGTCGGCGCAGGCGGCATCGGCTTCGATGTCGCCGAATTCCTCACCCAGGCGGAGCCTTCACCGTCCACCGACGTGGCGCGCTGGTCGCATGAATGGGGCGTCGACCAGAACTATGCGAATCGCGGTGGCTTGGCCAAGCCGGCACCCGAACCGCCGGAGCGTGAAGTGTGGTTGCTGCAACGCACGCCCGGAACACCAGGCAAGCGCCTGAACAAAACCACCGGCTGGGTGCATCGCGCGGCGTTGAAGATGAAGAACGTGAAAATGCTCGGTGGCGTCAACTACGAGCGCATCGACGATGCCGGCCTGCATGTCACCATCGACGGCGCCGTACGAGTCATCAATGTGGACAATGTCGTGATTTGCGCCGGCCAGGAACCGCGCCGCGAACTCTACGACGGACTCAAGACCGCGGGCATGGACGTACATCTGATCGGCGGCGCCGATGTCGCCGCGGAACTCGACGCCAAACGAGCGATTGCGCAAGGCACAAGGCTCGCAATGTCGCTTTGACGGATAGCGGCGCCTCGGGCGGCCGTTTTGCGCCCTGCAACATGAGCGGCGCTGGCGTGTACCGCAGCGCAGGCGTAAGGTTGGCGCGCCGGTTCCGTCAAATCGATCGCGAACCGCGCCGCGCCGGCATTGCAGGGGCATCACGCCGCAGCGCGTCAACCGCCAAGCAACGAGTCTCATTCTTTCTCATCGCCTACGTTTACCTGGAGGATTTCCAATGCTCAAGCACGCATTAGCGGGGATGATCGCAGCCGTAGCACTGTCGTCGCCAGTTCTCGCGAAGGATGCCGCACCGCCGTCCTCGGCAGCGCCGGCCGAACTGTCTCAACTCGACTTCTTCGCCGGCACCTGGCATTGCACCGGCAAGGCGTTCGCGAATCCGATGGGCCCGGAACACGCGACGACAGCCACAGTGCATGCCGACAAGGCAGTTGGCGGCCGCTGGCTGCATGTCAGGTACGACGAGAACAAGACGGCCACCAACCCGACGCCGTATCACATCGGCGTCTACATGGGTTACGACTCCGCCAAGAAGCAGTTTGTGGAAGGCTGCGTCGACATGTTCGGTGGTTACTGTACGCAGAGCGGCAGTGGCTGGAACGGCGACACGATGACGTTCGAGGGTACCACCAATGGCATGGGCGATCCCACCGGAGTTCGCGACACGTTTGCCAAGAGAGGCCCGAACGGACTGATGCATACGGGTGAGATGCAGGGCCCGGACAAGAAATGGAACAAGACCGACGAGGAAGCCTGCCACCGACAGAGATAAGTCGTCGCGGATAGTCCCTGCTTTCGCATATCGACAACATCAATGCGGTACCGGCGCCGCGAGGCGCCGATACCGTGCAGACATCAATCAGCGATGATTGCTCAATCGCGATCATGCCTGTCTTTGTAGTGCTTGAGCACCCACTCGTGCTTCTCGTACGGGCGATCGGCATCGATGTCGAGTTCGACGCCGCCGGTCGTCACATACCCGCGGTCAGCTTCCGGCAGGGTCACACCCGATTCCCAGCGCTCGCCCGAGCGCCAGTAATAGGTCTTGGTTTCCGGCGCGAAATAAATCTCGTGATCCGGATAGTAGACGTAGTGATGCTTGGTGATGGCGACAGTCGTTTCGGCATGAACGATGGCCGGGACGGCGTAGGCGAAACCGATCGCCAGTACAACTGCGGTACCCAGCTTTTTGAGTGTACGCATGAACATCTCCTTAGTTGTTGTTGGCCTTGGAGCCAAGGCATACATAACAAGGAGCGGGCCAAGTACGAATCGGCGCGCAATCAAGACGTTATGCGAAAGCCGAATCCTGAATATCGGGCATCCTGCACGCCGCCTCGCGCAAATTGCAGGGCCGCCGCGCAGCGCCTAGGTGAGCGCGCGTTCACTCATCAGGCCGATCAGATTGCCGTCGGGATCATTGCAGAAGGCGAGCGAGACTTCACTGGCAGGTGTGCGTCCGACGACATGCGGCGGCTGTTCAAAGTGCACGCTGCGCGCGCTCAGCGCCATGTGAGCAGCGGCGAGGTCGACGACTTTCAGATAGACGATGGTGCCCTTGCCGCCAGGCTCGCCGCCTTGCGCGCTCAGCATCAGGCGAACCCCGCCGACATCGAAGAAGCTCATGCCCGGCGCATCGAACAGGTGCTTCAGGCCTAACGCATCACGATAGAACGCGGTCGCACCCGCGATATCGCGCACGCTCAGCGCGATCTGCGCAACGCCCTGGATTTCGTTCATGGCAACCTCCTTTCATGGAGCGGCAAGAATCGATACAATTAGCCTGAGCTAATATTTAGCACAGGCTAACAAAATGGCAAATCGACGTCAAGAGCCCGCCGCCGTGAGCAACCTGGCCGAGCGTCTGCATGCGGTCGCGATCCGCGTGCTGCGGCGTGCGCGGCGCGACGATGCAGTGATGGGCCTGCCGCCGGGCCAGGCCTCGGCCTTGTCCGTACTGGTGTTTGGCGGACCGAAGACGCTTTCGGAACTGGCGGGCATCGAGCAGGTGCAGCCGCCGACCATGACGCGGATGGTCGACGCGCTCGAGCAGGCCCGCCTGATCAAGCGCGAGCAGGACGCGAACGATCGGCGCAGGTTCCGCATCGCCGCGACGCCGGCTGGCGTGCGCCTGATGCATCAGGGCCGCGAGCGCCGCGTCATGGTGCTGGCGCAAACCCTGGCCGGGCTCGACCGCGATCAGCGCGCCGTCATGGAGAAGGCGCTGGCGATCCTGGAGCAGCTTCAGCGCGAGCCGCGATCCTGAGGTCCCGCGCAACGGCGATGCAGCCGCTACTCGTCCAGATAGGCGATCCAGCCGTCGAACTCGAAGAGCTGATTCGTATACGTTTCCACAACCGCGCTGAACGGCACGCCGGCGGCACTGTACAGAATCGCCCGGTGGCGCAGCACGGCCGGCGGAATGCGCAGCGGCGATGCCGGCGGCGGCGCTGACCCTTCCGACATTTCCCAGCCGGCCGGCAGCGGTGACCAAAGCAACTCGGCAGACAGCGTGCGGCGCTGGAATCCGAGCGGCTTGACGATCTTGCCGAACGGTTCGTCGCTCGTGTCGAGTTGCTCGTTCATCTGTGCCGTCAGCACGCCGGGCACGTACCAGTTGTCGGCTTCGGACAAGACACGCTCGCCGCACATCAGGCGCACATGCCGGTAGCGCGGCGCGCCGGCATCGATGGCGAGCCTGGCCTGCAGGTCGGCGGGGATCGCCTTGTCTGCATCGTGCACGCGCTGCACTACGACGCGCGGCGTCTGCGCGAGGCGATGATCGGCGCACCAGCGCTCCAGCGTCAGCGTCGCGCTGTCGTGGCTGAGCAAGTCCGCGTTCAACGTCTGCAGAAGAGCCAGCAAGCCCATGCGCGCCGGCCGATCGTCTGCGCGCTGCGCCGGCGCGGTAGCGCAGCCGGCCAGCAACATCGCCGCGAGCATCGCAATGCCGCGCAGCAGCGGACCGTGGCAGTGACGTTCCCGCATTACGCCCCTGCCTTGCCCGATCCCGATACCTGTCCTTGCAGTCATGTCGTGACCATTGCCAATATACGCACGCCAATTATAGACAACGTCCATCGACAACCTGGTCATCGCACATTGGCAGCGACGAACCCTCCCACTACACTGCCGGCGAGCCCCGATCGTCGCGGAGGTGCGCGTGGCAGCCATTGACATGTACCACGAAGGGTCGCGGCAGTTGCAGGACCGCTTCCAGGCACGCAGGCTCGCCGATCGCATGGTCGAGCGCATCGTGCACGACACCTTCACCGACGAGGACCGCGCCTTCATCGACAGCCGGATGCTGTTCTTTCTTGCGACCGCAGATGCCGACGGCCGTCCGGATTGCTCGTACAAGGGCGGCGTGCCGGGATTCGTGCGCGTCGTCGATCCGTCGACGTTGGTGTTTCCGAGCTACGACGGCAACGGCATGTTCAAGAGTCTCGGCAATGTGCTGGTCAACCCGCAGGTTGGCCTGCTTTTCATCGACTTCGAAAGCCCCAAGCGCCTGCGCGTCAACGGTCGTGCGCGTGTCAGTGCCGACGATCCGCTGCTCGGCGAATTCGAAGGCGCGCAGTTGATCGTGCGCGTGCAGGCCGAGGCGATCTTCCCGAATTGTCCGCGCTACATTCACAAGATGCAGATCGTCGAACAATCGGTCTACGCTCCCTGCCCCGGCCACACGCCGCCGGTGCCCAAGTGGAAGTCCGCTCCGCATTTCAAGGAAGTGCTGTCGCCCGATGACCCGGCGGCGCATGCCGCAGCTGAGGGAACAACCGAATGATAATTGTTTTGCACCGCCGGTGGATCCTGCTCTTCGCCATCGCACTGGCCGCCTGTGCGACGGCGAAGCCGCCGGCGACCCCGCCCGAGGCACCGAAGTATTTTCACATCGATCCGGTACGCCCGGTGGCCGAACTTCTGCCGATCGCGCTGGCAGCGACGCCGCCCGCCGAGGCCGGCGATTTTCGCAGGTCCGACCTGGTCGAACTGACATCGCTCGATCCGACGATCAAGCTCGACATCCGCTACGCCACGACACGCAACTTCCTCGGCATGCCGCTATACAGCCAGGCACGCGCATTCTTGCAGCGCCCGGCCGCCGAAGCGCTGGCGCGCGTGCAGAAGTCCCTGGCCGCCGAAGGCTACGGCCTGCTCGTGCACGACGCCTACCGGCCGTGGTACGTGACGAAGATCTTCTGGGACGCCACGCCGTCGGACAAGCACGAGTTCGTTGCCGATCCGGCCAGCGGGTCGCGCCACAACCGCGGCTGCGCGGTCGATCTGACTTTGTATACCCTTGGCGACGGCAAGCCGGTCGAGATGCCGAGCCTTTACGACGAGATGTCCGAACGCGCCTACCCGGCCTACGCCGGCGGGCCCGAAGGACCGCGTCGCCTGCGCGAACTGCTGCGCCGGCACATGCAGGCCGAAGGCTTCACGGTGTTCCAGTCCGAATGGTGGCATTTCGACTACCTCGACTGGAAAGCCTATGCGATCCAGAACGCCCGCTTCGAAGATATTGCGCCGGCCGGCGGCAACGGGACACACTGACATGGTGCAGACTCTCGCCCACATCGCCCTGGTCGTTCGCGACTACGACGAAGCGATCGACTTCTACACGCGCGTCATGGGTTTCGAACTGCTCGAAGACAGTGCGCTTGGGCCCGGCAAGCGCTGGGTACTCGTCGCACCCCCGGGCAACCGCGGCTCCTCGCTGCTGCTGGCCAAAGCCGCGAACGCCGAGCAGCAAAGCCGCATCGGCAACCAGACCGGCGGGCGCGTGTTCCTGTTCCTGCACACCGACGACTTCGCCCGCGATCACCGAACCCTGACCGGCAACGGCGTGCGTTTCATCGAGGAGCCGCGTCATGAAGAATACGGTACGGTCGCGGTGTTCGAGGACCGCTACGGCAATCGCTGGGACCTGATCGAATACAAATCCTGAGCAACCATGGATGAATCACGCACGCCACCGTTCGACCGATGGATTGCGGCCGCCTTGCTCGGCGCCGTCTTCGCCACTGCCTCGGTTGCGCGCGCCGCGCAACCCGGGGCGCCTTCCACCGGGCAGGATTCGCCGACTTCCGCCACGTCGATCGATCCCGTGTTCGACTGTTATCGCGCGAACTCGGCCTGGGGACTGGCCTACTCCGGCAAGGTCATCGACCGCGACGGCTGGATCTTCAGCTATGGGGCGCGCGGCAAGGCACTGCCGGAGCCGATCAAGAGTGACGACCATAAGCTTTACGACGCCGCAGAACTCCAGGCGAAATATGCGGGCGGCACTCGCGGCAGCCGCATCGAAGCGAGTGCGCTCGCCGAGCACGTGGCATTGATCGAAAAGGCGAGTTCCGGAAAGATCGTGTCGACGAACACCGGTGTGCGCGACGCCGGAACGAGCACCTGTCACGCCTATGTTTTCGACGCGACGACGAAGCGTTATCGTGACGTCGAACTCGGCAGCGACGAAGGTGTCGCCGACCGGCGCTTGAGTAACGACGCAGCCGAAGCGCAGACGCTTCTGCAATGGTTGCGCACGTCAGGTGTGGCGCAATAGGAGCCTTGACTCTTGGATCAATTCAGCTATCTGTCGGTGCTGCTGTCCCTGATCGTCGGCCTGGCAATTACCCAGATCCTCAAGGGTTATCGCGGGATCCTGCTGTGGCGCGCGCATGTGCAGCTCTATTGGCCGACGCTGTTGTGGTCGGCGTCGCTGCTGCTGATGAACGTGCAGAGCTGGTGGGCGATGTTCGGCTTGCGTGACATCGAAGCCTGGACCTTCGGCACGTTCATGGTGGTCCTCTTGCAAACCATCGTGCAGTACATGCTCGCGGCGCTCGTGTTCCCGGATTTTTCCGGCGGCGAGCGCGTCGACTTGCGCGCGCACTACTGGGCACAGGCGCGCTGGTTCTTCGCCTTGACCATCGTGGTACTGCTGGTCAGCCTGGCCAAGGATTTCGTACTCAGCGGCCACCTGAGCGACCGCCTCAACGTGCTCTTCCACCTCGGTTTCATTGCACTCGGCGCGATCGCGCTGGCGACGCGCAGCCAGTGGTATCACTGCTTTCTCGCCGTCGCCACGTTCGTACTGTTCTGGGTTTACATCGTGGTGCTGTTCGCGCGGCTACACTAGGGCTTGTCCGCCTCCGGCGGAGCCGGGTTCTGCTTTTTGTCGCCGTCGTTTTTCCCCGCCGCTTCGACAGCACCGACTGTTACCGTGCCGACATTGAACCGCGCGTCGTACGGATTGTCCGTTTCACGCAGTTCACGATAGGAAATGGAACCGTCCGCGTAGCTGCTGCCAAGAATCGCGGACGGCGACTGAAGGCTGCCGTTGGCGCCCGCCGTGGACTTTCCATGTCCGCCTTTTTCATTCAGCGGGTTGTTGCTGCCGGGAACGTTCATCGCGCCCACATGCAGCTCGCCTGTAAATCCCAGATGAGATCCGGTGGCGCCGTTGCGAACGTCGCGCCAACGCGCCTTGGCGCGCGGCAGCGCGCGTTTGTCGCCGTAGGTTTGGCTCAGATCGGCAACCAGGGCGTCGGCTTTCGCCACCTCATCCGCTGTCAGCGCCGTGCGAACGCGATCGCGGATCGACACGTACTTTTTTTCGTCACGTTCTGCGGCCAACGTCAGCCACGCCAATCCCTGCGGCCGGTCTTCCGGTACGCCGCCTTCGCCCTTGACGAAAATCACGCCGAGATTGTACTGGGCCGGCTTGTAAGCCCAGCTCGCGGCGATCTTGTACAAGGTGATCGCATAGCGATAATCGTTCCGCTTGATCTCGTCCACGCCGAGGTTGAAGAAGTATTCACCCGGCACCGCGCTGTCGCGAGGCGTGGAATAGTCTTTCGCGTAAAAGTCCTGAGCCATGGCGCTTCCGCCCAGGATACTGCCGCATACCAGGCCGCAAAGGCCCGCAATCAGACAGACGTTCCGGGCAGGTTTCTGTCGCCAGGAGTTGTTGCTGGCCATCCGAGTCAATCCTCGAACAGATTCCATATGGACCACTTGCGTCACATTGCATTCGCAGAAGAAGCAGGCTCGTTAGCGAATCTACCGCGGACGTCGCTCAACCATTGCTGGTGGATTCGATACAGTTCCTGTCCGCGCTTCTCGTCGATCTGAAAGCCGAAGCTGATCGCACTGCGATAGCCGGGACCCTCGACCGGCGTGGTCGCGTGCTTGCAGCGCGAGGCGAGATTCAGCCATGCGTCGCCGCGCTCGACGGCAATCGGTACGCCGTCCAGAAGCGGCACGCAGCCGGCAGTCTGCTTGACGACGACATTGATGCGCACGTGCGCCCGCCCCGGCAGGTCCGGATCGGTATGCGGGTGGACGAAACCGCCTTCCGTGATGACGTTGATGAAGTCCATCAAGCCCGGCGGGACGACGTATTCGCCGAGGTCGTAACGAGCGGCCAATTCCTGTTTCACGTCGAACAGCAGCCGGTCACCCTCCGGCGTAACGAAATCGACGACGAGAAACTGACGGCCGCTGCCGTCCCCGGTCTTGTTGCCCTTGAAGCGGCTCCAGTTGAGCAGCGTCACTTCGGTGACGTGGTCGAGGACTTGGGGACTGACCGCGTTCTTGATGAGAAACGGATAAGACTGGGCATCCATCGAGGCAAGACTGCAAGTGAAAGTGCAAAATCCGGCGATCCGGCGCAAGCCTGCTCGAGCCAAGGAAGCGTGATCGCCGCAACATCCGGCCGCGGCTGTGGTTCAGCCGCAGCATGGCGTTCCTATCATTGCAACTTTTTGCACCGCCGTCACCTGCCCAAGGCATGCTGACTGACGGCGCGCCGACGCAGACCCGGCGAGCCCGCGCATCGACTGGTCCAACAAACTCCGGTTTGGGCCGGCAGCGGCGGCATGCAAGAGCTGGCGGCGCCGGCGCGGTTGAATATACGATCAGGGCGCCCTCTGGCTGACCATACGGGACCGACGTGAAATTTGCCAAAGCCGTTTTCTACATTGCCGCCATCTGGGGCGTGCTGCTTCTGGCGCCGCTTTATTTCATCTTCGACCTGATCGGCGAGCAGGACCCGCCCGCGATCACGCATCCGGGCTTCTACTACGGTTTCGTCGGTGTTGCGCTTGCCTGGCAGATCGCATTCTTCATCATCGCCCGCGATCCGGCGCGCTTCCGGCCGATCATGATTCCGTCGATTCTCGAGAAGCTCGCCTACGGTGGCGCCATGGTCGCGCTGTACCTGCAGGGCCGCGCGCATCCCCAGGATCTCGCGTTCGGCGTGATCGACGTGTTGTTTGCTGCGCTGTTTGCCGCGGCCTACCGCAGTGTCGGCCGCGCCGGCGAAGGATGAATCCGGCTGCTTTCGCACTTCGTCGACGAAGCGGATCAACGACTCGGCGTGCGTCGCCGAAAGCGCTTGCCGGCACAAGGATGTCGAGACGATGTGCCGGTTCACCTTGCCACTTTTCTAGAAACGCATGCGCACGAATGCGGCAGGGCCGTGGAAATGAATGCTCGCGCGTCCCGTCCAGCTTTCCCTATCCGCTCTCAGGTCCAGCGCGTTGCTGCTGTATTCCAGTGCCATCCCGAGATTTTGAAACGGATAATATTCCATTCCGACAGTGGCGTTGAGCAAATGACCGGTCACGCTGCCTGAAGGTTTGCGCACGCCGGCAAAATCGAGATAGCCGCGCAGGTCCGAGGAAAACGCATGCTTCCAGGCGAGCATCAGCAGCGGCGCGACGGCACTCCCCTCGGCTTCACCATGGGCCGATGCCGAATGTTCATTGACCGACAGGCCGCCGTCGATCGTGCCTTTCAGGTCGTAGTAGGCGGCGCCCAGACCGATGCCGATAACGTCGCTCGGGACCGGTGCAAACCACCAATGCCACGCGGCGTTGTAGGTATAGAGCCGCAAGCCGGCTTCGACGAACGCGTTGACGTTGTAGTCGTTGCCGTCGAACATGATGTCGCGCGTCAGCGTCGCGCGCGCACTTTTCGAATACTGATAGCCGCCGATCGAAAAACCCTGGCTGTCCAGGACGAGGATCTCCAGGCGCACGTTCGGCAGCGTGCGATGCTTGTCCAGGCCCAGGTCGCGCTCGAAATCGACGTCGCTACCGGCGACCTCTGGGCCGTTGGCCGAAACCTTCGCATCGACGATCGGATAAAAGCCGCCGAGCGACAGGCTGAAGCGGTCGAGCGGTTCAGGGACTTCGGCGTATGCGGCCGTGGCCAATACGCAAAACGCCAGGGCAGCGACCCGCAATGTCTGTGTTGAGCAGCGCATGGCTTGCGTCCTCCGGCCTTGGTGTGTCCCGCCTCGGCGCAAAGATTTCGGCATGCGCCACCGACGCACGCCAGACTACATTCAGCTACCTGACGCGCGGCAAAACGGCGCGCACAAGGAATCCCCGAATACGAGCAGGAGCTTGTCCGGGACCTCCCTCGAGCCCTAGCGTTTGTCCAGCGGTACGAACTGCAGATCCTCGGGACCGATGTAGTTCGCGCTCGGCCGGATGATCTTGCCGTCGACGCGCTGCTCGATCACATGGGCGCACCAGCCCGACGTGCGCGAAATCACGAACAACGGCGTGAACATCGCCGTCGGCACGCCCATCATGTGGTAGCTGACCGCGCTGAACCAGTCGAGGTTGGGGAACATCTTCTTGACGTCCCACATCGTTGCCTCCAGGCGCGCGGCGATGTCGAACATCTTCATGTTCTTCTGTGCCGCCGAAAGCTCGCGCGCGACTTCCTTGATGACCTTGTTGCGCGGATCGCTGACCGTGTAGACCGGATGGCCGAAACCGATCACGACTTCCTTGCGCTCGACGCGCGCGCGGATGTCGGCGTCGGCCTGATCCGGCGTGTCGTAGCGGCCCTGGATATCGAATGCGGCTTCGTTGGCGCCGCCATGCTTCGGACCGCGCAGTGCTCCGATCGCGCCGGCGACGCATGAGTACATGTCGCTGCCGGTGCCGGCGATCACGCGCGCGGCGAACGTCGAGGCATTGAACTCATGCTCGGCGTAGAGGATCAGCGACGTGTGCATCGCGCGCACCCACAGCGCGCTCGGCTTCTTGCCGTGCAGCAGGTGCAGGATGTGGCCACCGATCGAATCGTCGTCGGTTTCCACGTCGATGCGCTTGCCGTTGACGGCATAGTGGTACCAGTACATCAGGATCGAGCCGAGCGAGGCCATCAGGCGGTCGGCGATGTCACGGGCGCCCGGATGGTTGTGATCTTCCTTCTCGGGCAGCGCGCAGCCGAGCGCGGAGACGCCGGTGCGCATGACATCCATCGGATGCGTGGACGCCGGCAGTTGCTCGAGCACGGCCTTGACCACGGCCGGCAGGCCACGCAGCGCCTTCAATTTGGTCTTGTACGCCGCAAGCTCGGCGCGGTTCGGCAGCTTGCCGTGCACGAGCAGGTAGGCGATCTCCTCGAATTCGCAGGTCGTCGCGACGTCGAGGATGTCGTAGCCGCGATAGTGCAAGTCGTTGCCGGTGCGGCCGACCGTGCACAGAGCCGTGTTGCCGGCGGCGACGCCGGACAGAGCGACGGACTTCTTGGCTTTGGGGAGGATCTGTGCGGTTTCGCTCATTGGGTTTCCTTCGGCAGGATTGCCGCTTCTGCATTTTCGTTGTCGATAAAATCGTCCGGGCTTCGCGCCGGACAGGTCTCTACTTCTTTGGTGACGCGCGACGAATCTTTCTCGCGGTCGTCACGAATCCAGCATTCCTTCATCGTCGAGCAATAGCACAATCGCATCGCCACACGCGTCGCCTGTTTGGCGTACTGATTGAAATCGTCGACATCGCGGAACAACACCTGGTCGATATGCTCGCCAGCCGAAAGCACGACGCTATTGACCGTCGAGTACGGCGGCCGGCGTTCGAATTTCAATCCCAGGCTCGCATACACCGCATCCCAGTTGTGCTGCGGCTTGTCATCGACATATACCTGCACGGTCCGTATCAGCGCAGGCCCGACGCCCTTGTTGGTCAGCGTCAATTCGCGCTTGGATCCCGAAATGCCGGTTTCGAGGTACGGCCAGACCTGGGCGCGCACTTGCTCGCGCTGCAGCCAGGCCGTGTAGCCCGACACGCACAGCGCCAGAAGACCGACCAGCGCGGCAATGACCGCGGCCATGCCATCCCATTCGCGCCGCCGCGGGAATGGTTTGGCCAGCGCGTCGCGCGTTTCC
>Ga0105242_10001643_pt1 | contig 17659 bp, 18 predicted proteins | sample KBSM24metaG_FD_81521 | JGI IMG/M metagenome (GOLD analysis project Ga0105242, IMG submission 81521) | Miscanthus rhizosphere microbial communities from Kellogg Biological Station, Michigan, USA - KBS M2-4 metaG | ecosystem: Host-associated > Plants > Roots > Rhizosphere > Soil | place... | reverse complement strand
TCTGCACCACAAGGAGAACACCATGAGCGTCCAAGTCGTACGCTACCTGCTGGACGGGCGCCCCGCCTGGGGCGTCGTCCACGGCACCCGCATCGCGCCGCTGACCGCAGCCGGCGCAACCACTGCCGATTTCATCCGCACGGGTCTGGACGAGGCCTGGGCCTCGACCGCCGACCGCGCCGTGGTCGACCTGACCGCCGTGACGCTGCTGTCGCCCGTCACGGAGAACCAGCAATTCCTCTGCCAGGGCATCAACTACGCGAGCCACGTACGCGAATCGGGCATGGATCCGGCGCGCATCGGCTTCAACACGATCTTCACCAAGGCGCCGTCGTCGCTGACGGCGGCCGACGCCGACGTGCCCCGCCCGCGCCACGTGCGCCTGCTCGACTATGAAGTGGAACTGGGCCTCGTCATGCGCCGCCCGTTGCAGAGAGCCACCACGGTCGGGCCGAACGATCTGCACGAATGGCTGGCGGGCGTCACGATCGTCAACGACATCTCGGCGCGCGACGTGCAGCTGCCGCAGACCCAGTTCTACAAGGGCAAGAGCTACCGCGGCTTCGGCCCGACGGGTCCGTTCCTCGTGCTGCTCAGCCCCGCCGAATGGAAGCGCTGGCCCGAATTGCGCATGCGTCTCGCCGTGAACGGCACGCCGCGCCAGGACGCGTATTGCGGCGACATGATCTTCAAGCCGCACCAGACGCTCACCGAGCTGTCGGGACTGCACGACGTCGGCATCGGCGACCTGATCGCCACCGGCACGCCGGCCGGTTGCGCCGCCCGCGCGCCCGGCAAGTTCGCGCTGTGGGTGATGAAGCACCTGCTGTCCGAACAGGCCAAGTGGCGCCTGTTCATCAAGAAGGGCCTGGCCAATCCGGCCTACCTGCAGCCCGGCGACCTGATCCACGCCACGATCCAGACCGAGGACGGACGCATCGACCTGGGCGAGCAGCGCAACCGCGTCGTCGCCGCCTGACCGCGCCGACGCATCCATACGAGGAGACAAGATGAACGATATCCTTGCGCACGCCCACGTGACGCGTCCCGTCGAATCGCTGGCCGACATCGAGGCGCTCGAAGCGACGGCATGGCCCGACCTGGTGCCGGCGCGCACCACCTACGACCTGCTGCGCCAGGCCTGCGCGCGCCACCCCGAGCGCACGGCGCTGCGCTTCCTGCCGCACGGCGACCCGCTGGCACGCGACTTCGCGCTCAGCTATGACGGCCTGCTCGGACGCGTCACGCAGGCCGCCAATGCATTCCACCGCGCGGGCATCGCGGCCGGCGACGCCGTCGCCCTGCTGTTGCCGAACCTGCCGGAAACCCATTTCGCGCTGCTCGGCGCGCAGGCTGCCGGCATCGCCAGCCCGATCAACCCGATGCTGGACGTCGAGCACATCGCCGGCATCATCGACGCGACCGGCGCGCGCGCGCTCGTGGCGCTCGCGCCGCAGCCGGGAGACTCGGCGGCATGGGACAAGGCCGTCGCGCTGGCCGAGCGCTGCCCGACGCTGCACACGATCTTCGCCGTCGACCTGTGCCATTATGCGGACGGCGCGACGGCCGCGAAGATGGATGCGGCGCGCGCGGTCGTTCGCCTGCCCGCGCGCGCCGGCGTCACGGTGCTGCGTTTCTCCACCGCGCTGGCGGCCGAGCGCGCCGACCACCGCGTGTCGGCACGCGTGATCCGCGATACCGAAGTGTGCTCGTATTTCCATACGGGTGGCACGACGGGGCTGCCGAAGGTCGCGGCCCACACGCACCTGAACGAAAGCTTCGTCGCCTGCATGCTCGCCCACCTGCAGCCGGGGCCGAACGTCGTGCTGTGCGGCCTGCCGCTGTTCCACGTGAACGGCGCGATGGCAACCGGCCTGGCCGCTTTCCACGCCGGCTGGGAAGTGGTGTTGCTGACGCCGCAGGGTTATCGCGGCGACGGCGTCCTGCGCCATTTCTGGCAACTGGTGGAGCGTTTCCGCGCCAGCAGCTTCAGCGCCGTGCCGACGATCCTCGCCACCCTCGCGGCACAGGACCCCGGCGGCGCCGACATCTGCACGCTGCGCCAGGTATTCTGCGGCGCCGCGCCGCTGCCGGCGGAGGTCGCGCACCGTTTCGAGGATGTGACGGGCGTGCCGGTCTGCGAAGGCTATGGCCTTACCGAGACATCCTGCCTCGTCACGCTGAATCCGGCCAGCCGCGCCCGCCGTGCCGGCACGGTGGGCCTGCGCCTGCCGCACCAGGATCTCGGGATCTGGAAGATCGACGCGGACGGCCGGGCGGCCGGCGCCTGCGCGCCCGGCGAGACGGGCGTGATCGGCGTGCGCGGACCGAACGTGTTCCCCGGCTACCTGCGCGACAGGGACAACGATGGCATCTGGCTCGCGCCGGGCTGGCTCAATACCGGCGACCTGGGCTGGCTTGACGCGGACGGGTTCCTGCACCTGACGGGCCGCGCAAAGGACCTGATCATCCGCGGGGGCCACAACATCGATCCGACCATGATCGAAGATGCGCTGCTCAAGCATCCGGCGGTGGCGCTGACGGCCGCCGTCGGCCAGCCGGACGAACACGCGGGCGAGCTGCCCGTCGCCTACGTCACGCTGAAGCCGGACGCCGACACCACGGCCGACGCCCTGCTCGATGCCGCGCGCGCACTGGTGCCCGAACGGACGGCCGTGCCCGTACGGATCGAGGTACTCGAGCGCATGCCACTCACGCCGATCGGCAAGGTCGCCAAGCTCGACCTGCGCATGCGTGCCGCCGCGGGCGTGCTGCGCGAGCGGCTTGCACGCGACGGCATCGAGGCATGCGTCGAGGTCGTGCCCGACGCCCGCCACGGCATGCTGGCCGTGCTGCGCGGCCACTCCGCCGAATGCGAGCGGGCGCGCGGCGTGCTCGGCCGATTCGCCATCGCACACACGGTGGCCGACGCCACCTGACGACAACAAAAGAGGAGACACCATGCCCATCATTCCAACCGCCGTCGATGTCCTGCTGGTCGGACTCGGCCCCGTCGGCGCCGCCGCCGCCAACCTGCTGGGCCGCTACGGCGTGCGTACGCTCGTCGTCGACAAGGCGAAAGACATTTATACGGCGCCGCGCGCCATCGTGCTCGACAACGAGGCGCTGCGGATCCTGCAGATGGCCGGCCTCGAGGAAGGCGCGTTCGCCACTCGCGTGATTCCCCGGGTCGAGATGCATTCGCCGCTGTTCGGCAACTATGGCCACATCTACGCGGCCGGCCACGTCGACTGCCATCCCCAGCTGGTGACGTTCTTCCAGCCCGAGCTGGAACGCGTCCTGCGCGCGCGCCTCGCCGACCACACCTGCGTCCAGGTCGCACTCGGCGTGGAGCTCGTCGGTTACGGCGACGACGGCGACGGCGTGACGGCCACGCTTCGCGACGAGCATGGCGCCCTGTACACGGTACGCGCCGGCTACCTGGTCGGCGCCGACGGTGCGCATTCGCGGGTGCGCCAGGCGGCAGGCATCCCGTTCGACGGCAAGACGTTCACGCAGGACTGGCTCGTCGTCGACGCGATCGACGTGCCGCAGGCGATCGACCACGTGGAATTCATCTGCGACCCGCGCCGGCCGTCGCCGCACATGGCCGCGCCGGGCAACCGCCAGCGCTGGGAATTCATGCTGCACCCGGGCGAGACCCGCGAGCAGATGGAACATCCGGACCGGATCCGCGAGTTGCTCGCGCCGTGGTGCGATGCCGACCAGGTGACCATCGAGCGCACGGCCGTCTACCGCTTCCATGCACGCATCGTCGACCGCTTTTCCAAAGGCCGCGTGTTCCTGGCCGGCGACGCGGCCCACATCACGCCGCCGTTCGTCGGCCAGGGCCTCGTCGCCGGCCTGCGCGACGTGGCCAACCTGTGCTGGAAACTCGCCTGGGTGACGCAGGGCCGCGCCGCCCCGGCCATCCTCGACAGCTACGACACCGAACGCCGCCCGCATGCGAAAGTGATCATCCAGATGGCACTGTGGATGGGCCGCCTCGTCATGCCGCGCAACCGCCTGGCCGCGTTCGGCGTGCACGGCCTGATGACGGTATTGCAGGCGATCCCGTTCACCCGCCCGTGGTTCCAGGAACTCAAGTTCAAGCCCAGCAACACATTCCGCCGCGGCCTGTTCCAACCGGGCCGCGCGCGCCTGCGGCGCGGCGCGCCGCTGCCGCAAGGCCTCGTGCGGCGCCGCGCCGACGAACCATGCGTCCTCAGCGACGAGGTGCTCGGCCAGTCGCTGACACTGGTCGGCTTCGGCTGTGACCCGCTGCCGCTGCTGGTGCCGGAGCTGGCGGCCGCCTGGGCGGCGGCGGGCGGACAGGTCGTGCACCTGCGCCACCGCGGCCAGGACGGTCACCCGGACCGTTCGTGGGAAGACATGACGGACGCGCTGGTGCCGAAGACCGCGCCGGTGGGCTGGGTCGCCGTCGTGCGGCCGGACCGCACGGTGCTGCACGACGGCCCTGCCGCGCTGCTGGACGACGTGGCGCGGGAAGCGCTCGCGCTGCTGGGCCGGCCCACGGCGGCCGCGCAGCGCGCCCCGCACGCCGCGCCCGAGGCACCGCTCGCGGCCTGACGGCGCCGCGGGTCCCGCCGCACGCGGGACCGCAGGAGGACACAACGACGATATTTACAACGAAGGAGACGCCATGTCCGTTTTGCTCCGCAACACTGCCTTACCCTTGTTGCTGCTGGCCGCGCAGGCCAATGCCGCCGAAGGTTTCGAACCCCGCTACAACCTCGCCGGCAGCCTGGGCGGCGAGATTTTCGCGCCGCCCGACCAGACCGGCTGGGCGTTCGGCGTGGCCGCCACTCACATCCACGTCGACAAGGTCAGCGGCGCCGACGGCGGCACGCTGACCCAGGCGATCCCGGGCGGCTCCGTGCCGCTGCCGGCGCCGCTGCCGGCGTCGCTCGCGCCGACGTACGGGGCCAATACCGCCGTCGTGCCCGCGTACGGCACGATGGACCGCTACGACACCGCGATCGGGTACATCACGCGCGACAACTATGGTGGCGGGCGCCTGCTGTTCATCGCCGACCTGCCGTTCGCGCGCAAGGGGCAGACCATCGCCCCACACGCGGACACGCCAGCACTGTCGTGGGACGCGGCAGCCCCGGACGCGCTGCGCGGGCCCGTCGGATCGGGGTTTGCCGGCGAATACCAGGGCGCGCTCGCCGCCGAGGGCAAGGCGATGAGCGGCAGCGTAAAGGGCATCGGCGACGTCGAGCTGACGGCCGCGTGGCAACGCGTCGGCGCAACGTGGCGCGTGCTCGCCTTCACGTCGGTCGTGCTGCCGACTGGTAAGTACGACGCCGGCCCGGGACCGGACATCGGTACCGGCAACTACCGCACGCTGCGCCCGGGCCTCCAGGTGGCCTGGCTGCCGACGCCGCGGGTCGCCGTGGCGGCCAAGCTGTCGCTCGGACTGAACACGCGCAACCACGACAACCGCCTCCGCAGCGGCAACTGGGCGGGTCTAGAAACGGCCGCCGGCTACATGACGCCGGTGGGTGTGATCGGCGTGCACGCCGTGCGCGTGCAGCAGTACCAGGACGACGACGGCAATCCGCTCGGCCCCTGCCGCTTCCGCTCCACCAACGCGGGCGTATTTTTCACGACGATGGTGCCCGGCATCGGCGCCGCGCTGACGCTGCAGTCGATCAGCACGCGTTCGTCGCGCTACGCCAAGGCGGGCAGCATGACGCAGGCGCGACTGATCAAGGCGTTCTAGGCTGCCGCGGCCGTACGCTCCCGATATCACGCCAGGTAGTCCAGCGCGAGCGGTTCGCAGTCTGCCGGTTCGCGATCTCGAGCGCGGCACGCTTCTCGATAGCCCGGATCGCGTCGAGCACGTCAGGTGCGTGTACCTTATTGAACGGCAGGTGTCCGAACGCCGGAAGGATGTCTGCCTCAAAGCGCCGCAGGGTTTCCTCGGCGGTCTGTGGTTGCCACTTGTTGGTCATGGTCCGGTGCCGCACGCGCGTCGTCCCGCCTGGCTCGAGCGTCCACGAGCGAAACGTCCGGGAAGGCTCCGAAAATGCCCCCAAAAGTCCGAGCTATTCGGAGACCTCGCTGGACAATGAGGCAACAAAAAACCCGCCGTCTCCATGAGAACAGCGGGTTGTTTGATGTCCTTTAACCTGCAAGGATGATGTTCTGGCGGCGGCGGTGGGATTCGTAATGTGGTCGCAAAGCCGCATTCTGCCTGCGTTTTACCGGCCGAGCACTCTGATCATGCCCCCAAATCGGCCCCCAAAATTGTTGGCTCATCTTGGACGCCGTGCGACGCTGCGGGTTCGCATAAGTGCGTTGCCTTCGCGCCGAAGGCGACGTCGGCGCTTGTGGCAATAATATTCTGATACGTACTTGCTCAACTTAATATAAATATAAGTTTACGCTCAACGGGAACCGTCGACGCTGGCATTAGTCCCGCTCCGGCAAAGTCGAAACCTTGGAAGCAGCCCTGGAGCAGGAGCTCATTGCCCGCTACGGTACGCTGGGTCGGGTGTCAGCGCCGATCTTGCTGCGCGTAGACAATGGGCTTGCTTTCACAAGTCGCAGTTACACGGCCTTGGTACGACGCTATGGACTGCGCTAGGAATTCATCACGCCGCATTTCCGGAGCAGAACGGCATGGTGGAACGCGTGATCCGGACGTTGACGGAACAATATGTGCATTGCCGCCGCCTCGAGACGCTGCAACACGTCAACCGGGTGATCGTCGACTGGATCAGGTTCTACAACCACCAGCGCTCGCATCAAGCACTGAGTATGAAAGCACCCGCTGAGGCATTCGCATTTGCGATATGAGTTGAGCAGGAACCGCTGGGTCATTACACGACCTCCCTCGCATGTCAGCGCAGTGACATTTTGATAGAAATTTCCGAAAGGAATCATACATAATACGATGTCATTTTTTTAGGCTCTTCAGGCTGGAGCCCTTACAATGGACATCACGAAGTTACTGACGCCAACTCAAAAGTTGTTTGAGGCGATCGAAGTGTACAAGGTCGATATGAACTTGAAACCTCCTGGGGAGCACTTTGCTTCAAATATTAAAATAATGGACTTCAAGTTTAATAAGGCACATTTAATTGAGCGACTTCGAGAAGCGATCATTCGTTGGGTTTTTTCTAGATCAGAAACTGAGAGGATTTTCAACGAAGCGTATGGTGCGGATGGTGATCATGGAACCGCCTCCACTGCGCTCTACACTTCGGCCCGCGAAACAATTAGAGTGTCTGCGCCACAAGGGCAGTTTGGTGAGCTCTTGCTAAGTGCATTTCTTCAACATTTATTTCATGCTGCCCCGCTCCTGCGAAAACAACCGGTTCGCACCAGTGACAATCATGAGCGTTTTGGCGCTGATGCAATTCATGTTAGCACTGGGACTCCGTATAAAATATTTCTCGGCGAATCAAAGTGTTACAAGAGTTCGTATACGTTTAATGCTGCTTTTCAAGCATCGCTTGAAAGTATTTGCGGCACCATCGAAAACTTCGAACAAGAGATTAAGAAATTTCGTACTGGCGATTTTATTGAGGATGAGCTTAAAGGACTTGCTGGCTCCATTTTGAAGAATGAAGTCATTGATCTCGAAATTCACCCGGTCTGCATAATCATCTACAACGAAACACAAAAACTAACCGGAATTGGATCGAAGGCCCGACAAGAAGAGATCAAGAAGGCAATTTTAGCCCGCTGCAAAAATGTCCCCGGCGATGTATTTACAGACATTGATGAATCAGCTTTGGATCGTTTTATTTACATTATTTTCCCCGTTTGGGAACTCGAAAAGCTTCTCGACGAATTTGTGCAAGCTCTATGAAGAACGCAATAAAGACTTTGCTCCAGATGGATTTAGAGTACGCGGCCAAGAGCATTGGATTACCTATTAGCTCGACGGGAAAATACGACGAATCTACGCTTTACGACATAATCAATGAAATAGAATTGGCGCTATTAGAGGGAAAGGATGCGGCAAGTATTTCCAGTGTCTGCGCACTCCTTTGGACTCACTTTGGCCAATCTTACGATCTACTCGCTGGATACATCTATGGTGTGATGAGCCGTATCGGTTTCTCGCCGATTCAACCAATGCTTGCCACTAAAGATGGTCGTGTGAACTACACATCCCTTGCAGGCATGTTGGAGACAACGGTACAGCGCTATCGATATTCGATCGAAATTTTCGACAAACGATTTTTCCTGACTGAGTTTCAGTCCCGGCTTTGGAATGCACTGTCCGAACATACACACATTGCTGTTTCCGCACCTACTTCAGCGGGAAAATCATTTCTGCTTTGTCTCAATTTAATATACAATACCGCCAGACTTCAAGGCGTGTCGATCTATATTGTCCCCAACCTTACTCTGATGTCTCAGGTGGCGAATGATCTTATCGACCTGGCGCGAAAGTTTGCTCCGGAAATCGACATAAAAACGCATTTGCAGGGGGAGGTTGCCACTCGACCAACCTTATACATTCTTACTCAAGAACGTCTTATCGAACCTGGCGCCAATTTCGTCGATGCCAAGATAAATTTCTTGATCATAGACGAAGTACAAAACATCGAGCGAGCGTTCGATTTTCAAAGCACCGATGAGCGATCACGCCTCTTACTTGATGTTCTTGTAAATCTTCATGACACGTATAAGCCGCGCAAAACAGTAATCATTGGCCCTCGCATAAGCGAGGCCGCGTCACTCGCCGGAAAGCTTTTCAGCAAGCGAGCGATCGCAGTTACCGCAAATTCCTCGCCAGTGACCAACATTTGCTACGCAATCGCTCCTGCAAAGAAGGACGCGGCCGAAGTCATATTTACTCAGTACTCAGAACTGAGTAAGAAGTCATTATCACTTAAAGTACAAAATACAATTGGTGCATCGGGATTTAAAAAGCAAATCTACGACGATGACTTTAAGCAATACCTATCTAAAGTTACACAAGGCCATAACGGCAGTTTAATTTTTTCCCCAACAGCAACCCAGTCTCGGCGTACAGCTGTGGCTCTAGGAACTAGGCTGAACCAGACAACCGATAAAACGCTTGTAAGTCTGGCTGAGTATATTCGTAGAACAGTGAGTCCGAACTATGACTTGGCCTACTGCGTAGAGCGTGGTGTTACGTTCCACCATGGGAAAATGCCGCAGCATGTTCGAAACGCCATCGAATTTGCAATTGCAGAGAGACAGTTTACATATGTGACCTGTACAACAACCCTCATGCAAGGTGTCAATATTCCCGCAAAGACAGTGTTTATCAGGAATCCTCATTTATTTCTTAAGCGGAATCAGAGCTCTGTTGAATTGAGCGCTTATGAGATCGCAAATTTGAGAGGGCGCGCAGGTAGATTGATGAAAGATTTCGTTGGAAGAACCTTCGTTCTTGACGGTACATCGTTTGATATTGAGCGTCAAGAAAGCTTGTTTGAAGCCCCTGCCAAAAAACTTGACGGTAGCTACAAAGAGATGTTCGACAGCCATCGAAAAGAGGTGATCGACTCTATTAGCGAGGCCACTCAAGAGCGCGGTGCGCTTGCAAGATATATCGCCAACGTGGTTTACACAGATAACGCCGCCGGAGCCACTTTATCTAGGAAAGGCATAGTTCTTAGCGACCAGGAGTTTCTGACGGTTAAGCGATCGGTAATGAAACTTACCGTACCCGTAGAAGTATGTCGACAACACCGCTATTGGGATCCCTTTGACCTCCAGAAGTTATACGAATACCGAAACACTTTCGCGCTACCGAACTCGCCTTTCGAAGATGATTGCGCGAAATCGCTGGAGTTAGTGATTAAGGCTCTTTGCAGGCTGCTACCAAAGAGAGCGGAATATTTTCTGGGAAAGACAAATTTAGCAGACCCAATGCCGTGGATCATCTCAGTAAATGCAGTTAATTGGGCCAAAGAACAACCCTTAAAAGAATTGTTAGACACGGATTTTGCGCGTGAGAATAATGACAATACGGAACGGGCTATTTCTCTGTTGCAGAATACCATCTCCTTTGGGCTCCCATCTCTTTTGTCACCGATCTATACAATACTAGACAAGAGCTCGATTCTGTTACCGTCCATTGAACGAGGAGCAATGAGAAGAGAAACTTTACTTCAACTTGAACATAATATCCCAAGAGAAACTGCAATTGCAGTTAGCAACAGGGCAAAGAAGCAAAAATATTCACTGCAAAGTATCGCATCAGTATTAGACTACCTGAAAGCTACTAAGGTTTCCTATTGGAGCGCAGTGCAGTTTCGGCATTTAATAGAAATGGACCTCATAACGAACTAGTCACAAGTCATACAATCCAGCTACTTGGCCAGCCAAAGCAAAACTTCGGCCAATCGGATCGCCCTCGTTGAACGTGAAAGGTGAAAAGATCAGCTGTGGCGAATCAAGCGCCGATGACACCTCTGCGTTTGCGAAAAACATGGTTTTTCCGCGGAGTTTTAATGCCGATGGCCAGGGTGAAGGGAGGCCTCTTGTACGTCTCCATTTTCGCCCGCCTGCTGATGACTCGATCTCGGTGGCGCGTCCCTGCTGACCTTAGTTGAACCAAATAGGTAGCCCACAATAGTACCGGCGAGTGTGAACATGGCAGTAAAGCCCTTGTCGAAGATTTGTTGTCCTGGCCCCTTTTCCCCTCCAGCGATGTAAAGAACAGCCACGAAAACGAAGAGCATCGTGATGCCGGTAAAGGTTGCGGCAGCAAAACGCAACTTGCGAGCCTCGAAATCGGCGCTTTCAGGCGTCTTCACGATGACCCATGCAGCGATTCCAATAACCGCTACAACGGCGCCAAGGGCGAGATAGACCAGTAGGTCAAATTCGGCTTTCATGCGGCTTTCCTTCCTAACGTTGCCGGCGGCCGGCCGGGATCGGGGCGCCGCGCAGGCCGGTTTTTCCCGGCTAATGTGGGTTGTCGATCAGGGCGATTCCACAGCAGCAATCCGGTTCATCAATACATCATTTCCTTTGTCGGTACAATGGATTGACTCAGTGATCGCGATGTTATTTCTCTCGGCCTGGTATGCCTTGTTGGCCATGCAGCCGTACAAGGTAGCACAACAGACAAGAACAGAGCAAGCCTGGAACACCAAGGGATTACATAACCTCAAGACACCGCTAAAGCGCAATCTCACACCACCCCAAGGACCAAATTCGAATGGGATTTAATTTTATCGCTTCTAGCCGAAGTCCGACACCATCTGCGATTAGAAAAATTTCAAACTATTTTTCGAGTCATTGGGTTTTCCTTTCGGACTCAACAGACCCCGCTTGTTTAGCCTCATAGCGTGCTTGACTCTTCGTATAGCCGTCCCCAGGGTCAGACAAGAGTTGCCGAACAACTCCTTTGCAAGAAAAGCCCATTATTCTGAGGTATTGCTATTCCTTTGTCACTAGCTTCTTACCTTCCTCGGCGATTTTTTTTCCTTCGCTGTTCCACACCTTTTTCATCTCTTTGTATTTGAAATAAATGGTGGCGAAAATGCCAAATGCCACATTAACCCACCCTACCAATCCAAATGCAAGTCCGAGCAGTGACGATAGCAACATGAGTAGCCACAAGGGCGGCAGGAGGATCAGGGACCCTATCAGTGGGCCGAACAGGAAGGAAAACAAGAGGCTTTTTGACAGTGCCATTAACACTATGAAGCCTAAACCCCAAAGCAGATAGAATCCAATGCCGTTGCCAAAAAGAGCTTTCGGGACGTCAGATACAAAATAAAATCGCGTCATAACCCATTGGAATCCCCGCGGTTCATATGTGTAACAACTTTTCGGATCCTCACTGTCGTCGGAACATCGTTTGTAATAATCTCGAACCCGGCAAATCGCATCCGATTGATCCATGCACTTGCGCGGACCGTGGCCGATGGTGGGCCTCCCACGTGGGTCGTACTCCGCCCACAAACCTTTGTTCACCTCGCGCACCGTTTTCGCGATGCTTACAACTGAATAGCGCTCCAAACCCTCCTGGATATGTTTGTTAGTCGCTTCGAGTTTTTCCTTTGCGACAGTCATCAACGCCAAAATGTCCAACAGAAGTATCAAGAACGCAAAAGTCTTCTTTGCAGAGATCATGGTATTTTCCGGTACTTAAACACCGACGTTGTGGTGCAACTGGTGCAGCAGGCGGATCGCCTCCGAGCTAACGTTTTCGTCAAGCATCCCTTGCATCATCCAGCCCGCGAGCGACGCAGTGAGAAGGAAGGCAAACATCTCGGCGTCGCCGTTTGCGCCCTCCACCGCCAGTCGCAGGTGTGCGCAAACAATAAAGTTCGACACAACCGGGTGAACAAAATCATCAGCTTACAAAATCTTCGCGCTACCGGCACCGAAATAAAGTCCAACACAACTTGCGCAACTACGAATGATGCCGGAGTTTTTGCAACAACAAAGTCTGACACAACTTGGGGGTTGAACTTTATGGACATAAAGGCTCACAAGACTGTTCAACGCTTTTCTACATTGATGTGCCAATCACCAAATCCTTTGCTCCAGGCGGTCACAACCACTTCTAATTCTTTTGCTTCTTTCTCAATAGTCGAGTTGTGCACCATTGGAACTCCATCGGTCTCTTCAACGAAAAGATTGAGGTTTCCATGGCAGATGTTATTTCGTAAGCGCACTATGTTCGCTCGTTTGGCATGTGCTTCAGAGCGAAGATTCTGCATGAATATCGCCTCTTCCGGGTCGCGGCCATATCGTAAGAGTTTAATCGGCAACTCGATCTCACTCGCTTTCACCAAGAGCTCATTTGATAGGAGGGGCACTCCAGTGCTTTTAGGGTCCCACGCGTCCCGAATATCAAATCCATTAGCGAGCAACAGCGGAAGGCGTAAGCTCATCTCGATGCCGGTAATGAAACTCAGGCATGCGGCTAAGTGCTGACCATGGGCCACGCAAGCATAGCCATCAGTAAAGAAGGGAGAAACTTCGCCGTAGCGGATGTGCCAACGTGAATTGTGTTGCTTTGCGAACAAGTGGAATTTCTCAGCTATTTCCATGCTTAGTTTTCACAGTGCGTCTGAGGACCTGTCAACCATTGACAGCATACGAGATCATTCATTCTAACCGGCGAATGTCCGCCGGTGCGCCGAAGTCGGAAGGCGCTTGATCGAGCGACTTGTTTCAAACTTTATTAGTTTGTGTCAAACCTTATTGTTTTGTGTCCGACTTTATTGTTCGTCCATAGTAGCGGCTAACAGTTGATTAACGGCGTCCATCTCGTACCTTTTTCCATTAGGGACGACTTATTTGATCAGGGGACGGAACAGGCCGACCGCCGCAGACAAGCACAGTGCGAGAGCAGTCGTACATCGCTTGCCAAAGATCGTTATTGTGCGCGGCGTTACCGTAGTTGTTTAGGAAACATTGAACATAGGAATATTGAAGGTCATCAGTAGGTGCTGAGTTTGGGTTTGTAGAGCCATATGTTCCCAGAAAGGCACCGAATTGTTCCCGAATGCCATTCCACATACCGATGTCCTCCTGGAACGGGATCTCGCAGATCGCCTGCGCCGAAGATAGGATGGGGCTGACCGTTGGGGTGGGCGTAAAGCCAAAACTAATCGCATTCTGGAAATTGGCCCAATCATAAGCGTCAGTTGTCGGGTTGTACCAATTAACCGAATTCATAAAGTTTGAGATGATCGACATGATGAGTGTGCCCTTCTATCTATCTGTGGGCGGCCTGGCCGTCGGTTTCATGGCCGTTGTCGGACATGGTTGCGGTGTTTTTGTTTAATCTCTCTTAACGTTAGTCAAGCGATAAATTTTCGATTTAGCCAGACGCTCCTCTTCGCGCTGAAACTCTTCTGCTTCCCAGCGGAGCCCTCACCCTCCGCTGCCGTTCTGAATCCAATCGCGTCGGGATCTCGCCGGCCCAGCTCCCCTTGGCTTCCGAGAAGGCCACCTGGCACGCCGGGACGCTGCGGCCAGGTGCGCGCTGGAGCCAGTTCACAGCGAGGCTGCAAAGGTCTTGATGGCTGAAGGCCATGCTGGTTATTATCCGAAATACACGTCGCTTGGGGAAAACTTAGCAGCCAAATCGGTCGCTTCAATCGGGGCATTCGCTTCGATTGCTTTCCACGTAGCCTCGTCGAAGCGTCCTGCAATGCGCGCATATTCCAGCACCTTGATAAGCTCAACGCGATTGGTGTGATGGCCACCAAAATTGGCTTCGAGATCGTAAAAACCGATTGCCGAGAAATTCTTGGCCAACCAATGTTTGTCTACAAACTTCGTGACGCTTTCAACAAAGTCTGCCTTCACCGCATATACTGCGTCGAATGGATCGAAGCCATGCGCTTCGCGATCCAGATATTCGTTGAAGATCGGTGCGACACGGTTGAAATAGGCAAAGGCGAGCGCCGGGTTGAAGTGATCGGGATTTTGAATGAATCCGATCAAGAAAGATTGTCGTTTTACTTCATAGAGGGCGGCCAATTCGTGATTCACCGGTTGTCCTTTCATTGCTCGGCATCCGGCCGATACGGTGCGCTTGGTGGCGCTGGATTTTTTCCGAGGTTGTCAGCCGAACCTAATAGCGCAGCTTTCGCAGAATTCGTCACCGGGTAAAGTGAAGCCCTTACACGAACTATGTTGGGAGCACTTCTCAACCATGGAGGGCAGGATTTGGTTGTCGAAGACCTTTTGCTGAGCCTCGCTCAACGGCTTGTTCGGCTCAGCAAGCTTTTGACGAACGATCCCGGCTTCAGCGCCGTCGACCTGATCCAATAAGCGTTTCATGGCTTCCTTCTGTTGCGCAGCGCTGAGCCGCTTGGCTGCGTCTTCAAACTCACCCATCTTCTTCTCCGTTATGGCCAGCACCGCGCCGCCCCCTCTCAACGCCTATGCCCCGTCGAGCGGGGCATAGAATGCTGCTGGGCTTTTCCTTCTTCGGCATCAAATGACCTTCGCGACAATCGCTCCCAGACTTACAGGATTGGCGTCAATCAGGCGTTTTGTGGCCAACAACGTTTCATGCCCCAGAAGTTCATTGATGTGGCGAAGGTCATAACCGTTGTTCGCCAAGCGCACAGCGAAGGTACGGCGCCCGGACATTGCGCTTGCGCCCTCGATGCCGGCCTGGAGATGCAGCTTACGAAAGTGCTGGCTTAGCGAATCGCACGAATAGCTTGGCGTGCCGCGGTCTGTGCGCCGCTCGATGAGTTTGTACGGCGCGCCGTCGCCGGTCAGAACGAGAGGACTATCCGGATCTAGGCCGCGATAAGCGGTTGCCATAGGTGTGGTGCCTTCCCGACGGGCGGCACGGTATGCCAAGTAGGCGTCGATCGCATTCGTGACCTTGGCGTTGGACCAGCAAACCGGCCGCTCCTTCCGGTTGTATGCGATGCGAGCATCAACGCATGACTTCACGCGGATTGAGCCGTCTCCGTTCAGGTATGCGCGAACCGGCAACCTGGCGATTTCTGTCAGCATCATGCCGGTGCCGTACACGGTTGTGAGAAGGGCCAGGTTGCGTACGGGAGATTCGCCTGTGATAGCGGCGACCTTAAGCAGGTGGCGTAGTCTGCCTTCTTCGATGTAGGACGCCTTCGCCATTCGTTTTACATCCCTTATGTGTTCTGTTCAGAGGCAGATATTGAACAGACTACATGTAAACATGCCTGCTGACAAGCTACCAAGCCATGTCCTCGGAAAAGCGGCCACAGTCGCGCAAAGCACCGCATGTGCTCGCATTGGCGGTCACGCGACGGCTGCTCGGCCGCGCGATCCAGGGGCCTACGCCCGGTGACGCGGATGACGGGGGGCCGGGCCAGGCCGACGATGAAGACCCCATACTGGCGCAGGCACGCTCGATCGTGCAGGAGATCTGTGCGGGCAGCTGGTCGCACTTGAACGACATCGCCGCGCCGCAACGGCGCGCCCTGCCGCGGTCAGCCCTTGTCGACACATTTCCGCGTTACTCCTTCTCCTTAACCTTCGCGTTCGAAGTTTGGCGTAAGTAAAAAGCCTGACGCGGCGCACCACGCCCGTAATTCACGCATCCGCGCAGTATGTCTTCGGCACCGGCGCGCCGCCCTGCAAGTGCTCCGCGTTGATCAGCACCGGCGCCACGAAGATCAGCTTGCGCTCTTGCCAGCCCGGCCCGCACGGCTGCATCCGGAAGTGCCCACGGCGCCAGTGCGGCGCAACGGCCGAGCCACCGCCACAGGAAGTGGCCTGCGCGGGTAACGTCTCCGGGCCGACCAGGATTGCGTTGTAGAGAGACGCCGTCCTCTTCAGCAGCCTGTCGCGCTTCCTCTCGCCCAGGCCCTTGGCTCGTTTAAGCGCGTCGTCACGATCGTTGCGCTCGACGCGACGCGCGTTCTTCAGGCCCATGTACAGGAACAGCTTGACCACGTAGCTGACGACGGCATGCATCGCTTCCCGGCAGTCATCGTCCAGCCGGCCGTCAGCCGCGCCAAGTACCCACTCCATCCACTGGCCGACGCTCGTGTTCCCCCGGTCGGTCTCGCCAGCCAGCGTGACCTGGCCGCTATAGCGATCGCCGCGCTTGCTGATGAGAATAAGCTCCAGGCGCCATCGCCCCGGCCCGCCCGCGCGCGGGCCGAAGAAGCAAAAGGCGCCGTCGAATACATGACCAGGCATACTGGAGGCGGGCGGCGTCAGGTGGCGCATCGCCAGTTCGCCAAAATGCAGGTATTGCGCCGCGTACGGCGGCGCCACCATGCTCATCGGCAAACCCAGGTCGACGTCGGAATTCGCGAGCAACGATTCGAGCGCGGGCGTCGCTTCGATCACCGTACCCTTGTGCAAGCAGTACAGCAGATTCACGCTGATCTGGTTCGCGATATGAGTCTGACCGTTCCGCAGGGTCACGGGATCATCGTGTTCATTCACAGGGAAATTCCGCTCCATCTACCAGAGCATCTCGTCCCTGATCGCCGCGCACGACGTCCCCGGCGCGCTCCATCGCCGCCACAGGTGGGTTTCTCCAAGCGCCCGCGACCATGCCTCCTCCGCGCCCTGGCGCCGCCATTCGACCGGATAGGGCCTCCCGTTGAGGGCTTCCACATGGCTGCGTTCGAAAGCGTCGCCGATGTAGACCATTTCTTCGTTCCCATCCCTCAGGCGACGAGCGCCGCCCGCGCGATCCAGAACTGGGACGCCGCCGTCTTCCCGCTGCGCCATGCGATTGCTTACACGGTCATCCATCATCACTCCCTCATGGCGCAATGGCGAACAGTTCCAGCGACAGCTCGCGAATCCCGGACGGCACGTAGACCGATGCGGCCTGCGCCTGCAACATGTTCGCGTACAGCGGCCCCTTGCCCTGCAGCGCAAAATAGTAGGTGTTCGGCCTGATCGGCACCGCGGCCGGCACCTGCGGCATGTGCACCAGGTCCACACCCGGCAGCGCGGACGCGACCAGTCGGGCGACATCGTCCGGAGCACCGACCTTGAAGCGAGATGGCACCATCGCCACCAGTTCCAGCGCCGGCACGTCGGCCCGCACGCCAAGACACAGCATGGTCTTCTGGTCGATCGTGTCCGGCAGCTTGCCCTCGAAATACGAAGGCCGCGCCGCATCCTGGGCCAGCGGGATCGCCAGGTACTTCGATGAGACGACCGTATCGACCAGGTCGCGCAGGATGGCATCGAGCCT
>Ga0105242_10001642_pt1 | contig 17663 bp, 6 predicted proteins | sample KBSM24metaG_FD_81521 | JGI IMG/M metagenome (GOLD analysis project Ga0105242, IMG submission 81521) | Miscanthus rhizosphere microbial communities from Kellogg Biological Station, Michigan, USA - KBS M2-4 metaG | ecosystem: Host-associated > Plants > Roots > Rhizosphere > Soil | place: Michigan... | reverse complement strand
TCAACGACCTACACCTACAGGGTGCGCGCCGTCGATGCGGCCGGCAACACCGGTGCCTTCTCGAACACGGTCGCAGCAATCACTCCTGCGCCGGATACGGAACCGCCGACTACACCGGTGAACGTGGCGGCCGCGGTGGTCAATGGCAATCAGATTGACTTGAGCTGGACATCGTCGACCGACAATATCGGCGTCGCGAGCTACCTGGTCGAACGGTGCGCAGGCGCGGGGTGCGCGAACTTCACGCAGGTGGCGATCGCGCTGAGCGCCTTCTACAGCGACCCGGGACTGACCGCATCGACACTCTACAAATACCGCGTCCGTGCCGCGGATGCGAACAACAACCTGAGCGCCTACTCGAGTATCGCGACGGCAACGACCGCCGGCGCGGAACTCGGGGTATGGTCCGGGACCGTGACGCTACCGATCGTCGCGATCCATGCCGCCTTGCTTCGCGATGGCCGCGTGCTGATGTGGGACGGACAGTCTTACGGAGCCAGCGCGATCGTATGGGATCCGTTGACCAACAGCAGTGTACCCGTGCCCGCGCCGGTCAATATCTTCTGCAGCGGGATCGAACAGATGTCGGATGGACAGATCTTCGTGGCTGGGGGACACGTCACTGCTCATGCCGGCCTGTCCGCGGCCAATATCTTCAATCCGACCACTCAGTCGTGGACGGCGCTGCCCCGGATGAACTTCGCTCGTTGGTATCCCACCGTAACCGCACTGCCGGACGCGCGCCTGATCGTCAACTCCGGAGAATCCAACTGCGACGGCTGCGTCGTCACGACTCCAGAGATCTACGATCCAGCAACCAACGCCTGGACGCTGCTGAGCACCGCGCCGTTCTTTTTCCCCTACTATCCGCACACGTTCGTCATGCCGAATGGTCACGTCATGGTGAGCTCCACACTCGAGGCTCCGGTCGTCAGCCAGGTGCTGGATCTCGACGCATTGACGTGGACGGCCGTCGGTGGACCTGCCGTGGAAGGCGGGAGCGCGGCGATGTATCTGCCGGGCAAGTTCATCAAGGCTGGCAGGGGTGTCAACGCGAACCTGCCGTCGGCATCTTCGCTCAGCACGACCTACGTTCTCGACACCGCGCTGCCGTCACCCAGTTGGCGGCAGGTCGGCTCAATGGCGTTTCCGCGCACCTACCACACCTTGACCGAGCTTCCTGACGGCTCCGTCCTGGCCACCGGCGGCGGCTGGACGACGGCGCCGACCGACGTGTCGACCGCCGTCCTGGCCGCCGAGTCATGGTCGCCCGCGACGGAGAGCTGGACCACGCTGTCATCGATGCACGCACCGCGTCTGTACCATTCCATCGCCCTGCTCATACCAGACGGTCGCGTGCTGATCGCCGGCGGCGGGCGCTTCAACGACACGACGGAGCCGACCGATCAATTCACGCTCGAGTACTTTTCGCCGGCTTACCTGTTCCGTGGTGCACGGCCCGTGATCACCGCCGCTCCGGCGGCCCTGACCTATGGGCAGGATTTCTCGATAGAGACACCGGACGCCGGCCGAATCGCGCGCGTCTCCCTGGTTCGTCTGGGCGCGGTGACTCACCAAATCAACATGGGACAGCGTTTTCTCCCGTTGAACTTCACGGCCGGCTCCGGAGCATTGACGATCACCGCACCGACCGACGCGAACCTCGCGCCGCCGGGTTACTACATGCTCTTCATCGTTGATAGCGACGGTGTACCGTCCATCGCCGCAATGGTTCATTTCTAGCCGTCATCGCCGGAAGCGGTCATCGAGGTCCGTCTCTAGCGCCGAGGTCTTGCTGTGCCGCTCACAATACCAGCGTCGCCCAATTGGCGAGTCACGTCCCTGGTCGGGCTCGGCGTCGCGGCGCTCTTGCTCGCGCGCCCGTCGCAGCCGGCCGGCCAGTCGATCGGGTTGGTCGCGGCCTATGGCTTCAACGAAGGGGCGGGGTCGACGGTGGCTGACCTCTCCGGGAACAGCATCACCGGTACGATCGTCGGCGCGACGTGGGTCACGGGACGCTACGGCAGCGCGCTGTCCTTCAACGGCAACAGCAGCTACGTCGACTTAGGGAATCCAGCTGCCTTGCAACTGACGAGCAGCATGACCATCGAGGCCTGGGTGAAGGCCGCTGCCAATCCTGCCGACGACGGCCAGATCGTCGCCAAGTCGAATGGCACCGGCTGGCAGCTCAAGACGACGCCCGATACCGGACCGCACACGTTCGGGCTGACCCTGTCACCAACCTCATCTACGACCACGCAGCGCTACTCTACAACGGCGCGAAGTCTCGCCACGTGGTACCACATCGCCGGCGTGTACGATGCAGTCGCTCGCACGATGAGCACCTACGTCAACGGCGCGATCGACAACGGTACCTTGAGCGGTGCGGTGCCGGCCTCGCAGTTCAATCAGACCGTCAATGTGAATATCGGCCGCCGCACCGGCGGCTTCTACTTCAACGGCGTGATCGACGAAGTACGGATTTACAGTCGAGCGCTATCGCAGAGTGACGTTCAGGCCGACATGAACACGCCGGTCGGCGGAACGCCCCCCCCGCCCGACAACATCCCGCCGGTGGTGTCGATGGCCGGCCCGGCCGACGGTGCGACGGTGTCGGGGACCATCAGCGTCACCGCGGCGGCATCGGACAACGTCGGCGTCGCGGGCGTCCAGTTCTATCTGGATAGCGTCGCACTTGGAAGCGAAGTCGTCGCCGCCCCTTTTACTTATCAATGGAATACGTCGACGACGCCAATCGGCTCGCATACGCTGTCCGCAATCGCGAGGGACTACAGCGGCAATACCGCGGGCAGCCAGGTGATTTCGATTACCGTCACCAATCCTACGGCGTCCCTGACCGGGCAATGGTCAGCGGTCGCCAGCTGGCCGATCGTCGCCGTCCACGCCATGCTGTTGCCGACCGGCAACGTACTCGCATGGACCGACTACACCGACAATGCCGGCGCTCAGCTCTGGCGGCCTTCCACCAACACGTTTGTCGCCAAGACATTTTCTCTGGTCAGCCTGTTCTGCTCCGCCCACACCTTCCTGTCGGACGGCCGGGTGCTGATCGCCGGCGGCATCGTCGGGCTGCAGGACGACCTCGGGCCGCATGAAACCACGATCTTCGATCCCGCCACGGAAACCTGGTCGCAGGCCGGGTTGATGTCGGCAGGCCGTTACTATCCGACGACCACCACGCTCGGCGACGGTCGAATCATGGTGCAGGGCGGGACGACGACCTGCACGTCGTGTGTCGCGGACACGCCTGAAATCTACGACCCGGTCACCAATACCTGGACACCGATGGCCGCGAGCGCCAACAAGTCGTTCCAGTATTACCCGCACATCTACCAATTGCCGGACGGCCGCATCCTCGCCGCCGCGCAGGACGACCGCGCGATCGCCACTCAGGTGCTCGACCTGCCGACTCAGACATGGAGCACCGTCGATTCGCGGCTGATCGACGGCCACAGTTCTGCGATGTATCTGCCTGGAAAGATCATCAAAGCCGGTACGGCAACGGCCGACAATCCAGGCCATCCATCGGCGGCGACAACCTATGTTCTGGACATGACCCAGGCATCGCCCCCGCCGACCTGGCAGGCGACGGCGCCAATGGCGTTCCATCGATCGTTCCTGAACCTCACGGTGCTGCCCGATGGACAGGTTCTCGCCACCGGAGGCGGCACGACCACCGATCCTGCAGACTTTTCGAAGGCTGTGTACGAAGCGGAACTGTGGTCGCCGACTTCCATGACCTGGACGACGATGGCCCGGGCACAGATTCCACGGCTCTATCATTCGACGGCGCTGCTGTTGCCGGATGCCCGCGTGCTGGTGGCCGGTGGAGGACGCCAGAACGGCCGATCGCAGCCGGACCCGAAGGATGAACCGAATGCCGAGATTTTCTCGCCTCCGTATCTCTTCAAGGGACCGCGCCCGGTCATCACCACCGCGCCTTCAGTGCTCCAGTACAATTCGCCGTTCAACGTCGCGACTCCGGATGCCTCGCGCATCGCGTCGGTTTCGCTCATCGCGCTCAGCGCGGTCACTCACGCCTACAACGAGAGTCAACGCTTCGTCCCTCTGACATTTACCCCGGCAGGCGGCTCGCTGACGGTGAACGGACCGGTCAACGGCAACACTGCGCCTCCAGGTCCCTACATGTTGTTCGTGGTCGACACCGCCGGCGTGCCGTCGGTCGCCGCCATGGTGCGACTGCCGGCACCCTACGAAGACTTGCAGGCGCCGACGGCGCCGACCAACCTGACCGCTTCCTCGGGAACCGGGGCCATCGGTCTGGCCTGGTCCGCGGCAACCGACAACGTCGGCGTCACCGCCTACAACGTCCACCGCTCGGCCACTTCAGGCTTCGCTCCGACCGTGGCCAACAGGATCGGGCAGACGTCGGTGCTGACATACACCGACTCGGTGTTTTCGAGTCCTGGCACCTACTACTATCTGGTGACCGCGCAGGACGCCAAGGGCAACGTCAGCGGGCCGTCGGATCCTGCATCCGGGACGGTGTTGCCCGATACCACGCCTCCCACGGTGACCATCATCGCGCCCTCCAACGGCACGACAGTCAGTGGTCTCAGGACTGTGTCCGCCTCCGCATCCGATGATGTCGCCGTTGCCGGCGTGCAGTTCCTGCTGGATGGATCTCCGCTCGGCGCCGAAGTTCCGGGACCCGGCGCGACGTTCAACGTGAGTTGGACGACGTCGACGGTGCCCAACGGCGCGCACACGCTGTCGGCCCGAGCCCGTGACGGCGGCGGCAACACGTCGGTGTCCGGCCCGATCAGCGTGACTGTCGCGAACACCACACCCAGCGGCCTGGTCGCCGCCTACGCGTTCAACGAAACCGGCGGCACGACGGTAACGGATTACTCGGGAAACAATCTGACCGGCACAATCGTTGGCGCGACACGAGCCGCAGGGAAGTACGGGAACGCCCTGTCTTTCAACGGCACGACCAACTACGTCGACCTGGGCAATCCGGCCGCGCTACAGCTGACCGGCAGCATGACCATCGAAGCGTGGGTCAAGGCAGCGGCGAACCCTGCCGACGATGGCCAGATCGTCGCCAAATCGAATGGCACCGGCTGGCAGTTGAAGACCAGCAAGGATACGGGAGCCCAGACGTTCGGGATCGCGGTGTCGATCAACAGCACGTCGACCTCGCAGCGCTACTCCACAACGGTGCGGTCGCTCGGCACCTGGTACCACGTCGCGGGTGTGTACAACGCGGCGACCAGCACACTGAGCACCTATGTCAACGGCGTCCTCGACAACGGGACGCTGCGTGGAGTGGTGCCCGCTACGCAGGTCAACTCGTCGGTCAACGTGAACATCGGACGTCGCACCGGCGGTTTCTACTTCAACGGCATCATCGACGAAGTACGCATCTACAACCGGGCGCTCACACCGGCGGAAATCCAGAGCGATCTGAATACGCCGATTAATCCTCCGGCCCCAACGGTGGCGAGTGTATCGCCGGCGTCGGGCTCAACGAGTGGCGGCACGACGGTCACGATCGGCGGGACGGGCTTCGTCACTGGGGCAGTCGTGACGGTCGGCGGCGTGCCAGCCACCGGCGTCACCATCGCCAACGCCTCGTCGATGACCGCAACCACGCCGGCGCATGCCGCAGGTGCCGTGACGGTGACCGTCACGAATCCTGATTCGCAGGCCGGGAGCCTCCCTACCGGGTTCACGTATGTGGCGCCCGCACTGGCGCCCACCATTGGGAGCGTGGCCCCCGGTACCGGGCCCACCACGGGCGGCACGGCCATCACGATCTCCGGGGCGAACTTCGTCAGCGGGGCGACCGTGAGCATCGGCGGTACGCCAGCAACCGGCGTCAATGTCCTCAGTAGCACCTCAATCCGGGCCACCACGGCGGCTCATGCCCCTGGGACCGTCACGGTATCGGTCACCAATCCCGACTCGCAGAGTGGCGCGCTGACCAGCGCGTTTGCGTACATCTCGCCGCCGGCCGTTACGGGCGTGTCCCCGGCATCCGGGCCGACCGCGGGAGGAACGGCGATCACGATCACCGGCAGCGGCTTCATCACCGGCGCCACGGCGACCGTCGGGGGAATGGCAGCAACCGGCGTCAGCGTTCTCAGCAGCACCTCCATCAGCGCAACGACGCCCCCCCACGCCGCCGGCCCCGTCATCGTGACGGTCACCAATCCCGACTTGCAAAGCGCCGGTATCACCAACGCCTTTAGCTACCTGGCGCCGGCGCCCACTGTGGTCAACGTGTCGCCCGATTCCGGTCCAGCAGCGGGTGGTACGCTCATCACGATCGCCGGCAACGACTTCGCCAGCGGTGCGACCGTCAGCGTCGGCGGTACACCGGCGACCACGGTCAACGTTCTCAACAGCACCTCAATCAGGGCAACGACTTCCGCACATGCGGCTGGCGCGGTCACGGTAGTGGTCACCAACCCGGACGCGCAGAGCGGCGTGTCGAATAGCGCGTTCACCTACGTTTCGCCGCCATTCGTCACCAGCGTATCTCCGGCATCAGGGGCGATCGCGGGTGGCACCGCGATCACGATCATCGGCAGCAACTTCACGAACGGCGCCGCCGTGACCATCGATGGGGTGGCAGCGACCGCCGTCAGCGTCGTGAGCGGCACCTCAATCAGCGCGACAACGCCGCCTCATGCAGCCGGCGCCGTCGTCGTGGCGGTCACGAATCCCGACACGCAGAGCGGAAATCTCGCCAACGCGTTCACCTACGTGGCGCCGGCACCGGCCATCCTCAGCGTGTCGCCGGGATCGGCACCGGCAACGGGCGGTTCGGTGGTCACGATCACAGGAGACAACTTCGCCGCCGGCGCCTCCGTCAGCATCGGTGGCGCCGCCGCCACCGGCGTCTCGGTGACCAACGCGACGACGATCGTGGCGACGACACCTGCGCACGCGGCGGGCGCCGTGACCGTGAGTGTCACGAACCCCGACACGCAGGCCGGCTTGCTCGACAGCGGGTTCACCTACGTCGCGGCACCGAATGTGACCGGCATCTCGCCTGGTGCCGGTCCAACGGCGGGCGGCACGGTGCTGTTGATCAGCGGTGCCAACTTCGCGAACGGCGCCACCGTGACCGTCGGCGGAGCGGCGGCAACCGGCGTCAGTGTCGTCAGCGGCACGTCAATCACGGCGACGACGCCGGGGCATGCGGCCGGCCCAACCGCAGTGACCGTGACCAACCCCGACGCTCAGACGGGTTCGCTCCCGAGCAGCTTCGTCTACCTTCCACCTCCGACGGTGAACAGCGTCTCGCCGAATGCCGGGACTACCAACGGAGGTACGACGATCACCATCGCTGGGACGAACTTCCTGAGCGGCGCAACTGTGGCGGTGGGAGGCGTCTCCGCGACTGGCGTTTCCGTGAACAGCACGAGTTCGATCACCGCGACTGCTCCCGCTCACCTCGAAGGCGCGACCACGGTGACAGTGACGAACCCAGACGCGCAGAGCGGGAGCCTGGCCGACGCCTTCACGTACTCCGTGCCGCTTCCGGCGCCACTCGTGACGGCGGTCTCACCTGAGTCGGGTGCGACACTCGGCGGCACCACTGTCATGATCACGGGAGCTAACTTCGTAACCGGGGCCACCGTGACCATGGGGGGGACCTTGGCAACCGGCGTCACGGTCGTCAGCGCCAGTGAGATCGCCGCCACGTCACCAGTGCATCCGGCCGGCCTGGTCGCAGTGGCAGTGACAAACCCCGACACGCAAGTGGGCTCGCGGGCCGACGCTTTCACCTACACCCCAGCGCCCGCGCCGACAATCGCCGGCATATCACCTGGCTCCGGTCCGATTGCCGGCGGCACAATGGTCACGATCGCCGGTACGAACTTCGTGAGCGGCGCGATCGTGACGATCGGCGACACTCCGGCGACCGACATCATCATCACCGGAACGTCGATTGCGGCGATGACACCGGCTCATGCCGCCGGCGTGGTCGCGGTGTCTGTCACCAATCCTGATGCCCAGGCCGACATCCTGGCCGACGCCTTCACATACGTCGGCCCGCCCACCGTTGCGAGCGTGTCGCCTGCGTCCGGACCAACGGCGGGCGGCACCACCGTGACGATCGACGGGATGAACTTCGCCAACGGCGCCACGGTGACCATCGGCGGCGTACCGGCGACAGGTATCACGGTCGTCAATCCCACGACGATCACGGCCATCGCGCCGGCGCACGCGGCCGGAGCGAGCACGGTCGTCATCACCAACCCGGACACACAGAGCGGTGCCGGCGTGAACGGCTTCACCTACATTGCGCCGGCACCGGTCATCGCCAGCGTGACGCCGGGCTCCGGACCAACGACGGGCGGAACGGTGTTGAATATTGGCGGGTCGGCTTTCGTGAGCGGCGCTGCCGTGACGGTCGGGGGTGTCGCAGCAACCGGCGTCAGCGTCATCGGCGCCACGTCGATCACGGCGACGGCACCAGCGCATCCGGCGGGAACCGTCACGGTCGCCGTGACCAATCCCGACGCGCAGAGTGCCTCCCTCGTGAACAGCTTCACCTACGTGGGTCCGCCTGTCATCACCAGCGTCTCTCCTGCATCCGGCCTGACAAACGGCGGCACGAGCGTGACGATCGGCGGGTCGAACTTCGTGAGCGGGGCCACGGTCACCGTCGGCGGCATTGCGGCGACCGATGTCACGATGCTCAGCGCCACTGCGATCTCCGCCACCACGCCTGCGCACGGGGCCGGGGCAAGCACGGTCATTGTCACCAACCCGGACGGACAGAGCGGCGCGAGCGCGAACGGCTTCACGTATGTGGCACCGGCTCCTTCGGTGCTGGGCGTGGCACCCACGTCGGGACCGACGGCTGGAGGGACCGTGCTGACGATCAGCGGCTCCGCATTCGCGAGCGGTGCCAGCGTGACGATCGGCGGCATTCCGGCAACCGGCGTCACCGTCCCAAGTGCTACGTCGATCACAGCCACGGCACCCGCGCATGGGGCGGGGACCGTCGGGGTCACCGTCACCAATCCCGACGCGCAAAGCGGATCGCTCGCGAGCGGCTTTACCTACGTCGGTCCGCCAACCGTTGCGAGCGTGTCGCCGGCATCCGGGCCAACGGCGGGCGGCACGACCGTCACGATCGCCGGGTTGAACTTTGTCAGCGGTGCGACGGTCACCATCGGCAGCGTCCCAGCGACAGATATCACCGTGGTCAATGCGACGACGATCACGGTGCTTACGCCGGCGCACGCGGCAGGTATCAGCGCAGTCGTCGTCACCAATCCTGACGGACAGAGCGGGACCAGGCCCAACGGCTTCACGTATGTGGCGCCGGCCCCGTTGGTTTCAAGCGTGGCACCAGCCTCGGGACCAACGACCGGCGGAACCGCCTTGACGATAACGGGCTCGGCGTTCGGCAGCGGCGCTACCGTGACGGTCGGCGGCGCCCCGGCAACCGGCGTTACCATTGTTAGCGCCACGTCGATCACCGCGACGGCGCCGGCGCATGCGGCGGGAACCGTCGGGGTGACCGTCACCAATCCCGACGCGCAAAGCGGATCGCTCGCGAGCGGCTTTACCTACGTCGGTCCACCAACCGTTGCGAGCGTATCGCCGGCATCTGGACCAACAGCGGGCGGCACCACCGTCACGATCGCCGGGACGAGTTTCGTCAATGGTGCGGCAGTCACCATCGGCGGCGCGCCGGCAACCGGAATCACGGTCATCAATGCGACGACGATCGCGGCCGTCACGCCGCCGCACGCGACAGGCGCGGCCACGGTGGTCGTCACCAACCCTGACGCGCAGAGCGGCAGCAAGGCCAACGGATTCACCTACGTTGCGCCGGCACCGTCTGTTTCGAGCGTGGCACCCTCCACTGGACCGACCACAGGAGGAACCGTGTTGACCATTACCGGAGCCGCGTTCGTGAGCGGTGCCGGTGTCACCGTCGGCGGCACTCCGGCAACCAGCGTCTCGGTCGTGAACGCCACGTCGATTACCGCAACCGCGCCGGCGCATTCGGCCGGCGTCGTCGCGGTCACGGTGACCAACCCTGACGCGCAAAGCGGCTCGCTCGCGAACGGCTTTACATTTGTCGCACCGGCGCCAGCCGTTGTCGGTGTATCTCCGAGCGTCGGCCCGACTACCGGCGGAACGTCGGTGACCGTCACGGGCAGCGGGTTTGTCAACGGCGCGATCGTGACGGTCGGCGGCAGCGCGGCAACCAACGTGACGGTGGTCAGCGCCACGTCAATCACGATGAAGACGCCCGCGCACGCGACCGGCGCGGTCGCCGTGGTGGTGACCAATCCCGATGCGCAGACCGGCAGCCTCGGCAACGCATTCACTTTCTCGGCTGCGCCGCCGCCGGCGGTGTTGGCGATCGCACCCAACGCCGGCACGACCGCCGGTGGCGCAGTCGTGACCATCAGCGGCGCGAACTTTGTGGCCGGCGCGACCGTCACAGTCGGAGGCGTGGCGGCCACGGGCATCATCGTGACCAACAGCACCTCGATGACTGCGATCACCCCAGCTCATGCCGCAGGAGCGGCCACCGTGACGGTCACCAACCCCGACCTTCAGAGTGCTGGCTTGACCAACGCCTTTACCTACGTCGCGCCGCAAACGATCAGTTTCGTGCGCGCCTCAGCGGCGACGCCAGCCGCGACCGCGGCAGCGGTGACAGTCGCCTACTCCGGCGCGCAAACTGCGGGAGACTTGAACGTGATCGTGATCGGGTGGAACACGCCGTCGGCCACGGTTCAGTCGGTGCGCGATAGCCTCGGGAACGCCTACAACCTCGCGATCGGACCGACCGTCGGCACAGGGCGAGCGCAGGCGATCTACTACGCGCCGAATATCACGGCGGGGAACAACAGCGTCACGGTCACATTCACGACGACCGTGTCGACCATCGATGTCCGCGTCCTTGAGTACCGCGGCGTCTCGACGCTCGATATTGCACGGGGCGCCAGCGGTAGCGGAGGCTCAGCCAACAGTGGCGCCGGGACCACAACAACCGCGAACGAGCTCATCGTCGGCGCCGATACGGTGGCGACGCTGACGACCGGCGCCGGTTCCGGCTTTACCTCGCGGATCATCACCTCTCCCAACGGCGACATCGCCGAGGATCGAATCGTCAAGGCCACGGGTAGTTACAGCGCGACGGCCTCACTCAATGGCTCTGGCGCCTGGGTGATGCAGATGGTGACATTCAAATGAAGGTCATGCGAACGCTCGACCGCCACGCTCGCCCGATCATGGCTTCAACCCTGCGGTCCAGTTGAGCACGACCGTGAACGGCGTCGTGGTGGCGCGCCCGGTCGGGGTCACGAGGAGAAACCGCCGCCCGTCTGCCGCGACGTCGCCGACGATCGCACCGGCTGGCGTCTGAAAGAGCGGCGCCGGCACTCCGGCACGGAACTCCTGGCCGGCCGGCACTTCGGCGGCCATCATCTTGCCGTCGGGCGCGAGATAAAACAGTTCGCGACCATCTCTTCGCCAGCGCGGCGCGGTGCCGCCGCCGCGCGACACGAGCACGCTGCCTCCGGCGCTGGCCGAGCCCCCGCTGAAATCGGTCGTGAAGCCGCGAACATAGACTTCATTGGCGCCCGACTCGTTCGAGACATAAGCGACCCAGTGTCCGTCGGTGGAAAACCGTCCCTGGTCCTCGTTGAACGCCGTGTGCACGAACGGCACCGGCTTCCGTCCGTCCGATGGAAGCACCCAGAGATCCGATTTCGTTGCCAGCGTCTCAATCGAGCTGTACAACAGAAACTGCCCATCGTGCGACCAGCCGTTCGCCGTGATGACTCCACCCGCAGCCGATTGCAGCATGGCGGTCTCAGGCCCCACGCCGCTGGTCAGCCGCAGATGGATGAACCGCTTGTCGAACGTGAAGGCGATGCGGGTTCCGTCCGGAGACCACACGGGGGACTCCGCCAGGCCGGCGCCGAACGTGAACCGTGTGGCCGCGCCGCCGCCCGCCACGTCGAGCAGCCAGAGATCGGTCTTCGACGCATCCTGCGGATTGGTGCGGGGCGCGACGACGCGCAATCCATCGGATGAGAGAGCGGCGCCGCCAAAGCCGCCGGCTTCCGACACGCGGCCGGACAGGGCGCCCTGTCGATCGAACCAGGCGAGTTGGAAATCGGCGTCGACGGTGCGATAGATCAGCCGGTCGTTGGCGGAGGCCGAGAAGAAACCGCCGTCCCGGAACGATCCGACGCGCTCCGCCACAGGCACGGCGCTGCCGGTGAGGGCGAGCCGCGCCGGGTCGAATCGCTGCGCCAGGAGCGTGCCCTCGCGCACGAACATCAGGTGGCCCGGCCCCGCACCGGCTGCCGGCACGTAGCTCAAGCCGACGGCATACGGCATCAGCCTGGTGGCATCCTGCTCTTCAGGTTTCACATCGAGCGTGCCGATGTAGGTCCCGCTCTTTTCCGGCGAGCCTGGCGACACGCGCAAGTAGACGAAATGCCGTCCATCCGGAAGAAAGGACGGCATCAGGTGGAACTCTTCACTCCGTGCCGGATCAAGGACGGTGACACGCGAAGCCGCGCCGCCGCTTTCCCGGACGCGCATCAGACCACCGTCGGTCTGGCCCACGATGATGTCGCCCGCGGGGCTCCACGAGCCGCCCACGGCAAGCGCCGGCAAATCGCACAAGGTCTGCGGCGGGCCGCCCGACAGATCAAATTTCTTGAGCTTGCCGCCGGCATCGAACACGACGAAACGGCTGTCAGGCGACCAGAACGGGGGCGGCACCGTCACGAAGGTCAGCTCGGAGCCTGGCAGGGACCGGATCTCCAGCGCATCCATCGTCCGGATCCAAAGCCGCGTCATCCCATCCGCGCCGGACGCGAAGAAGGCCAGATGCCGTCCGTCCGGGGAGACGCTGAAATTGCTCGGCCCCGACGCTTCGACGCCGGGAGGAATCTGAAAGCGGATCGGCAGCGACACCGCCGGCGGCTCGACGCGGGATCGCTGATACGCAAGCAGCGCCAGCGTGACCGCGAGTGCCGCCGCCACGCTCCAGCCGATCCACGCGCGTCGCTTCGTTTCTGACGGGACGGCGACCGCGGTCGTGGCGCCGGATTGCTCCGGCAGGCCGTCGAGCGCAAACGCCAGATCGCTGGCGGTCTGGAATCGCGCCGAGGGGCTCTTCTCCAGACAGCGGTGCACGATGCGCGCGAGCGGCGCAGGAACAAGGCGTCCCGTCCCGATCAGATCCGGCGGATCCTCGTTGAGGATCGCCGTCATCGTCTCGGGCGCCGTGTCGCGGCGAAACGCGCGCGCTCCGGAGACGAGCTCGTAGAGGATGGCGCCGAAGGCGAACAGGTCCGCGCGTTGATCGACGGTCTCACCCCGAACCTGCTCGGGCGCCATGTAGCCGACGGTGCCGAGCACCTGGCCGATCCCGGTCGGCGACGGCGCGGTCTGGAGTGCGCTGGCGGCCGCGGCGGCGTGATCGCCGGTCAGCTTCGCCAGCCCGAAGTCCAGAATCTTGACGCGGTCGTCTGTGGTGATGAACAGATTCTCGGGCTTCAGATCGCGATGAACGATGCCCTTCTCGTGCGCCGCCGCCAGTCCCCGCGCGATCGCGACGGCATAGGCCACCGCCTTGCGCACCGGGATCGGCCCGGCGAGCAGCCGTTCCCGCAGCGTCGCGCCCTCGAGCAGCTCCGAGACGATGAACGGCGCGCCATTCTCGGTGCCGATGTCGTGCACCGCGAGGATGTTCGGATGATTCAACGCGGCGGCGGCGCGCGCTTCCTGCTCGAATCGGTGGAGGCGATCGACATCCGTCGAAAACGAGGTCGGCAGGACTTTGATCGCGACGTCGCGCCGCAACCGCGGGTCGCGCGCACGGTAGACCTCGCCCATGCCGCCGGCGCCGATGGCAGACACGATTTCGTAGGGGCCGAGCCGGGCGCCGGCCGCCAGGGTCATCTTTCGGGATTCTATGCGGAACCAGTCGAGGGCGGCTGCGATTACGGCACCGCGGCGGCCTCGCAGCCCACGCCGCTGCAGGTCAGCGCGACGAAGACTTCCGAGCGGATCAGCCACTGATCGCCGCGCTTGACCCACTGGGCCGAGTAGCGGCCGCCGATGACGACCGGACCGGCGAGCGTGGCGAGGTGTCCTTCCCACGTGCCGGTCTCGAAGGCCAGCGGCCAGCGCGGGCTGACCTCGATCTCCTTCGTCAGGCGCTGATAGATCAGACGCGGCGCCGGGGCAGGCGGCGGCTCGAGCGCCGTGCGCGCCGCCTCGCGGCCGCTCAGCGGCTGACCGAGCGCGCGGCGGACGGTGACGTCCTCGGTCCAGAACGTCGCGGCGCGATCCAGATCGCCCGACGCGATCGCCCGGTTCTGAACCGTCCGTGCGACACGAATCGCCTGCTGATCGGCCGGCGAGCCCGCCGTCTGCGTGACGGTCAGAACGATGAAGAGAACGGACGTGATCGCGATCATTTCACCTCGACGCGGCAGTTGACGAAGGTGATCACCGGATCGCCCGGGTCGTAACCCGGACGGGCGGTGAACGGCTCGAAGGTGACCGAGACGCTGGAAATGTCGGCGACCCGCAACGTCTTCCAGCCGGCCACCGCGCCGGAACGGCTGGCGCCGTGCAGCTGATACGCGCGCAGCAGCTCGTCGCCGGTGGCGCTCCGGCCGTAGACGTAGGGTTCCACGTCGCGGGCGCCGCCGTGATACACGACGCGAACGACGTGCTTCAACCGAATCGCATCGCAGAGAGCCGGGTACGTCATGCGCGCTACCGCGGTCGGTTTCTTCCGATCGTGATCTCAGGCCCTGATCGCCGAGACGACCACCGACCGGCCGGTCTCATGGGCGCGCGTCGCGGCGACGCCGATCCGGAGCGCCTCCATGCCGTCCTCGATCGTGATCGGCGCGGGCCGCTGCTGCTGCACGTTCTGCGCGAAATTCTGCAGCTGCGTCGTGTAGGCGTCGCGGAACCGCTCCATGAAGTACGGCACGGTGTCGTGCGCCACCGAGTTCTTCGTCAGCAGCATCACCGGCGTCTCGCGCAGGTAGCCGATCTTCAGCGTCCCTTCCAGGCCCAGGATCTCCGTCGAAATATCGTAACCGTAGATCCCGCTCCGGCTCAGGTCGACGACGCCGAGCTTGCCGCTGGCGAAGGTGAGGCTCGCCACCGCGTTGTCGATGTCGCCGACCGTCGCCAGCTCCGGATAGGCGATCGTCGCGCCGATCGTCGACACCGTCCGCACGTCGCCCATGAACCAGCGCGCCAGATCGAAATCGTGGATGCCCATGTCGAGCAGCATGCCGCCGCTGCTTTTCGGGTTGGCGTATTCGAGGCTCGGGCGGAACGGATCGCGTGAGGTCGACTTGAACACCAGCGGCGTGCCGATGCGGCCTTCCTCGATCTGCTTCTTTGCCGATGCGTAGCCGGCGTCGAACCGCCGCATGAATCCCATCTGCAGGAACATCCCGGACGTCGAGACCGCGTCCTGCATCGCCGCCACTTCGTCGAGCGACAGCGCCGGCGGCTTCTCGCAGAACGTCGGCTTCTTGCGGCTCGCCGCCGCGATCACCAGCTCCCGGTGGGTATGGGTGGGGCTGACGATCACGATCGCGTCCACCGCCGGGTCGTCGATGAGCGCCAGCGGATCGGCGTAGTGCTTCGGCACGTCGAACTCCGCCGCGACTTCCTTCGCCACCGCTTCCACCGGATCGGCGATCGCCACCAGTCTCGTTTCCGCAATCCGGCTCGCCAGGTCGCGCGCGTAGACGCGGCCCAGGCGCCCCGCGCCAATCAATCCAATCGCCAGTCTGCCTTTGCCAGTCGATGTCATTTCACGTTGTCCTTGGTCACGAGTGCGAGCTTCACGTTGATGTCGGCCGGGAGCGCTTCGCCCCGGATCACCTTCACGGCGCTTTCAACCGCCGCCTTCCCCATTTCCGACGGAAACTGTGCGACCGACGCCGCCATCGTTCCCGCCGCAATCGCCTTCTTCGCATCGTCGAGCGCGTCGAAGCCGATCACCTTGATGGCGCCGGTTTTTCCGGCGGCCCTGATCGCTTCGATCGCGCCGAGCGCCATCAGGTCGCTGCAGGCGAACACGCTGTCGATGTCCGGATGGGCCTGCAGCATGTTCTGGAACACGTTGAACCCCTGATCGCGCTCCCAGTTCGCCGGCTGCGAGGCGACGATCGTCACCCCCGCCGCGCCCTTGACGGCGTCGCGAAAGCCGCGCATCCGCGAGTCGCCGGTCTCATGCCCGGGGATGCCCTCGAGAATGGCGACGTGCGCCTTGCCGCCGGTGGAGGTCACGAGATACTCGCCGGCGAGCTTGCCGCCGGCGTAGTTGTCGGAGCCGACGAACGTCTCGGTCTTGACGCCGGCGTCGGCCGCGGCCTTGGCGTCCACCCGCGTGTCCACGATGATGATCGGCACCTTCGCGTTCTTCGCCTTGACCAGAGCGGAGACGATTTCACGCGATCCGCTCGGCGTGATCACCAGCGCCTGGATGCCGGTCTGGATCATGTTTTCGACGATCTGCATCTGTTTCTCGACGTCAATCTCCCGCTCGGCCGCCTGTACCTGGAGGTTCACCCCGAGGCGGTCGGCCGCCTCCTGGGCCCCCCGGCGCATGTCGACGAAGAACGGATGGTTCAACGTCTTGAGGACGAGCGCCACGGTCGGCCGGTCGGAGTTCGTCGTGGCCGGGCCGCCGCGGTTGCAGGACACGGAGACCGCCGCGGCCGCAAGGATGAGCGCGATCGTGTTTTTCATATGGGTTACGTCCGGTTCTTTCGCTTCAACACCGTGTCGAGCAGCACGGCGATCACGATCACGCCGCCGATGACGATCTGCTGCAGAAACGACGATACACCGAGCAGGTTGAGGCCGTTGCGCAGCACGCCCATGATCAGCGCCCCGACCAGGGTCCCGCCGAGCGTGCCTTCGCCGCCCATCAAGCTCGTGCCGCCGATCACGGTGGCCGCGATGGCGTCGAGCTCGTAGTTGATGCCGGCGATCGGCTGGGCCGAGTTCAGCCTCGCCGTCAGGAGGACCGCGGCGATGGCGCTCATCAGCCCCGACACGCCGTAGATCATCGTCTTGTGAAAACGGACGGCGACACCCGACAGCCGCGTCGCTTCCTCGTTGCCGCCGATCGCGTACACGTAGCGCCCGAAGGTCGTGCGCGTGAGCACGAGGTGGGCCGCGGCGTAAACGACGGCCATCGCAATCACCGGCGCCGGCACGAAGCCGACGCGGCCGGTGGCGAGCAGCCGAAAGGCCGCGTCGAAACCCGAGACCGGGCGCCCTTCGGTGAACAGGAGCGCCGCGCCGCGGGCGATGCTCATCGTGCCCAGAGTGACGATGAATGGTGGAAGGCCCCCGCCGCTGATCAGCGCGCCGTTGACCAGGCCTGCGGCGGTGCCCGCGGCCAGCGCCAGGGCCAGCGCAATCGCCAGCGGATGCCCGCTCTGAAGCGAGGTGCCGAGGACCACGCCGGCCAGGGCGACAATCGATCCGACCGACAGGTCGATGCCGCCCGACAGGATCACGAACGTCATCCCGACGGCGACGATCGCGTTGATGCTCGTCTGCTCGACGACGTTGACGAGATTCGACACCGTCAGGAAGTGCGGCGTCAGGATCCAGAG